>Ga0075424_100003761_pt1 | contig 14225 bp, 12 predicted proteins | sample SoiMethybrSBSTD3_FD_75301 | JGI IMG/M metagenome (GOLD analysis project Ga0075424, IMG submission 75301) | Bulk soil microbial communities from a Populus tree surrounding site in Tennessee, USA - Soil MetaG P. TD hybrid SBSTD3 | ecosystem: Environmental > Terrestrial > Soil > Tree plantation... | reverse complement strand
TAGCTGCACGATTGGCAGCACCACACGGGAACGTCCGTTTTGCATTGGAGCAGTTGCACGACCGAAAGGATCCCGTGGTGAACCGGCTACCTTTCGGGCTGTGGGATTCCGTCGATCAGAGTTCCGCAGCGGCTTAGGCAAGCACAGCAATTGCGGAGACAATCAAGCCCCCTTGAGTTTCCACGGAGAAGCGAATCGGCTCGAAGGAAATCCAGGCGCAATGGGCTAAGAAAAAGGCCTGTCTAGCGCAGCAGCTCGTAAGCGAGTCCCACCACCGAAAGCAGAACCATCCCAACAAACACTGCGTCTACAAGCCTTGGCCCGAGAAAGTAGCTGGTACTCATTGATTTCTCCTTTGCCGACTAATTGGGGGAGGGCTGGCGCTGGAGAAAATCAGCGGCGCGATTGTACCAAGAGCGATTGTGAATAGAGGGAGAAAAGTGATCCCGTGCTGTGGAAATCAACCGTTTGTTGGAATTCAGACTCATTGACCCGCTGCCCCGAGTCGCGGGATTTTGAGTTTAATGCGGATTTATCCGCTAAAACACCCAAGGCGACCTTCCTGGTTTTTGTTTTTGGGACGTAGTTTAGTCGGATCAGCCGTAAACCTTCGAACGCCCAACGGCATCGGATCTGGCAAGAGGTGCCCCATGAGCTACTTCACTTTATTCATTATCGTAGGAGGTCTGTTTACCAGCGCTGCGTTTGCGCAATCTACGGCCAAGCTGTCAGAACAACAGTCCACGAGTAAAAAGACGGCTGCGCAACACATCAACATTACGATGACACCGTCGACCGTCCAACCCAGTCCGGCGCAGCAGCAGGAGTTAAGGGAAAACCTGAAAGATGTGCGCTTTGCCTTCGACCGTTACGATTTGGATGATCAGGCAAAGCAAACGTTGCAGGAGAACGCAAATTGGCTGAAAGCGAATCCAGGGGTGACAGTATCCATCGCAGGCAATGCGGACGAACGTGGAGATATCACCTATAACCTTGCGCTTTCGCACAACAGGGCACAGGCCGTGCGAGACATCTTGGTATCGATGGGCGTACCTGCGGAGCAGATTGAATTCGCGACGGGATGGGGAAAGCTGTATCCGGTGTGTGCACAAGCCGAAGAGAGCTGCTGGGCGCGGAACCGTCGGGCACATCTGACTGCTGGAACGAGCCTACAGAACGACGTTCTCGCGCTGGATCAGCTCACGCCTGCGATTCTGGCGTGTGCGACGAAGGACTGTAGGTAAAGGCGCACTTGGGAACTATTTTTTCGTAGGGCAAGCCGCATTTTCCTAACCGTCTTACTGGACTCGTTAGGAGAAGGGAACCAGCCTCGAAACGCGCATGAGCAAAAAAGGGCCGCTTAGCAAAGCAGACCCTATTGGCGAGGACTGGCGCTCTAGAAAATTAGCGGCGGAGCTATACCAATATCGACTGAAATGAGACAGAAAAATGATCTCGTGCCGTGAAAACCATGTTTAGCAAGCCCAGCTATGCACGCGAAGAGTTGATAACGCTGAAGCCGCATCGCTGAATTTGGCGGGCATCGACCTCGACGGAAACGCTTCGCGCAAGCATCTCTAGCCGCAGTACAACTCGAAGGTCCTTCTTGCGGCGCTCTAGGATGCCTTCCGCGCCGGCCAAAGGGCCGCTGGTAATTCGAACCAATTCACCGGCCTCGAGATTTGCGTGAGGTTCGATTTTGTGGGCAAGGACTCCTTCGCGGAGCGCGGTAATGTAGTCGTTTTCTAAAGGGAGCGGCTTGCCGCCAGAGGACACGATCGAAACGACTCCGGGCAGCTCCAGCACGCGCACGCGGTCGCGAGGAACGATTCGCGCAAAGAAATAATTGGGAAAGAGCGGCAGTTCTAAATCGACCGTACAGCGGTTTTTCCATTTGCGTTTGGCCCTGTAGAGAGGCAAGAAGGATTCGATGCGCCTCTGCTCACAGCGCCCCACGACTCGCTTCTCATGATTCGCCAACGTGAAAACGGCATACCACCTTTGTGGCGAAACCACGCTGCTTTGGAACAAATCGTCGGCAGCAATGGAGTCTGCCTCTGAAACAAGACCCCCTTGAATTCCCACTGTGCTACATGCACCCATATCTTGCCCCCGTGGACGGCCCAAGAACGCACGATGACTGCGCCAGCAGTGTAAGGTTGGGCTGGGTTTCGGCGCTTGACCGCAGTATGAACGTGCGGTAAACCGGAACTACTGCCGCCTCCCGGTATCGCACTCGTCGCTTCAAACCCGGATCTCGACTGCTTGAAATTCGAGGCAATGTCTTGCTTGCCATTGATCTCCCTTTTGCCGCGAACATTCACGAACCATTCATCGATAACTCACATTTCTGTGCCGGTACGGTGATACTTTTTCCGCACCCGCACTGGGCCCTGTCGCTCGAATTCTTGGATAGGAAACTGTGGAAAAGACTGATTGCTAACTCAGAATGGCGAAGCCTTGTCTGGCAAACGTTTGTGAGGAGTGCATGATCAACAAGCGCGTACCCTTAGCAATTCAATATCGGCTTACGTTGGCGTGTTTTCTACTTCTCTGCGGAACAGCGACTGCACAATCGCCGCCGAATACAGCCGTCTCGGCCTTGCCTGCCCAAACGCCAGCTCTGCAGGAACGATATCCACGATATCGAGTTATGCCCAGTGACGTGCTGGCAATTTCCTTCCCGCTATCCCCAGAAATAAATCAAACCGCCACCGTTCAACCCGACGGGTTCATCACGCTTGCGAATGTGGGCAGCATTTATGTGGAGGGCTTGACGACTCCGCAAATCGTAGAAAGACTCACCAAAGCGTACTCGAACATATTGCATAACCCGATCATCGGCGTTGATCTGACGAACTTCCAGGCGCCGCAGTTCACCGTGCTCGGAGAAGTCGGCAAGCCGGGCCAGTATCCGTTGCGGTATGACACCACCGTGTCACAGGGCATCGCCATCGGCGGCGGATTTTTGCCGTCGGCCAAGTACCAGGTGTTTTTACTTCATCGCGTGTCTGCGGATTGGGTGGAAGCGAAGAAACTCAATATTAAAGATGTCGTTCACGGCAAGAATATTCAAGAGGACATGCACCTCCAGCCCGGTGACATGATCTTTGTACCGGACACGCTCATATCGAAGTTCAGGCGGTATCTGCCCTACAACACCGGCATTGGAGTCAATCCGCAAGCCTTGGCTCGTTAAGTTGGATTTTGGATACCGATATCTAGATGAACATGACGGAAGCAAGTACCGAAACGATGAAGCGATCGGATCCGACCCTCCGAGATCTGCTTGCCCCGCTGTTTCGCCGGAAACGAATGGTTCTCCTGACTTTCTGCGGAGTAATCCTGGGGAGCGCAGTGGGAGCATTCTTTGTCTCTGCCCAACATCAGGCCAGCATGGAAATCCTCGTTCATCAGGAACGCCTGGAGCCACTGCTCACACCTGAGTCAACCCAGTCGGCCGGCTCAGCTACTCCCGTCACCGACTCGCAGGTTAACTCGGAGGTCGAACTCTTGAAGAGCCCCGATCTCCTAGAGCAAGTTGTACTCGCCAACAACCTTCAAGATGTCGAGCGCAGAGCCTTTCCCTCCCGGCTTATTTACGGCAACAAAAGCGACGCATGGTATGTAGCGCGGGCCGTGGATCATCTGAGCTCAAAGTTAAATATCAAAATGGTCACAAAAACCAGCATGATCCAGGTGACCTACAACGCCCTGAGCCCACAACGCGCCTACAACGTGTTGCACACGTTGGCGGACAAATATCTTGAAAAGCACTTAGCGGTCCATCGGCCCCAGGGGTCTTACGTGTTTTTTACCTCACAGGCAGAGAAATACGGACAGGCACTCCAGCAGTCGGAAGCGCGATTAGCTGAGTTTTCCAAGAAATCAGGCGACGCGGCCCCTGATCTAGAAAAAGCTGCGATGGCGCAGCAGGTGGTGAACTCGGTGGCGGCGCTTCACGAGACACAACAAAAAATCGCTGCGGAAAAGCAGCGCATAGACCATCAGGAGGCACGGCTTGGGACTACGCCGAACCGGTCTCTGACGCAGCAAGTCACAGACTCGGCCCAGTCTTTGCTGCAAAAGTTGCAAGGCGATCTGCTCACTGCCGAAATCAAAAAGACCGAACTCACTACAAAATACGATCCCAGTTATCCGTTGGTGCAAGAGGTAGATCAGGAGATCGCTCAAACGCAGGCGGCCATCACTTCCGCCGAGAAATTGCAATATGTCAATCAGACCACCGACCGCGATCCCGGTTATGAACTGATTCGAGAGGACATTATCAGGACGAGGGCGGATCTAGCTGCCCACCAGGCGCTGGCGAGCGCGCTTGAAAACAGCATTCGCGGGTTGCAGACACAAATGGTCGAACTTGATCAGAGGGCACTACAGCAGGCAGATCTGGCGCGCGACGTGAAAACTAACGAAGCAAGTTATTTGCTTTACGTTTCGAAGAGGGAGCAGGAGCGAACTTCTGACGCGCTCGACGAGAAACGGATTGCTAACGTTGCGATCGCGGTGCCTCCAGTACTACCGATACTTCCCTGGATCAGCCCTGTGTTGGTAATGGCCATAGGCGTGGTGCTCGCCGCGTTCGCGAGTACAGCGGCGGCATTCGTGGCTGAGTATCTGAATCCATCGTTGCGCACGCCGGCCGAGGTGCTCGAAGTCTTGAGGATTCCAGTGCTGGCCTCGGTTCCCAGGCAGACGGCATAGATTTACCGAGCAATGGTTCTCGATTACTACAACTTGAAAGAGCAGCCCTTCGGGGTCACGCCGGATCCGCGGTATCTCTACCTGAGCCGGACTCATCGCGAGGCGCTCGCTTCACTGGCGTACGGAATTCAGAGCGGGCGCGGTTTCATATCTCTGGTCGCCGGCCCAGGGATGGGTAAGACTACGATTGTTCGCCACCTTTTGCAGCAGTTGGAAGGATCGGCCAGGATGGCATTTCTCTGTCAAACTTTGTGCCAGCCTGAAGAGATCATGCGCGCACTGTTGCGCGATCTGGCGGTGACTGATGACAGTTCGGATGTAGTGCGCATGGAAGAGCAACTCGATGCGGTGTTGCTGGCGGAGGCTCGCGCCGGGCGCAAGGTCATTGTGGTAATCGACGAGGCGCAAAATCTAGGCGATTCCGCTTTGGAACGCGTAAGACTGCTCTCGAATTTTGAGACGACAACCGACAAGCTCATGCAGATTGTTCTAGCTGGACAGCCGCAGCTTGGGGAAAAGTTAGCTTCGCCGCGGTTGCTGCAGTTGCGCCAGCGGATGTCAATCGTGGCCCGCTTGCAACCGTTGGACCGGGAAGAAACCAGCCTGTATATTGCGCACCGCCTCCGGATGGCCGGATACAACTTCAGTGATCCGCTTTTCTCGGCTGAGGCTGAGACGCTCATAGCGAAATACAGTGACGGGATTCCGAGAAACATCAACAACATTTGTTTCAATGCGTTGTCACTCGGCTGCGTAGAAGAACAAAAGACAATCCAGCCGGACGTAATACGGGAAGTATTGAACGATTTAGACTTCAGCGCTAAGTGGAAGCGGGAACCGGGGCGCACGGGGCGCCGGCTGATTGCTTGGACGAGGCGCAAAAGTGCGACGCTGCGCGCCTATTTCGCCTGGCAAAAACCAGTGGCAACTCTTGCCTTCCTTATCGTGCTGGCTCTGATCCTGGGCGTCAGACGGGGAGCGGATGCTGGCAGTTCATCTCCTTTGCGAGTTCCTTTGGCAAGCGCGATGGAGGTCCATGCTTCAGCAAGCACAATCGTTCAGAGCCCAGGCGCAGCATCCGTCGCCCGGTCGGTACAACCCGGATCAAAGGCATTTTCGGCGGTGTTAGCCGACGATCATTCCGACGGCAAACAGTCTGCTTCGCGGCCGGTAGCCCGCACGGATCGGAAGGAACGTGAGCAATTAACCACGGAAATCGACACCGATGAACTTTGGAAACGGGTGAAGAAGCAGAATAGCAATGCAGAAGTCGAACTTGCGCGCATGTATCTCGACGGGACGACAGTACCTCGAAACTGCGAACAGGCTCACATTCTTTTGCAAGCTGCCTCTCGAAAAGGAAACACAGCGGCGAGCGAATTGCTGAACGATGAGTCCAGCCGATGCGAGAAGTAACCTGCAAACAAGAAATCCTATGAGCAAGCATTTTGAACTCATGAAAGACGCGCTCCCCGAAGTTGAGCGTCAGGCTCCCCAGGGAACATCGCCAATTTTGGTGTCGAGCACACCTCCGGTCGTCGAGGTTCGTTCTCCCTCGCCGGCTTTCGACCGTATGGCACAAGAAGAGTGCCTGAAGTTAGTCCAACGGATTTTCCTGTCACAGCCGGCCAATATGTCGCGCGCAGTTGTTTTCGCAGGAGTCGATCAGGGAGTGGGTTGCAGCCGAATCTGCGTCGAGACTGCACGCATTCTTGCAACCAATACGTCCGCGCCAATTTGCGTGGTAGATGCCAACTTTCGGACCCCCTCGCTACCTGAGCTCTTCGGAGTTTCCAATCACAGAGGGCTTTCCAATTCGCTCTTTGAAGAAGGCGAGGTCCGGACCTTCATCAAGCAAGTTCACCCCGTAAATCTGTACCTGCTTTCGGCTGGCGCGCTTACTGTAGGGTCGCCCGCACTGTTAAATTCCGATCGCTTCAAAGCACGAACGCAAGAACTGCGTGAGGAATTCCCACACATTCTCATCGACGCCCCGGCCCTCAATCTCTACACCGATGCGATTGCGCTGGCTCGTAGTGCCGATGGAGTCGTTCTGGTCTTACAGGCGGACTCCACTCGCCGGGAAACGGCAATAAAGGCAGTCGAAACCTTACGTGACGCGCGTATTGAAGTGCTGGGCGCGGTTCTTAACCGCAGAAGCTTTCCGATTCCTGAATTCATCTACCGACGGTTGTAACCAGCAAGCCGTTAGGCTCCACGTCCGACAATTAGCCAACCTAACCGGAATCTGTTCTTCCTCGCGAATCAGGGCAACTGAACCGAATTCGCGACCTGCGCTGTTCGCCGCTGGCTCTTCACATCGGACTCCACTTACCTAACAGTTCGTAAGAATCGAGGACCTTTCTGCCATGAGCACCGCAAAGCGCCGGCTGTTTCTCGGCATGCTGAAAGTCTTCAATCTTGGGCTCGTTTCATTGGCATTCTCGACCGCCACTGCTTTGCAGATCCAGCATCAGAGCGCGAGTGTGACGCTGTCATCTTTTTTGGCGATGCGAGTCAAACTCGTCAATCTCGTTATTTTCGCAATCATACTCGTAACCTGGCATGCGATCTTGTCACTTTGTGGTTTGTATGAATCGCAACGTCTTGCTAGCCGCGTTTCTATGGTTGCCAATGCAATCAAGGCCACGACTTTAGCAACGTTGTTCTCCGGCGTTATCGCCATCGCGTGCCAGATTTCGCTCATCACGCCTCTTTTTTTGTTCTGGCTTTGGGTATTCGCTTCCCTGCTGGTGGCAGGAACCAGAATATTGATCCGAAGTGGCCTGGAAATCGTGCGGCTGCGCGGTCGCAACCTGCGTCATATCCTGATCCTTGGGACCAACAGGAGAGCGATCGATTTCGCGCGGCGTTTAGACGCGACACCAGAGCTGGGTTACTGCGTACTCGGATTCGTCGACGCGACGTGGTATGACAGGAGCGAGCCAGGAACCGCACATCCGCTTTGCTGCGATTTCGAACGACTGGCTGATTTCTTGCGCCAGAACGTGGTCGATGAGGTCGCGAATTATCTTCCGCTACGCTCGTTCTATGAGCGCTCTTCTCAGATCGCCGCTCTGTGTGAGCAACACGGCATATTCATGAGATTCGATCTGGAATTATTTAACCTGAAGATCGCGCGGGCCCGCACCGACGAACTCGATGGCACCACCCACATCACGGCCCACTCTTCCCTGCTTGACGGCTGGCCAACCATGCTCAAGCGCCTGCTTGATGTGGTGTTCTCCTTCTCTCTCCTCGCTGTTCTTTCACCTCTGCTTGGGGCCATTGCGATTCTCATCAAGCTCACGTCCACCGGTCCCGTTCTTTTCCGGCAAGAACGCATGGGACTGAACAAGCGGCGCTTTGCGATGAACAAGTTTCGCACCATGGTTCCGAATGCGGAGAAATTGCTTCCCAGGCTTGAAGCCTTGAACGAGGCGTCCGGTCCGGTTTTTAAGATCAAGAACGATCCGCGGGTCACGCCCATGGGCCGAATTCTGCGGCGTACGAGCCTCGATGAATTGCCGCAGCTATTCAATGTGCTGAGCGGAGACATGAGCCTGGTCGGCCCCAGGCCATTGCCAGTAAGAGACTACGAAGGCTTCAACGAGGACTGGCAGCGAAGACGGTTTAGTGTCCGCCCTGGAATCACTTGCCTGTGGCAAGTGAATGGGCGAAGCAATGTCGCCTTTGATCAGTGGATGAAGCTCGATCTTCAGTATCTGGACGAGTGGTCTATCTGGCTGGACATGAAGATCCTCGCGCAAACCATCCCCGCGGTAATGAAGGGCTCGGGCGCCGCCTGAATCGCCGAGTCAGTACTCCGACCTACTTCTGGCTCGAACAATGAATATTCTCGTCATTCATAACTCCTACCAACAACCTGGTGGAGAGGATGTTGTTGTGGCCCAGGAAACGAGCCTGCTGCAGCAACATGGGCACCGAGTAACCACTTACAAGCGCAGCAATCATGAGATCAATTCGTTGTCCTTCGCAGAGAAGACCCGTCTTCTCGGCCGAATCGTTTCCGCTGACGACAGCAAACTGGCTGTACGCACAATCCTCCGTGACTTCAAACCGGATGTCGTACACGTTCACAACACGTTTCTGATGGTGTCGCCCTCTGTGTATGAAGCGTGCCATGAAGAAAATGTGCCGGTGGTTCAAACCCTCCATAACTACCGGCTTCTCTGTCCTGCAGCAACGCTCTTTCGCGAAGGCAAGCTTTGCGAAGATTGCTTGACTCACACTCTTCTACACAGCATTGGGCACGCCTGTTATCGCGATTCTTACGCGATGTCTGCAGCGACGGCCCTCATGCTGACAATTCATCGCGTTCGCCAAACCTGGAATCGTGGCGTCGCAGCATACATTGCCCTCAGCCATTTCGTCAGGAACAAGTATGCGCAATCTGGAATTCCGCCGAGCAGAGTTTACGTTAAGCCCAATTTCGTCGATCCCGATCCAGGAGAACGCGTCCGCCCCGGAGACTATGCGCTTTATGTCGGCCGCCTTTCGCCGGAAAAGGGAGTTTCCACTCTGGTTGAGGCTTGGCGGCGCGTACCACGTGATGTTCCGCTCGTGATTGCAGGCCAGGGACCATTACGGCAAGAACTTGAGGCTGTCGTCGAAAAGGAACGACTGCACAACGTTCGTTTCGTAGGTAGATTGGACCGCAGTCAGGTGTACGACGCGATGAAGAATGCAGCATTCCTAATAGTGCCGAGCATATGGAATGAGCCGTTCGGGCTCATCATCGCGGAGGCTTTCGCCTGTGGAACACCGGTGCTTGCGGCATGCGTGGGAGCAATTCCAGAAATGCTCGAGGACGGGGTAAGCGGTCTCCATTTTGCGCCCAACGATCCTGAAGCACTAGCAGTAAAAGTGACGTGGGCTTGGGCACATCTGCGCAGGCTGGCAGCGATGGGCAAGGCGGCCCGGCACGCTTACGAGGAACGTTACACGGGAAACACAAATTACCGCCTGTTGATGAACATCTACGGTTCCGCAATTGACTCTCACTTCGGTTGCACGCGAAGAACACCACGAGTGCTAGAAACGATCGACCGCCTGCGACGGCCGTTGCAACAGACCGCATGACCGCAAAGTTTCCAACTTTTCGCGTGCTTGACGTTCCCGTGCACGCCGTACAGATTCCGGACGCCATCTCGCAGATCAAGGCCTGGATCGGAAGCGGCGTCAAAGGACGATACGTTGCGGTGACCGGAATGCACGGGATCGCCGAGTCGCGACGCGATGATAACCTGCGATGCGCTCTCCACTCCGCCGACTTGGTGGTTCCCGACGGCATGCCCCTGGTCTGGTTAGGCCGACGGCATGGTCACACCCTGAAGCGCCGCGTCTACGGCCCGGAGTTGATGGAGACATTTTGCCGCCAAACCGGTGCCACCTATCGTCATTTCTTTTACGGCGGAGCAAACGGAACTGCAGATCGCCTGGCGAGTTCGCTTCGTCAACGCTACTGCATTGTGGTCGCGGGGACCTATTGTCCCCCGTTCCGTACGCTCAACGAAAAAGAGCAGCGCCAGTTCGTTTCACGAATAGAAGAATCGTCTCCGGACATTCTTTGGGTCGGGCTCAGCACTCCGAAGCAGGAAAAATGGATGTATGAGAATCGCGACACGCTCAACGTTCCGGTCATGTTGGGAGTCGGTGCCGCATTCGACATTAATTCCGGTACGACCAGTCAGGCTCCAGTCTGGATGCGCGAAAACGGATTGGAATGGTTGTTCCGCTTAACAACAGACCCGAAAAGACTCTGGCGTCGCTACCTTATTTCGATTCCGAAAGCTGCCGTTTTGGTGCTCATGGAAATTGCAGGAATATTACCCCGTCCACATAAGCCAGTCCTTTCTTCATAACCGCGTTTTATAACCAGAAAAGGGAAAATAGTATGGGGAAGCAAGTTCGAAGTGTTGTGACCGGGGCCGGGGGATTCATCGGCCATCACCTGGTAAACCGCCTGAAGGATGAGGGGCATTGGGTACGTGGCGTGGACCTTAAGCTTCCTGAGTATGAACCAACCCGAGCGGACGAGTTCGAGATTCTCGACCTGCGCAGGTACGACAACTGCCTATTGGCGACGCGCGGTCAAATTGATCATGTCTACAATCTCGCCGCCGACATGGGCGGTATTGGATACATCAGCTTTTCACACGCTGAAATTGCCAAGAACAACATCCTTATTAATGCCCACATGCTGGAAGGGTCACGACTGAACGGTGCAAACCGCTTTCTGTTCTCGTCTTCGGCGTGCGTGTACGCCGGCTATCGACAGCTGAGCACAGACATCACGCCGTTGCGCGAAGAGGATGCATATCCGGCTGACCCCGAGCCTGGCTATGGCTGGGAAAAGCTCTTTAGCGAAGAACTTTGTCGCTACTATCAGCACGATCATCATTTCGATACGCGCATCGTGCGGTTCCACAACGTCTATGGTCCCCTGGGAACGTACGAGGGAGGCAAGGAGAAAGCGCCGGCTGCAATTTGTCGAAAAGTGGCTTTGGCGTCCGACGCCGACGAAATTGAGATCTGGGGCGACGGAAAACAGACCCGGTCGTTCATGTACATCGATGACTGCGTCGAAGGCTTGGTGCGACTGATGCGATCGGATTATCACGAACCTCTGAATCTTGGCACGTCAAGGATGGTCAGCATTGATCAACTGGTTGACCTGGTAACGACCATTGCCGACAAACGTCTTAACAAGTGTTACGATCTGACGAAACCACAGGGCGTTCGCGGTCGTAACAGCGACAATTCGCGTCTACAGCAAATTCTGGGATGGGACCCGTCGATTCCTCTCGAAACTGGCCTGGAAATTACTTACCGCTGGATCCAGGATGAACTCAGGCTGAGCAACCGTCTTCCAGTCAAGTATCCAGTCATGCGGCTGATTAACCTTTAGGTAGACACTCAGCCCAATCATGCGAATTCTGCTTTCTGCTTACGCTTGTCGTCCGAATGCCGGCAGTGAGCCAGGTTTCGGCTGGAACTGGGCGACCCACCTGGCTGCACGGGGAATGGACGTCCATGTTCTTGTCGCGCAACGGAATCGAGGGCCAATTGAAGAAGGATTGCAAGGCAATTCAATTCCCAGTCTGCACTTCAATTATGTCGGCGTTCCTTACGAGTGGGCAAAGAAGAATGAAAGCGTTCATTACGTCCTCTGGCAAAGAGCTGCGCTGAACGCGGCGCGCGAGCTTTCACGCCAGTTTCAATTCGACCTTGCGCACCACGTCACGTACGGCAGCGTCCACGTACCCACTCAATTGTGGCGCTTGGGAATTCCGGTGATATTTGGGCCCGTGGGAGGAGGACAGACCGCTCCCAAAAGCATGCTGAAGTACTTTGGCTCTGACAAGTCAAAAGAAAAACTTCGTTCACTGACGACCAAGGCCCTGACATCTTCTCCCCTTCACCGGTACTGGCTGCGGCAAATGAGTTTTGTGTTGGCGGCAAATCACGACACACTGAGCTTGGTTCGCGCGTTGGACTGCCAGAATGCAAGCCTGATGTGCGACACAGGAATTTCCGAGGACTACTTCGCTCTCAAACCGCGGACGTTTCGCACGCAAAACGGCCCACTCAAGCTGCTTTGGGTTGGCCGAATATTGACGCGGAAAGCGCTGCCACTAGCTCTCGACGCGCTAAACCGGGTCGACGAAAATGTCACGCTGACCATAGCCGGCGAGGATTCGAACGGCCCCGATGCCACGCTGCAGATGATTCGCAAAAGAAGGCTTGGGCATCGAGTGTTCTGGAAAGGAACCCGGCTGAGTTATCAGGAACTGCGAAGAGCCTATGGCCAGCATGACGCAATGCTGTTTACCAGCTTGCGCGATTCATTCGGCTCCCAGTTGCTTGAGGCAATGGCAATGGGACTTCCCATTATTACTCTCGATCTGCATGGCGCTCACGATCATGTGCCGGACGCCGCTTCCATCAAAGTTCCGGTTGGAAAACCTGAACAAACCATAAACAACCTGGCAGTCGCGATCCAAGAATTCGCTTGCTACTCACCATCCAAGAAAGATGAGATGTCACGCCAGGGGTGGGAGTTCGCCAAAGGCCTGAGTTGGCCGGGACGAGTCGAACTTATTGAAAAGGTCTACCAACGAATTCTCAAGAAGGCCACTCCGGTAGAGAGCGTGAACCGGAAAGTTGCTACTGCGAATATTTGAAGCGCGCTCGACCCTTCGACGCACCCACAACACACTCAATCTGTATGACGACCGCTCCCCTAACTTATCCGGTACGCGCACGCAGGTGGTCGGCCGTATTGCGCACCACCCTTAAATTGTGCGCAATTGCAATTGCCTCAACAGTGGTCATTCTTGTTGGTGGAGGTTCGTGGAACTTTTTTTTCTTTCTGCTCGCGTGCACGGTTTTTGTCGGCTCACTGTCGTTAGCGCGTCCGCTTTCCGGAAGCACACTCGCGGGAGAGAGGAATTCGTTTCTACTGGCGAATCTGGTGATTTGGGTTTTCTTGATGATCTCGGAGGCGATCTTCACGCACAACCAATCAACCGCAAGCGCCGCCAAAGGGAACGTTGGCAACAATGCCCTGTACCAGGCCGTATCCTGGATTTTGTCCTTTTTCGGTCTTGCCTTCGTCAGCTGGTTTCGACCCGCATATCTGCGACGGTTGTTTACTGGCCCGTTAAAGTGGGCGGCCTTTTTTGCAATTGTTGCCGTGGTCTCGTCTCCTCTTTCGCAGAAACCCGCCTACTCGCTGGCCCTGGCATTCAAACTTTCGCTGATTGTTTTTGCCGTCAGCGCAATTACTGAAGCCGTTTCAGATGAGGCCGCGGTCTTCAGGTTCTATGTGGCATTGTTCGTAGGAATGCTGATCAGCGTTACAGCGGAGTTTCTGGCTCCATTCTTTCGTCCCGGCGAGGTCTTCGCGGATGACGGGCGGCTTGGGTTCATGATTGGACTTTCAGGGACCTGCGGCATCCTGCTGCTGTTATGCGTCCTTCTGCTTTGGATCACTAAGAATCCGTGGTTTCTGCTCTGCGGATTGTATTCCGTCGTGGTCATGATGCTGGCAGGAACAAAGGGTGGCATGGTCGCGAGCTTTGTGTCATTGATGATGTTTTTCCTGATGCTAAAAAAACCGGCACAGGCTCTCGCCGTAAGCTTCGTGTTCACCGGCATCCTTATTTTTTGCGTGATCTTTACACCGCTAGGGAAGAACCTGGAAAAATACAGCGAGTCTGGCAATGCCGGTACTCTTACCGGACGAACCAATCTATGGTCAGTGACCTGGCCGGAAATTACCTCTCATCCGATATTCGGCAAAGCATATCGCGCGTCGAGATTCTTATCTGAAGACGTTCCAGGGACGTTCCAGGAAGCTGGCAACATGCACAATTCTTTTATGGAGGTCTTGTACAACAATGGCCTGGCGGGGCTGATTCCTGTCGCCGTGATGAACCTCCTTATCGTAGTTAATCTACGGCGCGTCCTGATACGCC
>Ga0075424_100003760_pt1 | contig 14229 bp, 12 predicted proteins | sample SoiMethybrSBSTD3_FD_75301 | JGI IMG/M metagenome (GOLD analysis project Ga0075424, IMG submission 75301) | Bulk soil microbial communities from a Populus tree surrounding site in Tennessee, USA - Soil MetaG P. TD hybrid SBSTD3 | ecosystem: Environmental > Terrestrial > Soil > Tree plantation... | reverse complement strand
CCGTCGGCCTGCTGGCCGTACTCGATCAGCGCGAGCAGCGTCCGCGAGGACGTGATCGCGGTGCCGTTCAGCATGTGGACGAACTGCGGCTTTCCGCCGTCGGGGCGAAACCGCGTGTTCAGGCGCCTGGCCTGGTAGTCGGTGCAGTTCGAGCAGGAGGTCAGCTCGCGGTAGCGCTTCTGCCCGGGCAGCCACACCTCGATGTCGTACTTGCGCGCCGCCGACGCGCCGAGATCGCCCGCCGGGATGTCGACCACCTGGTAGTGGAAGCCGAGCTCCTGCGCGATCTCCTCCTCGATCTCGAGCAGCCACTCGTGCTCGTCCCACGACGAGTCGGGGTGGCAGTAGCTGAAGAGCTCGAGCTTGTCGAACTGATGCACGCGGAAGATGCCGCGCGTGTCCTTGCCGGCCGCGCCGGCCTCGCGCCGGAAGCACGTCGAGAAGCCGACGTAGTGCAGCGGCAGGTCGGCCTCGGCCAGCGTCTCGCCGCCGTGCATCGACGCCAGCGGCACCTCGGCCGTGCCGACGAGGAAGAGCTCATCGGAGCCGAGCGCGTACACCTGCGCCTCGGCCTCGGGGAAGAACCCGGTGCCCACCATCGCCTCGCGCTTCACGAGCACCGGCGGGATCACGGGGACGAAGCCCTTGTCGGCGAGCTTCGAGAGGCCCCACTGGATGAGCGCGAATTCCAACCGGACGAGGTCGCCCTTCAGGTAGTGGAAGCGGCTCCCGGAGACGCGCGCGGCCGACTCGGGGTCGATCAGCCGAAGCCCCTCCGGCCCGGCCAGGTCCAGATGGTCGCGCGGTTCGAACCCGAACTCGGGCGGCTTGCCGTACATTCGGATGATCTCGGCGTCCTCCTCGGCCGCGCCGGCGGGCGCCGAGGGGTGGGGGATGTTGGGGACGCGCAGCAGCACGTCCTGCATCGCGGCGTCGGCCTCGGCGAGCGCCGCCTCGTCGGCAGCCTGGCGCTCCTTCAGCTCGGACTGGCGGGCGATCTCGGCGGCGGCGTCCTCGCCGCGCTGCTTGGCCTCGGCGATGGCCTTGGCGGCGGCGTTCCGGTCGGCGCGGGCCGCTTCGACCCGGGCCAGCACCTCGCGCCGGCGCGCGTCGGCCTCGAGCAGCAGGTCGACGTCGCGCACGGCCTCCTCGCCTCGGCGCGCGAGCGCCGCCTTGGTGCCCTCCGGGTCGGCGCGGATCTGCCCGACGTCCAGCATCAGGGCCGTGAGTCTACTAATGCGTCCAGGAAGCCCGCGACCCCGTCGTCGTCCACGCTCGGCACCGTCCAGCCGGCGATCGGGCCGAGGGCTGCGTCCGCGTCGGCGACCGCCACGCCGAGGCCGGCCGCCTCGAGCAGCTCGACGTCGTTGGCGCCGTCGCCGAACGCGACGACGGCGGCGGGCTCGATCCCGAGCCGCTCGCACACGAACTCGAGCGCCGAGCCCTTGCTCACCCCCGGCTGCGCCAGCTCGAGGAAGATCGGAAGCGACTTGGCGATGAACGCGCGGCCGTCGAACCGCGCGCGCAGCTCGTCCTGGAGCCGGTCCAGCGCCTCGGGCTCGCCGACGACGACGATCTTGGTCGTCGGCTGGTGAAGCCACGCCAGGAGGTCGCCGACGGCGTGCGCCTTGAGCCGGGCGTGGTTGGCGTAGGTGACCGCCTCCGCGTTCATGTCCTCGACGAAGAGCTCGTCGTCGACGTAGACGTTCATGTGGAACCCGGCCGCGCCGACGGCCTCGATCACCTCGTGCGCGAGCGAGACGGGCATGGGCCGGTGAAGCAGCCACTCACCGGTGGCCGGGTCGGCGACGAGCGCTCCCTGGTAGCAGATCACGGGCGCCGTTACGCCGAGCTGAAGTGCGTACGGGCGCGCGGAGGCGAACATGCGCCCCGTCGCCACGATCGCCTCGATGCCGGCCTCGCGGACGCGGCCGACTGCGCGCACGACGGCCGGCGAGAACTCGAGCGTGTCGGGCAGGATCGTGCGGTCGAGGTCCATCGCGACCGCGCGCACGGAGGCCGGGTCGAGGCCCGGGGGAAGCGTGCTCACGAGCCGGTCTTCTGGACGACATAGGCCGCGACCTTGTCGACGTCGTCGCCGCCGACGAGCCCCTTCGGCATGCCCGGGCGGCCGTCGATGATGGCCCGCCGCACCTCCTCGCGCGTCGGGTGCACCTCGGCCAGGTTGGCGGCGTTGGTGTTGGGCGACGGCTTCCCGGCCGTGAGCGAGTGGCAGGCGGCGCAGTTCTGCTCCCACACGAACGCCGCGCCCGAGCCGCCCGACCCGCCGCCGCAGGCCGGTACCACCGCCAGCGAGACCGCGAGAACCGAAACGGGGGCGACTCTCATCCCCCGAGCGTATCCTTCGAAAGCGATGGACGCCGCCGACAAGCGCCTGTGTGACCTGATCCAGAACGAGTTCCCGGTCGTGGAGCGGCCCTACGCTGCCATCGGGGAGCGGCTCGAGATGGGCGAGGACGAGGTGCTGGAGCGCGTGCAGCGGCTGCGCGGCGAGCGCATCATCCGCCAGATCTCGGCGATCTTCGACACCCGCAAGCTCGGCTACCGCTCGATGCTGGTCGCCGCCCGCGCGCCGGCCGAGCGGGCCGACGAGGCGGCCGAGGTGATCTCGACCCACCCGGGCGTCACGCACAACTACGAGCGAAAGCACGAGTTCAACATCTGGTTCACGCTCGGCGTCCCGCCCACCTCGCGGCTCGGCCTCGACCGTTCGGTCGAGCTCCTGGGCGAGCTGGCCGAGGTCGAGGCGATCCGGCCGCTCCCGGCGCTTCAGTTCTTCAAGATCGGCGTCGACCTGGACATGGTCGGCGGCCGCGACCCGGCGGCCAAGCGCGTGCGCGCCGAGCCTGTGCGTGAGGCGCCCGCCCCCGACGCGCTCGGCGAGCGCGACATCGCCGCGGTGCGCGCCCTCCAGTCCGACCTGCGGCCGCTGCCCGAGCCGTTCGCCGCGACGGCCGCCCGGCACGGCTTCACCGTCCCCGAGCTGCTCGCGAAGGCGGCCGAGCTCCAGGAGACCGGCCAGATGCGCCGCTTCGCGGCCGTCCTCTACCACCGTTCGGCTGGGTTCACGGCCAACGGGATGGGCGTCTGGAAGGTGCCCGACGAGCGGGTTGCGGAGATGGGCAAGCTCATGGCTGCCTACCGGGGCGTCTCGCACTGCTACCAGCGGCCGACCTATCCCGACTGGCCGTACAACCTGTTCTCGATGACCCACGGCCGCGACCGGGCCGAGTGCGAGGCGGTGCTCGACGCGATCGCCGAGGAGACCGGGCTCGACGAGCGGATCGTCCTCTACTCGACGAAGGAGTGGAAGAAGACCCGGCTCGTCTACTTCAGCCAGGACGCCGAGGAGTGGGAGCGCCGGCACGCGCCGGAACTGCAGCCTGCGTAGCGGATCTCACGCCCGGGCTTTCCGCGGCGTTTCTCTGACATGAAGCTGCCACCGTTCCAGATGCTCCTCGACGAGCACGGTTCCGACGTCCACCGCTACCTGGCCGCCCGTGTCGGGCCGGTCGACGCCGACGACTGCTGGCAGGAGACGATGCTGTCGGCACTGCGGGCCTATCCGGGCCTGCGACATCAGACGAACCTGCGCGGCTGGATGCTTCGGATCGCCGAGCGAAAGGCGCTCGACGCGCACCGGGGGGCGAGCCGCCGGCCGGTGCCGGTCGAGGTGGTTCCCGAGCGGCCTGCGCCGCCTGCGGAGCGCCCCGACCCGGCGCTCTGGCAGGCGGTCCGGCAGCTTCCGGGGAAGCAGCGGGCCGCGGTGACTCTGCGGTTCGCGGCCGACCTGGACTACGCCGCGATAGGACGAGTGATCGAATGCTCCGAGGACGCGGCGCGCCAGAACGTGCGCGCCGGCCTGGCCTCGGTGCGAAGGGAGTGGGTGCGATGAACACGGCCGAATTTGCCCGCAGGGCTGCGGCCGAAGGGCTGATCGACGTGGCGTACGCCGGCGTGGACTCGCCGTTCGGCCACCTGACGGCCGCCATGACGGCCGCCGGCATCGTCCGGCTGGCCTTCGAGGGCGAGGAGCTCGACCATGTCCTTCAGGAGCTGGCCGACCGGGTGTCGCCGCGCGTCCTCGAGGCGCCGGCCAAGCTGGATCCGGTCCGGCGCGAGCTCGACGAGTACTTCGAGGGCCGCCGGCACGAGTTCTCGATGCCGGTCGACTGGCAGCTCTCGCACGGCTTTCACCTGAAGGCGCGCGAGGCCTGCTACGCGATCCCGTTTGGCAACGTGCTGACCTACGCCGAGCTGGCGGCGGCGGCGGGCAGCCCCCGCGCCGTCCGTGCGGCCGGCCAGGCGATGGCCCGAAACCCGGTGCCGATCGTCGTCCCCTGCCACCGCGTGCTTCGCACCGGCGGCGGTCTGGGCGGCTACGGCGGCGGGCTGCACGTGAAGCAGTGGCTGCTCGACCTCGAGCAGAGCGGCGACCGATTGTTCTAGTAAACACGGGGGCCCAGGGTTCCCCGTGAGCCCCCTCCTTAAGGGGTGGCGATTGTCCGTCGCCACGGCCGTCTGGCACGTTGTCCCTAGGAGTCTCCATCAGGAGGGCGCCGAAGGTGAAACGATTCCAACCCGGTCGCCGATGCGTTACCTGGTATCACCGGCCGAGCTCGATCTCGAGCCCGTCGTATGCCACGCCGAATCCCTCCGGCACCCATGCCTCCAGCTCGGCGTGGGTGCCGATGCGGTGGCCGATGTGGGTGAAGAGCGTGCGGCCGGGCTTGAGCTTCCGGGCGGACTCGATGCTCTCGGTCATCGGCATGTGGTCCTTCACCGTTCGCTCGCGGGTGGCCGCGCCGAGCATGAGGACGTCGGGGCTTCGCGCCAGCTTGGAGCCGGGTGGACCGGCCAGGTCGGGGGCGTACACGAGCGACTCGCCGTCCGGCCCTGTGAAGCGGTAGGCGACGGTTCGGGTGTTGCCGCTGTGCTCGACGTCGAACGCCTGCGCGCGCAGGCCGTGGCCGAGCTCGATCGGGACGCCCGGCGTCACCTGCATCACCCGGAAGTCGAGCCGCGGGAAGATCACTCGCACGCCCTGCTCGCACTCCTTGGTGCAGTGAAGCGGGATGCGACCGAGCTTCGCCAGCGCATGCAGGCCGAGGACGTGGTCGTGGTGATGGTGGGTGAGGAGCACCTGGTCGGGCACGGCCTCGGCTGCCAGGAGCTGCTGGTAGGCATCGGGCCCGGCGTCGACCAGCACCCGCCCGTCGAGGAGGAGCGACGCCCGCAGGCGCCGGTCGCGGGGGTCCGGCGACGTGCACTGGGGGCAGTCGCAGCCGAGGCGCGGGATGGGCCAGGCTCCCGAGGAGCCCAGCACCGTCACTCGCATTCGGCCTCCCACTTCGGGTGGTGCTTGCGCGCCCATTCACGCCGCACCGTGCCGAGCGTCATGCCGCGCAGGGAGTGGCGCGTGCTCGTGTTGAGCGTCGCCAGGTAGACGTGGCCGGCCACGAGCGGCACGGCCACCCACGTCGCCCAGTCGTGGACGAGGATCGCGCTCGTCACGCCCCGGAACGCGGCGTCGGACTCCTGGAGCAGGATGAGCACGCCCGAGACGGTGAAGACCACGGCCAGGCCCGCGATGATCGCCGAGTTCAGCTTCTGCCCGGCGTTGAAGCGGCCCGCGGGCGGCTCGGGCCCGCGGCGGCGGACGGCCCACGCGAGCCAGGCCCGGTCGTCGTCGTCGAAGCGGTCGAGCTGTGACGCGGTGCGGCCGAGGCCGCGCGGGCTGGCCAGGACGACCGCCACAAGCCCGGACCAGAAGCCGATCGCGGCACCGATGTGGAGCGACTTCCACAGCATCCGGTCGGCGGCCAGGGCGGCGAACATCGGCAGGTAGAGGATGAGGCCGGTGGCGATCATGACGAGGAACATCGACGCCGCGACCCAGTGGGCCGTCCGCTCCGTCCGGCTGAACCGGCGGATGTACTCAGTAGCCGTTGGAGCGGCCAACCCAGGCATCGATGTCGTAGCCGTTCTGCTCCCAGTATCCCGGCACGAGCTTCGGGACGAGCTCGATTCGCGAGAGCCACTTCACGTTCTTGTAGCCGTACATCTCCGGGATCACCAGCCTGAGCGGGGCGCCGTGCGCGCGGGTGAGGGGGGCGCCGTCCATGTGATGGGCCAGCATGACGTTCGGGAGCGTCGTCTGCCGCAGCGACAGCGTGTCGACGTACGGCTGCTCGAGCGAGACGAAGTTGGCGTAGCGGGCCTCGGGCAGCGGCTCGACCATGTCCCAGAGTGTCTGGAGGCGCACGCCCTGCCAGTTGACGCCGCCGACCGTCCAGCCGGTGACGCAGTGGAAGTCGTTCGTCTGCCGGACCGACTCCAGGCCCATCACCTCGTCCCACGTCAGGCTCACCGGGTTTCGCACGTGGCCGCCGATCTCGAGCCGGTAGCGGTGCGGGTGGAACTCGGGCCACGGCGGGTTGATCGCGTAGATCCGCCAGCCGCCGATCGGCAGGATGTCCTTCACGCCCTGCGGGACGATGTCGCCGGCGACGCCGAGCGGGCGCGAGAGGGCGCCGGAGATCCGGTCACCCGCGAGCAGGCCGAGGCCGCCGATCCCGACGACCGACAGGAACGCCGCCCTGCCGAAGCGCCGCTCGCTCACACCGGAAGTATGGCCCACGTTCCTTAACAGACTCTGACGGGCCTCGTCTCTCACGTAGCTCTCACCCTGCGGACACATAGTCCGTCCATGGCGGGAACGTCGCTTCCGAGCGTCCTCGTGGTGGAGGACGACGCGCCGGTGCGGAGGATGCTCGAACGCACCCTCGCGGCCGAGGGTTACGCCGTCGCCGCCGTCGCCGATGGAGGGTCGGCGCTCGCGCACGCCGAGTCGGTGCCGCCGGATGCCATCGTCCTCGACGTCGCGATGCCGGGGATCGACGGCATCGCGGTCGCCCGACGGCTCCGGTCGAAGGGCGTATCGATCCCCATCCTGATGCTCACCGCTCGCGACGGCGTCCACGACCGCGTGGCCGGCCTCGACGCGGGTGCCGATGACTACCTGGTGAAGCCATTCGCGCTGGTCGAGCTGACGGCGCGGGTGCGGGCGCTCCTGCGCCGGAGCCGTCCCGCCGACGTGCGGACGTACGCCGACCTCGTCTTCGACCCGGGCACGCGGACGGTCGAGCGAGGCGGCCGGGCGATCCAGCTCACCGGCCGCGAGGCCGACCTGCTCGCCCTGCTCCTGCGCCGGCCGGGTCACCTCGTCAGCCGCCGGGTTGCGCTGGCAGGCGTCTGGGACGACGGCCGAGCCGCGAGCGAGAACGTCGTCGACCGCTACATCGCCTACCTGCGCCGCAAGCTCGGAGACCCTCCGCTGATCCACACGGTGCGCGGCGCCGGCTACGTCCTGCGGCAGTGACGCCGGGGTGGCCGCGCCGGCGCGGATCGCTGCGGGTGCGTGTCGCACTCGCGGCGGCAGGGGCGATCGTCGTCGCGGTCTCGGTGCTGGGCGCCGGCGTGCAGCTCCTGCTGTCGAACCACCTCCATGCGGAGCTCGACGCGACGCTGCGCCAGCGCGCCGCCGAGATCGCGAAGATCAGCGCCACGGCGCCGGCCCTGCTCACGTCGCCGGGGATCCTCGACGTGTCAGCCGGCCCTCGCCTCGTCGACGTCGAAGTTGTCGACCGCCGGCGCCGGATCGTCTCGCGATCCCTCGGCCTCCAGGGCGGGACGATCGCGGTGGGCCCGCTGGTCGCGGCGACGATCGCGAGCGGGCGTGGGCGCTACGCCGATGCGCACCTGCGCGGCGCGGAGGTCAGGGTGTACGTGGCGCCGCTGTCCGATGTGGGCGGCCCGGCGGCCGGCGGCGCCGTCATCGTGGCCGCGGCGACGGACGACGTCGAGGACACGCTCGACCAGTCCCGGCGCCTCATCATCGGCGGCGCCCTTCTGGCGGCGGCGCTGGCGGTCCCGCTGTCGCTGGTTCTCGCCCGCCGGGCGCTGCGGCCGCTCGAGCGGCTCTCGGCCGGCGCCGCCGTGATCGAGCGGACGAGCGACGCGTCGCTGCGCCTGCCGGTGGGCGAACGCCGCGGCGCCGACGAGGTCGACCGGCTCGCCGAGACGCTGAACCGCATGCTCTCCGCGCTCGAGCGGGCGCGGGACTCCGAGCGCCGGTTCGTGGCCGACGCGTCGCACGAGCTGCGAAACCCGATCACCGCGCTGCGCGGGAACGCCGCGTATCTGCGCGCCCACGGCGCCGACCCCGCGGCGCTCGCCGACATCCACGCCGACGCGGAGCGGCTCAGCCGGCTTCTGGACGACCTGCTCGCCCTCGCCCGCGAGGACTCCGGCGTCGTGCCCGACGAGCCGGTGTCGGTCGCGGACGTGGCTCGGGAAGCGGCTGACGGCGATGCCGGCGTCCTCGTCGAGACCGACGGCCCGGGGCTCGTGCGGGGCGACCCCGGCGCGCTCGAGCGCGCGCTGCGAAACCTCGTCGAGAACGCCCATCGGCACGGGCCTCCGAGCGCCCCGGTGCGCATCTCGGTCGAGTCGATCGCCGACACGGTCGTGCTCGCCGTGACGGATTCCGGCGAGGGCATTCCGCCGCATCTCGCGGAGGTCGCCACCGGTCGGTTCTGGCGCGGCCCCGATGCCGATGCCGCCGGGGGATCCGGGCTCGGGCTCGCGCTCGTCCGCGCGACGGCCGAGCGCCACGGCGGCAGGCTCGTCATCGACGGCTCGCGCTTTGCGATCGAGCTTCCCGCTCTCAAGCCGCTCTCAGACGGTGGGGGCGACACTGCGGACGCAGATCGAAGGAGGACATCACCGTGAACATCCTGCGCCGCTCATCGACCACCCGGATCATCATCGGCTTGGCGCTGGTCGTCCTCGCGGCAGCCGCGGCGAGCATCGCGCTCGCCAGCCGATCCGCCGGCCCCACCCCGCCGCAGCGCTCGCTGGCCTCGGCGATCCACCACGCCCTCGCGGGCCCGCGGGTGGCGGGCGTCACGGCGCGGATCGCCTTCTCGAACCATCTCGTCGCGTCCGGCGTCCTCCCGGGTTCGAGCCAGCCGCTGCTCTCGGGCGCGACCGGCCGGCTCTGGGCGACGGGCGGCAAGGCGCGGCTCGAGCTTCAGGCTGAGAACGGCGACACCGAGATCGGGTTCGACGGAAAGACGCTGGTCGTCTACAACGTCGCGACGAACACCGCCTACCAGATGGCGGTGCCCAAGCGCTCGGGCGGGGAGCACGCCTCGGAGTCGCACTCCGGCGTTCCGCCGGTCGCGCGAATCCAGCAGGCGCTCGACCGGCTCGCCGGCCACGTGTCGCTGTCCGGCGCGATCGCCGGCAACGTCGCCGGCCAGCCGGCATACACCGTGCGCGTCTCGCCGAAGCACGACGGCGGCCTGCTCGGCGCGGTCGAGCTCGCATTCGCCGCCAACCACGCCGTGCCGCTTCGCGTCGCCGTACTGAGCCAGGGCGACAAGAGCCCCGTGCTCCAGCTGACCGCCACCAGCATCAGCTTCGGAGCCGTCCCGGCCGGCGACCTGACGGTCAACCTCGCGCCGGGCGCCAAGATCGTCCGCGTGCATCCCCCGCAGATGCCGGTCCACCACGCGGCACACGAGCCGGCGGCCCAGGGTGTCCGCGCGGTCGGCCGCGCCGTGCCGTTCACGCTCACGGCGCCGGAGTCGCTCGTCGGGCTCCCCCGCCAGGACGTGCGGCTGGTCGACGGCTCCGGCATGCCGGCCGCCGTCGTGGTCTACGGCCACGGCCTGGGCGCGATCGTGCTCGTCGAGCAGTCGGTTCAAGGGCGCGACGCCGGCCCGCTGGGCTCGCTCCCGCAGGTGTCCATCAACGGCGCATCCGGCCATGAGCTCGCGACTGCGCTGGGAACGGCGGTCCAGTTCGACCGCGGCGGCGTCCGCTATACGCTCGCCGGATCGCTCCCGCCGGCGGCCGCCGAGGCTGCGGCCCGCGCCCTCGGCTGAATGCGTCGTGATCCCCCTCACGACCGGCCGGTCGAGGCGCGCGGGCTCGTCAAGCTCTACGGCGACCTGGCCGCCGTGGACAACGTCGACCTCACCGTCGAGGCGGGCGATGTCTACGGGTATCTGGGCCCCAACGGCGCGGGCAAGACAACGTCGCTTCGGATGCTCCTCGGCCTCATCCGCCCCACCGCCGGCGAGGCCCGGCTGTTCGGGCGCGACCCGCTGCGGCTCGGGCGGCGAGCCCTCGAGGGCGTCGCCGGGTTCGTCGAGGCGCCCCAGTTCTACCCGTACCTGACGGGCCGCAAGAACCTCGAGCTGCTGGCGGCGTACGACGGCGGCGACGCCCGGCGGAGGATCGACGACGTGCTGGCGACGGTCGAGCTCGCGGACCGGGCCGGGGATCGCATCGGCGGCTACTCGCACGGCATGCGCCAGCGGCTCGGGATCGCGGCGGCGCTGCTTCGCAGCCCGCGCCTCCTGATCCTCGACGAGCCCCAGACCGGCCTCGACCCGGCCGGGATGCGCGACATGAAGGCGCTCATCCGCGACCTCTCCGCGCGCGGCATGACCGTGCTCCTCTCGAGCCATCAGATGGCCGACGTCGAGGAGCTGTGCAACCGGGTGGCGATCGTCAACCGCGGCCGGATCCTGTACGAGGGCGACGTCACGGGCCTCACGAGGTCGATGGGCACGTGGTACCGGCTGCGCGCGTCGGACCTCGACGCCGCCCAGCGCACGGCGGCGGAGTTCGAGCTGGCCGACCTGGCACGCGAGGACGGCGAGCTCCGCTTCAGCGCCGACGAGGGCCTGCTCGAGCGGTTCATGATCACCCTCGGCCAGCGCCGGATCGGCGTCCACGCGCTGATCCCGCAGCAGGCCACGCTCGAGCAGCTCTTCTTCCAGCTCACCGAGCAGGATGCGGCGCCCCCGCCGCCAGTGCTCCACGCGGTCGCCAAGGAGGCGGTCTGATGCCGACGTTCCTGACCGCCTACCGCTGGGAGATGCGAAAGCTCGTCTCCCAGAAGCGGACGTACCTCGGCCTCGGCGCCGCGACGGCGGTGCCCCTCATCTTCGTGGCGGCGCTCGCGCTCCAGAGTGGGTCGCCGAACGACGTCGCGTTCGGCCGCTACGTGCGCGACTCCGGCCTTGCCATCCCGCTCGTGCTGCTCCTGTTCGCGTCGGTGTGGCTGTTCCCGCTCGTGACGGCGCTCGTCGCGGGCGACATCATCGCCGCCGAGGATCACAACGGCACGCTGAAGACGATCCTCACCCGGTCGCTCGACCGCGGGCAGGTCTTCGCGGGCAAGCTGCTCGCAGCGGCGACCTACGCCGCGCTCGCGCTCCTTCTCATGGGATCGGTGGCGGTCGTCGCCGGAAGCCTCGAGTCGGGGTTCAACGGGCTCGTCAGCCTGTCCGGGACACATGTGGCCGCCGGCCATGCCCTCGGCCTCGTCGCCGCCAGCTTCGGCGTCTACATGATCCCGGTGGCGGCTGTGGTCTGCATCGGCCTCTTGCTCTCGGCGCTGACACGAAACAGCGCCGCGGCGGTGGTCGGCACGCTGATGTTCGCGCTCCTCATGCAGCTCGTCGGCATCCTTCCGGGCCTCTCCGGCACCGATCCCTATCTGCTGACGACCCAGTTCCAGGCCTGGCAGGGGTTCTTCCGCACGCCGACCGACTGGGAGCCGATCATCCGGGCGGTGTGGGTCTGCGCGCTCTACGCGGTGCCGGCGGGTATCGGCGCATATCTGGTCTTCGTGCGCCGCGACGTCGCCGGCGGCTAACTGGAAAAACGGGGTCTGACCCCGTTTTTTCATCGGTAGGCTTCGGGCGTGGCCGCCGACCCGCTCCGAAGCTTCTCCCCGCCCGTCGCTGACTGGTTCCGGCGGAGCTTCGAGCGCCCGACGCCGGCTCAGGCCAAGGGCTGGCCGCCCATCGCGGAGGGCAAGCACACGCTCATCCTGGCGCCGACCGGCTCCGGCAAGACGCTGGCCGCGTTCCTGACCGCGATCGACGGACTGGTGCGCGACCCGGCCGAGCGCGGCACGCGCGTGCTCTACGTGAGCCCGCTCAAGGCGCTGAACCACGACGTCGAGCGCAACTTGCGCGCGCCGCTCCACGGCATCGAGACCCCGCGTGCGGTCGAGGTGGCGGTGCGAAGCGGCGACACGCCGCAGCGCGAGCGGGCCGCGATGCGGCGGCGGCCGCCCGACATCCTGATCACCACGCCCGAGTCGCTCTACCTGATCCTGACGTCGTCGGCGCGCGAGATGCTGGCCGGCGTCCGGACGGTCATCGTCGACGAGATCCACGCCCTCGCCGCCGGCAAGCGCGGCACCCACCTCTCGCTCTCGCTCGAACGGCTCGCCCACCTGACCGGAGGCGATCCGCAGCGGATCGGGCTCTCGGCGACGCAGCGGCCGCTCGACGAGATCGCGCGCTTCCTGGGCGGCGACCGCCCGGTCGAGATCGTCGACGCCGGCCACAGAAAGCCGCTCGACCTCGAGGTGGTCGTCCCGGTCCCGGACATGCGCGAGCTGGGCGGCGTGCCGGCCGCCGACGGTGAGCCGCGCCAGTCGATCTGGCCGGCGATCTACCCGCGGCTCCTGGAGCTCGTGCGCGCCCACCGCTCGACGCTCGTCTTCGTGAACAGCCGCCGGGCCGCGGAGCGCGTCGCTCACCGCCTGAACGACCTCGCCGAGGAGGAGATCGCCCGCGCCCACCACGGCTCAATCGCCCGCGAGCAGCGGCTCGAGATCGAGGAGATGCTGAAGACCGGGCGGCTGCCCGCGCTCGTCGCCACCTCGTCGCTCGAGCTCGGAATCGACATGGGGGCGATCGATCTCGTCGTCCAGGTGGAGTCGCCGAAGTCCGTCGCCGCAGGCCTCCAGCGGGTCGGCCGGGCCGGGCACCACGTCGACGCCGCCTCGAACGGCCGCTTCTTCCCCAAGTACCGCGGCGACCTGCTCGAGACCGCGGTCGTCGTCGGCCGGATGCGCGAGGGCGCGATCGAGCACACCCGCGTGCCGCGCCAGCCGCTCGACGTGCTCGCCCAGCAGCTCGTGGCGACCACCGTGATGGACGACTGGACGGTCGACGACCTGCACGCGATGGTGACGCGAGCGGCGCCCTACTCGGACCTCAGCCGCCCGCAGCTCGAGGGCGTGCTCGACATGCTGGCCGGGCGCTACCCATCCGACGAGTTCGCCGAGCTCCGGCCGCGGGTCGTCTGGGACAGGACCGCGGGCATCGTCCGCGGCCGCGACGACGCCCGCCGGCTTGCGGTCACGTCGGGCGGCACGATCCCCGACCGCGGCCTCTACGGCGTCTTTCTGGCCGAATCCGGCGCGCGGGTCGGCGAGCTGGACGAGGAGATGGTTTACGAGGCCCGCTCGGGCGAGGTGTTCCAGCTCGGGGCGACGTCCTGGCGGATCGAGCAGATCACCCGCGACCGGGTGCTGGTCTCGCCGGCGCCGGGCGTGCCGGGGCGGATGCCGTTCTGGAAGGGCGACGGGATCGGCCGGCCGTACGAGCTGGGGCGGGCGGTGGGCGAGGCCGCGCGGACGCGGAAATTCGGGGACCTCGACGAGCTGGCGCAGACCAACCTCGCGAATTACCTCGACGACCAGGAGGCCGCAACCGGCGTCATCCCGTCAGACCGCACCGTCGTGGTCGAGCGCTTCCGCGACGAGATCGGCGACTGGCGGGTCTGCGTGCTCTCGCCGTTCGGCGGCCGCGTCCACGCGCCGTGGGCGCTCGCGGTCGAGCGGCGGATGGGCGAGACGCTCGGGATCGAGGTCGAGTCGCTTTGGGCCGACGACGGCATCGCGATCCGCCTGCCCGACTCCGACACGCCACCGCCGGTCGACCTGATCGCGATCCCGCCCGACGACCTGGACGACCTCCTGATCGACCGCGTCTCGGAGAGCCCGCTCTTCGCCGCCCGGTTCCGCGAGAACGCCGCCCGCGCGCTCCTCATCCCGCGGCGGCGCCCGGGGCAGCGAACGCCGCTCTGGCAGCAGCGGCTGAAGGCCCACGACCTCCAGCAGGTGGCGCAGAAGTACGGCTCGTTCCCGGTGCTGCTCGAGACCTATCGTGAGGTGCTCTCGGACGTCTTCGAGGTGCCGGCCCTGAAGGGCCTCCTGCGCGCGATCGCCGGCGGCGAGGTGCGGCTGGTCGAGGTCGAGTCGGCGGTGCCGTCGCCGTTCGCGTCGTCGCTCCTCTTCGACTACATCGCGACCTACATGTACGAGGG
>Ga0075424_100003759_pt1 | contig 14231 bp, 26 predicted proteins | sample SoiMethybrSBSTD3_FD_75301 | JGI IMG/M metagenome (GOLD analysis project Ga0075424, IMG submission 75301) | Bulk soil microbial communities from a Populus tree surrounding site in Tennessee, USA - Soil MetaG P. TD hybrid SBSTD3 | ecosystem: Environmental > Terrestrial > Soil > Tree plantation... | reverse complement strand
GAGCGAATCGTCGGCCGAATCGGCCCAAAGAACGGCACTTTCGTACTCCAGCGCACGGGAGTATTCGAGGGCGGCCAGGCCATCGAATCCTATTCCGTCATCGAAGACTCCGCGACCGGGCAACTGCGCGGTCTGCGGGGCGAGGGCAGCTCCTCCCTCGGCCACGGCACCGAGTATCCGTTCACGCTGAGCTATGAATTGGCAGCGAGGGCGCCATGACCATTGAGCCAGCCGGCAATCGCTGGATTGGACTCGAAGAGGCGTCACGGCGCTCGAGGGAGGGCTTCAGGTGTGGATCTTTTCCGGGATAGCGCGAGGGCTACATGACGAAACCAGCGAGTGACGCTCCGATGACGACTTCACAGAGTTCAAGCGGTCGGAATGACGCAACCTTCCGCAGTCATCGAGTCCTGCCCCATCCGCCCGAGTCGGTCTTCGAGGCTTTTGCTCGGCCAGAACTCCTGGCGCGTTGGTGGGGGCCAAACGGATTCACCAATACTTTCGAGGTTTTCGAGTTTCAGCCCGGGGGCCGCTGGAAGTTCGTGATGCATGGGCCTAACGGCTCACACCATCCGAACGAGAGTGTCTTTATCGAGATGCATCCTCCGTCGAAGCTCGTCATTCAACACGTGTCGCTGCCGCGCTACATCCTCACGGTGACGCTGGCCGCGCATGAAGGTGGAACCGAGATCACCTGGACTCAGGAGTTCGAGAGCAGCACCGCAGCCGCTCGCCTCAGGCACATCGTCGAGCCAGCGAACGAGCAGAACCTGGATCGGCTCACGGCCGTCCTCGCGGGCGCGAACGCGCCGAATGCTGGGCCGTGAGATTCTGACCGTCGTCACGGTCTTATCGACCGTTCTCGCGTCGGTCGAAAGGCTCGGCTATGCTCGTCCGGCCGTTTTGGAGCCGGATATGAAGAATCGTGAGAGAGCGACCGGGAAATCCGCTTCCCGGCTCATTGACCAGCAAGATTGGCGCGAGGAGACCCTGGCCCGCATGCGGGCGCTGATCCTGGAGGCCGCCCCCGAGATGATCGAGGAGCGGAAGTGGAGGAAGCCGTCGAACGCGATGGCGGGCGTCCCGGTCTGGTCGCACAACGGGATCGTCTGCACCGGCGAGACATACAAGAATGCCGTCAAGCTCACGTTCGCCCGCGGCGCCAGCCTCCCGGACCCATCGCGTCTCTTCAATTCCAGCCTGGAAGGCCATACGCGGCGTGCGATCGACATCCACGAAGGGGAGAAGGTCGACGCGCGCGCGTTCAAGACGCTCGTCAAGGCCGCGGTGGCCTTGAATGGCCTGTCGGCGAAGAAGCGCTAGAAACTAGACCCTGAGGTGCGTGGTCAGGCGCCCGCCGGCGTGACCTGCAGGCGGCGCCAGAAGAAATACGAGAGTACCCACAGCACGCAGGTCGCCGCCGCCCATCCCCACACCTCCGGACCATCGCCCATCGCGAAGTGTGCGATCAGGGCAGAGCCGAGGGTGATGGCGAAGCCGGCATAGGCCCACTCCTTGAGGCGCGCCGGCACCGGCGCAAGCAGCAGGAGAACGCCGAGGAGCTTGGCCCACGAGAGCTCCACCCGGAAGTAGGCGGGGAAGCCGAGGTGCGTGAACATCTCCGCCACCTGTGGCAGGCGCAGTTGCGCGTAGGCGGTGAAGCCGATCTGCAGGCAGAAGAGCGCGGTGAAGATCCAGAAACCGATGACGATTCCTTTGGTGCGCGGCATGCTCAGGTTCATGGGCGAGAGGGCCGGGTTCCACAGTGTCGATTCCATCGTTTCCTCCTCTCAAGATTTCAGTGCTTCGGAGCGGTGGGCGGCCAACCGGGCGTCTCCACGCCGAACTGCTTTGCGTACTCGGCGTGCAAGCGCTGCCAGCCGCCGAACTGCATGGCATCGGCGCCGACGATGCGTCCAATGGGCTGACCGGCGAGAAGCCGATCCAGCACATCGAAGCAGATGTGCCAGCCCGCGGCGCCCATCGCAATGAATCGGCGGTCGATGTTGTGCCAGAGCGTGAGCCGAGTGCCGCCGCTTCCCAGCGGCTCGAGCTCCCAGCGGATGTCCTGTCCTCCCCAGTTGTATTCGAGCATCCTGGGCGCATCGGCCCGCTTGATCCGGGTCTCGGACACCAGCGGCGTCGGCGCTCCCACGGTCGTGAGCTTCACCGTGCTTCCAACCGTACCCAGGCTCCTATCGGCGTCGAAGGGCGCCCACTCGCGCAAATGCGCCGGGTCGGTCAGCGCCTGCCAGACTTTTTCCGGGGAGTGGCGCATTTCCCGGACGAGAACGAGCGTCCACTTCTCTCCTTCCTTCTGAATCTCGGCTCCGGCCGCGGGGCCGGGTGCGTACGTCTCGCGGTTGCTCATCGCTTCTTTCCTTTCCTGGATCTCTGCTCCATCCGATCGAGATGGCGTTCGAGCCTGTCGACGTGGGCCGTCCAGAAGCGCCGGAAAGGCTCCAGCCAGGTGTCGACCTCCATGAGCGGCTCGGGACGGAGCCGATAGACCCGCCGCTGGGCGTCCACGCGCGCCTCCACGAAGCCGGCCTCGCGCAACACGCGGAGGTGCTTGGACACGGAGGTCTGCGGCAACCGCAGCCGGCGCTCGATTTCGCCGACGGAGCGCTCCGACGAGGCCAGCAGACCGAGGATGGTCCGTCGGTTCGGCTCTGCGAGGACCGCAAACGAGGATTCCATACGGAGTGAATATACCTATATGTTCATATACCTGTCAAGGCATATTATCAGAGCCGCTGGGAGACCCGACCACCCCCAATGTGACAAACTCGCGAAGGGGCCTCATGAGACACAGGTCGGCCACCAGATCCAGGTCCGCCGGGAAGGCAAGCGCGAAGGCCAGGCCGGTCAAGGTGCGAGAAGACGGAAGGGTCGCCGTCGTCCTCCTCTCGGGCGGCAATCCGCAGATCGCGAAGGGGGAGGGCGATGCCCTGGTGCAGGCGTACATCGCCGCGATGCCGGACTGGAAGCGCGACCTCGGGAAACGCCTCGACGCGCTCATCGTGCGCAACGTGCCCGATGTGCGCAAGGCCGTGAAGTGGAACTCACCGTTTTACGGCATCGAGGGCCAGGGTTGGTTCCTCTCGTTCCATGTCTTCACCCACTACGTCAAGGTGACCTTTTTCCGCGGGACGTCGCTGCGACCCGTTCCGCCCGGGGGCACGGGCAGGGAAGCGCGCTGGATCGACATCCGCGAGAACGATCTCGACGAGAAGCAGCTGGCGACCTGGATCAAGCAGGCGTCTGTCATTCCCGGCTGGGACGGCGGATCACCGCTCTAGGGCGACTTTGCCCGACGGGTCGGGCGACTACGAGAAAACGAACATGGGGACGAAGACTCTGCTGCTCCTGATCGGTTGTGTTGGGATTCTGCAGGCGACAGCCATCGCGCAGACACCGAAGGATTCGAGTGCGAAGGCGGGGCGCGAGAAGGAGCAAGCCGTGGCGGAAGCCCTCATTCGAGAGCGCGTGGAGAGCTGGGCGAAGGCGATTCGCGCGAAAAACATCGAGCAAGTCCTGTCCCTTTATGCACCCGACATCGTTTCCTTCGATCTCGATCCTCCCCTGCGATACGCCGGGACGGAAAACAAACGGCGCGCCTGGCAGGAATTCTTCGCCGTCCATACGGGCCCCATAACGTACGAGGTGCGCGAGCTGAACGTCACGACGGAGGGCGAGCTGGCCTTCGTTCACAGCCTCAACCATGTAAGCGGGACGCTGGCAGGCGGTCACGTGAGCGACCTTTGGGTGCGTTGGACCGCGTGTTTCCGGCGAATGGATGGCGTTTGGCTGGTCGTCCACGATCACGTCTCGGTCCCGGCAGACCTCGAGCATGGCCGGGCTGTTTTGAATCTCAAACCGTGACGGTGGCAGGCGCGTGATCGTCAGGTACTCATTCGTGGCATTGACGACAACCGACCTGAGGCGGCAGAGGGCCTTCTGGGTCGACCAGCTCGGCTTTCCGGTGACCGAGGAAAAACCAGGCGAGTTCTTCATCGTGGATGCCGGCGGCCTTCGGCTCTGCGTCGACGTTGCTGATGGTGACGTACACGTGGCGGGTGGAAAGGACCCGGTCGTTGGTCTGAGGGTGGATTCCGTGCAGAAGACTCTGGCAGCACTCGCTGCGCGCGGCCTTGCCGTGCCCGAGAGCGCGACCGCCGCGCCGGGAGGGTCATATGCTGTGGTTCGCGATCCCGATGGACGGGCGGTGATCCTGACGGAGGCAGATTGAAGATGGAGCGATTCTCGGCCGAGCGGGGCGCTGAGACGGAAAAGGCAATCTTCTCGGCATCGGTCAGCCGATCAGGTGAAGATCCATGCTCGATGTGATTCTCAAGCAGTTTGAGCGGCCGGACGAGATCCGGGAATTCGAAAAAGGCCGGTTCGAGGTCGTCCGCGTGGGTGGCATCACGATAGGCCGTGCCACGTACCAGCCTGGCTGGAAGTGGTCGATTCACGTGGGACCCTCGGTCGGAGCCACCCGATGCCCTGTCGAGCACGTTGGGATGGTCCTATCCGGGGTCGCGACAGCGGCGTTCGACGACGGTCGGGTCGTCGAGTTGCGAGCCGGTAACCTCTTCCATATCCCTGCGGTGCCTCATGACAGCTGGGTGGTTGGGGATCAGCCGTACGTCTCGCTGCACTTCATGGGCGCAGATCACTATGCCAGCCGCGCGGATCCCGGGCAGGGGCAATGATGGAGTCCAGGCGGTGATCACGTCTGAGGCCACGGCGGCGGTTGTCGCGATTCTTCAGCTCGTCGTTTCGGCCCTTGGTTTTGGCGTGGTCGTCTGGACACTGCGAGTTCTGATCCGGTCAATCGATGCCCAGTCGAGTGCCGGCGTCGCCACACGGCAGCTGGAGTTCGACAAGGTCATTCTCGAACATCCCACCCTCTACAGGTACTTCTACCAGGGGCAAGACCTCGGCCTCGACGATCCTGAATTCGCTCGCGTCATGGCGGCGACTCAGCTGCTCGCGAACTACTTCGACGGATTCTTCCAGCAACAGGGGATGTATCGGCAGATGTGGCCGGAGAGCTCGTGGAAGAGCTACATTCGAGATCACGTCGCGAAGAGTCCGATACTCCGTCGCTACGTGATCGAGAACTCGGGATGGTTCTCTCCGGAGTTTGTTCAGATCTGCAATCCGAGCAGGCAGGCCTCGGTTCCAGGCTAGGCAAGAGCCAGCAGATGGAGACTGATCCAGCCAGGGGGCAAGTCGTGACGTCAGACAGCTCGGTCGTACGCTGGCTGCTCGATTCCGATCCGTCGATCCGCTGGCAGGCGATGCGCGACCTGATCGATGTTCCCGCGGACGAGGTCGGGGCCGAGCGTGCAAGAGTCGCGACCGAGGGAGCGGGCGCTCGCCTGCTCGCCCTCCAGGCGCCCGACGGGCGGTGGGGAGGCGCGGCGTGGAACCGAGGGTGGGATTCCACGATGCACGCCCTGTGGCTTCTGCGGGATATGGGGCTCGATCCCGCCAGCGACGAGGCGCGGCGCGCGGTGGGTCTCGTCCGCGACCGCGTGACGTGGCGAGGGTGCGGTCCGCGGGAAACGGAGAACAACGCCTTCTTCGAGGGGGAGGTCGAGCCCTGCATCAACGGGCAGGTCGCGGCGGTCGGCGCGTACTTCGGTCAGGACGTCCGGGGCATCATCGACCGGCTGCTCGGCGAGCAGCTGCCCGACGGCGGCTGGAACTGCGAGGCCGCCGACTGCTCGACCCGATCGTCGTTCAACACCACGATCTGCGTACTCGAAGCGCTGCTCGAGTACGAACGCGCGTTCGGGGGCAGCCCGGAGGTGACCGGGACCCGTCTTCGCGGTCAGGACTACCTCCTCGAGCGCCGTCTCTTCCGCCGGAGGTCGACTGGCGAAGTGATCGAGCGAGATCGTAAGAGCGGCTCCGTCTGGACGCGCTTCGCCTTCCCGACGTGGTGGCATTACGACGTCCTGCGGGGGCTCGCGTACCTGCGCCAGGCCGGCGTCGCGCCCGACGAGCGTGCCGCCGAGGCAATCGATCTGGTCGCGTCGAAGCGCGGCAGCGATGGCAGGTGGGTGCTCGAGACCCGGTATCCCGGCAAGATGCTGGTAGAGACGGACGAGGGCGAGGGCCGGCCGAGTCGGTGGAACACACTCCGCGCCCTTCGAGTGTTGGACTGGTATTCCGCGCGAGACTGACGCAGATGCCGATGAAGATCGCAAGAGTAGCGAATCCTCGGGCCACCTTTGCGCTGGGAGCGTTCTTTCTCGTCGCGAACATGATCGCGATGGTCTACGCCGTGCGTCGGGTGCCGCCGTCAGGCGCGTTTCTGCTTCTCTACTATCTGGGGGCGGCGCTGGTCGTGGCCTATTGGATCATTTCGGATAGCCGCAGACTGGGAGTGCCTTCGTCGGTCGATCAAGGCTGGTTTCTGATTGCGGCCTGGCCGATCTGCCTGCCGTACCATCTCTTCAAGACGAGGCACTGGCGAGGCTTCGTCACGCTCGCCGGTCTCCTCGGCCTTTACGCCCTGACGTACGGAATCAGCGTCCTGTTCTTCTATACGCTGCGCCACGCTGCGAGTGGAAGGTGAAAGCGATGCCGGTAATCAAGAGAGCGGTTCCGCAGTTTCTCGTTGGCAACCTGCGTGACGCGATCGCGTTCTACGAAGAGCGCCTGGGCTTCACGACGGACTTCGTCTATGGCGATTTCTACGCGAGCGTGTCGCGCGACGGAGCTCCGATCCACCTCAAGTGCGCCCCCAGGCTCGAAGGGGAGCGAGCCCACCGCAAGTCCGGGGAGCACCTGGATGCCTATGTGGACGTGTCCGGGGTCCGCGTGCTCCACGACGAGTTGGTTGGGCGCGGAGCGCCGATCATCAAACCGCTCGAGGATCGTCCCTGGGGCACCGTGGACTTCTACGTCGAGGACTCGGACGGCTACATCCTCTGTTTTTCGGAGGCCGTGCGTGAGGTGCATTTGTGAGCAAGAGAATGCCTTTGTCCACCATCAGTCAACCGGTGCCGGAGCTGCCCGTTGAGGATGTCGAACGAGCGCAACGGTACTATCGCGACGTTCTGGGCTTCGAGATCGGCTGGCTCTATCCGGGCAAGGAGATCGGGGCGGTGTCCCGGGGAGATGTCGCGATCTTCTTCCGCAAGACGAAGCCGCCGTTCGCACCTGCGGTTCATTGGGTTTTCGCCGAAGACGTCAACGCCTCGTACGCTGAGCTGAAGTCGTCCGGGGCGAAAATCGTGGAACCGCTGGAGAAGAAGCCGTGGGGCCTGAGGCAGTTCACGATTGACGATCTGGACGGGAACCGCTTCTACTTCCACCATGACTAACAAGTCGCCGGCGCCGCCGAAGGTGACTGACGGACGCAGGCGTTTTGGTGCGCTCTCACTCGCTCTCCTGGGCTGTGCGCTCGTATGGTTCGTCGTTTTCTTCTTCCTGCGCGTCGACCGCGCGACATCGGCGGCCGAGTTCGCGACCGCGGTGTGGTGGCTGACCTACGGAGCGATCGCGTTGCTCGCGCTGGGCGTTGTCAGCGCAGGTCTCGGGCTGTCGCCGTGGGGAAGCGATCGGCGGGTCGCCGTGGTCGGAGCCTTCCTGAATGGCCTGTGCCTCTTCTACTTCCTCCGGTTGGCCCAGCGAGGACTGTGGTGACGCGCTCTTTGGCTCGGGAAAAGTCGCGTTTCGCCACGCTTTGTTTCGCCGCTGGTTTGACCGCGACGATCGTGGCATGCGCGACCACGCCGCCTCCCCAGCGTGCGAGCTCCGCCTCTGCGGCCCCCCAAACGGTGGGCTCCCACGCTCAAATTCTGCCTCTCTACGAAGCCCAGCGACAGGTCGACGATTACATCCGCAACGGCCAGTACGACAAAGATTTCGCAGGGGTCGTCGCGGAAGCTCGGAGCTGGCTGGAGGAGCGGTCGCGCACGGCGGTGAAGCCGGCGATCGTGCTGGACATTGACGAGACTTCGCTGTCGAACTGGCCGGCGTACCGGCTGAACGGCTGGTGCCGATTGGTCAACGGCGAGTGCGACCTGCAGGGAGGCCCGTGCGGCCTTCGGGCATGGCAGGCGCTCGGCCAGTCGAAGGCGCTGGAGCCGACCCTGACCCTGGCGCGGCGCGCGCACGAGCTCGGCGTGGCGGTGTTCTTCATCAGCGGCCGGCCGCCGGAGTTTCAGGAGGCAACGGAGCGCAACTTGCGGGACCAGGGCTACGAGTGGACGCAGGTCATACTTCTTCCGCCGGGCAAGTCGTTTGCGAGCGCGGCGGATTTCAAGGCGCCCGAGCGCCGCAAGATTACGGAACAGGGCTACACGATCCTCCTCAGCCTCGGCGATCAGGAGAGTGATCTCGCGGGCGGCTTTGCAGAGCGCACGTTCAAGCTTCCCAATCCGGTGTACTACCTGCCGTAGTCGACGCACTTCGGGTTGTCCCCGGCCGCAACACACCGGATCCCGTGACGTATTAGCTGCGGGGGTGTCCATGAGCTTCGCCGCGGCTCTCTTCGTCGCGACTTTTGTGAGTCTGAGCCCGACACCGCAAAGCCCCGCTCGCTCGTCTGCCGCGGTGGTCGCGAGCGAGCGCGCCTGGTCCGAGGCCTTTTTGAGGCACGACCTTCCGGCGATCTCCCGGCTGCTCGGGGATGACTTCGTCGGGATCGACGGGCGGGGTATTGTCAGTGACAAGGCGGCGGAGCTCGAGGAAGCCAAGCCGCCGTCTCCCGGTGCGACCGGTCCGATCCTGCTCGGCGAGCAACTCTCGGACGTCCGAGTTCGGATGTACGGTGACCTCGCCGTTCTCACCGCCACCAACACGGCTCGCTTCTCCGACTCAACGATTCGTTACCGCCGAACCACCGTCTGGGTGTGGAGAGGGGAGCGGTGGCAGTGCGTCTCCTTTCACGGCAGCCGCATTCTGGAGTGACGTGGACAGCCGGGTGCCGGAACGGTGAGATCATTTCAGCGACACGCACGCGCCGGTCCTTAGCCGCCAGCGAGGAATCAGATGAGCCATCCGCAGGAGCTCGTCATCGACTCGGAGCCCAAGCCGGAGGAGGTTCAGTACCTTGAAGATCGAATCTACGAGTTCAACTCGGCTGCCACAGGCATCAGAGACGGTCAGTGGCTGGCGATCTTCGTAAGAGACGACGAGCATCGGATCGTTGCCGGGATCTGCGGGAACACGTGGGGCGGCTGCCTGGAAATCCGCCAGTTCTGGGTCGAGGAGGCTCGGCGCGGAAAAGGATTGGGGACGAGGCTTTTCGTGGCCGCAGAGCAGGAAGCTCGGCGAAGGGGCTGCCGTCAGATCCTTCTCGCCACCTTCGATTTCCAGGCTCCGGCTTTCTACGCGAAGCTCGGCTTTGAAGTGGTCGCAGTCGTGGACGATCACCCGCGCGGGCACAAGAACTTGCTCCTGCGCAAGCGTCTTGGTGAATGAACCGCCTGACGAGGTCGCGAGCGCGGCGTTACAGGCTCGTTCACAGGTTTTTCTTCGCCTGCGTTCTGCTCGCTTTCCTGGGTATGGTCCTGCCGTTCGTTCTACCGCCGCCACCACCGGATTGGCTGCTGCTCGTGCCGGCGATCTGGTTTTTTGGTTTACTCACGACCGGCGCGCTGGGCATGTGGGCCGTGGGTCGTCGTCTCCTTCGTTTGATCGACCCGGATCCGGAGGCCCGGCGGCGCATCGTAGGCTTGTCGTGGCTGCGCCCGGTCGGAACATTCCTCGCGGTCAACGAGCTGCTGCGGCTGGCGGAGGAAAAGTGAAACAGACAACTCCGGCGTGATCGGGCCACCGATGAACCGGGTCGCCTGGATCCTCAAGTCGACGCTCAACGGGCTCTTGCTGGTCTTCTTTGGCTGGCACTTCTACAGACTCAGCAAGTGGCTGGCTACCGGCGGCAGCAAAGGCAAGATGCCGCGCCGCGGGACGAAATCAAAGGCAGGCTTCACGCGAAATGGACCCGGGCGCCTGGGCCTTCTACGTTTTTCTGGGAATCGTGGAGGTCGCGCTGAGCCTGCTGATTCTGTGGACTGCGTGGAAGTGGCCGAGGCAGGCGAAACCGTGATTCGGGCCGCGTTGCTGGTGGCGTTCCTGTTGCCGTTGACCGGCAGGGCCGCCCGCGGAGACGACTCGCCCGACACGCCGTTTCCGGAGGCCCGGCGCACGGCGATCGAGAAGGCGCTCGACCGGTCCTTCGGTGCGACGAAGGCGCCCGGTGTTGTCGTCGGCATCTGGGTACCGGGGGAGGGAAGTTACGTCGGCACCCGGGGGGTTGCGGACCTCGACACCCGGCAGCCCATGCGCTCCGACGACTCCTTCCGTGTCGGGAGCATCACCAAGACGTTCACCGCGACGGCGCTTTTGATCCTGGCCGACGCGAAGAAGCTGGGTCTCGACGATCGGGTGAGCAAGTACACCCCGTGGGTGCCCAACGGCGATCACATCACGCTGCGCATGCTCGCGAACATGACGAGCGGGCTTCACAGTTACACCGAGGTGGATTCGTGGGTGGACACCGCGTTCGCCGACATCGGGCGCGTGTGGACTCCGCGCCAGCTCGTCGACGTGGGCATAGGCCAGCCGCCCGACTTCCCGCCTGGAAAGGGCTGGCATTACAGCAACACGAACTACGTGCTGCTCGGCATGCTCCTCGAGCAGGTCACGGGCAAGAAGATCGCGCAGGTTTTCGCCGATAAAATCTTTCGACCGCTCGCGCTGACACACACCGTCTGGCCCACCAGCTCTGCGATGCCCGCGCCGTATGCGCACGGGATCACCGTGCAGACGCTCGACCACAAACAGGCCGACGCCACTAATCGCAATCCGAGCTGGGCGTTCACGGCCGGGGCGCTCATCTCGACCCTGGCGGATCTGCGCACGTGGGTCGTGTCGTACACGACGGGCTCGCTGATATCGCCCGCGATGCAGAAGGAACGTCTGACGTGGGTGACGATGCCGCCGATGACCCCGGAACACGCCTACGGCATAGGCATCGCGATCAATCACGGCTGGCTCGGCCACACGGGCGAGCTGCCGGGCTACAACTGTGCCGCGCACTACCTGCCCTCGAAGAAGGCGGTGATCGTCGTGATGGTGAACACCGACATTCCGGTGGGAAAAGCGAACCCCGCGCCGATGATTTTCAAGGCGCTGGCGACGGTGTTGACGCCCGAAAATGTGCCGGAGTAGGCGGACCACGCCACACATGCAGCCGAAGTCACGCCGCCATGCGCTTCTCGCGGTTTTGCTCGCCGTGAGTCTTCTGCCGTTTGCGCTGCGCTGCGCGTCCGTCGCGCAGGTCACGACGCTGTCGGATCCGCCCTGCCGGGAGCGCTTCGAAGCCGCTCTTGCCTCGGTCCTGCAGGCGGAAGGGGAGACACCCGAGGCCGCAGCGCAGCTGGCGGAGTCGTCGACAAAGACCTTGGAAATCGTCAACCTGGGGCCACGCCCCTTTCTCGTCGCCGCGCCTTCCGGGGTCGACTATTCCTTCTTCGTGGAACGGAAGGGCGCCTCCTGCGTTCTCCGCCTCTACGGGCGCCAGAAGGGCTTTGTCTCGTACACCAACAATCTGACCTACATCGCAACGGAGCCGCTGGCGCCATGCCAGTGCGCGGAATAGAGGCACGCGAAAGGAGAGGCTTTGACCGTCATCAAGAAGATTTGTTTGATCGGCATGGCCGGACTCGTCTTACTCGTCTTCGGGGCGCAGAGCACGCTCCCGAGTTGGAACAGATGATCGAGAAGCGAAAGAAAGAGCTCGAGGAGGCGAAGCCGAAGCAGTGAACGGGATGGGAACTCGAACGGTCGCAGTTCTCGTCACGATCGCCTTCAGCCTCGTCGGCGTGCTGGGGGACTATTTCCTCAAGCTCGCCAGCGCGCGCGAGCAGCCGCTACGGACGGGGTGGTTCTACATCGGCTTCGCCCTTTATGCCTCGACCGCGTTCGGCTGGGTCTACGTGATGAGGTATCTGAAGCTCGGCACCATCAGCGTCCTCTACTCTGTCTCCATGGTACTTCTGCTGACCGCCGTCGGTGTCGTGGTCTTCCGGGAGTCGCTGAACTCGTTCGAGGTGGCCGGGATCGTGCTGGCGCTGGCTTCGCTCGTGCTGTTGATGCGCTTCGCCTGACGATCGGGAGGATCGCATGAGAAAGATCGTCATCCGGTGGCTGCTTTGTGGCGCCCTTGCTCTCCCGTCGCCGGCCCGCGCTCAGTCCGGCGATAGACCGGCCAACCCCGAGATGGCCCGGCTGGCCGAGGCCCTCGCGGGAGACTGGAGCACACAGGAGCTGGTGCAGAACGGCAAACCCGTACCGGCTGGTGCGGGCCGGCGCGGCGCATCGCACGTGAGGTTGGCGGGAGGCGGGACCGCATTGGTGTCGGAGGGTCACTCCATCGGCGCCGTGGGCGGGGAGCTGCAGTGGTTCATCACGATCTGGTGGGATCCGGACGCGAAGGTGTATCGCTTCCTGACCTGCTTCAAGGTTCCAACGGAGTCCGGCTGCGAGCTGCGCGGCACGGGCCATTGGGAGAAGGACGTGTTCGTGAACGTTTACGAAGAAGTGGTCGACGGCAAGCGAATCAAGATGCAGGACCGCTGGACGGAAATCACTCCGAAATCGCACACCCTCACCGAATTGCACGATTCCGGGAACGGTGTGATGACGCCCTATGTCGTCTCGCGCAGCACGCGCCAGTAGGTGAGCGCATGATTTTCATGGTCATCGAGCACTTTCGCGACGGCGACGCGGTCCCCGTCTATCGCCGGTTTCGCGAGAAGGGCCGCCTGGCGCCGGACGGCCTGCGTTACATCTCGAGTTGGGTGACGACGGACCTGAAGCAATGCTTTCAAGTCATGGAATGCGAAGACCGGAGGCTCCTGGACGCATGGGTCTCCCGCTGGGACGACCTGGTGGAGTTCGAGATCGTTCCCGTGATCACGTCGTCCGACGCGCAGGCGGCTGTGGCTCCAAGGTTGTAAAGCGATGGAACGGCCCGGCATGCGCGGCGGACCGACACCAGAGACACCGCTCGTGGTGGTGCCATACGACCCGGACTGGCCTCGCGCCTTCGATGCTCTGCAACACGTCTTGCGGAAGGCCCTGGCCGAGATTGCCGTTGGCGTCGAGCACGTGGGGAGCACGGCGGTTCCGGTTCTCGCCGCGAAGCCGATCATCGACATCGATGTCGTGATCCCGTCGCGAGGAGCGCTTTCCGCGGCCGCGCACAGATTGTCCGGCCTCGGTTATCGGCATCAGGGAGACCTGGAAGTTTCTGGACGGGAAGCGTTCACACGGGACGACGCCACGGATGTCCCGCGGGACGGGAGCGGCCGCATCTGGCCGGTGCATCATCTCTACGTGTGTGCCTCGGATTCTCGGGAGCTTTGCCGGCACCTTCTCTTTCGGGACTGGCTGCGGGGCAATCCGACCGCCGCCGCAGAGTACGGAAAGCTCAAGCTCGGACTGGCAGAGAAGTATCGTTTCGACCGCGACGGTTATACCAATGCCAAGACCGAGTTCATCGAGACCGCGCTCCGCGACGCTCTCGACGGGCGCCGGAGGGAGATCCCTCCTCCCGCGTGACGCATGACCTCGCGAGCACTCATGATCGTCAGCGCCGGAATCGTTTTCTCGTTGGGAGTACTCCACCTGGTTTATACGTTCTGGGGCCCGAAGCTCACACCTCGTGACCCCGCACTCGGCGCCCGCATGGCTGAGGTCTCGCCGGTGATCTCGAAGGAGACGTCGATGTGGCGAGTCTGGGTAGGGTTCAATGCCAGCCACAGCATGGGCCTCATCCTCTTCGGACTCGTCTTCGGCTACCTCGCCATCGCGCACCCGAGTACGCTGTTTCAATCCGGTTTCCTGCTGGCCGTCGGGCTGGCGACGCTGCTCGGCTACCTGATCCTCGCGAAGCTCTACTGGTTCCGCGTGCCTATGGCGTGGATTGCAATCGCTCTGGCCAGCTACGTTGCGAGCATCGTTGCGGCCTGGTTACAAAGGAGTCAGACATGACGGACGCATGGAGCCGGCGAGTGCCTCGACGACCGGGCCGAAGTCCTCGGTGGACGTCGTTCGTCGGCGGCTATGAAAAGGGGCGCCGCGTCCGCGGCTTCCAGGACGAGAAGAATCCGCTGCACCGGGTGCGCGTCGAGCACAATCGCGACACGCTGCTGATCCATCTATCCAATGAGGATGGCCGGGGCTGGACCTGCATC
>Ga0075424_100003758_pt1 | contig 14233 bp, 13 predicted proteins | sample SoiMethybrSBSTD3_FD_75301 | JGI IMG/M metagenome (GOLD analysis project Ga0075424, IMG submission 75301) | Bulk soil microbial communities from a Populus tree surrounding site in Tennessee, USA - Soil MetaG P. TD hybrid SBSTD3 | ecosystem: Environmental > Terrestrial > Soil > Tree plantation... | reverse complement strand
GCCAGCTGTTGTTCGACCGGATCGTTGAGGAGGTCGACCTGCCGTTCCCGGTCGGCGGCGCCTCGGTCGATCCCGAGACCGGCGCGCCGCTTCCAGCCTCGAAGGACTCACAGACCCGCTCTCAGGTCAAGAAGGCGTGCGAGTCGATCTACAAGGACCTCGTGCGGCAGAAGATCGCCATCGAGAAGCGGCGTCCGGACGGTCGCGGCGCCGAGGAGATCCGGCCGATCGAGGTCGAGGTCGGCGTCAACCCGCGCACCCACGGCTCCGGCCTGTTCACGCGCGGCCAGACGCAGATCCTCTCCTCGCTCACGCTCGGCACCGCGAAGGAGGGTCAGCGCATCGACGACCTCTCCCTCGAGGAGGAGCGCCGCTACATGCACCACTACAACTTCCCGCCCTACTCGGTCGGGGAGACGGGCTTCATGCGAGGCCCGAAGCGGCGCGACATCGGCCACGGTGCGCTCGCGCAGCGGGCACTCGAGGCGGTCATCCCGACGCCTGACGAGTTCCCCTACACGATCCGCATCGTCTCGGAGACGCTCGAGTCGAACGGCTCGTCGTCGATGGGCTCGGTCTGCGGCTCGACGCTCTCGCTGATGGACGCCGGGGTGCCGATCAAGGCGCCGGTCTCCGGTATCGCGATGGGCCTCGTGAAGGAGGGCGACGACTACGTCATCCTGACGGACATCCAGGGTGCGGAAGACCATCTCGGCGACATGGACTTCAAGGTCGCCGGCTCCCGTGACGGGATCACCGCGCTCCAGATGGACATCAAGATCACCGGCGTCACGCAGCAGATCATGCGGGACGCGCTCGAGCAGGCGAAGCGGGCGCGAGAGTTCATCCTCGAGAAGATGCTCGACGTCATCCCGGAGTCCCGTGCGGAGCTCTCGGACAACGCTCCGCGGATCACGACGATCAAGATCGACCAGGAGAAGATCGGCATGGTCATCGGCAAGGGCGGCGAGACGATCCGCGGCCTCGAGTCCGACTACGAGGTGCAGATCGACATCGAGGAGGACGGCACGATCCTCATCTACGCCACCGAGGGCACGAAGGCCAAGGAGGCCGTCGCCGCGATCGAGTCGCTCACGAAGGAGCCCGAGGTCGGCGACACCTTCACCGGCAAGGTGGTGAAGACGACGCAGTTCGGCGCCTTCGTCGAGCTGAAGAAGGGAACCGACGGGCTGCTGCACGTCTCGAACGTCGGCCCGGGACGGGTCGCGCACATCGAGGACGTGATGAGCCGTGGCGACATCGTCGACGTCGTAGTGCAGGAGGTCGACAAGGCGCGCGGGCGGATCGGCCTCAAGCTCGTCGCGAAGCACGAGAACGGAGGCCTCGTCCAGCCGGAGGAGTTGATCGAGCGGGCGAAGGACGCGCCGCCGCGGCCTCCGGAGGAGGACCGGCCGCGCGGCGGCGATCGCCGTGGCGGCCGTGGCGGCCGCGGGCGTGGCCCGCGCCGCGACGACGGCGAGTAGCTGAACACCGGAGGGCGGGCGGCATGCGCCGTCCGCCCCTCTGGCGTTCAAATCACTCGTTCGGGTCGCCTCCGGCCCGAAAACGACTCATCAGGCGGTCGGCTGGTGCCGATGCATCAAGCGACCCGACCATTTGAGCCTTCCGACCATCTCACCGCTGCGGGGCCTCGTCGAGGTGACCCGCCTTCTGCGGGCGCGTGAGGATCTTCCTGCGCTGCTCGACGCTGTCGCCCGAACCATCGGCGAGTCGCTCGGCTACCTGACCGTTGCCGTCAATCTCTACCGGCCACAGTGGGACGACTTCGAGGTGACGACGGTGCACGGGAACGAGGAGGCGAAGGCGGTGCTGCTCGGGAACGCGCGGCCCGGCGAGGACTGGACGGTGCTCCTCTCCGAGCGCTTCGAGCGGCGTGGTGCCTACGTCGTGCTGAGCGGTGCCGTCGACTGGGACTCGCTCGGGCCGAGCTACGTACCGCAAGGGGGGCGGTCGTGCCACCCCGACGCCTGGGATCCCGAGGACGCGCTCTTCGTCCCGATGCGCGACCAGCGAGGCCTCCTGCTCGGAATCATCTCCGTCGACGAGCCTGTGACCGGGCGGCGGCCCACGGACGACGAGCTCGAGGTGCTCGTCTCGCTCGTAGACCATGCGGCGCTGGCCCTCGAAGCGGCACGCGAGGCGGCGGAGTCGGCCCGGCACCAGCGCGCGCTCGAAGAGCTGCTTGCTGTGTCGTCGCGTATCACGGGGGAGCCCTCGCACTCAGAGATCCTGCGCCGCGTCTGCACGGGCATCCGCGACGCCCTCGACTTCCGCAACGTCTGCGCGGCTCTCGTCGACCCGGAGACCGGCACCGTGGTACCGACAGCGGCCGCAGGCTGGCAGCTCGAAGAGCTCCTGCGGCGTGAGCCCATAACCGTCGCGCAGGTCGAGCCACTGCTCGACGAGATGTTCCTGCGGGAAGGCTGCTACCTCCTCACCCACGACCAGTCGCGAGTCCGGCTCACGAGCGAGGTCGACGTCTACCCGTCGCAGCTCAACGGCCGCGGGCCGTGGGCGTGGAACCGGCACTGGCTGATCGTCCCGCTGCAGGACGGCCAGGGTGCCCTGCTCGGGATCATCTGGGTCGACAACCCATCCGACCGGCTCGTGCCCTCGGCCGACCGCCTGCAGGCACTCAGGATCTTCGCCAACGACGCCGCCGCCGCGCTGGTGTCGGGCCGCCACCTCGGTGAGCTGCGGTTCCTAGCCGACCACGACCCGCTCACGCGCCTCCTCAACCGGCGCGCGTTCGTCACGCGCCTCGAGGGCGAGGTCGCGCGGGCCGTGCGTTACAACCGCACCTTCGGCCTCGTGGTCGCGGATCTCGACGGGTTCAAGCAGCTCAACGACCGTTATGGCCATGCCTGCGGCGACGAGGCGCTCGTCGCGTTCGCGAACGTGCTCGCCGAGTCGCTGCGAAAGCCTGATGACGCCTTCCGCATCGGCGGCGACGAGTTCGCCGTGCTGCTGGCGGAGGCGACCGAGGAGGACACCCGGCAGGTCGTCGCCCGCGTGGAGACGCTGCTCGAGCAGCTGTCGGTCGGCGGTGAGCCCTGGGCTGCGAACGTCAGCGCGAGCTTCGGCTCCGCGGCGTGTCCAGAGGACGCGAACGATCCGCAGACGCTGTTCCGCCTCGCCGATGAGGCGCTCTACGACGCGAAGCGGAACGGCACCGTGCTGCGCTTCGTTGCGCGCGCGTAGGGCCGCAGACGCGGTTCACCTACCATCGGGCCGTGCGTAGGCTCGACGGAGCGCGGAAAGGAGCGGAGGCGCCGGCTTAGCCGGCGTCGGAGCGAGAATGCAGAAGGTCGTTCTGAGCGAGCTCGACTCCGGCGAGCGCGTCATCACCGAGCGCGTCGCGAGCGTCCGCTCCGTCTCGCTCGGCTTCTGGATCGACGTCGGCTCCCGTGACGAGCGCGCCGACCGCGCAGGCGTCTCGCACTTCATCGAGCACCTCCTGTTCAAGGGCTCGCGGCGGTTCGAAGCGCAGGAGATCGCGGAGACGTTCGACGCGATGGGCGCCGAGCTGAACGCCGCGACATCGCGCGAGAACACCGTCGTCTACGCGCGCGTTCCCGACCACCACGTCGAGACAGCGCTCGAGGTGATGACCGACATGGTCTTCGCGCCCTCGTTCGCCGAGGTCGACCAGGAGCGCGAGGTCGTGCTCGAGGAGATAGCGATGTACGAGGACACGCCGCAGGAGCTCGTGCACGACCTCTTCTCGGAGGCCGTCTTCGGGGAGCACCCGCTCGGACGGCCCGTGATCGGCACCGCCGAGGTCATCTCCTCGGTCAGCCGTCGCGCGCTTGCGGGCTACCACCGGACCGCGTACTCCCCGGGGAACGTCGTCGTCGCGGCGGCGGGGAACCTCGAGCACGACCGCCTCGTCGCCCTCCTGCAGCGGAGCGAGCGCCGCGCAGGCGCACCGGCGCGCGCGGGCACGCGCGTCCGCCGGCCGCTCGGGCGGCTGCCCGGCCCCGGACTCCGCTTCCAGCGCAAGGAGACGGAGCAGTACCACCTCTGCCTCGGCGCGATCGGCATTTCGCGCTCGGATCGCCGCCGCTTCGCCGCCTCGCTGCTCGACTCGATCCTCGGCGGGTCGGCCTCTTCGCGCCTCTTCCAGGAGATCCGCGAGAAGCGCGGCATGGCGTACGCGGTCTACAGCTTCGGGGCGCAGTACACGGACACCGGCATCCTCGGCGTGTACGTCGGAACGCGCGAGGAGAACCTCGCCGCGTGCGTCGAGATCTGCGTCGAGCAGATCGCCGAGATCGCAGCCGGCCGCCTGCGCAAGGGCGAGCTCGAGCGCGCGAAGGAGAGCCTCAAGGGGCGAATCGTCCTTTCGCTTGAATCCACCTCGAACCGGATGAGCCGGCTCGGGAAGTCGCTCGTGACCGACACTGAGCTCCTCACGCTCGAGCGCGTGATGGCCGAGATCGATGCGGTCGAGAGCAGTGAGCTCGCCGAGCTAGCCGCGACACTGCTGCCCTCCGAGCGGCTTGCCGCAGCCGGGGTGGGACCCGACGAATCGCGGTTCCGCTCAGCCGTGGGTCGCGCGAGCTCGAGCCTCTCCGAGCGGGCCGCGGCGTGAGAATCGCGTTCTTCGGTGCCGAAGGGAAGGCCGGGAGCGCGATCGTGGCGCGGCTCGAGGCGGCCGGACACGAGGTGCGCGGGATCGAGCTTGGCGACGATCCCGACGTGGCCGGTTGCGACGCCGCCGTCGACTTCACGACGCCCGAGGCGGCGCCGGCGAATGTCCGCGCGACGCTCGAGCAGGGCGTCTCCTGCGTCGTCGGCACGACCGGCTGGGACTCCGCCGAGCTCGGTGCGCTCGCGGCGGAGAAGGGCCTGCGGCTCTTCGTCGCGCCGAACTTCTCGATCGGCGCCGTACTGATGATGCGATTCGCGGGCGAGGCGGCCGCGCACTTCCCGCGGGCCGAGATCGTCGAGCTCCACAACGAGGCGAAGAAGGACGCGCCGTCCGGCACCGCCAAGGCGACCGCGGAGCTGATCGGCGGCGACGCCGCGATCCATTCCGTGCGCCTGCCCGGGCTCGTCGCGCATCAGGAGGTCATCTTCGGCGGCGAGGGCCAGCTGCTGACGATCCGACACGACACGACCGGCCGTGAGTCGTTCGCGGACGGCGTCCTGCTCGCGCTCGAGAAGCTCGGTGAGCTGCCTCCGGGCCTGACGGTCGGCCTGGACACCCTCCTCTAGTACAAGATTCCCCCATGCCGACCGAGGCGGCCGAGCTCGTCTTCGACGAGGCCACGAAGGTCTACCCGGGCCGGGACGCCGCTGCGGTCGACCATCTCTCGCTCACGGTGCCCGCGGGGGAGATCTGCGTCCTCGTCGGGCCTTCGGGTGGCGGCAAGACGACGGCCCTCAAGCTCGTCAACCGGCTCATCCCGCTCACGAGCGGCTACATCCGCATCGACGGCAGGCAGATCGGCGACTACGACGTCACCGAGCTGCGCCGCTCGATCGGCTACGTCATCCAGCAGGTCGGGCTTTTCCCGCACATGACGATCGAGGGAAACATCGGCACCGTGCCCCGGCTGCTGGGCTGGCAGAAACAGCGGATCCGGGAACGGGTCGGCGAGCTGCTCGAGTTGGTGGGGCTCGACCCGGAGAAGGACCGCAGGCGCTTCCCGGCCGAGCTCTCCGGCGGCCAGCGCCAGCGTGTCGGCCTTGCCCGCGCGCTCGCTGCGAACCCGGCATTGATGCTGATGGACGAGCCGTTCGGCGCGATCGACCCGATCGTCCGCGCCCGGCTGCAGGACGAGTTCCTGCGCCTGCAGCAGGAGTTGCGCAAGACCGTGGTCTTCGTCACACACGACATCGACGAGGCGATCAAGGTCGGCGACCGCATCGCGATCCTCCGCGAGGGCGGCCGGCTCGCTCAGTACGACACGCCGCAGCAGATCCTCGAGCACCCGATCGACGACTTCGTGGCGGACTTCGTCGGCCGAGACCGGGCGCTCAAGGCGCTCACGTTGAAGACTCTCGGCGAGCTCGAGCTCTCGCCTGCAACTGAGGACGGGCTGCCGCGCCTCCCCGCGGACACGAGCCTGCGGGACGCGCTCGCGATCATCGTCGCCGAGCGCCGGGATGCGCTCCTGGTCGTCGGGCCCGACGGCTCTCCGCTCGGAGTCGTGACGCGCGAGGATCTGCTGCGGTGAGTGGGCTCCGCCTTGCCGACGGCGGCGGCCCGGTCATCCCGGACTTCGGCCACGGGACCGCGTGCCTGCGGGACAACCACTGGTTCTGCACGAGCTGGGTGCACGAGCACTGGGGCGAAACCCTCCAGCCCGCGCTCCTCCAGCACATCTACCTGACGCTGTTGGCGGTCGGGATCGGCTTCGCAATCTCGTTCGTGCTGGCGATCATCGCCTTCCGCTTCCGTTTTCTCGGTCCACCGCTGGGAGCGGTGAGCGACTTCCTCTACTGCATCCCGAGCATCGCCCTCTTCTTGCTCCTGGTGCCGGTCACCGGCTTGACGGTCACGACGCTCGTGATACCGCTCGTCGCATACACGCTGTTCGTGATCTATCCGAACATCCTCGCCGGCCTCCGCGGCGTTCCGCCCGAGGTGCTCGAGTCCGCCCGGGGGATGGGTTTTACCCGCCGGCAGACCTTCTGGCGCGTGGAGCTACCCCTTGCGGTGCCGGCGATCATGGCCGGCCTGCGCGTCGCGACCGTTTCGACGATCTCGATTGCAACGATTGCGGCGGTCGTCCTCTACTACGGTCTCGGAGGGCCGATCTTCGAAGCAATCAGCCAACCGGACATCTTCCGGACCGAGCTGGTGGCGGCCGGCGGCCTGACGATCCTGCTGGCCCTCACGGCTGACACCCTCCTGACGCTGCTGCAACGCGCCCTCACCCCATGGAACAGGCAGCGGTAGTGCTCGCCTCGCTCTTCGTCGACGCCCTGCAGTTCATTCCGGACCATGCCGCGCTGCTGTTGCAGAAGGCGGCCGAGACGGCGGAGCTCGCCTTCACCGCGCTCGGAATTGCCATCCTCATCGCCCTGCCGATCGGTCTCTGGCTAGGCCACCGGCACCGGGGGCTGCTCCTCGCCCTCGGCGCGTCCTCGATCGGCCGCGCACTGCCGAGCATCGCGCTCATCGGCATCTTCATCGCCTGGCTCGGTGTCGGCTTCTGGAACAACACCGTGGCGCTCGTCATCCTCGGCATCCCGCCGATCCTCACCAATGCCTACTTCGCCGTCGAGGGCGTCGACAGCGACGTCGTGGAGGCGGCCCGGGGGATGGGTCTCAGCGAGCGACAGATCCTCACGGGCGTCGAGCTGCCGCTCGGGCTGCCGCTTCTCCTCGCCGGGGTTCGGATCGCCGCCGTGTTCGTGATCGCGACCGCGACGATCGCGGGTATCGCCGGCGGCGGCGGCCTCGGCGAGATCATGTCCAATCTGACCGTGTACAACGAATCCGGCGTGCTCGCCGCCGCGCTGTGCGTCGCGGCGATGGCGCTGGCGACCGCATTTCTGCTGTCGCTCGTCCAGCGCGCGGCGTCGCGCCGGATGGCTCCGAGAGCGTAGGGTCTCCCGAGGACAGGCCCAGAGAGGGCAAAGCTAGAGAGGAGGGCATCGGATGTTCCGCAAGCACACACGCCGTGCTGCCAAGGCGGCGTTCGCGATTTCCTTCGGGGTAGCGCTTCTGATCGGTCTGACCGCCTGCGGTGGGGGAGGTGGCGGCAACGACACGACGACGACTTCTACGTCGGCGCCGAAGCCGAAACTCACTATCGGCTCGAAGGGCTTCGGCGAGAGCTACATCCTCGAACAGCTCTACGGGCAGGCGCTGAAGGCGAAGGGCTTCCCCGTCACGTTCAAGGGGAACTTCGGCGAGTCGGAGCTCGCCAACAAGGCGATCAAGAGTGGGAAGCTCGACCTGTATCCCGAGTACACGGGAGTCATCGTGCTCGACCTTGCGAAGGCGAAGTTCCCGAAGACGCCTGAGGCGACGTACGCAACCGCAAAGAAGTACGAGGAGACTCAGGGTCTGACGCTGCTCAACCCGACGCCGTTCGAAGACGTCGACACCTTCACGGTGCTCACGTCGACTGCGCACAAGGACGGCCTGAAGACGATGAGTGATCTGAAGAAGGTCAATCCGCTGACGTACGCCGGGTATCCCGCCTGCCCGACGCGGATCACCTGCCTGCTCGGGATGAAGCAGATCTACGGGCTCAACCAGATCAAGTTCATTCCGATCGGCAACATCAGCGTCTACACGCTGCTCGACCAAGGTAAGGCGGTCGGCGGAGACGGCTTCTCGACCGACCCGGCGCAGCTCAACCACAAGAAGTACACGGCGCTGGTCGACGACAAGCACATCTTCGGCTACCAGAACGTCGCGCCGGTCATCAAGAAGACGCTGACCACGGGACCGAACGGGCCGTTGCTCGCCAGCACGCTGAACGCGGTCTCGGCGAAGCTGACGCTCCCGGCCATGCAGGCGATGAACAAGGCGTACTTCGTCGACAAGGCGACGCCGACGGAGATCGCGCACGGCTTCCTCGCAGCGAACGGGCTGCTCAGCAAGTAGTGAAGGTCGTCGTCCTCGGCGGAGGGTCCACCGGCGAGCACTTCGTCGGCGCCCTCCGCCGGTACGACGACGAGGCGCAGATCACGCTCGTCGAGAGCCGGCTCGTCGGCGGCGAGTGCTCGTACTTTGCGTGCATGCCGACGAAGACCATGCTGCGGGCGACCGAGCTCGGCGCCTCGCTCGAAAGGTCGCCGGGCCTGCAGCCGGAGCGGCCCGAGGCGGACGGCGTCTGGTGGTGGCGCGACCAGATCACAGACGACTGGGACGACTCGGGACAACTCCATTACCTCGAGGAGTGGAACTGCCGGCTCGTGCGCGGCGAGGCCCGCGTCGCGCGCCCCGGCGTGGTCGAGGTCGACGGGCAGGAGCTGCCGTACGATCGGCTCGTCCTAGCAACCGGCTCGCGGCCGGCGATCCCGCCGATCGAAGGGCTCGACTCCGTCGAGTACTGGACGAACCGCGAGGCGACGCGGACGCACAGGGTGCCGCAGAGCCTCGTCGTCATGGGCGGCGGCCCGGTCGGCGCCGAGCTCACGCAGTTCTTCTCCCGCATGGGCTCCCAGGTCACGATCGTGGAGCGCGGCGATCACCTGCTGGGGCGTGTCCATCCCGATGCCGGCGAGCTGATGGCCGAGCTGTTCCGAGAGGAGGGGATCGACGTCCGCATCGGCGTAGGGATCGAGAAGGTCGAGCCGGGCATCCGGTTCCACCTGTCCGACGGCTCGACGCTCGAGGCGGAGCGGCTGCTGATCGCGACGGGACGCCGCCCGAACGTCGAGCGGCTCGGCCTCGAGGAGCTCGGGGTCAAGACGTCGGCACGCGGGATCGAGGTCGACGAGCGGTTGCGCGCGGCGGGAGCCGACGACGTGTGGGCGATCGGCGACGTGACCGGCGTCGCACAGTTCACGCACGTCGGCAAGTACCAGGCCCGCGTCGCAGCGGCGGACATGGCCAACCGCCGCGCCAAGGCCGACTACACGGCGATCCCGGCGGGGATCTTCACCGACCCCGAGGTTGCGACCGTCGGCCAGACCGACGGCGACGGCCTCGTGAGCGCCCGGGTCCCGCTCAGCTCCCTGCCGCGCCTCTCGACGTACGAGAGGCCGAAGCGCGATGGCTTCGTCCGCGTCTTCGCCGACCCGCGACGGCGCGTACTCGTCGGCGCGGTCTCGGTCGGGCCGCAGGCGGCGGAGTGGCTCGGCCAGTTCACGCTGGCCGTCCGCGCCGAGGTGCCGATCGAGACGCTCCTCGACACGATCCAGCCGTACCCGACCTTCTCCGAAGGCGTCTTCTACGCCTTGCAGGAGTTGCAAGGCTCGCTCTCGTAGACTCCACCACGTGCTCGGCTCCGTCATAACCGCGATGGTGACGCCGTTCCGCGCTGACGGAGCGGTCGACTTCGAACGGTTCCGCGAGCTTGCGACCTACCTCGTCGAGAACGGCTCGGACGGGCTTGTCGTCTGCGGGACGACCGGCGAGTCGCCGACGCTGAGCGACGCGGAGAAGCTCGATCTCTTCAGAGTGGCCGTGGACGAGGTCGGTAGTCGTGCGACGGTGATCGCGGGTACCGGCACCTACGACACCGGGCACTCCGCGACCCTGACGAGAGAGGCGACGAAGCTCGGCGTCGACGCGATCCTCGTCGTGACCCCGTACTACAACAAGCCGCCCCAGCGGGCGATCGTCCGCCACTTCGAGGAGATCGCCGGCGCCACACACCTGCCCGTGGTCGCCTACAACATCCCGGGCCGTGTCGTCGTCAACATCGAGTCCGCCACGATCGCGCGGCTCGCCGAGATCGAGAACGTCGTGGCAGTGAAGCAGGCGCACGACGACCTCGAGCAGGCGCGGTTCATCGCCGAGGAGACGCGGCTCGACCTCTACTCCGGCGACGACCCGATCACGTTCGCGTTCCTCGAGTTCGGCGGCGTGGGCGTGGTGTCGGTCACCGCGCACCTCTGGGGACCGCAGATCGCGGAGATGATCCGCCGTCATCGCGACGGCGACGTCGAGGGCGCACGGGCGCTGCACGAGGAGCAGGAGCCCGGCTACGACCTCCTGAGGATCCAGACGAACCCGATCCCGATCAAGGCGGCGCTGAACCTCACGGGCCACGAGGTCGGCGGGCACCGGCTTCCGATGGTCGAGCCGGACGAGGCCGAGCTCGCGCAGATCCGCTCCTGTCTCGAGCGCTCCGGGTTGCTCGCCGCCGCCTCGGCGTAGCGGCAGCCCTAGACTCAGCGCCGATGGGCGAATGCCGCATCATCCCGCTCGGGGGTCTCGGCGAGGTCGGCAAGAACATGACCGTCTACGAAGCTGACGGAGCGATGGTCATCGTCGACGCCGGGCTCGCGTTCCCGCGCGACGAGCATCTCGGCGTCGATCTCGTCCTGCCGGACTTCTCGTACCTCCGCGACCGGGAGCAGATGGTGCGCGCGGTGGTCCTTACACATGGACACGAGGATCACGTCGGCGCCCTCCCGTACCTGATGCGCGAGGTGCGCGTGCCGCTCGTGCTCGCCACGCGGCTCACGCTCGCGCTCGTCAAGTCGAAGCTCGACGAGCACGGACTGCTGCGTTCCGCGGAGCTGCGGGAGATTGCGCCGGGCGAGGAACCGGTCGAGGTCGGTCCGTTCCGGCTCGAATTCATCCGGATGGCGCACTCGATCCCCGACGCAGCCGCGGTCGTACTCGAGACGCCGGGCGGCCTCTGCGTCCACACTGGCGACTACAAGATCGACCACACGCCGGTCGACGGGCAGCGCACCGACGTCGGGCGACTCGCGGAGGTCGGCAGCCGTGGCGTGGACCTCCTGCTCGGCGACTCGACCAATGCGGAGCGGGCCGGTGTCACCGAGTCGGAGCGAGTGGTCGGGGAGGCATTTCGCCAGATCTTCCCGAGCCGCGAGGGCCGCATCCTCGTTTCCTCCTTCGCCTCGAACGTGCACCGGATGCAGCAGGCGGCCGACGTCGGCGTCGACTGCGGGCGCAAGGTCGCTTTCGTGGGCCGCTCGATGCGGAAGAACGCGAACATCGCGCGCAGCCTCGGCTACATGGACGTCCCCGAGGAGGCGATCCTGCGGCCGCACGAGCTCGCCGAGCTGCCACGCGGCGAGCAATTGATCCTCTGCACCGGCAGCCAGGGCGAGCCGATGTCGGCCATGACGCGGATCGCGTACAACGACCATCCCGCCGTCTCGGTCGAGGCCGGCGACACCGTGATCATCTCCGCGAAGCCGATCCCCGGCAACGAGCTCCGCGTCCACGACGCGATCAACCGGCTCGCGAAGATGGGCGCCGAGGTGCTGCACGAGGACAACGCGCCCGTGCACGTGTCCGGCCACGGGCGGGCCGAGGAGCTGCGCACGATCATCGGGCTCCTGCGGCCGAATGCGGTAATGCCGGTGCACGGCGAGTTCCGGATGCTCGCGGCGCACGCCCAGCTCGCGCGCGAGGGCGGCGTGCCCGAGGACAGGATCGTGCTCGCCGAGAACGGCAGCGTCGTCGAGCTGCGGGACGGGGTCGCGCGGATCGTCGGCGAGGTCGAGGCCGGAGTCACGTTCGTCGACGGGCTCGGCGTGGGGGACGTCCACGACGTCGCGCTGCGCGACCGGCGGAAGCTCGCCGAGGACGGCGTCCTCATCGTCGTGGCGACGCTTGCCGCACAGGACGGCGGCGGCCTGACGGCTCCACCGGAGCTGATCGCGCGCGGCTTTGGCGACGGGGCCGAGCCGCTGCTCGAGGAGCTGCGCGAGGAGGCGAACAGGGTCTTGCGGAAGCTGCTCGCCGACGACGTGACCGAGATCAAGCTGCTGCAAGAGCACCTGCACGACGCCCTCGGCGGCGTCGTCTACGACCGGACGCGGCGCCGGCCGATGGTGCTCCCCGTGATCGTCGAGGTCTGAGTGCCGGGTCGGATGACGTTTCCCGACGGGGTCCTCGGCGGCCATTCGTCGGTCAAGGGGTTCAAGGTCGTCGCTAAGGACGGCCGTGCGGGGCGCGTGTCCTGGGCCACGTACGCACCAGGCGAGAGCTACCTCGTGCTCACGTTGGGGCTGCTACGCCGAAAACATCGGGTCCTACCGGCCGGCGCGGTGCAGAGCGTCTGCGACGGTGAAGTTCACGTCGCGTTGGGCCGGAGCGAGCTCGAACACCTTCCGCTCCTGCCGGACCCGCAGGCCGCCCTAGACGCCGAGAAGGTGCAGAACGCGGTCGCGACATTCGAGACAGCGGCTAGCAGGTTTCCGCAGCAGTGGTGAGCGGGGCCGTCACTTCGGAGGCAGCGAAGCGGTAGGTGGCTCCGCGTTCGACCCACGCGCTGAGCTGCCGCGAAGTCTGTCATGACCTCGGGTCTGTCTCCTCCGCGAGCGCCGCCGCCGTTCCATCGACCTTCTGGACGACGTGGTAGCTGTCCCGGCTCTCGACGACCGACCCGAACTCGGGTAGCTCATGGCCGGGGACGATGATGTAGCGACGCGGGTCGGCCCGAACCTTCTCGTACTCCGTGAGGGAGATCTCGAGCCGCGCGGCGCACTCTCCGTCCGCGCATTCGCAGACCACGGTCATCGCCGCTCCAGTTCCCCGGTCGCGATTCAGGCTCTCGATCTGCTCATTTACCTGACGGAAGATCGATTCGTTGAGTCCGGACTCGCCTGGCCTGTTCATCGCTCATGAGTCTTCTCTCCCCGGTGTCCACCCGGCTTCAACATCGAGGTTAGGCTCGCCGCGTGGCTGCGCCGCGTCTCACGGTGGTGGGCTCGATCAACCTCGACCTCGTCGCGCGGGCCGAGCGGTTGCCTCGGCCGGGTGAGACCGTGAGCGGGGCCCGGTTCTCGCGCGTGCCCGGTGGCAAGGGCGCGAACCAGGCCGTGGCCGCCGCACGACTCGGGGCCGAGGTCTCGCTCGTCGGCTGCGTCGGCCGCGACGAGCTCGCGGCGGACGCTCTCGCCGGCCTGCGCGAGGCTCGCGTCGAGGAGCGGTGGCTCGTCAAGGACGCGCCGACCGGGATCGCCCTGATCACCGTGGACGCGGCAGGGGAGACGGCGATCGTCGTCGCGCCGGGCGCGAACGCCGAGCTGCGGCCGGAAGATCTCCTGCTCGACCGCGCCGACGCTGTGCTTTGCCAGCAGGAGATCCCGGCCGAGACGGTCGCGCGCGCCGCCGAGCTTGCGCCTCGTTTCTTCCTCAACGCCGCGCCCGCCCGGGACGGCGTCCCGGAGGCAGAGTTGACGATCGTGAACCGGCTCGAGCTGGAGGCTCTGGGCGAGCGGCCCGGTCTCGTCTGTCTCACGCTCGGCGCGGAAGGCGCTGTGCTCCTCGAGGACGGGCACGAGGTGGCACGCGCGCAGCCGCCGGCCGTCGAGGCGGTCGACGGCACGGGCGCCGGCGACGCGTTCACCGCCTGCCTCGTCGTCTCGCTGCTCGAGGGCCGGTCACGTGAGGAAGGGCTGCGTCGCGCATGCGCCGCCGGGGCGCTCGCCGCGTCGCGGTTCGGCGCCCAGACCTCGCTCCCGATGGCGGAGGAGGTGGACGCGCTCCTGTGACCACGCCCATCGTCATCGACTGCGATCCTGGCCACGACGACGCGATCGCGATCCTGCTTGCGCTCTCCTCGCCGGAGCTCGAGCTCGTGGGCGTCAC
>Ga0075424_100003756_pt1 | contig 14235 bp, 13 predicted proteins | sample SoiMethybrSBSTD3_FD_75301 | JGI IMG/M metagenome (GOLD analysis project Ga0075424, IMG submission 75301) | Bulk soil microbial communities from a Populus tree surrounding site in Tennessee, USA - Soil MetaG P. TD hybrid SBSTD3 | ecosystem: Environmental > Terrestrial > Soil > Tree plantation... | reverse complement strand
TGACCGCCTCGTGTACGTCAGCGAGACCAACCACGGCGTGCGCAGTAGTTTCGGGTATCCCAACTACGTCGACTACCGCGACCGGGCCCGGGCGTTCGACGGTCTTGCCTGCCACTCGACCACGTCGGTCACCGTGCTTGGCGATTCACCGCGTCGCGTCGACGGCCGCCTGGTCTGCTGGAACTTCTTCCAGGTGCTCGGCGTGCAGCCGCAGCTCGGACGGCTCTTCACGGCGGCAGATGACACGCCGGGCGCTCGCCCGGTGGCCCTCCTCAGCGGTCGCCTGTGGCGGCAGCAGTTCGGAGGTGATCCCTCAGTCATCGGCCGCACGCTCCGCACCAATGAGATGAGCTTCACGGTCGTCGGCGTGCTGCCGGACGGCTTCCGGTTCTCACGCGTCGAAGACGTCTTCGTGCCGATCGCGGTGACGCTGACGGCGAGCTCAGGATGGCTCGATCGCGGCAATCACTTCGGCCTGTATGCGATCGGCCGTCTGAAGCCGGGCGCGAGCCTGCAGCAGGCACAGGCTGAAGCGGATCACATCTTCGCGGATTTGAAGCGCGCGTACCCGAACACCAACAGCAGCAATGGCGGCCGCGTCGTGTTCCTCCGCGATCGCATCGTCGAATCGATCCGCGACACGCTCATCGCACTGATGTCGGCGGTGGGGTTTCTTCTGCTGCTGGCATGCGTGAACGTCGCGAATCTGCTCGTCGCGCGAGGCGCCGCCAGGCAGCACGAGCTGGCCGTACGCACCGCGCTCGGCGGGACCCGCTGGCGTCTGGTGCGTCAGCTGCTGGTCGAAAGCACCCTGCTGTCTGCGGCCGGCGGCGTGCTCGGAATCATCGTCGCGTTCTGGCTGCTGCAGCTGCTCATCGCGCTCGCCCCGGCCGACATTCCCCGCATCCACGAAGTCAGCCTCGATCGAGTGTCGCTCGCGTTCGCGGTCGCCGCGGCGGCGCTCTGCGGCCTCCTGTTTGGATCGTTCCCGGCGTTCCAGGCATCGGGCGGAGGCCGGCTCCAGATCCTGGCTCGTGCCAGCCGAACCAGCTCCGTGACGCCGCATCGCACCCGCCGCGCGCTGATGACGGTCGAAGTGGCGCTCGCCCTCGTGCTGCTCGCCGGCTGCGGCCTGATGGCGCGCACCATGGCAGGACTGCACGCCGTGAACCCCGGCTTCCGCAGCGATCACCTGCTCACCGCGCGGTTCGCTCTCGGCGGAGCCGCATGGACGGCCGAGAAGCGTCTCGCGTTCTTCGACACGCTGCTGCCGAAGCTCAACGCGCTTCCCGGCGTCACCCGCGCGGCGTTCACCTACTCGCTGCCGATCGAAGGGTCCCAGTGGGGCTCGATCTTCATCGTCTCCGGCAAGCCGGTCCCGCCGCGCGATCAACTCCCTGCGGCGGCGTTCTGCCCGATCACGCCGGGCTACTTCGAGACGATGGGGATCCGCATGGTCGGCGGACGGACGTTCGATTCCCGCGACCTTGACGCGTCGCCGCGGGTCATCATCGTGAACACGACGCTCGCACATCGCATGTGGCCGGGCGAGGACGCGATCGGCAGGCGGCTGAAGCAGGGCTGGCCCGAAGGGGACGCCCCCTGGCGCGAAGTGGTCGGCATCGTCGAGGACGTGAAGCTCGAGGGCGTCGATCAGGATGTGCCGATGCAGGTGTTCATCCCGCTCACGCAGGACACGCCGCGCTCAGTGGCGATCGTCGCTCGGACGTCAGTCGAGCCGATGCGCGTGGCGCGCGATCTCGAGGCCGCCGTGCAGTCGGTGAACCACGACGTCCCGCTCACGAACGTGCAGCCGATGACCGCGCTGATGAGCGATGCCATCGCGCGTCAGCGGCTGTCGCTCGTCGTGCTCGCGGTCTTTGCGGTGGTCGCCGTGCTCGTCGCCGCCGTCGGCCTCTACGGCGTCGTCGCGCACAGCGTGACGGAGCGGACGCGGGAGATCGGCGTGCGGATGGCGCTCGGCGCGGAGGGAGGGCAGGTGCTCGGGTTGTTCGTTCGCCAGGGGCTGTTCACCGCCACGGTCGGGATCTTCATCGGACTCGCGGGCGCAGCCATGTTGACGCGCGCGCTCGAAAAGCTCCTGTTTGGCGTGAAGCCGTCCGATCCCGCGACGCTCGGATCCGTCGCGGTGCTACTCCTGGTGATCGCCGCGGTTGCCTGTTACATCCCGGCGCGCCGCGCGGCCCGCATCGATCCGCTGACCGCACTGCGCGCCGAATGAGGCGGGGTCTGACCCGCCTCCGCTAAAGCTACGGCGGTCCGCCGGAGCCTTGGCGAAGGCGGAAGACCCCGCCCTACCTGAGCGGCGGCTGACCCCGCCTAGCTGCTACCTGCGTGGTCCGAAGCCTTCGCGGTACCCGGCGCGAAAACCGACGCGGTAGCCGGCCTGATAGTCGGACCGTACGCCGAGCTCATTGCGGTACCCCGAGTCCGCCTGCTCCAGCTCGCGCTGTCCTTCGAGATCCCATTTGCCGCCGTTCACGTTCTTGTCCTCGCGTCCTGCCTGCCGTCCTTCTTCGAGTCCCTTCTGATACCCGGCTTGATACGCGCGCGTCTGCACCTGCGAGCCTGCGGCGCCCGCCGCGGGCTCGAGCGAAAAGTCGACGAATTCGGTGCGCGAGAGGAACTCGTTGTGGTTGCGATCGATCGCATCGAAGGCCGCGCGGGAACCGGTCCATTCGCGCAGCGCAATGCGGCCGTCGCGGTCGGTGTCGAGGCGGTTGAATCGCGCAATCCGCTCCTCACGCCGCGTGCGATCCTGCGCGTTCTCCTGCTCGCGTGCCGCGGGAACCCACACCTCTCGTCCCGACAGCACACCGTCGTGGTTGGTGTCGTGCTCCCGGAAGGACTGGTCGCTGCCGCGCCATTCGTCGCGGGTAATCACTCCGTCGTTGTCGGCGTCCATGCCCTGGAACCGCATCTGACGGTTCGCGTTCTGCTCCTGCTGGTCCGCTTTCTTCTCCTGGCCCCGGCCGCGTCCCTGCGCATCCGCTGCGGCCGGTACGGCCACGATCGCCGCGATCGCGAGTGCTCCGAGCGAAAGCTGAAACTTCATGTCCAACCCCTTATTGAAACGTGTTGCATCCGCCGGGATCCCCGCTCTCAAAGCCGCGGCGGAGCCAGGTGACGCGCTGTTCCGACGTTCCATGCGTGAACTTGTCGGGGAATACGTGGCCTGTCGACATGCGCTGGATGCGGTCGTCGCCAATTGCCGATGCCGCGCGCAGTCCTTCCTCGAGATCCCCGCTCTCCATCTCCATGCGACCCGTCGCGGCGCGTCCCGATTTGTTCGTCTGATGCGCCCACACGCCCGCGTAGCAGTCGGCTTGCAGCTCCAGCCGCACCGACAGCTCGTTGCGCTCCGAGGGATTGCGTGACTGCAGCTGACGCATCCGTGCATCCGTCCCCGTCAGGGTCTGCACGTGATGACCAACCTCGTGCGCCAGCACGTAGGCCTCCGCAAAGTCGCCCGACGCGCCGAACCGCTTCCTCAACTCGTCGAAGAAGCCGAGATCGAGATAGACGTAATGATCGCTCGGACAATAGAACGGGCCGCTCGCGGATTCCGCAAACCCGCAGGCGGATTGGATGGCGTCGCGGAACAGCCGCGCTTTCGTGGGCTGGTAGCGGCTCCCGAGGAGCTTCTCCCACGTGTCCTGCGTATCGGCCATGACGGCGTCGACATAGTCGACGAGCTTCTCTTCTGCGGGAGTGCTCGCAACCGTGCCCGACGTCCCGACGGTTTCAGTCTGACCCGCGCCGCCGCCGCCGACGAGCGACAGGAAATCGACGCCGGTTGCCCAGCTGAGAACCAGCAGCACGAGCAGCCCGCCGAGCCCAAGGCCACCCGCTTTCATTCCGATTCCCGAACGGCCGCGATAATCCTCGACGTTGCTCCGGTCGCCTGGCGTCCACCTCATCGGTGTCTTCCTCCTCAGCTGTGACCGGCTGCAAGAAGCGGGACACCGTCAACGCATCGCTTTAATCGCGCGTCTCACGTCGGCGTGCGCCATGACGACCGCAGGTTGGCGCTGCAAGGCATCAAAATAGCGACGCTGGAAACCTTCCCCCGTCTCCGAAGCCGTCAGCAGCTTTTCAACCTGATCAATCAGCGTCGCGGCATCCGCGTCGGTCGCCGGTGAATCCGTTTCGACGGTTTCGTCGATCCGGACGACCAGCTCCGACAACGAATGCAGCCACGCAAACCAGGGATCGTTGATCACGAGCTGCAGCAGCGTCGCGTTCGAGGGCACACGGCCTCTGTCCATCTCATACGCCGCGCGCGCATCGTCGAGCAGCACCTTGTGGAGTTGCAGCAGCTTCCCGCGCAGTTCGCGGAGGCGCGAGCGATTCTCCTGTGTCATGAGCGCGTAAGGGGATCCCGCCTCGGTGGGTTGGGCTGCGGCCGCCGCGCCAGCGAGCGACTTCAGATCGAGCGGCGTCGTGACCATCTTCAGCGATCCGTCCGGTTCGCGCGGCCATTCGGCCCTTGGTCGATCCCAGTACAGCTCGATGCCGTTTCCATCTGGGTCGTGCAGATACAACGCTTCGCCGACGCCATGGTCACTCGCACCGTCGAGCGCCACACGGGCGTTGCGCAGGCGAAGGAACGCGTCGCCGAGTGAGGCGCGATCGGGATAGCGGATCGCGAAGTGGTACAGGCCTGTCGTGCCAGACGGCGGCGCCGTTCCTCCCTGACTCTCCCAGGTGTTGAGACCAATGTGATGGTGATAGCCGCCGGCGCTGAGGAACGCCGCGGACGCCCCCATCCGCTGCGTCACCTCGAACCCGAGCACGCCGGAATAAAAGGCGACGGCACGCTCGAGATCCGAGACCTTCAGGTGGACATGGCCGATCTCGGTGCGGGGATCGATGCGCTTCGACATGGATCCATCATGGGCACCTTGAGGGGTGAGATCAAGGATCTGCAACGCCCGACGGGTGACTTCTTCTGGCCCGCCGGGCGTCGCATTCTTACACGACTGTCCGGCGGCCGGTCAGCAGCTGAACAAGGAAGACCACAGCCGCGATGACCAGCAACAGGTGAATCAAAGCCCCGCCGACGTGTGCCACCAGGCCGAGTGCCCACAGCACAAGAAGTACGACGAGAATCGTCCATAACATTCGAATAACCCCCCTTTGACTCGCGGGGCCGCAGTCGAGTGCGCATTTGCGCAGCTGCGGACTGCCGCGGTACCTGCACGTCTAAAAGCATTTGCGATGCCAGGGCTACGTCAGCTGTTCGCTGCAACGGTCGCGCTTTTGCAGGAAGGTTGCGGGGGGGAATGTCTGATGGCCGAAGTCTTTGTCGAATTCGACGATCCAGTCGTGGGAAAGAATGGAATCGCCTACATCGCCCGCGCGTGTGGCGCGCCCGCGGATCACACGCTGTGGCATGGATGGATCGAGTTTGTGCCGGTGGACGGCGGTCCTCCTCTCCGCTCGAGCCGCGAGACCACGCAACCAAACCGGGTGGACACCGCGTACTGGGCGACCGGACTGACGCCCGTCTATCTCGAAGGCGCATTGGAGCGCACGCTGAATCCGCTCACGAAGATGCCGCCGGAGCAACCGATCGAATCGGCTTACGATTCGCCGGCGCCAGACATCGCGCCGCCGCCCACCAATGAGGCGGTGATGAATCCCTTTTCCGTGTACCGGAAAAGCGAATCGATGTTGCGCAGTCAGCTGAACGCGTTGTCCGGCTGGCATCTCGTCAACATCATCCGGGCGTACGGCCTGAGCGAGCAGAGGCTCTCGGATCTGAACTCCACACCGGCGACAGTTCTCGCGGAACTCATCATCACAGCTGTTCGTCAGCGGTCAGAGCTCGGCGTCGGCAAGTAACCCGAGGGGACGAATTGGCTGTTCGTCCCCGCATTCCAGCCACTCATCCCCCAGTGCCGGTTTCCGCTCGCGGCGCCTGACGGCCGTGAGAGACTATCCGGCATGTACGCCACCAGAAATCGCCTGTTTTGTTGTCTGTTCGTCTGCATTGCCGCCGTTTCCGCGATCGCCGCGCAGCAGCAGGAACGCAGCGCCGTCCCCGACAAATACAAGTGGGATCTTTCTCAGATCTACCCCACCGATCAGGCGTGGCGCGCGGCAAAGGACAAGCTCGCGGCGGAGATTCCGTCGGTGCGCGCGTTCAAAGGGTCGCTCACGGGCTCGCCGCAGAAGCTTGCGGACGCGCTGGAACTGTCGACGCGGCTCGGCAAGGAATTCGCGCGCCTCTACGTCTACGCCGGCATGATGTCCGACCAGGATACGCGCGTGAGCACGTACCAGGGCATGCAGCAGGAGATGGCGCAGCTTGGCGCCGCGTTCGGAGCCGAGACTTCGTACGTCGAACCGGAGATTCTGAAGTCGGATGCCGCAACGGTTGAAGGATTCATCGGGAAGGAGCCGCGGCTCAAGGTTTACAGCTTCTACCTTCACGACATCCTCCGCCGCCGCGCGCACACGCTGACCGATGCCGAGGAGAAGCTGCTGGCGAGCTCCTCGGTTGCGACATCCGCGCCGTCCGACATCTACGGCATCCTTTCGGATGCGGACTTCCCGTACCCGACGGTCACGCTGAGCGACGGCAAGAGCGTCAAGCTCGACAGCTCGGGCTTCAACCTCTATCGGGCGCTCCCGAATCGCGCCGATCGCGAAAAGGTGATGTCGGCGTTTTTCGGCGCGCTCGGCGGCTTTCGCGGCACGTTTGGCGCGACGATGAACGGTGAGGTGCAGCGCGACGTGTTCTACGCAAAGGCGCGCAACTACAAGACCGCCCTCGAGAGCGCGCTCGACGCCGCAAACATTCCGACGTCCGTCTACATGCGGCTCATCGACGGCGTCAACAAAGGTCTTCCGACCTTCCATCGTTATCTGAATCTGCGGAAGCGGATGATGGGGGTCGATCAGCTGCACTACTACGATCTGTATGCGCCGCTCGTCGCGTCGGTCGACCTCGCGTACACCGCCGACGAAGCGCAGAAACACGTGATGGCCGCGCTCAAACCGCTCGGCCCCGACTACGCGGCGGCGGCGTCGCGCGCCTTCAGCGAGCGCTGGATCGACTGGTATCCGAACCCCGGCAAGCGCGCCGGCGCGTACTCCAACGGCGCCGCCTACGACGTGCACCCCTACATGCTGATCAACTACAACGGCAAGTACACCGACGTCAGCACGATCGCGCACGAGCTCGGGCACACGATGCAGTCGTACCTGTCGAACAAGACGCAGCCCTATCCGCTCGCCGACTATCCGATCTTCGTCGCGGAAGTGGCCTCGACGTTCAACGAGGCGCTGCTGATCGACTACATGCTGAAGTCAATCAAGGATGATGCGACGAAGCTCGCGCTGCTGGGGAACTATCTGGAAGGCATCAAGGGAACGGTGTTCCGGCAGACGCAGTTCGCGGAGTTCGAGCTGCGCGCGCACGAGATGGCGGAAAAGGGTGAGCCGCTGACCGGCGATTCCCTGTCGTCGCTGTACGCGGACATCACGAAGAAGTATTACGGCCACGACAAGGGTGTCTGCGTCGTCGACGACTACATCGCCAACGAGTGGGCGTTCATTCCGCACTTCTATCGCAACTTCTACGTCTACCAGTACGCCACGTCGTTCACCGCGTCGGCGGCGCTCTCGGAGAAAGTGCTGTCAGGCGATCCCGCCGCCACCAAGCGCTATCTGGCCTTCCTGAGCGCGGGCGGCTCGAAATACCCGATCGATCTGCTGAGGGAGGCGGGCGTCGACATGACGACCGACGAGCCGCTCACCTTGACCATGCAGAAGATGAACCGCGTGATGGACGAGATGGAGAAGATTCTCGCGAAGATGCCCGCGAAGTAGGCGCTTCCCAAATCGCGGCGCAGCACGCACGGCGGCATCGACCAGGAGGACACGCGACCAGGAGGACACGCAAGCCCTCCTGGCGATCAATATCGCGTGCGCGGAACTCGTAGCTGGCTAGGAGGCCAGCTGCAGACCCTTCTTTGCCGCCTTTTTGAGCGTTTCCGCCTTCCCGTTGAACACGGCGCCCTCGTGCAGTTTCAGCGTCGGCGCGACGATTTCGCCTTCGACCTGGGCCGACGGCTGCAGCTCGATGGCCTCGTCGGCGCTCAACGCGCCGAGCACCTGCCCGGCCAGCACGATGGCGTGCGCCTGGATATCCGCCAGAACCTCCGCCCCGGAGCGAACGATGACCGAGTGCCCGTCGACCGCGATGGATCCCTCGACGCGGCCGCTGATGACGAGGTCCTCGCTCGCCGTGATGTCCCCCTTGATGACGATCGACGCGCCGATTTCCGCCCGCTCCATGGTCCCTCCTCGAGAGTGAGTTGAGGGACCGCGACTTCGCAAAGCTCGTTCCACGATCGATTGCGGAAAACAAGTCGTTTCGCGGGCGCCGCGTCCGCGGGACGGCGTGCGCGCGAACGAATTCGAAAGCGAATTACAAATTCCTACTTGCCGGCAGCCGTCTGCGGCTTCGACTTGTCGAGATACGGCCGCAGGTTCCACTCGAGGAACACCCAGGTGCGGTTCCACGAGTCAATCTGCTCGGGCGAGTCGACGCGCTGGAGCGTATCGGGGTCAACACGGCGGCTGAACGCGTGCCCGCCGCTCGGCCCCCAGGTCGGCGGATCGACATAGACCTTCGTCTCCGACAGATCCGCCTTTCGCGCTCTCAGCGCATCCACGATCTGCTGATCCTCCACGTAGTTGACGTCGAGATCGTTCGTCGCGACGTGAACCAGGAGCGGCGTTTTCAGCTTGTCGATCAGATACAGGGGGGAGCGCTGGATGTACAGATCGCGCTTCTCGAACGGCAGGCCCTGGATGCGGGTCTGCGTGGCAAAGTCCCGCTGGTACGACGGGCCCTTGTACGACAGGCGGAAGACCAGGTTCGTGACCGGCACGATGGCCGCCGCGACCTTGAACGGCGTCTCGTCTCGGAAGACCGACAGCAGCGTGATGTAGCCGCCGTGGCTCCAGCCCATAATGCCCAGCCGGTCGGGGTCCACGTGCGGCAGCGTCTTCAGGTACGTCACCGCGCTCAACACGTCGTCGACCTCGTAGCCGCCGTAATCGATGGCGTTGTGAAACGACTCGCCGTATCCCGTGCTGCCTCGGTACTCGGGACAGATGACGACGTACCCGCGCGCCACAGCCTCCTTGACGAACGGGAACATCGTGATGCCCCAGTTGCCGTGCACGCCGCCGTGCACCCACACGAGCGCGGCGTGCCCCTTCGGTCCGCGTTTCTGCAGCGGCTCGAAGAGATAGGCAGGGATGTCGAGGTCGCCGACGCTGCTGCGGTAGGACACCTTGCGGTAATCCATCACTCCCTTGCTCGCCTCCGCATAGCGCGCGTCCATGCGCGCCTTCTCGGCGACGTCGCGCGCGAAATCGTACCCGCGCTCGTGATCCTTCGGATCGGTGCTCACGTACAGCTGCCGTGCCCGGTCGGGATCCATTGCAGGCTGCGGACGCTGCGCGGCGAGAGAAACCGAGAACATGACGAGCGCAACGGCGACCGCGCACAATCTGGAACAGGTCATTCCAACCTCCCCGAATGGCGCAGTATCGCACGAGTAAGGGCGCCGCACGCGTCGCCTCCCCTGCATCCAATACAATCAGACATGGCACGGAAGCGTCAGGAGCTCACGCTCGTCGAAGAACGAAAGCTCTCCGAGTACATCGATCCGCCAGAGGGCAGCGGCGTCCTCGAGGCGAGCGGGGTCGTGGCGAAGGACGGCTACTACTACATCATCTTTGACAACGTCCGCCGCCTTGCCCGGATACACGACAGCCTCGATCGCCGGTCCCGCAATCACGGGTGGGTGGGGCGCGCACGGGACGGCGAAGGATACGAGGACATCGCGTTCAATCCGCACACGCGGCGTTTCTATCTGCTGATCGAAGCAGAGAAGCATCCCGACGGCACATATAAATCGATCATCGACGAATGCGACGAGTCGGGAAACTACAAGCGGCGCCGGTGGGTCGACTTCCCGTTCGAGAAGCGGAATACCGGATTCGAGGGGCTCGCGGCGGTCCGCGTCAAAGGACAGGATTTCCTGCTGGCGCTGTGCGAGGGCAACAAGTGCCGCGCCGGCAAGCGGGGCAGGAAGCCGGGCGGCGGACGCATCCAGGTCTTGCGAGCCGCCGGCAAGGTCTGGAAGCCGGTCGCCACGATCGCGCTTCCACGCAGCGTCAGATTCGAGGACTACGCCGCGGTGGCGATCCGCGGGACACGCATCGCCGTCGTCTCGCAGCAGACGTCGAAGCTCTGGATCGGGACGATCCGTCTGCGCGGCTGGTCGATCGCGGGACGCGGTCGCATCTACGACTTTCCACGAACGAAGAAGGGCAAGCGTCAGTACTGCACCGTCGAAGGACTGAGCTGGATTTCCCCTCGTACGTTTGTGATGGTCTCCGATCTTTCAAAGGGCGACTATTCGAAGCGGTGCAGCAAGCACGATCAATCCGTTCACGTGTTCCGCATTCCGGCCGGGCGCGAGTAGTCCGCGGGGATATCCCAAAATTTCCTGCCGCGTTGGAAAACGTGACGGGTGTCCCCGGGATCCGCGCCCGAAAAACCGCCCTCGCCGCGAGGCGTCTTCTTTGCATGAGCTTGGGGCCTGCGACCACTAGGAGCTTGTCCGCATGTTCCAACTGAGCCTCGTCGATCACATTCGTCTCAGTTTCGGCAGCATCGTCGGCGCCTACGAAGGACATACCGACGCGGCGGCGCGGCTGGCCCGCTGGGCGTGGTATGCGAAAGCTGGAGTTCTGGTTCTGCTCGGTCTTGCAGCGGCAGTGAGCATCGCGTCGGTCTTGCGCGGCGGGGTCTACACGACCGCGGCCGCCGCGCTGAGCGCGATCGCATTCGCGGCGGGCGCCGCGTTTGTCGCGATCGATCCGGAGACACGCGTTTACGGACATCGCGCGACCGCGGCGCGGCTCTGGTTGATCTGCGAGAAGTACCGAGCACTGCTGACGGAAATACACGACGAGCTGATCGACCTTGCCGCGGTTGCGCAGCGGCGCGACGCGTTGTTGAAGGAAGCCTCGGAGCTGTTCGTGCACGCGCCGCCGGCGGATCGCGCCACATACGAGATCGCGCGAAAGGCACTCGGCGCGGTGTACTCGGATCAGCAGGTCGACCAGTTCCTGCCGCTGCCGCTGCGCCGCGCCGGCGCCGGCGAAGCGACTACCTGATTCGCCCCGCGACGTTGATCGTGCTCGTCACGCGGTACGAGTATTCGTAGTACCGCTCGATCCGATGAAAGCGGGCGGACACTTCGAGCGACGCCGTGTCGGCGATCCGAAAGCGGCGCGCGCCGCCGATCTCCGCGTAGTCGCGCGTGCCGTGGTACCGCGCGCCGCCGCGTAGGACGGACAGGTAATTCGGATCCCCTTCGTCCTTGATGAAGTTGCGGCCGCGCCACACGATCAGGTGGACGCGCCAGCCGCCGTGTTCGACGACGCCACGGCCGAAGAACGCGACGCCGTCGCGAGAGAGCTCGGGCCGGGCTCGATCCGGAACGTAACGGGAGAGGAGCCCGTAACCTTCCAGCGCGCCGCGTGTCGCGGCCGTGACGGCGTGCTCGAATTTCGCCCCGGCGGCTCCAGCCACGCTGTCGGCCACCGGACCCGACGCGAACAGCTGCCCCCCCTCGTGCACGACATGAAACTGCACCGGAAATGACAGCGTGTCATGCGGCCTCAGCGCGGCGTTCAGGCCGGCGTCGAACCGTTCTCGGTGCGCGGGGGTGTTGAGCCGCTGCCATTCGAGCCACATTTCGTGCTTCACGACGCTGCCGTCGAACGTCCACCTCAGGCCCGGCTCGTACGGGCGCTCGAATGTCAGCGTCTCGCGCTGCAGGGGCGGCAGCAGCCCGTGGGGGCCCATCCGATCCGGGCCGATGGGACCTGTCGATTGCGGCGCGGGGAACGCGCCAAACACGAACGACGATCTCGCACCGGTGATGGTCAGGGCAACGACGGGCCGCACTTGCTCGAACGCGCGATCGCCGCCGAACCGCTGTTTGCCGCTCACGCCGAGCGCGATCGTCGTACGCGTATTCAACTCGACGTCGATCGCGGCGCGCGCCGAGGCGCCGAAGATCGTCTCACCCTCGCGAAAAGGGTTGCGGAATTCGGTGTTGTCGCCGTACAAAAGAACGTCTGCGCGCGCGGTGACGTGCTGCTGCGCCGCCGCCGTGCCGCCCGCGATCGTCGCGACGGCCACCAGCGCCGAGGCCGCCACCCTGCCGACAATCCGCATTCGCCTTACGATACTTCAGCGTCTCGCGTGGGCCAGCGCACTGGGCATTCTCATTCTCTTGCTCTCTGTCGCCTCGGCGTTCGCACAGGCACCAACCTTCGACGATCCGTTCGCCGCTGCCTGCTGGCATTTCGAGACCAGCCTTCACACCGCGGTCGAAGCCTGGAACTACAACGCCTCGCACGAAGAGCTGTACGGCCTCGCGGAAGGCGTGACCTACGGCGCGAAGGACGGATTGCTGCTCGTGGGAACGCAGCGGTTCTATTACGTGTCGCAGCGCGCCAACGACAGCTGGATCCTCGGGCTGACGTTCGGCGTCCGCGGCCGCGTGTACCATCGCGGCCGGGTGGACGTTTATCTGGAAGGGGACGTTGGTATCTCCGATGCGGCCATTGCCGCGCCGCCGCGCGGGACCCGCTTCAATTATCTCGCGCTCGGGTCGACCGGCGTCGTGGTGCGCCTCCGGCCCGGTCTGTCGGGACTCGCGGGCCTGCAATGGGTCCACGTGTCGAACAACAGCCTGAAGGGGCGCGACAGGAATCCGGATATCGAGGCGGTCGGGCCGGCACTTGGTCTCGCCTGGAGATTCAGGTAACCTCTGCGACATCGCTCTGGCGGGGTCTACAGACCCCGCCCTACATCGATTCGGATCTTTGGCGGCGTCTGAAGATCCCCGCCCTACATCGATGCGAATCGATCGCGTGAGGCGGGGCCTTCAGACTAATCGATCGCGTAGGGCGGGGTCTTCGGACCCCGCCAAGGAGACCAGCCGTGCGTTCACGAGTCTGCGCAGTCTCGGCGGCCCTCGTCGTGTCTCTGACGCTTCTGGCGTACGCACAACCTGCCGCGCCACCCGCCACGGCGCTGACCGACGCGCAAATGGAGCAATTCCTGCTCCACGCGAAGGTGATCAAATCGAAGGGCGCCAGCAAAGGGGTCACAGGATCGCTCCGGGCCACGCTGACCGACGGCAAGTTCACGCACGACGCGCACATCCAGATGATCGACGAGGAGAAGCCGCAGTTCCAGGGCGATCAGGGTACCGAGTTCAATTTCCGCGACACCTGGCGCTTCAACGTCGCCGCATATCGTCTCGATCGGCTCATCTCCATGAACATGGTGCCCGTCTCGGTCGAGCGCCGCTTTGGATACAACATGGGCGCGTACACGTGGTGGGTCGACGACGTGATGATGGAGGAGGGGGATCGGCTGAAGAAGAAGATCGACGCGCCGAATGTTCAGGCGTGGAACCAGCAGATGCAGCTGGTCCGGCTTTTCGATCAGCTCATCGCGAACGTCGACCGGAACGTTGGAAATCTGGTCATCACCAAGGACTGGCGAATCTTCCCGATCGATCACACGCGCGCGTTCCGCCGCAATCACGAGCTGAAATCGCCGACGCAGATCACGCACGCGGATCGCGTCGTCGTCGAACGTCTGAAGGCGCTCGACAAGGACACGCTGAAGAAGTCCATCGGCAAGTACATCACGTCATTCGAGCTGGATGCACTGATGGCGAGGAGAGACGCGGTGCTGAAGCGGCTCGATTCGCTCGGTCCTGGCGCCGTGTTCGATCGGATTCCCTGGTCGGTGAAACCCGCGGCGTCCACCGTGCAGTAGCCGATTAGCGCGCCGCTACCAGACCGCGATCGGCGCCCGCGACCCCGTGGCCCTCACCTCCATGGCGATCTGCCACCGGCCGTCGGGCGTTCGCGAGTAGATCGTCACATACAAGCCTTCGACGCTGTCGACGCGACGGCCATCGGACACCGTCTCGACGAACGTCCCGGTTTCCGCGCCCTTGTCTCCGCTGATCGCGTAATGGCGCGGCACCAGCGTCAGCGTGATGCGATTGCCGTCGGCAGGGACCGCGCGCGACGGGGCGGCCAGCGCGGCGGGGCCGGCGAGCATCGGCCCGGTGCCTCGGGTGGCCA
>Ga0075424_100003755_pt1 | contig 14237 bp, 7 predicted proteins | sample SoiMethybrSBSTD3_FD_75301 | JGI IMG/M metagenome (GOLD analysis project Ga0075424, IMG submission 75301) | Bulk soil microbial communities from a Populus tree surrounding site in Tennessee, USA - Soil MetaG P. TD hybrid SBSTD3 | ecosystem: Environmental > Terrestrial > Soil > Tree plantation... | reverse complement strand
TCCTCGCCCGCGACTGTGACATCGGAGGCCCGCGCTTCCGCGGGCAAATCAAAGGCACCTGGGGCGGCGACAATGCCGGATTGATGGCATTCGACACGACCGCCCACGTCCATATCGGCTGCACGGCGGGTGACACGAAGCAGGCGCTCGTGGCCGACGAGCAGGGACGGTTCGACGCGCCGGGCCGCTACAACATCACGCTGTATCCGGTGGCGCGCGGTCCCGACCATCCGGCGCGGTTCACGGGCTCCACAGACGGGCACGTGATGACTCTCACCGTGACGCTCACGGATACGGCGGTCACGCTCGGACCGGTGCGGCTCGAGCTCGGCAAGGAGCCGCAGATGGGGCCGTGCCCGATCTGCCGAAGGCCGGAGCCCCGTGAGCCCGTGAGCCCCCCAACCAAGCCCTAAACCTAGAACGTGAATTCCACCCCCAGCCGCGCCTGGGTCGGTGGCTGGTAACTCCGCACTTGGCCGTACGTCGGGTTTGGATTGATGGGGTTGCCGTTGGCGTCCTCTGAGACGTACTGGATCTGCTCGAGCCACACGGGTCGACGTGGACTGCCGACATGCAACCAGTCGAGCGTGGCCCGCGCGGTGATTCCCCTGGTGAGGAGGAAGGGGCGGGCGAATCGAAGATTCAAGTCCCAGATGGACGGCGTGCGGCCAGCCGAGCCTCGTGGGACCAGGAACGTTGCCCGGACGTAGTACGGGTTCACGCCGAAGTCGTTGAGCGGCGTACCGGACTGCCACGTGAAGAAGACCCCGGTCGTCAGGCCAAAGCCGAGCGGGTACGATCCGGCGAGCTTTAGCACATGGGCTCGATCGTTAGGAAGGAGACCCGTGCTGTTCTTTACGTTGTCGCGGATCTGCAAGCCGCCGAAAAATCCAGGGAAGGCGCCGCCGTAATCGGAGGCGTAAAACCCCGTGTAGTTCCCGTAGGCGCGGGACAGGACGTAGGAGAACCGCGCCTGGGCCCCCCGGTGTCCCGCCCACTCAGCTGAGAGCTCCAGGGCGGTATAACTGCGCCGCATCTTCGGCAGGTAGCTCAGCGCGCCCTCTCCGGGAACGCCCATCACCCAATACTGTGAGTTCAGCGTATCGAGTCCGAAGCCAAACGCCGACAGCAGATCGCGCCGCATCGCGCGGGCAGTCACTCTCAGGTTCGACCCGATGAGGCGCTCGTATCCGATAGTCATCTCCCGATGGTGCTCTGCTTGGATCCCGTGGATGTTGGGGTACTGGGACGGATCGGTGGAGATGTTCCGGACGGTATCCGGCTTGGTGCCCGGGACGCGCGGATCGGACGAAAAGACGCTCAGGAACTCCGGAAACGGGATATAGAAGCCCTGAGCAACGTCGAGCGGCTGCTGCTGGTAGAAGATGCCCCACGACCCGAAGATCCGCTGCGTCCCGAGTCGGCCGAGCTGCACCGCCGCGCCGAGCCGGGGCTGCCACTCGGTGGGAAAGCTCTGCGCCAGGCCCGCCGACCCGATCAGGTACTCACCGGACCAGCGGAGTCCCCCCTGCACGGTGACGCGGGAGCCGATGCGCCAGGAGTCCTGGGCGTACAGCGTCGGGACGCGGTTGTGCACAGTCCCCGGGACGAGCGCGGAGTCCTGGGTCCAGACCGCCGTTTCGAAACGCAGGATGAGGTTCGACCGCCAGGTGTCGCTGTAGCGATTGTCCTCGTATTCGGCCCCGGCCAGCACGGTGTGCGCGCCCAGCTCGAGCGTCCCGCGCACCGCCACGGAGGTACGCGCGTCGCGCGGCGAGTTTCTGCCCGGGAGGCCGCCGGAGAGAGTACTGGTGATGTAATCGAGGTACAGCGGCTCGCTGTCCCCTCGGGCGGTCTCGGCGCCCTGGCTGGTGAAGCTCGTGGCGCGCGTGACCGAGGCTTCGAACAGGCCGCGGGTCCCGAGCTGGTGGGAGACGCGCAGCGACGCGGACGTGTGTCCCGCGCGCGTGAAGAAGAGGAAGGGGTCGGGGTTCGCGACGCTGTCGAGCCCCGAAAACTGGGAGAACGTCGCGCGCGACACCTCGTGATGGGTGGAGCGGTCCCCGAACAGCAGCAGCTCCATGCTGGTTGACGTGGCGGCTTGCCAGGTGAGCTTCCCGGCGAAGACATGGCGCCGCAGCCGGTCGGCGAAGTCGCCCCACCCGGGGACCGCTTGCCGCGCCGACTCGACCTGGGGGTTGTAAGCGGCGGAATACCACAGCCGGTCGTGCACGATCGGTCCACCGACCCGCGCGCCGACGTCGTAGTTCGTGAAGCCATCGCTGCGCACGTCGTTGAAGCCGGTGCGTTGCACCCCGGTCAGCCCGTGATCGGTGAAGAAGGCGAACACGTTCCCCTCGAACGTGTTGCCGCCCGAGTAGGTCACCGCGTTGACCAGCCCCCCGATTGCCCGGCCGTAGCGCGCGTCGTATCCGCCCTCCTTCACCTCGACGGTCCGGACAAAGTTGTAGGGCAGGACGAAGGTGGAGACCACTCCTTGGAAGTGGTCGTCCGTGACGTTGACGCCGTCGATGAAGTAGGCGTTCTCGAGCCCCGTGGCCCCGCCGATGTTCACGGGGTCCCCGGTGTAGTAGCTCGTGTTCGCGTGGGGCAGAAAGTCCACGACCGACCGATAATCGCGGCCGACCGGCAGGGCGTCGTAAGTGGTCGCATCCACGTTCGCCCCGATCGTGGTGCTCGCGGGATCGATTGACAGTCGCTGAGCATTTATCGTGATCTCCCCCAGCTCGACCGCTTGCGGCTCGATCGTGACCAGGCCGAGGCTCGTCGTGGCACCGATTCGAATGGGGACGCTGTCGATCGCGACCGTTCGGAACCCGATCCGCGCGAGTCGGACGGTGTAGCCACCGGCTGGCAGGGCGAGCAACTGGAAGAAGCCTCGAGGGTCTGTCTGGGTGGTGCGTGTCCCCTGGAGGCTCGGTCCCACGACCGTCACCCGGACATCCGGGACGGGTTCCGACTGGAGTGCCACGACCCGGCCCTGGAGGTTGCCGGTGACTTCCTGCGCGCGGAGCGAATGAGGGAGGAGACAGAGCCCTGCAAAGAACACGCAGCCGCTCTTCATCTAGTTCCTCGCCGTCAAGCGCGGTTCCTCACCCAGACGTCTCAACGCCACGCGCGCTTCCGATACGAGGGGTTGCAACACCGAGTCCGCCTTTGCCCAGACGCGAGCAACGAATGCGTAGTTCTGAATCGCCTTATCCCGGTTGCCGAGCCGGTCGTTCACCCGTGCCCGCTCGAGCGCCCAGGAGATCTCGCTCGGGAGGTACTCCGCCATAGTGTGTGCCCGCTCGTCCAGCAGTCGCGCGGCTTCCTCGTTCCGACCCGTCAACGCGAGCAAACGGATCCGAGTGAGGCGCTCGAGGTAACACCCGAAGCAGAGCGAGTCAGGGACCAACGCGAAGCGCCGGAGGGCATCAGCCGTATCGCGCCGAGCCAGCGCGAGATACGCCGGAGCGGCTGCGGCAGCGTAGTGCAGCAGGACCCGTTGGCCGGGGTTGGGGGCCGCGCCGATCCAGGAATCGAGACGCCGCGCGAGCGCTCGAATCGAGCCCGTGTCGCCGGCCTCGCTCCACCACGCCAACGCGCCCTCGACCACCTCACCCGACCAGTATCCTGTTAGGTCGTTCCTGAATCGACCATCGCGCAGCCAGCGCCCGAACGTTGCCGTCGCGGCGTCTCTCGGGACGCCACCCAGCAGCGCCAGCTCTGCGAATGTTAGATCGGGCAGCATGCCGCCGGTCAGCCGAAGATTCGCGTACGCGTCACGCAAGTGCCCGTGGTACGCGAGCGTCAGAGCCGGCCCCCAGTCGGTCATCGAAGAATCTGCCCACTGATAGCCGTGGCGTGCGGCTTTGAACGCCCGAACAAGGCGGACCTGCGTTTCGGCCGAGTCCTCCCAGTGCAAGACTATAAGCGCAGCGCTGGAGAGCGCGTCGGCCGAAAGCGTGTCCAACATGCGCGCGACGTCCGGTGATCTCGCACGGGTGGGATCCAAAAGCATGTCGAGGAGGTGGAGTGCCGCCGCTTCGGCCTGATATGGGCCCAGCGCGAGGCACGTGGAGATCTGCCGTCGGGCGTCGGCCGGTGTTCGGAGCACGAGCGCGAGGGCGATGGCGTGGTCGCACAAGGGAGCGAAGTGCGAGTCCAGGGCGATGGAACGCTCGAATGCCGCTAGAGTCTGTGCCGGTGTTATCGGAGGTCGTCCGTACGCCCCCCAATGGAAGCCCAGCTCGCCCCGGTGATACCACACCTCAGGGTCGTCCGGATAGCGGCGGACGGCGTCCTCGACCGTCGTAAATAGGCGCTGCAGCAGCGGTCGCGGCTCCGCTTCACCCGCGTCTAGGGCGCCCCAGAGCGAGTCGACCGTGACAAGAAGGCTTTCACGGGGCGCCAGGCCATGGTTGTGCGCGCCTTCCCGCAGCATGAGCACCGGCTCTTGGCCCATGCCACGCGACCACAGGACGAGCGGGAGTCGCCGCAGCGCCAGTGTGAACGTGCTATCGAGCGCCACGGCGCGCCGGTAGTGCACCAGCGCCGAATCCAGCTCTCCCCGGCGGTAAAACTGCTCGCCACGCAAGAATGCCTTCATGGCCGGGAGCGAGGTCGAGCCGAGTGACGCAAGACGCACGGCTCCTATAGGACGTGTACGGCCGAGTTCGCGCAGCAAGGCGACGGTGAGTGAGTCGCTGAGCCGGTCGATGTGGGCTGCAGCGTCGCGGTACTCGATCTCCGCGAGCGGCCCGCCCGACCGGGTGTCGAGCAGCGTCGCGCTCAGCCGGATGGAGTCGCGTCCTGCTCCGATAATCCCGCCCAGTAAGATCAGCCCTGCACCCGTGGTGCGGCCGAGAGCCACAGCAGCGACGGGATCGGCGCGCCCGCGCCAGTGCCGGATCACGACCGTGGGGGCCACGGTGCGCATCGGGCCGGCGCCGTCCAGGTTACGCGAAAGCACATCTACCAGTCCTTCCCGCCAGAGGTCGACGTTGGGTGCGAGCACGTCGAACGGCGCGACGGCCAGGAGGTCTGGGTCGAGCGCGGGGTCCGGCTTGGCGTGGGAGTACAGCACGCCTCCGACGACAGCCATCAGCACCACTCCGACGGTCAGCCATGTCCCGATGCGAAACGCCCAACGGGAAGGTCGCGCCACGGCGACGCCGGTGTCCGGCGGCTCCGCCTGCGCCACCTCCCGGGCGTCACGATTCGGCGCCACCTCGCGCGCCGCAGCGGTTGGCGCCCGCCGTTGGGGTGCTTCCCGCAACTGTCGTACGAAGTCGCTGACGGCTGGATCGAGTGGGCCGTCGAGCTCCTGGCGCAGCAACGCTTCGTGAACCCGCGCATGCTGCAGGGCGCCGGCCCGGTCTCCCGTCGCCGCAAGTGCCTCCATCAGCGCTCGTGCGATCCGCGCATTGAGCGGATCGAGGGCAGCGAGACGGCGCCACCAGGCGACGGAGATTGTATGCTCACCGCGAGCAGCCGCCGCGGCAGCGAGCGCCTCGAGCGCCTGGCAAGCGCACTGCTTCAGGCGTGCGCGCTCGGCGTCCACCCAGCGCTCGAACTCCGGCGCCCCACTGATGAAGAACCCGTCGAGGAACGGTCCCGCATAGGCCCGGACCGCCGCTTCGCTATCGCCGCGTTGCAGCGCGGCCTCGAACGCCTGCACGTCGCTCGCGAGTACATCCTGATTCAGCCGCAGTTCGCTGGCGCCGAGCAGCACCTCGCGCTCGTGGAGATCGCGCCGCAGGGCGTAGCACGCCTGGTTGAGGAGGTTGCGACCGTGCTCGGCGTCGCTCTCGGGCCAGAGGTAGGCGATCAGCTTGTCGCGACTGAGCCCGTTCTTGCCGGCGGCGGCGAGGAGGGCGAGGAGGGCCAGGGTCTTGCGCTGGGTGGCCGCGCCCGTGATCGGGGTGCCGCCGTCCTTGATGGACAGCCCGCTGAACGTCCTGAGTTCCAGCATCCGTCCGCCGCAGGTCCTGAGGTCCAGCTTCGGGCCCGTTTGAGCCGTTTCTGATCGGGCCCTCACCGCGCGCCGCTAAGTTAGCCCTCGTTCGCCGAGGTTGCGAATCGCGGCGGGTCGCGAGGGGCGCTCCGTGGGCTCAACCCCACGGAGGCAAAGGAGATAGGAAGGGGGCGCATCATGTCCAGTGACGTCTCGAGGCGGGAATTTCTGCGAACCGGAATTCTCGGATCGGCCGGCTTGGTCGCACTCGGCTGTCGAGACAGCCTCGGTTCGACTGCGACGGCGTGGACACAGCTCACGACGGGGGCGCAGGACTCCGACTTCGTCCCGGCGATCGTCGTCGGCAGCGGTTTCGGTGGTGCCGTGGCGGCGCTCAGGCTCGGCCTGGCAGGCATCTCGACCGTGGTGCTCGAACGCGGACGGCGCTGGGACATCCGGGCCGACGGCAACACGTTCGCGACGTTCGAGCGGCCCGACGGACGAGCCTATTGGCTGCGAGACCACACCGCGGAAGGCGTGCTGGGCCTGCCCCAGCTCGAGAAGCCCATCGATCGGTACGTCGGCGTCCTCGAGATCGTTGCCGGCAACGGCATGTTCGTCGGCGCCGGCGCAGGCGTGGGTGGGGGCTCGCTCGTCTTCAACGCCATCATCGTCAAGCCGCGTCGCGAGCTCTTCGAGCGCACCTTCCCACGAGAGATCGACTTCGGCGAGATGGAGGACGTGTATTATCCGCGCGTCAAAGCCGTGATCCAATCGGCGCCCATCCCCGACGATATCCTGGCGACTGCGTATTACCGCTCCAGCCGCGTGAGCTTTGACCAGGCCCGGACCGCGGGATTCCCGACGCGCCCGGTTGACTTGGCCGTCGACTGGGACATCGTCCGCGACGAGATTGCCGGGCGACGGGTGCCCTCCGCTATCGCCGGGCAGTCGTTCTACGGCCTCAACAGCGGGGCCAAGCGCAGCCTCGATCGCAACTATCTCGCCATGGCCGAGGCGACCGGCCACGTCGAGATCCTGCCGCTGCACAACGTGGTCGCGGTCGAACAAGGCCACGGCGACCGATACGCGGTGACGGCGCTCCACATCAGCGACGACGGCAGCGTCGTCGGCACGCCGCGGCGCCTGACGTGCAAGTACCTGTTTCTCGCCGCAGGCTCCATCGGTACGACGAGCCTGCTCGTGCGCGCGCGGGCCACGCGCGCGCTGCCGGCCCTGAACGACCACGTCGGACGGCACTGGGCGGCCAACGGTGATATTCCCGTGACGCGGGGGGGGCTGCCGCCCACCAACCCGGGGACGGGCGGACCCGCCGGGCACTTCATCATGGAGGACCTAGATAACCCGTTCGGGCCCACCAGTCTCGTGGAGCTGGTGCTGCCGCCACACATCGCCGCGCTACTCTCGGTGTCCGGGGCGCCGCCGGACTTCGCCAACTACGCGAGCCTGGGGATTCCGCCCGCGATCGGCTCGTTCAGTTACGACGCCGCCACCGACGCCGTGGGCCTGAACTGGCCCGCCACCGATCCCCAACTGGGAAACTTCCTGGCCGCGGCGCATCAGACCCTTGCGGTCCTGGACCGGAGCAATGGGTCGCTGACCCTCTCGTTCAACCCGTTCGTGTCTGCACACCCGCTCGGCGGCGCAATTCTGGGCAAGGTCTGCGATCTCGACGGGCGGGTAGGGCCCTACCGTGGCCTGTACGTCGTGGACGGGGCCCTGATCGAAGGAGCCACCGGCCTCGCCAATCCCTCGTTCACGATCGCGGCGCTGGCGGAGCGCTCCATGGACCACATACTCGCGGAGGATCACTTGCGCGATCACACAGCGTGATCGAAGTAGTGCCAGCTAACCGGGGAGCCTTGAGGGCCAAGGCGGCTCTCGGTCAGGTGTACAGTCAACCAAAGGGAGGAGACCATGTCAAACGCTGATATCATCCGCGCCTGGAAGGATCCGGAGTACAGGTCAACCCTGGGTGTAGTTCCCTCGCATCCGGCCGGGTTGATCGAGCTGACTGATCCGCACCTTGATGGCAGCGCGGCCGTCACGGACGGGGGCTTCAGGCTCGAAACGGTCAGGAACAACAGAAACAACTTCACCCACGGCAGCGGCAACGGCCAAGGCACCAAACAGCACTGCTGTTTCTAACTACAGTCCGTGGTGCGCCATCGGCACTGGACGCGCAGCCCAGTGACCGGTGGCCGCACGCGGGTGAGTATGCGAGGACGGCGCCCATGAGACTCTCTGAGCTCGCTTCCAAGGTTGGCGCACGACTGGAGAATTGCCCGGAGCACGTTGAAATCAGCGGAGTGGCACCGATCGAACAGGCGGGAGCCGGGCAGATCGCTTTCGTTGTAAGCGCCAGAGATTTCGCCGCCGCCAAGCGCACGCGTGCCTCGGCAGTCATTCTGCCGAACAATTTCGCGTCGCTCCCACTGCCAGTGCTTCGCGGCGACGTGTCATACCTCATTTTTGCGCGCGTAGTTGACCAGTTCTGTGCTCCACCGCAGTACGAACCAGGAATTCATGCCACGGCAGTAATCCACGAGACCGCCAAGATCGGTCCCAGGGCTTCAATCGGCGCCTATGTCGTTATTGATCGGGACGTCGAGATCGGGGCCGACGCGGTTCTCTTACCTCACGTAGTGATTTATCGGGGAGCGCGGATCGGCAGGAGTTTCTTCGCCCATGCGCATGCCGTGGTCCGGGAATCCTGTCGCTTGGGCGACAACGTGATCCTGCAAAACGGGGCTGTGATCGGAGCGGACGGCTTTGGGTTCGCTAAGGATAGCGGAGACGCACATGAGACGTGGAAGAAGGTCGCGCATCCCGGTTCCGTCGTCCTGGGCGATAACGTGGAGGTGCAGGCGAACGCCTGTATTGACCGCGCCATCGTCGGAGAGACCCGTATCGGCCGCGACGTCAAGATAGGTAGCCTGGCGTTAGTGGCCCACGGCTCAAGCGTCGACGAGCGAACGATCGTGTCTCCCCAGGTAGGCCTGGCCGGCGCGACCAGGGTGGGGAAAGACGTCACGCTCCTGGGACAGGCTGCTATCGGCGACTGCCTTACGATCGGTGACGGCGTGGTCGTACGGGGCAAGGGGGCCGTCATCAAAGACGTGGGTGCAGGTCAGGAAGTGAGCGGGATTCCCGCAATGGACCACAAGAGGTGGCTGCGCAGTGTTGCTGTGTTCAAGCGGCTGCCGGCACTCGTTCGTGCGATGCGCACCTCGGCCGCGCCGCGGAAACGGCGCCCTGGCAAATAGAATGCGGGGTTCGCCGCTGCACTCACCTGGCACCCAGGGCGCAATGTCCATTTTCCAAGATCCTGCCTGGTATCGGGCAACCACGTTGGTGGAACGCATCGCCGCGCCATGCGCCCGCGTGCGCTCCGACCGGAATGACGGACACGAGGCCGAGCCGCTCGACTCTCTACGCATCCACTTCCCGAGGCCCATGCCTTGGGCCGTGGAGCTTTCCGAAGCCTTATCCGCAAGCTACTCGCCGCGAGCGATCGCCTTCCCGGAGGGAATGGGTGACCAGGTCCCTGCCCTGCTCGCTGCGGTCGAGCCGCTCATGGCTCATGGCCTTGACCGGTTGCACAAGGGTATACAACAACTGCTCCTGGCACGGCCTGACGCGCCGGTGGACACCCAAACCATCGAGCGAATTCTGTTTACCGATCTGCCCGGGCAGTTATTCGCGATGCTCGGTCGCACCTTGGTTCTCGAGCTGAACGTCGCGCGTCTCGAAGGCCTGCTGCGTGGTGACACCCCCGAGGACCGATTCCGCAGCTTCTCGCAGCGCGTGCGCCAGCCCGAGATCTTCCTCGCGATGCTGCGCGAGTACCCTGCCTTAGCGCGGCAACTGATGATCCGCCTCAGTCAGTGGGTCGCCTTCGCGCTGGAGTTTCTCGGGCACCTGTGCGCGGATTGGGATCTCATCCGGGGCACGTTCAGCCCGGATCGCGATCCCGGCATTCTCGTCCACCTGCAAACGGACGCCAGTGACCGACATCGCCGCGGACGTAGCGTGTTGATCGCCCGATTCAGCTCAGGCTTCGGACTGGTCTACAAGCCCAAGTCGATGGCGGTCGATGGCCATTTTCAGGAGTTCTTGACCTGGACGAATCAACGGAGCGGTGGTCCTGGTTTTCGCACGCTAAAAATACTCGATCGCCACACGCATGGCTGGGCCGAATTCGCTGCGGCCGAAACGTGTGACTCGCTCCCAGCGCTACGGCGATTCTATGAGCGCCAGGGAGCCTATCTGGCACTGCTCTACGTACTGGAAGCTACCGATTTCCACAACGAGAACGTCATCGCGGCGGGCGAACACCCCCTTTTGATTGACCTAGAAGCGCTCTTCCACCCGCGCATGCTCTCGCAACCGGCATGGGAAGAGGTTGACACTGCCGCGACCGACCGTTCGGTCTTGCGCATCGGTTTGCTGCCTCAGCGGGATTGGTCTACTGCCGAGTCTGAGGGCGTCGATTTCAGTGGCCTGGGCGGAGCGCCCGGCCAGCTCACGTCATACGCCGTTGCGGACTGGGACAAACGGGGCACGGATGAAATGCGTCTGACGCGCAAGCGCGTTGCGATGCCGGTAGCGAACAACCGCCCGTCGCTCAACGGGACCGACGTCAATTCGGCCGATTACGTGGCGGAGATCATCACCGGCTTTACTCGAGTCTATCGGCTCCTCCTTGAGCATCGGGAGGAGCTGCTGTCGGCAGGCGGGCCGCTGGCATGCTTTGCACGTGACCCGGTGCGTGTGGTCTTGCGTCCTACCCAGACGTACGGCGTGTTACTGGCCGAAAGCTTCCATCCCGATGTCCTGCACGACGCGCTGGACAGAGATCTGCTGTTTGATCGACTTTGGGTTGCCGTTGAGCCCCTCCCCTATCTGGCTAAGGTGGTCCACGCAGAATGTGAGGACTTGCAGAACGGCGACATTCCGATATTCACGACGGAACCTTGCTCCCGTGATCTTTGGACCAGTTCCGGCCAACGCATCCCGGACTTCTTCGACGAACCCACGCTGGCCGTGGTCCAGCGTCGCGTGCGACAACTGAGCGAGCGCGATCTCGAGCTGCAGCGCTGGATGATCCGAGCCTCACTGGCGGCGACTGTCGCGAAGGCGGATTGGGAGCCACGCCCCGCCCACATCGTGAATGAACCGCCGCGGGCCGTTGACCATGACCAATTAGTACGAGCCGCCCGAACTGTCGGTGACAGGCTCGAATCGCTGGCGATCCGCGGGGACCAGAGCGCCTCCTGGATCGGGCTTGCGCTTGAGCCCCAGGGGCACTGGTCGGTTTCCCCGCTGGGCATCGATCTCTACGATGGCCTCCCAGGAGTTGCTCTGTTTCTCGCGCACCTCGGAGCTATGACGGGGGAGCGGCGTTATACCGATGTCGCTCGGGAAGCCTGTGCCACGGTGTTACACCGCGCGGATCACCGTAAATCGTCGGTCACAGCGATCGGAGCGTTTGATGGCTGGGGCGGCATCATCTACACTCTGGCGCACCTCGGGTCGCTGTGGCGCGCGCCGGACCTCGTTGCAGAGGCCGAAGCTATTGTCGGGGTGCTCCGGACGTGGGTCGGACGGGATCAACATTTCGACATCATCGCCGGCGCTGCTGGCTGCATCGGTGGCTTGCTCGCGCTCCATCGTCATCTGCCGTCGCCCAGCACGTTGACTGTGGCGATCGAGTGCGGAGACCATTTGATCGCGCACGCGCAGCCAACCGCACAAGGGCTAGGGTGGACTCTCCCGAAAGAGGTCACACCCCTCTCCGGCTTTGCCCACGGGGCAGCCGGCATCGCTTGGGCGCTGTTGAAGCTCGCGGCACTGACAGGCGAGGAACGCTTCCGGACCACAGCGCTTGCCGCCATCGCGCACGAGCGCAGTCTCTTCTCGCCGCAGGCAGGCAACTGGCGTGACCTGCGCGTGCGCGAGGCGGGAGAGTCCTTCATGACGGCGTGGTGCCACGGCGCGTCCGGCATTGGCCTGGCCCGGCTGTCGACGATTGAACACCTCGACGATCTCGCAGTCCGCCAGGAGATCGATGCGGCGCTGCACACGACGCTCCGTTGCGGTTTTGATCACAATCATTGCTTATGCCATGGGGACTTGGGCAACCTGGAGTTGCTGTTGCAGGCCGGAGAGACCCAGCACAACGAACGATGGCATGGTGAGGCCTACAGACTTGCGACTCCCATCGTCGAGAGTATCGGCAGACGCGACTGGCTGTGTGGCACGCCGCTGTGCGTCGACTCGCCCGGCTTGATGACCGGTTTGGCCGGTATCGGATACGGCCTGCTGCGCCTGGCAAGCCCCGCGAACGTGCCGTGCGTTCTGATGCTCGATCCCCCCATCCCCAGATGAGACGTTGCATTCGGCGGTCCGCACACGCTCGCCGCCTCATCGGGGCCGCATCCGTCACCGCGACACGGCGTTTACTGGCCGCCTCGGTCACCACCGTGTTGGTTGCAGCGATCCTGAGCTGCGGCTCAGGGGCTTCTCCCACGAGTCCCCCGGCGCTGTCGCAGTGTCGCTCGGGCCCTTCTCCCACGAACGTCGCGCCGACGTTTCCGCTGACCACGATCCTCGGCGATGGCGCGGAGGGAAGTCCCCAAACCTCGACCGTGTCGTACGCTCAGGGTGCGGCCGTGCCGTACTGCTACACGCCATCCATCGGCTTTGCCTCGGCGATGGCCGTCCTCGACGGCTCGGTCGTGCCCGCGAGCGGCTCGATTTCCATGAACGCCGACCACGTGCTGTGGGCCTTCGGCAATGCATCGAGCGGTACCCGGTTCGACGGGATGATGACCGTCCCCTCAGACTTCACGAAAATTCCATATCCAGACTTTTATCAGCACGCCCCGTCGTTCAGCTACACGGTGCCGGATCCCTATTGCGCCACCGCCACCGGAGTTGTCGCGTATCCCACCTCGTACCTGGGTGCGTTCCCGTTGCCCGCCATTCAAGGGGCTCCGCTCCCGGCCGCCGTGAGCCGTGGCGCAGGCGTCAAGGACTACTGGCAATATGGTCTCACAAATCCGTCCACGAACGCCGGCTGTTCGGGAGACATGCATGCTGCGTTCTCGAACACGCTGCAACGACTCCGCAAATTGGGCGCCGACCACGTGGACATCTACCAGGGTGCCTATCTGGTCGACGTCAATGCCACGTCGCTGGACTTCGATCTCACGCGCCGCATCGAGATCTCCGATGCCGAGCTGAGCTGGATCGTCGGTGCGGCGAAGGCCGCCGGACTCGAGGTGCACGAGTACATGCTGATCGCTGGGGAAGATGTGAACCACGTGCTCCTTCCCACGCCGCCGACCAGCACCTGGGCGAGCGCATATCTCGACGCCTACACTCGCTTCATCGTCAACCGCGCCGCCGTCGCCGAGCACGACGGTATCCAGGCGTTCCAACTCGACTGGGGTGTCTACTTCTTCGACTGGACGCCGTATCGTGACGTATTCATCGCGAAGATGACCGCCGCCGCGCAGCAGGTGCGGGGGGTCTACTCCGGCAAGATTCTGTATGGCGCCACGGCGCCGTGGATATCAAACGACGTCGGCCTCATGAACAGCATCGACTGGTTCATCGGCGACATCTTCGGGATTCAGTTCAGCGCGGCTGACAACGCCAACATCACCGTGCCGCAGCTCAGGGAGAAATACCTCACCCTGATCACGGGCCTGGGAAACACGCTCGGCCCGGCCAAACGCCCGGTGATGTGGCGGCTGTTCGCGCAGTCGCATCGCGACTATTTGTTGAATGGGTGGGTCGAGGACGGGTTCTGCGTGTCGAACTGCGCCCAGAACGCCGTACGCACGGACTTTTCGGTGCAGGCCATTGCCTACGAGGCCATGCTCGAAGCCGTGTCCGCACAGACTGAATTCACGACCGCCGGGGTGACCGCGGTGGCCTCCTGGTATGTGGACGTGATGCTTCCGGCGCAGAGCTTTCCGAACATCTCGCAGTCGTGGCGCAATAAGCCAGCCGAATCGATCATCTATCGCTGGTTCGGGCGTCCCCCCTGAGCCCCTTTGCTGATCAGCTGCTGCACCGCACGATCCGCTTCGCGAATCGAGTTGCGATGATCGCTCGCCCCGGCAAGATCGGTATTCGCAAACGCGATCCGACCGTGCGGACGATTCCTCAGGATGTCCCGCGGCGCCGGCTGGCCATTGCTGCCGAAGAAAAACCCCGGCTGCGGATTCACGTACGCGTGACCCCA
>Ga0075424_100003753_pt1 | contig 14243 bp, 12 predicted proteins | sample SoiMethybrSBSTD3_FD_75301 | JGI IMG/M metagenome (GOLD analysis project Ga0075424, IMG submission 75301) | Bulk soil microbial communities from a Populus tree surrounding site in Tennessee, USA - Soil MetaG P. TD hybrid SBSTD3 | ecosystem: Environmental > Terrestrial > Soil > Tree plantation... | reverse complement strand
TCCCGGGGTGCGTCCAGGCCGCGTAGATGAAGGTCTGCACCGGCTGCTTGCCCTGGCCGTTCGCCGGCCCTGCGCCGTGCCCGACCGGCATCCCTGCGCCGTGGTACCCGAGCACGCAGCAGTCGAGGTAGTTCTCGTGCGTCCCCGACCTGGGCGGTGTCACCGCCCATGATCGGCGGCGTCTTGAACGACTGGCTGAAGATCGGTGAGCTGAGCACATCCTGCACCCGCGTCGAGCCGTCGAAGGTCTCGTTGAGCGGCGTCGCGCGGAACCCGGAGTAGCCGAGATCGTTGAGCGCCGACGTGTCCTGCGACGAGCCACTTGAGCAATCGATGAGGCAAGGGAACCCCCCTTGCTTGACTTGACGTGACCCTCGCCGACCTGCCTCTCCCTCGAGAGCGCGGCGAAGCGGCGGGACTTATAGCACGCGATATTTGCGGCTCGTACGGTGAACCGAGAACGGGTGAGCCGGGCGTAAAGGCTCGCGCCGTCGATGCCGACATTGGGAGTGCGGTGAAGCGGCTCGTCCTCATGTTCGTCTGCGCTCCGGCGGTCCTCGTCGCCGCTCCTGCCTACGCGAAGAGCGCAGCGAACCCGTTTGGCGTCACGATCGTCCGCTTCGACAGCGGCACGACGCCGGCGCAGATGCAGGCGGCGATCGCGAACGCGGGGGGCATCGTGATCACCGATCTGAGCCCGGTCGGCGCGATGGCGGTTGCGCCCGTTGCCCGTGACTTCGGCGCCAGGATCGGCGCGAACTCGCACGTCTCCAGCTTCTTCGCCGAGTCGATGTTCGACGGGCCGGTCACCTTCGACGGCGGTAGGAACCTCGGCCCAGTCGGCACGCCCGATTTCGGCAAGTCGCACTCCTTCCCGGATCCCTGGCACGACGCCACCTCTTTCCTCGGGGTCACCAACCCGGAGGGCATCCTCCAGTGGGACGACGCCCGGATGAACGTCCCCGCCGCCTGGCCGACCACGCTGGGCGACAAGACGGTCAGGGTCGCCGTCCTTGACACCGGGGTCGACAAATCGCACCGAGAATTGAAGGACAACACCGACGGCAAGGCGGAGACGTTCGTCCCCTGCGAGGCACTCAGGCGCGCGTTCGGCGGGAAGGCACTCAACGACGCCGGCCTGACCGATTGCGGCAGTGAGGACAAGGACGGCCATGGCACCTGGGTCGCGAGCCGAATCGCCGGCGCGCTGAACGGCTTCGCCTCCAACGGCGTCGCCCCGCAGGTGCAGGTCTCGAGCTACAAGGTCCTCGCCTCGGGCTTCGGCGCCTTCCCGGACTGGATCCTCGCCGGCCTCCTCCAGGCCTGTTCCGACCGGGTCGACCTCGTCAACATGTCGATCACCGGCTATCTGGATCCCAACGATCCGACCGACGCACAGACCTACCTCCTGTTCAACGACGTCGTCCACTACTGCCTGGCGCGCGGAGTGACGATCTTTGCCGCCGCCGGCAATGAGCACGTCCGGGTCAACCGCGTGACGACGACCGTCGGCGGCCGGACGCTGAGCGGCGTTGGTGAGGTCTCGACCGGGCCGGACGGCATTGCGACCACGGCGCCGGGCGCAGACTCGGCGGATTCCGATCTCCGGGGAATGCTCGAGACTCCCGCCGGCGTTCCGGGCGTCGTCATGGTCTCGGCCACAAACAACGGCAACGGCGCAGCGCCCGCCGACGATGCGTTCGCTGTCGGCATCCACGTTGGCGCGCGCGACCAGCTCGCCTACTACTCGAGCTACGGCTCGCGCATCGACATTGCCGCTCCCGGCGGCGCTCGCCGTTTCAACCTGCCCGGCTGGGACGGCGGCAACGGCAACATCCTTTACGGCGGCTGGGGCTCGCTCGGCGCGCTGGTCGACAACGGTGCCATTTGCCGCGACCCGCTCGAGTCGTCGCTCTTCAACTTTGCCTGCTTCAAGGTCGGCGGAGCCGGGTTCGGGTGGCTGCAGGGGACCTCGATGGCCGCGCCGAACGCCCTTGGCGTCGCGGCGCTCGTCCTCTCCGCGAAGCCGGCGTTGCGGGACAACCCGGTCGGACTCATCTCGCGGCTCACCTCCACGGCTCGGCACAGCATGACGAACTGGACCGGCCCGGATGACCCAGGCAACACCAGCCCGACTTTCGACGGGCGGCCTTGCTCGACCGGCTACTGCCACCTCGACACGTCTCGCCCGATCAGCTTCCGAGACGCGTATGGGGCCGGCCTCGTCAATGCCGGCGCAGGGGTCGCGCCGTAACGATCGGTCAAGACGCGAGATATATCTCGCTTGATATGTAAGCCAAGGCGTCGTATAGTGCCCCCGCTTTGCGGGGGAAACTCAGCGCTCCCTCCTGCGAACGCGGGAGGGGTTGCGGCGCAGATCGGGGGCTCGCCTACTGGGCAGCTTTCCTAGTCGACTCCCGCGAGCCGCTGTCGTCAGGGCGGCGGCTGTCACTGAAGTCACCCATGGAGGTGGGGGAGAATGCTTCGAAAGCCCGATAGGGCTGCTATGGCTGCCGTCTGCATTCTGGCGGCTGTCTTGGCGGCCTTGCTGCTCGCGTTCGCAGGCGGCTCAGGAGGCAGTGATCGCGCTGCCGCAGCTGAGCACTTCTCGAAATTCGCCGAGGCCGATTCGGATGCCAAGGTCGACACACCCGGCCTGGGTCCAAATACTTTCGACGCTTATCAGGCGGCTGAGCTCGCCTATCCCGCAAATGTCATTCCGCCCGCGATTGCGCAGCGTGCGGGAGCGACGTTCAACGCGATCGCGGCGCACGACGCGAAGGCAGGCGATCCGAAGGGCGCCGGCAGATCGTGGCAGATCTTCGGTCCGAGGCAGGACGCACTCCAACCCGGCGTGCTCGCGTTTTCGGGCGCGACGAACAGCACGGCAAGCCGTGTGACGGCGCTCGTCGTCGACCCGAACTGCGGCAAGAGCGCAGGCTGCCGCGTATGGGTCGGCGTAGCGGGAGGAGGGATCTGGCGAACCGAAAACGCGCTGGCTCAAAACCCCGAGTGGAAGCAGATGAATCCCGACGGGCTCGATCAGAACTCGGTCGGGACGCTCGTCCTCGACCCGAGCGATCCGAGCGGCAACACGCTCTACCTCGGAACGGGCGAGCCGAACCGCTGCACTTCAGGCTGCGAGGCAGGCGTCGGCATCTACAAGACGACGGACGGGGGCGCCAACTGGACCAAGCTCGACGACGCCTGCGTCAACAACGCAACGTACTCGTGCGTGAACCCCGGAAAGGACGCATTCCTCGGCCGGGGCATCAGTGCGATCGTGATCGATCCAGCCAACCGAAATCACCTTTTCGTCGGTTCGGCCCAGGCGGTCCGCGGTCTATCGCACGTCATCGGAACCGGGAGCACGACCCGCCTCGAACCGGGCGCGAACGAGCCGGGGCTCTACGAGTCCACGAACGGCGGCGCCACCTTCACGGAGGTATGGAATGGGGCGAAGCCTGACCCAGTTACGACGACGCCCTTGCAGACCTTCGGCATCAACGACGTCGAGCTCGATCCGCTCAACCCCAACACGGTCTACGCGTCGGCGTTCGATGCCGGATTGTGGAGGCGCGACGCAGGCGCCGCAGCGACAGCTTTTAGCCAGGTCTTCAAGCCGCAGTTCGTGCCGCCGCAGTGCACTGCGAGTCCCGGGCCGCCGAACACGCGCAACTGCAATTTCCTCGGAGTCGACCGCACGATGTTCGCGCTAACGGCGAAAAATGGCCACACGCGCATCTACCTGACCGAAGGAACGCAGCCGAATGTCAACAATGTGGTCAACCCGCTGGACTCCAACTTCTGGCGTACCGACCTGGGCGATCAGCCGGCGTCGGCGTTGCTCGCGTCGCAAGGGCCCTGCACAGCGCCTAACCCGGCGACAAACACATTCCCGGCCACGTTCTCCGGCTGGCAGTGCCTGACGTCGCAATCGACCGGAAGCCCGTACTTCGCTACGGACGATTTCTGTACCCAGCAGTGCTGGTACGACCAGGACGTCTATACCCCGCCCGGGATGCCGGACACGGTCTACGTGATCGGCTCCAACCTCTACGGCGAGCAGCCGTGCGACACGAACGGCGTCGGCTGCGGTAACGGCCGCTCGAACGGGCGAGAGGTTCTCTACTCGACGACCGCCGGTGATCCGGACGGCGCAGCTACGGGAGTGGCGAACCTACGCACGTTCACCGACCTCTCGTACGATGCGACCATCAACCACCCGCCGTGGTGCGCTTACGCGCCATTCTTCGACAACGGGTGCGTGAATGCGCCCAACGGGATCCATCCCGATCAGCACGCGATCGCAATCAACCCGAGCAATCCGACGCAAATCTTCGAAGGCTCCGACGGCGGCCTGATCCGGACGAGCGGTGAATTCGCGGACATCTCGGCGCAGTGCGACGAGGCTCACCGCAATGGTGGCGGCCCGCTTCCGCCGACGTCGGGCAGCTATACGACGTGTAAGAGGCTGCTCTCGCAGGTGCCGACGGTGCTTGGTCACATCGACAAGAAGCTGAGCAGCACGCTTCAGTTCATCAACGTCGCCATCAACCCTGCGAACTCGTGCGAGGTGATGGGAGGCACGCAGGACAACGGCACCTGGTCAAACGTCGGCTCAGGCTGTTCGAAGCAAACGTGGCCGCAAGTCATCTACGGCGACGGTGGAAATGCCGTCTACGACGCGACGAACCCGACGTGGCGGGCAAACGAGTTCACTAGCGGGTTCGGCGACTCGAACTTCGAGAACGGTCTTCAGACGAAGTGGGTGGCCACAACGTCGCCGATCACCCGGAGCGGTGAGGCGATTGGCTTCTACTGGCCGCAGATTGGTGATCCAAACCCGCTTCCAGGCACGCACCCGATCTACCAGGGGGCACAGCACGTCTGGCGATCTTGGGCCTTCGGAGCCGGCACTCCGAGAACGGTTCCTCAGGGCACGACGCCTGACATCGGCGGCTACGAGGCCAACTGCGCGGACCTTGTTACCTCGGGATTCGATCCGGCTTGCGGCGACTACCAGCCACTCGGCGGGCCCTATTGCGAGAATCCCGCGGCTCTGCCGCCCGGGATCCCGCCCCTCACGCCCGCGCCTCCGCTATGCGCCAACCAGCCGGGCGACCTGACGGGCACCGTCTATGGAACGGACCGCGGTGGCGGCTTCGTCTCGTGGATCGCGCGGGACAGCGCGGACCACGGAACCCTATGGGCCGCTACCTCGGCGGGCCGCATCTTCGTCACCCACAACGCGGACGCGACCGATCCATCGACAGTCACGTGGCACCGAATCGACCGGTCCGCGACCGTGACCCCACCGGTACCTGCGAACTCTCCAACTCGGTATCCGAGCTCGATCTACGTCGACCCGGCCCATCCCGATCACGCGTGGATCTCGTACTCGGGTTACAACGCGGTTACGCCGTCCACGCCGGGCCACGTGTTCGACGTCCATGAGAACGGCACCGCTCCGGGTTCGGGAGTCTTCTCGAACCTGAACGTCGAAGGTGGGACAGCGGCGTTCCCGACTCCGTTCGGCGACGGCGATCTCCCGGTTAGCGACATCGTTCGGGACGACGCGACGCATACCCTCTACGCGGCGACCGACTTCGGCGTACTCCGTGGAGACAACGACGGAGCCGGTGGATGGCACGTAACGGCCGGAATGCCACGGTACGAGGTCATGCACCTCGCCATTGAGCCTTCCTCACGTGAGCCGACCTGCACCGGCAAGGGTGCGTGCAAGCGCATCCTGTACGCGGCGACGCACTCGCAGGGCATCTGGAGGATGAACCTGGGCGGCATCGCAAAGTAGCGGAGCAGCCGGCTACGATTCGAGAGGGCCGCCCTCGGGCGGCCCTCTCATCTTTCGGTTTGGAAGTCGGGAAGTAGGTGAATACTTGTCATTGATGAGGCGGCTCTTCTTGGTCGTCGCAGCGTTCTCCGTCGTGATCGCTTTGCCGGTCTCGATTGGAGCCCGCGCCAGACCCACGATCACCGTTACACGCGTTGTGCCGCTCACCGTCAAAGGCGCGAACTTCGTGCCAGGCGAACGCGTCACGCTGACCGCGCAGCTCTTCGGCACGAACCGGACGAAGATCGTCACTGCCGGCCGTCGCGGCAGCTTCCTGGCGATCTATCGGTTCGCCTCGGGAAAGTGCGTAGGGATCCGCGTCGTCGCGAGGGGGAACAAAGGCTCGCGGGCGACGGCTTACGTGCCGCCGAGCTGCCGGGTCTAGGCTAGTACGCGACCGCGCCGCGCCCTGTAGCTGCCGCATGCCGTTGCTCGTCGGCGCGGTAGCTCGAGCGTACGAGCGGCCCCGAGAACACCGATCCGAAGCCGAGTGCCTCACCCTGCTCGCGGAACCAGCGGAACTCATCGGGATGCACCCAGCGGTCGATCTGCACGTGCTTGGCGCTCGGCTGCAGGTACTGGCCGATCGTGACGACGTCGACGCGCTGCTCGCGGAGGTCTCGCATCGTCTCCACGACCTCGTCGTTCGTCTCCCCCAGGCCGACGATGATCCCGGACTTCGTCATGACCGGGTAGTCAGCGAGCTCCTTTGCCCGCGTGAGCAGCCAGAGCGCCTTGTCGTAACTCGCCTTCGCTCCGCGCATCCGGGCGTGCAGCCGGCGAACCGTCTCGATGTTGTGGTTGAAGACCTCCGGCCTGGCCGCGAGAACGGTTCGCAGCGCCTGCTCCTCGACGCCCAGAAAGTCGGGCGTCAACACCTCGATGGAGGCCTCCGGTAGCTTCGCCTTCAGGGCGCGGATCGTCGCCGCGTAGTGCCCGGCGCCGCGGTCGGGGACGTCGTCCCGGTCGACCGAAGTGACCACGACGTGCTTCAGCTCCATCTCCGCCGCGGCCTTCGCCAGCCGGAGGGGCTCGAGCGGGTCGGGTGGATGCTCGGGCTTGCCCGAGTGGACGTAGCAGTAACGGCAGGCGCGAGTGCAGGTGTCGCCGAGGATCTGGAAGGTCGCCGTCCCGCGGCCCCAGCACTCGGAGATGTTCGGGCAGCGCGCCTCCTCGCAGATCGTGTGCAGCGACTGTCCGTGGATCAGCTTCTTGACGTCGAAGTAGCGCGAATTCGCGCTCGGCGCGCGCACCTTCATCCATTCGGGCCGCCGCGGCCGCTCGGCTACGGGAAGCGACTTCTCCACGGGCCCGAGTCTAGTTGCAGCCGCTTGCGTCATCCCTCGAAGGCCTAGTAACAGGCTGTTGCTAACTCCGAAACGGCACGAATACGTGACACGACCGTAGGAGAGCTGCGGTCACAGTTTGCGTCGTGACCCGGCAGGCGCCGAAGATCGACGAGAAGCTGGTCGGCGCGCTGGCGCGCCTCGACGATCCGACTATGCCGATCGCCGAGATCAACCGCAGGCTAGGCGTGGTGGCCGAGCACCTTGGGCTCGTGCGTCCCAGCTATCAGCAGGTGCGCGTGATAGTCCACGAGCTTCGCCGGAACGAGCGCTCTCCTAAGCTCGGCGAGACGCTCCTCGAGATCGCTTTCCGATCTCGTCCCCCGAGTGCGTTCCTCGACTACCTCGTCGACTAGGTGTCAGTCCCACCGTACTGCCTTTGTAACAGTCTGTTACTAAGTGGTCGAAGCGCTGGCCAGCGTTGAGCGAAGGGCCAACTCACGTGGCGCGAAGCCGAACTTCAAGTCGAAGACCTCTGCGAGCGCTGAAACGGCCAGCGGGCGCACCTCATCGATTGCGACTGGTCGCCCGACCTCGCGGGCGACGGTCGTGAACTGCGCGTCCTCGATTCCGCACGCGGTGATCCACTGCGTGAACGGCGCCGGGTCGAGGTCGACGTTGAGGGCGTACCCGTGCGTCGTGATCCATTTCGAGATGTGGATCCCGATCGAGGCGATTTTGCGAGGCGGTCTTTCGAGCCAGATGCCGGTCAGTCCTTCGATCCTCGTCGCGTCGAGCTCGAAGGGCGCGAGGGTCCGGATCAACGCCTCCTCCAGGTCGCGGCAGTATTTCTTGACGTCCTGCCCGTGGCGGGTGAGGTCGAAGATCGGGTAGCAGACGAGTTGCCCCGGCCCGTGGTAGGTGGACCTGCCGCCTCGGTCTGTCTCGACGATCTCGACCGCGGCGCCCGGTGGGATGTGGAGCTCGCTCTCATCGGTCCGGCGTCCGAGGGTGATTACGGGCGGATGCTCGAGCAGGATGACCGTGTCGGGCAGCTCGCCCCTCGCGACTCCCGAAGCCACGGAGCGCTGGAGCCCCCACGCCTCGCGGTAGGGCACGAGGCCGAGGTTCAGGACGGCTGCGCGCATGAGCCGGCTAGTAGGCCGACTCGTCCCAGGTCTCGAGGCGCTCTCGCAGGTCGCGCAGGAAGCGGCCGGCGAGGGCTCCGTCGACGAGCCGGTGGTCGTACGTGAGCGTCAGGTTCATGATCGGGCGGATCGCGATCACATCCTCGCCCCGGTCGTCCTGGATCACCCACGGTCGTTTGACGACCGCGTAGGTGCCGAGGATCGCGGCCTGCGGCTGGCTGATTACCGGCGTGCCGTGGAAGGTGCCGTAGCCGCCGGGATTCGTGATCGTGAACGTGCCGCCCTGGACCTCGTCAGGCGTCAGCTTCTTGTCACGGGCGCGTTGGGCGATGTCCACGACTCCGCGGGCGATCCCGAGCAGGTTCAGGCCTTCCGCATGCTTGAGGACCGGGACGATCAGGCCCTTGCCGTCGGTGAGCTCGACCGCGAAGCCGAGGTTGACGTAGTTCCGCGTCACGATCTGTTCGCCCCGGATCTCGCCGTTGATCCATGGGTAGTCGCGCAGCGTCTCCACGGTCGCGCGCGCGACGAAGGACAGGTAGGTCGGATTGACGCCGTAGTCCTTCTCGTACTCCTTCTTCAACTTCTTGCGAATCGCGACCACCCTCGACATGTCAACCTCGATCGCGCTCGTCACATGCGCGGACGTATCGAGCGAGCGCCGCATGTGCTCGGCAATCCCGCGGCGCATGGCGTTCATCGGCTCCATCTGCTCGCCGGCCTCGGCGACGACGGGTTGCGGTGCAGCGGCCGGAGGCGCGGGGGCCGCCGGTGCGGGCGGCGCCTCTGGCGGTGCAGCGGGAGCAGGAGCAGGCGGCGCCTCGGATGCGGCCGCGGGAGCGCCTTGCTCGATGAAGTTGAGGATGTCCTTCTTGGTTACGCGGCCGCCGCGGCCCGAGCCCTCAACCTGGCTGGGATCGACGCCGTGCTCGGAGGCGATGCGTGCCACGACCGGCGAGACGAAGCTCTTGCCGTCTGTTGTCGCGTCGGCGGTAGGTGCAGTTGCAGCAGGGGCGGGCGGAGCCGGCACAGGCTCGGGCTCGGCCGGCCTGGCTTCCTCGACCACATCTGCGGTCGGCGTCTCGCCTTCGGCGCCGGATGCAGCAGCTGACTCGGCCGCGGCCTCAACGGTGGCGGGCTCGGCCGGCGCGGCCTGTGGGGCCTGCGCCTGGCCGTTCGCGGCCGGCGCGCCGCCGATCTGTGCGAGCTTCGTCCCCACTTCGACCGTTTCGCCCTCTTGGACGACGATCTGGGTCAGCGTCCCAGACGCCGGCGAGGGAACCTCGGTGTCGACCTTGTCGGTCGAGATCTCGAGCAGCGGCTCGTCGGCCTCGACCTGCTCGCCTTCAGACTTGAGCCACTTCGTGACGGTTCCCTCGGAGACGGACACGCCCATCTGGGGCATCACGACGTCGACGGCGGTTTCGGTAGCCACGCGAGCCTCCTAGTATTCGGCCAGGTCGCGCAAGCTTGCGACGACGTCCTCGACCTGAGGGATGAACGCCTTCTCGAGCTGGGGCGAGAACGGCACCGGGGTGTCAGGTGCGCTGATCCGCTTCACCGGTGCGTCGAGCTCCTCGAACGCTTCTTCGCCGATCGTCGCCGCGATCTCGCCGCCGAAGCCACCGGTGTGCGTGTCCTCGTGCAGGACGAGCACCTTCGAGGTCTTCCTGACCGACTCGAGCACCGCCTGCTTGTCCCAGGGAACCAGGGTCCGCAGGTCGAGGATCTCGACGGAAATGCCGTCGCCGTCGAGCTGTTGCGCCGCCTCTTCGGCCGTGTACACCATCGCTCCCCAGGTGATCACGCTCAGGTCGTCGCCCTCCCGGTGCATGCGCGCCTTGCCGAAAGGCGTCTCGTAGCGCTCGTCCGGAACCTCAGCCTTGATCCGGCGGTAGAGATGCTTGTGCTCGAAGTAGAGGCATGGGTTCGGATCCTGGATCGCGCTCGCCAGCAGTCCCTTCGCGTCCTCCGGGGTCGCGGGACAAATCACCTTCAACCCCGGGATGTGCGCGAACGAGCTCTCCGGGTTCTGCGAGTGGAACGGCCCACCCGAAAAGCCTCCGCCTGAAGGGAGGCGCACCGTGATCGGCACGGGTGTGCCGGCGCGCCAGCGCTGTTTTGCGGCGACGGTGACGAGTTGGTCCCAGGCGCAGGAGATGAAGTCCGCGAACTGCATTTCCGCCACCGGCCGCATGCCCATGATCGCGGCGCCCGTGCAGCCGCCGACGATCGCCGTCTCCGAGAGCGGAGCGTCGATTACGCGCCATGCCCCGAACTCTTCCTGGAACCCGAGCGTGACCTTGAAGGCGCCGCCGTAGACGCCGACGTCCTCGCCGATCACGAACACGCGCTTGTCGCGGCGCATCTCCTCGCGGAGACCGTCGGAGATCGCCTGCAAGTAGGTCTTTTCAGCCATTACTTGTGATGAGGTGTGTCGAGGTCCTCGGGCGTCGCGTAGACGCCGTCGGCGAGCTTGGCGGGGTCGGGCAGCGGCGACTCCTCTGCGCGAGAAAGGGCCTCGTTCAGCAGCTTCTTGACGCCCGCGCCGATCTCGTCCTCCTCGCTCTCGGTCAGCTCGGCGTGTTCGTAGAGCCACGTCCGGAAGCGTTCGATCGGGTCGTTCTTGGCCCACTCCTCGAACATCTCCTTCGGGACGTAGAAGGCGTCGTCGTGGACTGCGTGGCCCTCCATCCGCAGCGTCAGCGACTCGATCAGCGTCGGCCCGCCGCCGGCGCGCGCCTTTTCGATTGCGCGCTTCGCCTCGCGGTAGACCGCGAGCACGTCGGTGCCGTCGACGACGACTCCCTCGAAGCCGTAGGACTGGGCGCGGTCGGCGAGGTGCTCGCATGCGTACTCGAGGTGGGTCGGCGTCGAGTAGGCCCACTGGTTGTTGTCACAGACGAAGACGACCGGCAGCTGGCGGACGCCCGCGAAGTTCATCGCCTCGTGTGCATCCCCGCGCGCCGAGGCGCCCTCGCCGTACCAGCCGACCGCGACGCGGCTCTCGTCGCGGATGCGGAAGGCGAGCGCGCAACCGACCGCGACCGGGAGCATCGCCGGCAGGTGGCTGACCATTGCGATCAGGCCGAGGTTCGAATCGGCCATGTGGACATTGCCGTCGCGTCCATGCGTGGGTCCATCCGAGCGGCCCATGTACTGGGCGAAGATTCGCCACGGCTCGACCCCGCGCACGACGTGAACGCCCATGTCGCGGTGGAGCGGCGTCCCAACGTCGTTCGAACCCATCGCCGTCGCGACGCCGACCGATCCGGCCTCGTTGCCACGGCCGGTGTAGAACGAGCCCGGGATCTTCCCCTGCTTGTAGAGGATGTGGCCGCGCTCTTCGATCCCGCGCGTGATCAGCATGTTCCGGTAGACCCCCAGCAGGTCCTCGCGGTCGAGGCCCGCCTCCTTCACCTCTGTCAGCGAGCCCAGCGGCTCTGCTTCGCGGATCGCCATCGCCGAGGAACTCTAACGACTGGGCAAACTCTCGCTCCGTAGAGAAAAGCCGGTTACGCGCCCGGCCGGGGATACAGTCCGGTCGTGGGCAAGGCTGCCGACTGGCTGCGTGAGGAGCGCCGGAAAACCCTCGGCGATTGGGTCGCCGTCTGCCTGGGCTGCGGGTTCGTGCAGCGTTACTTCGAGGAGTTCGAGAGTGAGCTGCCGCGTGAATGCCCGCAGTGCCGCGGCGAACTCCGTGCACGCTGTCCGGAGTGCGGCGCGCGATTCAGCTCCGCATTCGCGGTTGACTGCGAGGTGTGCGGAGCCGAGTTGCGCCCGCCGGAGCAGTTCGGCGTCCCCATCCGCAAGTCGCGCTAGCTCTTGATCTGCGAGAAGCGGATGACGGTGACCGTCGCGTCATCCGAGACCTCACGGTTGTAGAGCTGCCCGAGAAAATGCGCCATTTCCTCCGTGCGACGGATCTCCGGGTTGTCGTGCTCGATCTCCCGCGGAGAGAGGTCGGCGAGCGTCTTCACGTCGACCTTGTCGATCACGGCCTCGAACACTTTCTCCCGCGGGCTATACCGGGCGCCTGCGAGGACCTGGACGATCATGCCTTTCTTGTACTTGCCCGACTTGTCGCCGAGGCGGATCGTCGCAGTCTTGCGTCCGGAACGGAGTTGGTCGGCCACCATCGGCGAGTAGAAGTTGAGGGCGTACATGGCTCCAGTCACGTCAGCGGCGAAAGCGCGGGGATCATACGGCTCCGTCCCGTACGAAAGCTAGGGCTCGCTCGGCCATCTGGCGCTCGCCGCCGTAGGCGAGCAGCTTCGGCGCCTCATCGAGCGGCAACCAGCGCACCTCGTCGACCTCGTGCGCTGTCTCCGGGGGTAGGTCGCCGAGCCGCCCGCTCGTGTAGCGCAGCAGGAAGAAGCTGACGATCTTGAAGATTCGTTCCCCGGCCCAGGTGTACGTGTAGCGGACGTCGCCGAGCTTCTCGACGAGCCGGCCCTCGGCGCCGGTCTCCTCGTGTACCTCGCGCAGTGCGGTCTCGGGCGGGTCTTCGCCGGGACTGACGTTTCCCTTCGGCAGCGCCCAGAGGCCCGGCTTCTTGCCGGCAGGGCGGATCGCCGCCAGCACCCATTCGCCCTTGAGCCGGCGAACGAGTACTCCGCCGGCTGAAAACTCTCGCTTCACCGCGGGGTTTGTAACACACCGGCGATCGAGTCAACCACTCACGCTTGCGCGGCCCCCTTCTCAGGCTATAAACTCGCCTGGCACTCCGCCACTGAGAGTGCCAAGCAGTGTCACAAAGTACGTACCAAGGAGGCATCTGGATGGATCTACAGCCGCTGGGAGATCGCCTCATCGTCGAAGTCCTCGAGGAAGAGGAAACGACGACGAGCGGGATCGTCCTGCCTGACACCGCCAAGGAGAAGCCGCAGCGCGGCAAGATCCTCGCGGTCGGCCCTGGCAGCCGCAACGACGAGGGACAGATCATCCCCATGGAACTTGCCGAGGGCGACGAGATCATCTTTTCGAAGTACGGCGGCACCGAAGTCAAGCTCGGCTCCGACGATGTTCTGATCCTGCGCGAGTCCGATGTGCTCGCGAAGGTCATCGGGACGCGTGAGCCGGCCGGCGCTGCTGCTTAACACACCAAAGGGAGGAATCTGAATGGCTCACAAGGAGCTGAAGTTCAGCGAGGACGCACGGCGGTCACTCGAGCGCGGCGTCAACATCCTCGCCGATGCGGTCAAGGTCACCCTTGGCCCCAAAGGCCGATACGTCGTGCTCGACAAGAAGTTCGGCGCGCCGACCATCACAAACGACGGCGTCACGATCGCTCGTGAGATCGAGGTCGAGGACGTCTTCGAAAATCAGGGCGCTCAGCTCGTCCGTGAAGTCGCGACGGCGACTAACGACGTCGCCGGCGACGGCACCACGACGGCCACCGTGCTCGCTCAGGCAGTCGTCCGCGAAGGCCTGAAGAACGTCGCCGCGGGCGCGAACCCGATGGCGCTGAAGCGCGGCATCGAGACCGCGGTCGAATCCGTCGTCGAGTCCCTCAAGGGCCAGTCGAAGGAGGTCAACGGCAAGGAGGACATCGCCCGTGTCGCCACGATCTCGGCGCGTGAGCGCGAGATCGGCGACGTGATCGCCGACGCGATCGAGAAGGTCGGCAAGGACGGCGTCGTCAACGTCGAGGAGGGCCAGACCTTCGGCCTCGAGCTCGAGTTCACCGAGGGCATGCAGTTCGACAAGGGCTACCTGTCGCCGTACATGATCAGCGACGCCGAGCGCATGGAGGCAGTCCTCGAGGACCCGTACATCCTGGTCGCGAACCAGAAGATCGGAGCCGTTAAGGACCTGCTCCCGATCCTCGAGCAAGTGATCCAGGCCGGCAAGCCGCTGCTGATCGTGGCCGAGGACGTCGAGGGCGAGTCGCTCGCGACGATCGTGGTCAACAAGCTCCGCGGCACCTTCACCGCCGTCGCCGTCAAGGCGCCG
>Ga0075424_100003751_pt1 | contig 14256 bp, 18 predicted proteins | sample SoiMethybrSBSTD3_FD_75301 | JGI IMG/M metagenome (GOLD analysis project Ga0075424, IMG submission 75301) | Bulk soil microbial communities from a Populus tree surrounding site in Tennessee, USA - Soil MetaG P. TD hybrid SBSTD3 | ecosystem: Environmental > Terrestrial > Soil > Tree plantation... | reverse complement strand
TCGACGCCTCTATCGGTGTCGTCGCTCGTGGCTTTCGCGGTGGTTATGAAGGCCACGCGCGTCCCGTCCGCCGACATGGCGGCGAAGGCGCCCGGCGCGCCGCCCGGCGCCATCGGCCCGGTCGACACGAGGTGCGTCGTGCCGGTGGCGAGGTCGCGCACGTACACATCCGTCGTGTTGTCCGTGTCGGCGCTGACGAGTGCCTCTCCGGTCGTGAACGCGACCCAGCGACCATCGTCGGAGACCGCGTGGAAGATCGCGTGGTACGGGCCGTTGCCGCCGGCGGGTCCGGTCGACACGAGCTCCCTTGTGCCGGCTCGCAGATTGCGCGCGTAGATGTCCGTGCACGGGACTGGCGGTCCCGAGGGGTCGTCCGGGTCGGGGCAGGAGCTCTGGTCCTGGTCGGCCGGGACCAGCGAAGCCCCAGTCGAGAAGATCACGATCGACCCATCCTTTGAAGCCCCATTGATGCCGCCGCCCTCGGCATGCCCGTCGGGCCCTGTAGAGACGAGCTCCGTGATCCAGTTCGCAGACGCCGCAGGAATCAGCACGGCGAACCCTGCCGCGACGAGCAAGCCAACGAACCATCTGACACGCATCGAAACCCTCCCCCGGTTTCGCCCCTTCGTGCGGAAGGGGATCGGCGCAAACTCTAACTCACTCTTTGCGCCTGGCCAACCTCATGCGTCTGGTCCGGGTCGAGCACAACGACCTTCGAGCTTGTCTGGCTCTCGACGTCCGACTTGAACGCCGCCGCGTCGGTCTCGATCGGCGGGAAGGTGTTGTAGTGGCACGGGATCACGGTGCCCGCGCCGATCAGCTTCGCGGCCACGACCGCGTCGTGGCGGTCCATCGTGTAGTGGCCGCCGATCGGGACGATTGCGATGTCCACCGGCGTGCGCTCGGCGATCAGCTGCAGGTCCCCGAACAGGCCGGTGTCGCCGAGGTGGTAGACGGTCGTGCCGCCGACGTTGATGACGAGGCCGGCGGGCGCGTGCTTCGCCTTGCCGTCGGGCGTGGTCGAGGTGTGGAAGGCCTGGACCAGCTTCACCCAGCCCCACTCGAACGTGACGGTGCCGCCGATGTTCGGGTCGGAGACGTTCTCGATGCCCTGGTCCCCGAGCCACGTCGCCAGCTCGACGATCGCCACGCAATGGGCGCCCGTGCGCTTCGCGACCGCGACCGCGTCGGCGACGTGGTCGACGTGGCCGTGCGTGAGCAGCACGTGGGTGGGGTCGATGTCGTCCGCCGAGACGGTGGCCTTGGGGTTGTTGGGGGCAAGGAACGGATCGACGAGGATGCGCGCGTCGCCCTCGGAAAGCTCGAAGGTCGCGTGGCCGAGGTAGCGGATCTCCATGTCTGCCTCCGTTGTTGGAAGGGTTGAAAGAGAAGGACTTTGAGCCTACCCGTCCAGCTCCCGCGCAAGCTCCCACCCCACGGCCACGCCGACCATCATCCCGATACGCGTCTCCTCGGCGAGCAGCGTCCGGAGCTGAACGAGGCGCTCCGCGGGGTCCTCGAGCCCGGCGATCCTGGCGAGTGCCTGCTCGCGGGGCGCGTCGAACCAGCCTCCCTCCGCCAGCACGCCGGCCAGCACCTGCTGCAGCTGGGGTGCGGCCACCGCCACGCGGCGCTCGGCCTCGCCGAAGCGGCCGGGCTCGAGCAGCGCCTCGATCGCGGCGCGCACGTCGTCGTCCGAATGGGGCACGTGGCGATAATAGGTCGATGGTCGCGCTCACGAGTCTCTCGCACGGCGCGGGCTGCGCGTGCAAGATCGGGCCGGGCGACCTGCACGCGCTGCTGGGCGACCTTCCCCGGTCGAGCGATCCCGCGCTGCTGGTCGGCTCCGAGACCGCCGATGACGCCGGCGTGTACCTGATCGGCGACGGGCTGGCGATCGTGCAGACGGTGGATTTCTTCACGCCGATCGTGGACGACCCGTTCGACTTCGGGCGGATCGCCGCCGCCAATGCGGTGTCGGACGTGTACGCGATGGGCGCCAGGCCGGTGACCGCCTTGAACCTGGTCGCGTTCTCGCTCGAACAGCTCGGCACCGACACGCTGCGGGAGATCCTCCGTGGAGGCGCCGCGATCGCCGCCGAGGCCGGCTTCGCGATCGTGGGAGGCCATTCGATCGACGATCCCGAGCCGAAGTACGGGATGGCGGTCACGGGGGTGGTACATCCCGAGCGCGTCGTCCGCAACTCCACCGCGTGCGCAGGCGACCGGCTCTTCCTCACCAAGCCACTCGGCGCCGGGGCGGTCTCGACTGCCGCGAAACGCGGAAGCGCCGACAGCCCGCTGATCGCCCTCGCGACCGACGTGATGACGACCCTGAACGCGCGGGCGTCGGAGGCGGCGCTCGCGACCGGCACGAGCGCGATGACCGATGTGACCGGCTTCGGACTGCTCGGACACCTGCGCGAGCTCTCGCTCGCGAGCGGCGTGAGCGCGCGCGTTGAGGCGGCCGAGGTGCCTGTGATGGAGGGAGTGCTCGAGCTGCTCGCGAGCGGCGACGGCGAGTCGGGCGGGAACCGGCGCAACCGGGAGTACGCGGCCCGCTTTACGACCTTCGCGGACACGGTCTCCGAGCCGCTGCGCTCGCTCGTGTGTGATCCGATGACCTCGGGCGGCCTCCTCATCGCCGTGACGCCGGAGCGGGCGGGAGAGATGGAACGGGCACTGAAGGAGGTGGCCTCCGAAACCGCATCGATAGGGTCGCTCGAGGAGGGCGAGGCCGGCGCGATCAGCGTGGGATAACTGCGGATGGGGCTAGCGGCGCGTGGGGAGCACGGCGCCGATCAGGCAACCGAGCGCGCCGCCGCCGAGGCCCACCCATGCGTCGGCCCAGCGGTCGAGCAGCGGCATCAGGATCAGCACCGCTGAGATCGCCGCTACGCCCAGCAGATCGCTCTCCGTGTCGTAGCCGGCCCGGCGGTCGCGAAGGTCACGCACGAGCCAGGCCCCGACCAGGCCGAGGGCGGCGCCGTTGCCGCCGATCGCGATCGGGAAGGTCTCGATCTCGGTCGCCATGTACATGCCGAGCGCGCCGCAGCCCAGGAAGATCGCGGCAGTCGCGAGGCCGCTGTAACGGCGCTCGAGGCTGGTTCCGAAGATCGCCGCCGCGACCCCGACCACGAACAGGTAGCCGACGTTGTCGTAGTTGAACTGGGAGGTGATGAGGCGCCACCAGTCGCCGTGCAGGGGACCGACGATCGCCCCGAGGTCGTGGTATCCGAGCGAGCCCGACTGGTTCACGACGTAGATCACGGCGCCCGCAAGGACGAGCGCGACGGTCACGTAAGGCCGCTGCGTCGATAGCCACGACAGGGGCTTCTCGGTCCGCTCCCGCCGCTGACGGCGCCGCCGGAACCGCTTCTTCGTCACCGGCGCGAGCTCGACCACGCCGCCCTCGTCCTGCCGGCTGAGCTTTGGCGCCCGTTTGCGCAGCCGCTGGCCGCAGTACGGACACTCCGTGATGTACGGGCTCACCTCGGAGCCGCAGTTCTTGCAGATTACGTTGAGATCAACCGACTCGGCCACGAACAGAAAAGATAGCCAGGCGAAGCGTCCTGCGGGTGGGATTCTCTCGCTTTGCAGCCCTCAGCGCGCGCGGCTGGGGGCGTCGACGCGGCCCCGGGTGCCCCGCGCAGTGGACGCCACGATCTTACGCACGAGTGTGCGGAGGTCCCGGTCGGCGCGCCAATCGGCGAGCTGGCGCTCCGCGCCGGTGCCGCCCTCGATCAGCTCGAACACCGTCTCGAGCTCGCGCAGCGACCCCAGCTCCTGCGCATGAGGCCGGAGGCGTTCGACGATCCGCCGGGCGAGCTCGCGGGCCGGCACCCTCGAGCTCTGCGGGAGGTCGATCAGCTCGCCCGTCAGCCCGTAGCGGGCCGCGAGCCACTTGTTCTCCTCGAGCAGCTCGTGCGGGAAGGTGCCGAGCTCGAACCCGGCGTCGTAGTGCTCGGCGAGCTCCTTGCACATCGCCTGAATCAGCGCGCTGATCGCGATCGTGTGGTCGAGGCGAGTCTGGGCGTCGCAGCAGCGGACCTCGATCGTGCCGAGGTTGGGGTGTGGGCGCACGTCCCACCACAAGAACGTGTAGTCCTGGATCGTGCCGGCCTCCACCATGAACTCGATCCGCGCCTCGTAGTCTCGCCAGCTCTCGAAGCGGTGCGGGACGCCGACCCGCGGCAGGTTGCGGAAGATCGGCGTGCGGGCGGACATCAGATTGGTGGCCATGCCGCGCCAGAATGGCGAGTTGGTGGACAGGGCCAGCAGGATCGGGATGTGCACCCGCATCCCGTTTGCGACGTGGATCGCCTTTTCGGCGTCGTCGACGCCGACGTGCACGTGCAGCCCGAACAGCAGCTCCTGGCGCACGACGAAGCCGAGCGCGTCGAGGATCTCGTGGTAGCGCTCCCGGTCGACGATCCGTTGGTCCTCCCACTTCGCGAAGGGGTGGGTTCCCGCGGCGCCGATCGTGAGGCCCTTTCGCTCCGCCGTCTGGCGCACGCGCCGCCGAAGCTCGTCCAGCTGGCCGGCCGCCTCGGAGACGTTGCGGCACACGTCGGTGGAGATCTCGAGCACGGACTGCAGCAGCTCAGGCTTCACCTGGCCCTCCGTCTCGGCGGGCACGTCGACCATCATCTCCTCGATCGCCGAGACGAGGTCCATCGTCTTGGCGTCGACGATCATCAGCTCCTCCTCGACGCCGAGGGTGTACGGCGGGCCTGTGAAGTTGTGTTCCATCGGCGTCGCGGATAGTGGCGCAGCCACACATATACTGACCCGAAGCCCACGAAGGAGGAAGCATCGATGGCGATCGAGGTAGGAAAAGCCGAGCTCGACACGCAGCAGCAGTCGCTCCTGGCGACGCTTTCCCCCGGCAAGCGCACAAGGCTGCGGCGCCTGCTCTACGAGTTCGGCCCGGGGCACGGAACGCTTCTGTTCCTCCCGATCGACCAGGGCGTCGAGCACGGGCCCAGGGACTTCTTCCCGAATCCGGCCTCGAAGGACCCCGGGTACCAGTTCCGGCTGGCCGCGGAGGCGGGTTATTCCGCGCTCGCCTGCGGCTACGGGATGGCGAGCAAGTACTACCCGGACTATGCGGGCCAGGTGCCGCTGCTCCTCAAGCTCAATTCCAAGACCGAGGTGCCGCCCTCGGACAAGGCCTTCTCGCCGTGCCACTCCACCGTCGAGGACGCCGTGCGGCTCGGCGCCGACGCCGTCGGCTACACGCTCTACGTGGGCTCACCGCGGCAGGACGAGGACTTCATCCAGATCGGAAACGTCCGGCGGGACTGCGATCGGTACGGAATGCCGCTCGTGGTGTGGGCGTACCCGCGTGGGCGCGACATCGACAAGAAGGGCGGCCGCGACTCGTTCTACGCGGTCGACTACGCGGCCCGGGTGGCGATGGAGCTCGGGGCCGACGTGGTGAAGCTCAACATGCCGAAGCTCAATCCGGAGAAGGACAAGGACGCACCGGCTCCTTACGACGAGATGGATGTCACGCAGGAGGAGGCGATCCGCCAGGTCGTGGAGTCGGCGGGCCGGTCCCTCGTGATCCTGTCCGGCGGGTCCAAGGTCGACGACGACAAGCTCCTGGAGCAGGCCCGCATGATCATGGAGGCGGGCGGCTCGGGCGTGATCTTCGGCCGGAACGTGTGGCAGCGCGAATGGAACGACGCGCTGCGCATCATCGAGCAGATCAAGGAGACGCTGCTCAAGCACCGCACGCGGATCCCGTAGCGGCGCACGGCGCGGCTACAGCGGCTGCCGCCCGGCGAAGCCCGCGTCCGGCTCGTGCCACCACGCGACGCGCGGCTCGCCCGCCTCCCAGCAGAGGTAGATCTCCTCGCCGTCCCGGACCGACGGGAAATCGACGAGCCCGCGATCGGCATCGCGCAGCACGATGTCCATCGCCTCCAGCTGCTCCGCCGCGGAGAAGAGCGAGAGCACGGCCGTGGCCACCTCGGGACCGGGCCAGGCCCCGCCCACCGTGGCGTCCATCTCCTCCATCGCGGTCTGCGCGGGCGGCGCTCTCAGCGCTTCGAGCGCGTCCTGGATCCGCTCCACGCGCTCGGCCACCCATGGCCGGGCGGCCTCTGCCTGCTCGACCGTGTAGTGCCGCTCGTGCGCGTACTCGCCGGCCTCGTCTTCCACGGCCGAACCGCGCCTACTCGCCGATTTGAATCGGACGCGGTTGCTGCTCGGGGACGGGCGCGGCCGCGCCGGCGTTGTCCTCGACGCCGAGCGCCTGCGCCAGCTCACCGCTCTCGAACATCTCGGTCACGATGTCGCAGCCGCCCACCAGCTCACCTCCGATGAACAGCTGCGGGATCGTGGGCCATCCCGACAGCTCGGACAGCTCCTGCCGGATCAGAGGATGGGGCAGGATGTCCATCGCGGCGTAGTCGGTCCCGAGCTCGTCCAGCATCGCGACCGTACGAGCGGAGAATCCGCAGCGCGGCATGTCTGGCGTGCCTTTCATGAAGAGCATCACGCGCTGACCCTCGATCGCCTGCTTGAGATGCTCACGGATGTCCTGTCGAAGCTCTTGCTCGTTCATTGCGCACCGTCCGGGGTCGTGGTTTTTAGGGAAAGCGCGTGGATGGGTCCGCCGATCTCGTCGCCGAAGACGTCGTAGATCAGCTTGTGCTGCTCGATCCTCGAGAGTCCCGAGAAGCCCTGGTAGACGACCTCGGCGCGCAGGTGGTCGCCGCCGCCGGTGAGGTCGGTCACCGTCGCCTGCGATCCGGGCAGCGCCTGCTCGATCCGCTCCTTGACATCGTCGAGTGAGGGCATCGCATCCCGAACGATAGCGAGGCCGTAATCGCGTAAGTCAGATGCGGAAGACCGGCACGAGCCGCTTCTCGTGCTCGGCCTCGATGCGCGCCACGACCTCGATCTGGTCCTCCACGCCCGATCCCCGCAGCTTCGTGGCGAGCAGCTCGTCGACCTGGAAGATGCCGGCCGAATTCGTCATGTCGATCTCGACGCGGACCGCCTTGTCCCGGCCGGGCTCGATCTTCACGCCCTCGATCGCGGCCGCGGAGAGCGAATGGATGTTGGGGCGCCGGGACGAGAACGGGACACGCGAGCGCCCCTCCGCCATGTCCAGCGCGTCGGCGACTCGCACCACGCCCGCCTCGAAGGTGATCGGCTCACCGCGGCGCCGGTGGCCGATGATCGCGTGGAGGGCCTCCGCGACAATGATCGTTCGCTCCGGCTCGTCGTAGCACTGCTCGAGCAGCCCCGGCAGCGAGTCTGCCGCGAGGAACAGCGAGTACGCCTCGTGGTCCGTGCGATGGATCGCCATGCCGGTGTCGTGGAAGAGACAGCCGGCTGCGATCACGACCTCCGCGTCCTGGGCGCGCATGCCGTAGTCGGTGACGATCGCGGGTTCGAGGCCGCGGCGGTGCAGGAGGCGGAAGATTCGCAGCGCGATGTTCAGCACGATCTGGACGTGGATCCACGAGTGGTCCGACATGCCGAGCCGGTCGGCGTTCACCTGCGCGGCGTGCCACAAGGCCTTCAGCCGAGGGTCTGCGTTGGCCGCCTCGAGCAGGGCCTCGAGCCGCCGGTTGCCGCGCGTCGGCGCCTTGATGCGCATCGCGTCGATCGCCTCGTGGAGCGAGGCAGCGGAGGACTTTGCGGGGTCCGCCAAGCGCGGGCCTACGCCGTGCCGCCCGCCGGCTCGGGCGCCGACGGATCGCCGCGGCCGCCGCCCGGGTTCTCGCGCGCGATGAACTCCTCGAGCCACATCGGGAATTCCTTGACGCGCTCCGCCACGTCGTGCAGCTCCGTCATGGTGGCGACCTCTTCGACCTGCTCCTTCAAGAACCACTGGACGAACTGCTCGCTCAGATAGTCGCCCTCGTCGCGCGCGACCTTGAACAATTCGCCGATCTGGGTGCTGACGGTCTTCTCCTGCTCCAGCGCCAGCCGGATCGGGGCGATGTGGTCCGCGAAGACGCCTTCGGGCGCCGCCACTTCGCGCAACCGCACGGGGGAATCGGTGTCGAGCAGATACTTGACCATCATCATCGCGTGGCCCCGTTCCTCGACGGCCTGCTGGTAGAAGAACTGCGCGAGTTGCGGCAGTGTCTGGGACTCGTAGTGCGCGGCGATCGCGACGTACTGGTGCGAGGCGGCGAACTCGTTCGCGACCTGGTCGTTCAATGCTTCGACGAAGCGCTCTGCGGGCATCGCTCTCCTTGTTCGTGGGCCGCCAGAGTGTGTCAGGTAGGGAATTCGGGCCGCCGCGTCACGTGCGCGCGCGTCACGTCTGCGGGCGACGGGCAGCCGAGCAGCACGAGCGCCAGCTCGATCTCCTCGCGCAGCAGCTCGAGCACCTCGCGAGCGCCCTGCTCGCCTCGTGCCGCGAGGCCCCACAGCGGTGCGCGGCCGGCCAGCACCGCCCGCGCACCGAGCGCGAGTGCCCGCACCACGTCGGTGCCGCGGCGCACTCCGCCGTCGACCAGGACCTCGATGCGGCCGTCGACCGCCTCCACCACCTCTGGCAGCGCGTCGATCGTGGCCGGCACTCCATCCAGCTGGCGACCGCCGTGGTTGGAGACCACCACGCCCGCGGCGCCGTGCGCGCAGGCGAGATGGGCGTCCTCTGCGGTCTCGATTCCCTTCACCAGGACCGGCAGGCGCGTCTCCGAGCAGAGCTGCTCCAGGTCGCGCCAGCTGACCGATGGGTCCATCCGGGAGAACATCTCGGCGGGCGTGCCGGCGGCGGCGTGCCCGACGGCGGCGGCGAAGCTCGGCACGGTGACGTCGGCCGGGACCTCGAAGCCCGTGCGCAGGTCCCGTTCGCGCCGGCCGAGCCGGGGCGCGTCCACGGTGAGCGCGATCGCGAGGAATCCGGCCTCGTCCGCCTGCTGGATCAGGGCGCGGGTCACCCCGGGGTCGCGGAACACGTAGAGCTGGAACCACCGTGGCGCGCCGGGCGCCGCTGCGGCGACCTCGGCCGGCGTCGCGGTGGCGAGCGTGGACAGGACCATCGCCGTGCCGGCGGCCGCGGCCGCGCGCGCCATGCCCGGCTCACCGTCAGGGTGGGCGATCCGCTGGAACGCGACCGGAGCAACCAGCAGCGGCATAGAGAGCCGCGTGCCCAGCACGGTGGTCTCGGTTGTCGGTGCGCTCACGTCGACCAGCGTGCGGGGGCGAAGGAGCCATCTCGAGAAGGCCTCAACGTTCTCGCGCAGCGTCCGCTCGTCGCCGGCGCCGCCCGCGTAGTAACCGAAAGCGCCGGCGTCGAGCCGCTCGCGCGCCAGGCGCTCGTAGTCCGCGACGTTGCAGGGCTCGGCCGCGCCCTCGGTCACGGTCTGATCGGGCGATTCGGATTCGTTCGACATGGCCTCGGAGATGCTCCCTACACTGGCGGCGTGCCGGAGCGAGCGCCGTCCACCCGCGAACAGCGCGAGCGGTCGCTCATGATCGCCGGGCTCGTGTTCGTGGCCATCACGCCGCTGTTCATCCCGGCCGCCGCGGCGGCCTTCGGGATCGGTGCCGCCCTCGAGCGCCGCGGGTCCAGGCGGCAAGCCGCGATCGTGCTGATCCCCGCGACGTTCGTGTTCACGGTCGCTCTCATTCAGATTCTCAAGTAGCGCGGTGCTCCCACATCTGGATCGTGCCGAAATCGCGGAAGCCGAGGTGCGCGTAGACGGGCTGTCCCATGGCCGTCGACTGAAGGCTCGCGCTTTGGCATCCGGCCGCGCGCGCATCGTGGAGCGCCGCGATCACGAGCGCCCTTGCGAGGCCGCGCCCGCGCGCCGCGGGATGCGTCGCGACCAGGTAGATGCCGCAGTCGCCCTCGTGGTGAATCGACCCCACGCAGGCGACCGTCTCGCCGTCCAGGCGCGTGCCATACAGGTTCACGTTCTCGGGCCGGCGGGTGAACGCGCGGCTGAAGTCGCCGTCGAAGCCGTACGCGGCATCGTTGATCCGGGCCACGTCGGCGGCGGAGGGATCACGGTCCACCTCGACGCCGGCACTCGGGGCCCGATCGAATTCGTCCAGCGCGAGCGCCATCGCGCGTGGCGTGGCATCGAGCGTGTGCCCCGACTCGATCAGCAGCTTTCGAGCCGCGGCGTCGTGCTCGGGGACCCACACCGTCCAGGCCCGCACGCCGGCCCGGTCGTAGGCGTCGGCGATCGCCACGAGCCCGCGCTCGAGCGCGGCCGGTGAGCGATAGACGACGGAGTTCACCACGGAGCGCTCGGGGGTCACCGGCACGATCGCGGCGGTCACGCCGTCGAGCTGCACGAGCCGGCCGGCCTCGGAGGAGCGGGCCACCATCCGGCAGAACGGCCAGAGGCTCGAGTAGGGCCGCTCGGACAGGTTCCCGCGCATCGAGGCGCGGACTTTAAATCAGAGGCCGCGAGGCCCTGTGGCGGGCTGCATTGCTCAAGTGCCAAACGCCGCCGCCGATAGGAAAAGGGGATGACCGTCGCGTACATCGCCGGGGGAAGCGGCGTCGTGCTCCTTGTGTGGACCGCGTTCGCCTTCAATGCGCTGATCAAGGCACACAACCAGGTGGACGAGTCCTGGAGTGGCATCGACGTGCAGCTCAAACGCCGTCACGACCTCGTGCCGAACCTCGTGGAGACTGTCGGCGCCTATGCCGAGCACGAGCAGGCGACGCTCCAGGCCGTGACCGAGTCGTGCGAGGACGCAGCGCAGTCGTCGGGACGCCGGGGCCGCCAGGCGGCCGAGCACGAGCTGTCGCAGGCGATCGTCGGGGTGCGTGGCCTCAGTGAGCGATACCCCGAGCTCCGGGCGTCCGAGCAGTACCGGCGCCTCCAGGCGCAGCTTGCGGAGGTGGAGGGCGAGATCCAGTACGCGCGCCGCATCTACAACGCGAACGTGCAGCGTTACAACTCGCGCGTCCGCGGCTTCCCGGGGTCGCTCGTGTGCCGGCTGGGCGGCTACCGGCCGACCGGCTACTTCGAGCTCAGCCCGGTGCGGCTGGACGCCGCCGCCGAGCCTTCGCGGCCAGCCGCGGGACGCAAGGCCGCCGTCGCTTGAGCGACGGACCTCCCGGCTCGTCCTGGGGCCCGCCCGCAGCCGCCCCGTGGACCGCTGATTCAACTCGCGGCAGCAGGTTCCGGGCCCTGATGCACGGGCGCGCCTTCGCGTACTGGATCGTGCTGGGGGTAGTCGCGACGGTGGTCGCCGGCGCCGCCACGCACAACCTCCTGCTGGTGGCCGTGGGCCCGGTGGCGGTTGCCGCAATCGCGCTCGCCGTGTCGTTCGCGACGGCGGACCGGCAGGCCGAGCTGGACTTCTTCGCCGGCTACGCGGCCACGCGGGGCTTCGACTACGTCGGTGACACGTCGACGATGCCGCTCACGCCGCTGCTCGGCGCGGGCGACACCCGGCGCTGCACACACTGGATGCGGGGCCAGCTCGGCGGGAGCCTCGGATGCGGCCTCGGCCACTACACGTACGAGGTGCGCGACCGCGACACACGCGGGCGCCGGCAGGTGCGCGAGACCCGCCACTTCACACTGTGCGTGATCGACATCGAGGCCGGCATCACGCTCTTCCCGGGTCTCTTTCTGTGCCGGCGGCGCGGCATCTTTGGCCGGCTCGACGGCCACGACTGGCTCAGCCACCGCAACCGGCACAAGGTCGAGCTCGAGAGCGCGGCCCTTTGCGAGCGGTACGACCTTTGGGTCGACGACGACCAGGACGAGCTGCTGCTGCGCGAGCTGTTTGTCCCGTCTTTCGAGGTCCTGCTCGCCGAGCACCCGCTCCAGGCGTGCTTCGAGTACCGGGCGGGCACGCTGGTCGTTTACGTCGAGCGGGTGATCTCCGACGAAGGCCACCTCGACTGGATGCGCGAGGTGTCGGCGGCGATCGCGGGCCGATTCGGCGCAGAGATCAAGGAACAACCTCGCGTGGCCTGACGGCCACGCACTTTGCCGAGGGTCCCACATAAGCCGGCGGGTTACATTCCGCCGATGGAGACGGTGGGCTCGAAGGCCGAGGCCGGCGGGCTCGCGCACGTTGCCACGGTGTCGTTCCTGGCCTCGCGCGCGTCGCCCGCATTCGGCTTCTGGATCGCGCTCGCGGGCGGGGTGGCGCTTGCCCGCGCGGGGCAACGGGATGGCGTGCGGCTCGGCTACGGCGCAAGCCTCGCCGCGACGCTGCAGACGATTGCGCTGATCGGGCCGATCCGCCTCAGCATCCCGCTCACGCAGGCGCTGAGCGCGCCGATGATCGGCGCGCTTCATCGCCGCGCCACGCGTGTGCGCTGGCAGGTGCTGGCGTGCGCGGCGATCCGCCTCTCGCACGTCGGGCTGACGGCGGCGTTCGCGGTGTTCGTGCTGGCCGGCGGCCTCGACGTCTACACGAAGAGTTACGAATCGCTGACCGGCTGGACCTTCCTGCCGCAGGGCCAGACTGCGGCGGTGCTGTTCACGGTCGCGGGGCTCTTGATCTGGACGGCGTTCGCCAGCGTCGTGCAGGTGCTGATCTACAGGCGGGCGTTGGCGCGGTGGCCGGCCGGCCCGATCCATGAGGACGAGCGCGAGGCCGAGCCTGCGGACCCGGTCGCCGGGCGGTTCGACCCGCGTGCGGTTGCGCTCGCGGCGGCGATCGCGTTCTGCCTGTTGGTGATCGGCATCTCGTGGCCCGTGCTCGCGGCGGTAGCCGTGTGGCTTGTCCTCGCCGCGCTCATCGGTGGCGGCGACCGATCGGTGGCGCCCACGGGCACGCTGCTGGCGCTGCTTCTGGGAGGCGGGGTGCTCGTGTTCACGCTCGTGGGCGGCCTCGGCGCGGACGAAGCACTCCGCCGCGCTCTTCGAGCCGTGCTGCTGGTGCTGGTCGCGACGTGGCTGCGGGCAGCGGCCGGGGCCGGCGGATTGCGCGAGGTCTCCCGGCGCGGGCTCGGCCGGCTCGGGCCGATCCCGCCGGCACGAGAGGCGTCCGCCGTGATGGACGAGCTGGGCTCGGGGCGTCAGCTCGGGCCGGCCGTGCGCTCCGTGCTGGCCAGCCTGCGCGCAGTGCAGCCACGGCCGATGCCCGTCGTCGACGCGGTGCTCGGCTGGGTGGTGGAAGAGGCGAGGCGCTTCCGGCCGACGATGCCCGCTGCACCGCTCGACCTGCGCGCGCGGCTACGCGACGCGCTCCTGGTCGCGGCCGCCGCGGCGTGCGGGGCAGCCTTCTTCTGGTAGACCGAGCCCGAGATCACGCGTCTAAGCTACCTTCCCACCCCGCCGATGCAGGCCAACGCCCTCGATCACGTCGCCCTCTGGGTTGCCGACCGCGACACGCTCGCGGACTTCGCGTGCCGGCATCTGGGCATGCACGTGATCGAGAGGACGGACGACTTCACGCTGGTCGGCGCCGATGCGCGTCGCGGCAAGCTCACGCTGTTCGCGGCGGATGGTCCGCGTGAGGCCGGCGTGCTCGAGCGTGTCGTGCTACGGGTCAGTGACCTGGAACAGGCGCTCGCCGCGCTCCCCACCGACCTCGCCCTCGACCGGGCCAACGGCATCGCAAGCTTCGCGGGGCCCGAGGGTCTCGGGCTCGGACTCACGCAGCTGCAGAAGGTGGACGTCGAATACGACATCGACCACGTGGTGTTGCGCGTGCCACGGCCGGCCGGCACGCGCGACGAGCTGGCTGAGCTCGGGCTTGCACGGGGCGGCGACTCGCGGCTGCTGGTCGGCGACAAGGCCGTCGTGCTGTCCAAGGCGGACGTCAACGAGGGCGAGCGCCCGCTCCTGAACCACATCGCGTTGCTGGTCGACTCCGGGCAGGCGCAGCTGGACGAGGCGAAGCGGCGCGGCATCGAGGTCGCCGAGGTCCGCGACGCTCCGAACACGTTCGCGGTGTTCGTCTGGGGACCGGATCGCATCAAGCTCGAGTACGTCGAGCACAAGCCGACCTTCTCCTTGGTCTGACAGACCTGGTCGTCGCCGGTGCGGGGATGGCGGGGCTCGTCGCGGCGGCGCAGGCGCGTGCGCGCGGCGCGACCGTCGCCATCTACGAGAAAGGACACCGCTGCGGCGGCTCGATGCTGTTGTCGAGTGGTGTGATCTGGCGCCATCGCGAATTCGACCGCTTCCGCGCCGAGTGTCCCGGCGGGGACGAGCCGCTTCAGCGCATCGTGTTCGAGCGGCTCGACGGAGACCTCGCGTGGCTTCCGTCGCTCGGTGCCGAGCCGACCGAGCGCGGGACGGGCAATCCGGCGACGACGGGCGCGCGGTTCGACACCCGGGCGCTCGCCGA
>Ga0075424_100003750_pt1 | contig 14256 bp, 3 predicted proteins | sample SoiMethybrSBSTD3_FD_75301 | JGI IMG/M metagenome (GOLD analysis project Ga0075424, IMG submission 75301) | Bulk soil microbial communities from a Populus tree surrounding site in Tennessee, USA - Soil MetaG P. TD hybrid SBSTD3 | ecosystem: Environmental > Terrestrial > Soil > Tree plantation... | reverse complement strand
TGTCCGCCGACAAAAACGAGGTCGGGACAGAGTTGCCGCGCGCGCCGTCCAGGCATGCCGCTTCGTACGCCGAAGGCCCGCGCTTCGTAGGACGCCGCGAGCACGACGCCGCCGCCGACCGCAATCGGCCTGCCGCGCAGGCGAGGATCAAGCAGCTGTTCGACGGACGCATAAAAGGCGTCGAGGTCCGCGTGGAGAATGGTCGCTGGAGAACCCATCTCGTCGCCTCGCTTCTAGACGGACTCTTCGGTACATCGACATCGTCGCACACAGGCGAACAAAAAGCGAATGTCATGCGCCGACCCTTTGTGTCGCCCCGGACATGCGCCGTTAGTGCAGCCTCTTCACGCGGATCGCTTTTAGACGTCTGCGGGAAGCCCGCAATGCAGATGGACGCTGGCCGGAGCGTACGTGACGCCACTGCGTGTGAATGCAAACAAGTCGGGCGCGTCGGTCACGGAACGGTATGTGAGCTCGAGGTCGATCGGCTGTACCGTCCATGCGACGGGATCGTCGCTCGGGATGAGCAGCGTCCGCGTGCGATCTGCATTGGCGCATGCGACGACGGGGCGCGGCGTGGCACCCGCTGCGGCGGCGGTCATCGCCCAACGCTGCCAGTCGATCGGTTCGGCGGACTCGACCATGAGGAGCATGCCGTCCGGCGCGGTCAAGGCAACGACTTCCGTCCGCGGCGGACGCGGCTGGAACGCGGTCTGGCCGAGGGCGGTCGTAATGACGGCAAACGATTCGACACAGATGCGATCGCAGTCCGACCGTGCGCTGCGCGCCGCTTCGAGTGCATCGAAGATCGCGACGCGACTGCCTCCCCCGATCGCGGAGTCCAGAGCTACACGCGCGGTCGCCAGAATTCGCCAGGCAGTTCGCGCGGTCGCTATCGCGGCCGCCGGTACGGCTGTCAGTGAGGCATCGATGGCGGTCGAGCGCACGACCTGAATGCCGCCGGTAACGCCGGAGACCAGCTGCTTCTCCGGATGCTGATAGCGGGACGTCGTGAGCGGGAACGAGTGGATGACGCGCTCGAGACAGCCGCGGAGCACGAGTTCGACCGTGTAGCGGCGGTTCGGCCGCATCATCAGCGCGAGACCGTCGGCGGAAAGCCCTGTGTCTCCCTCGAGCGCGTGACCGGCAATCGCCGATGCGCATCCGCCCCGAAGCCGCGCCGCCTCCCACGTCACGTCGCCCGGCGAGGTTCGCGGCAGCCGAGTCTCGGCACGGCGCACGACACGTTCGCCGAGGATCGCGTTGTTTCGATCCCGCAGGCGCAGGACGAGCGACCAGCTCGGATGGTAGAGCTCGGGGAAGTACGACGCATCAAATAGGATGGCCGGATCCAGCTCGTAATGGAATGGATCGTCGTCAGGTCCTGGATACGTGCGCTGGATGTACGGAGCGGCCGTATCGTGCGGCGTACCGCCGAGGAAATCTGCGTGCGGCGCTGGCCCCATACCCGCCGCATGACAGGCCGCCAGCTTGCGGCGCTCGCCATCGTTCAGCGGATTCGCACCCGGGCCGTCGCTCGTCTCGAAATAGAAGGACTCGCTGGCCTCGTGACGTGTGGTACGTCCATCCGTCTGATACGTCTGATAGACGTTCGTGCGGCAGTCGAGGCGATAGCGCGTTCTCGGCTTCAGCCGCAGGCGTCCCGGCCTGGCGTCATCGCGTTCGGCGGTGCGACCGGCCTCCCGGACGCGTTGCAGTGCCTCGAGCTCTTCGAGTGGCGAGGCGCAGATCCGCTGAATCGAGACGCGCGCGGCGTCCTCGAGCGCCGCGCGCCCCTTTTGAATCCACAACGTGTCGATGCCCTCTTGGATCTCGGCCCACCAGTCGCGGAGACTGTCGCTATCGTTTCGCTCGGTCGGGGGGAGGGCCACGGCTGCGCCTGCGCGAAACGCGCGGATGTCCGCGTTGCCGGCGTACCGCACCTCGATGCGTCCCATCGCGCGCGGGAAGCGAACCCAGAGCTCGGACGTCTCGAGACGGCCACCGCGTGTAATCGGCAGCTCCGGGCAGCGCAGCTCCAAGTCGCGGATTTTGAAGTGCCGCGGGAAGGGTGACCCGTTCGCGAACGTGGCGAAGTCCAGACAGGTCGCGACTTGGATCGCCGGTGGGCACGCGGGATCGCGCGCCGGACGATCCTCGCGCTCGTACACCGACGCCCCGGGCAGACGTTCGTGGGTCCACAGACGCCAGACGGGTTCCTGCGCGTCGGTGCCGGTAATCAGGCTCTCATCGGAGAAGTCCAGCGGAACGACGTCCGACACATCCGGCGAGCGGAATGGCGCCTCGGCGACGAGATGCCACCGTCCGTCCGCGCGGAGCTCCGACAGCGTCATCGCCTCGCAAGCGTAGGTGAACGTCCACTCACCGATCCGGTCGATGCCGAGGAGCTCCACGGCAGCGCCGTCGCGCCGGTACGACCGTCCGGCAAGCGGACGCGCAAACTTGGCGATCGGGACGGCATCGACGGGAACGACCGGCGCGCCCGCTTCGCTTCGGGAAGGCGTCCACCTGCTCTCGGAGCGCAAGTGGTGTGTCAGCTCAATCGTGCGGAGGAGCGGCCAAACGGCAGTTGGAGGGATCGGCTCCTCCCAGGTGAACTGTACTGTCGCCTCGAAGCTTGGCAACGGGAACGGCAGCGTCACCGCAAAGTGCGCGATGCCGTGGACCCAGAACGGCGTCGCCGCTCTCGCTTCGAGCAGCAGCCGCAGCGCGATCCCGAGTCCGATGCCGAAGATGGTGATTCCCAGCTGCCCGAACAGCTCGATCGCCCCTTCGGCCTGCGTCGGCTTCCAGAAGATTGCCGCATCGAAGCGAAGGCCGACGGCCATGTGAATGGCGAGCGGACCGTAGCGCTTATGCACCTCGAGCGCGGCTTTGGCGCCGGTCGCCATGCCATTCGCGTCGATCATCAGATAGAGGCTGACCCTGAACAGCGACAGGATGTCGCCGCCGATCCGCTTGGTGTCCGGCTCTTTCTGGCCGAGCCACACATGCCACCGCGTGCTGTCGTTGAAGTCGAAGAACGCTTCAACACCGCCGCCCGCGCGGATGACGTCCGCGATCTCGTACTGGACGTCGATGTTCAGCTGGAACGTGCCGCCGCTGCAGTCGATGACCGCCAGCAGATAGAACGCGCCGGACTCCGCGCTGTCTTCGCTGCGGCTCTTGACGAGATTCGCGCGCCCTTCGAGGATGATGATCGGCCCGGGAAGGAGCAGCGCGAGCAGCGCGCGCGCGTTGATGGTGTACCCGTCGTCGTAGATCGTCCCGATTGTGAGGCCGGCGCCGAGGGCGTAGGTATCGCGGCGGGGCGTCCATTTGTCGATCGCCGTGACGTCGCGCTCCGGCGGCGCCTTGTACCATTCGTACCAGGATGCAGGCTCCGCCGGATCCTCGGCCGACGGCGCGCGGTCGGGAGCGATGTTCACGCCGACCATTCCCTTCAGGCCATACAGCCCCGCGCCGGTTGCGCTGAGCGGGATAGCGGCTGGAAACTCAGCGTTCAGCACGACGAAAGCGACATCGAAGGCCTCCCCGCTTTCGGGCTCGGTGAGGTGACCGATGATGAGCTCTCCGCCGACGCGCGCACGCAGCGCCATCAGGTTCAAGTCCACGGAGCCGCGGAAGATGTCCCCCTGCAGGTGCTCGTCGTCGATCGTCTCGTAGCGCACCTGGCCGGTCAGGCTCAGCGTTCCTGGAGTCTCGAGGGAGATGCCGATGCCTTCGATCGAGACCTTTGGGTCTCCACCCGCGACGTCCGGCCGCCAGCTCACCTTCATCCCCTCGACTGAGGCGGAGATCGGCAGTCCCTCGACGAGGCGGATGCTGCCGGAGACGCCGACCCACTGCCGGATTGGGTACCGGCCTCCATCGGGAACGGGCGCGCTCGTGTCGTCCTCACTGCCGAATCCGATCTCGCTGATCGAGATCTGAAACGCGTGGAAGTCGAGCGTCTGCTGCTGCGGGAGTTCGAGCCAGCCTCCCTCGAAGTCCACGTTGCCGTGCTCGTCGATGCTCAGCGACTCGATGTCGAACGTCGGCCAGTCAAGCCCCACGAGCAGCGGCTTGAATCGGCCGCTGATCGTGAACCGGAACACGTCGGCGATGTTGTCGAAGCGCATCGATTCGACAGTGACGGTGAGCAGCTGCGGAAGCGTGAATTGGATCAGGCCGTCTGCCGTTTCTGTCGCCGTGTTCTGCCCCGCACGCGGCGGCACTGCCGACAGCGCGGCAGAGAATTCGCCGTCGGCGCCGAGGGAGAGTTGCAGGCCGACCGTTGCCTCGAAGAAGCTCAGGTCGATTTCCCCTTCGACCTCGGAGCGCAGGAAGGCGTTCTGCTGGAACGCAAACTCGAGCCGGTTCAGCCGTGCGGTGAATCCCAGCAGGGTGGCGCTGAGAGCGTCGCTCCAGTCGGCGGCGACTTCGCCGGTGAACCCGCCGCTGCCGATGCCGCACTGCTCGAATTCGATCGCATCCGGCAGCGACTCGACGTCGATCGCGCGTGGAAGGTGGACCGTCGCGCGCTCGATGAACACGCCGCGCCAGCCTTCCGGAAGGCCGGCGGGCGGCTCCTCTCCTTCCGTCAAGTGCAACGCGATGCGCGGAATGTCCAGAACGATGCCGGAATCGGCGATCATGAATCGCGTCGAGATCTCGATCTCGTCGAGGCCCGAGAGCGATACGGTGCCATCGCCGGAAAAGCCGATGCTCGGCTCAATGCCGATGGCGACGGCGTGATCGGGATCGGGGTCGGCCGAGAACGTACCGTCCGCTTCTTCGATCACGGGCCTGAGCGCTTCCCGCGGAAATCGGAGCTGGATGGGAAAGTCGTCGATGCCGATGAAGAATGGATCCGAGAGACTAAGTCGCAGATCGACGCGCGTATGTCCTACGCTGTCTGAGCCGAAGACGAATTCGAGGCCCGCCACCCCCGGCATCTCCAGCACGAGCTCGTTGCGAAACATCAGCGTCGCCGCGACGCCCGCGGGTGCGCTGACCTCGAGGCGGACGACCCCGATCTGCCCGAGGACGTCCGCGATCGGGCTGTCCGCGAGGACCTCCACCAGATCGCTCGGCCACACGTCGCCTAGGGCGAGCGTCAGCGGCACCATGTATTCGGGATCGGGCATCGATTCCCTTCTTATGGCCGCGGCGGCAGCAACGGAAGAACGAACTGCTCCTGCGAGGCGACGAACTCCCTAACGGCGTCTACGGCGGGCCGCGGCGCAGCGCCGGTGAAGCGGACCGACGTGGGGTGGTTGTGCGGAGCGGCTGGCAACGGTTGGGCCTCGGTCAACGCGTTCTGGGCGCGGTATGCAGGAGGGGGGCGGGTACCCATGCCCCGCTCGGGATCGCCGTACTCCCACAGAAAGACCCCCGCGTAACCTTTGCTGAAACACTGACCGATGATCTCTCGGACCAGGTCATAGTGCCGATGGCAGTCAAAGCCAACTGACGTACTTGGGTCCTCGCCCGCCTCGACGAACAAACAACGATCGTGGTGATAGCGGAGATAGGGGACGGTTGGCGACGGCAGACTCGGCGTCTGCCTCCAGCGATTGCGCGGAACGTACCGGGTGATCGCGCTCGCGCTGAGTTCCACTCGGCGACGGATTGTCGACGGGTCCCAGAACAGCTCCATCTGATGATCCATCAAGGCGCTGTTGGTGACGCCGCTCAGGGCGATCTTATCTAGCGCGTCCGTCCAGATTTCGGTCAAACAGACGTTCGCAAATTCCTGAATCTGGTCGCCGCTGAGCGGCCAGTTCGTCGGTATGGTCCTAAATAGCCGGCCCGTTCGCGCCCCTTCTATCCAGATCGGGGCGCCGATTAGCGACGCCGCCGGTGTCCCGCCGATTGCGCCGACATGCCCCGTGCCCGAATCTGCCCAATGCAAGTTCGCCTCGTTCATGATCTCGTAGCCGAGGGCGTATTCGCGGCCGACGCTTTGTAGAATCTGGATGAGAGGATGCACGGCGTTCTCGATGTACGATCCTCGAAAGGCGGGGTCGACCATCAATGCGCGGTATAGCCACGCCTGCAGCGGAAGACGGCCGCTACTCGGTGGATCAGGAACGGCGTGCGCCACCTGAATGAAGTCGTTCCAGAAGTTGCCATCAAGGCCGAGGATGCTCTCGCCGTAATGCGTCCAGAGAGTCCAGAGCACGCGCAGGCCCTGCGCTTGTGCGGCTCGTTGCACGGCTTCGGCGTTACGCATCAGCTGCGCGATCCGACGGCCGCTGATCACCCGTAAACTCCAATGCCTCGTCAGGTCTCCGAACTCCGCTTCCGAACAGGCATAGAACGGTTCGCCGCGATACGTGACGCGCTTGAGAGGAAACGTCGGCGGTGGGCTGGCGTTCGCCGTCGTAACCGCGGTCTGGTAGTCGGTCTCGAATTCGAAGTCGAGCCCTTCCATCTGCTCGAACGCCCAGACGCGAACGGTGCTGAATCCGGCGGCGGCAATGTTCCGAAAGTCGTTGGCCAACGCCGCCGCGCTGCCAGTCTGTTCGATCCACACGTCCCAAGTCGGCTGGAAGAAATTCGCAGCCAGATCGTGACCGCTCCGCTTGCGACACGACGCCATGTTGACGCCGAGTATGAAGCGGTGGTGACCATCGAAATCAAACCAGTAGTTCGTGCGCACGCCGACCTCGGGATCCGGAAATGCGGGATCAAAGTAGATGAAGCCAGGATCGAGCTGTGCGTAGAGCGGCGCGTCCTCGAAGCCCCACTCGTATCCGGCTTCTTCCTGAAGCGATGCCTGCGCGCGCCATAGTTCCTCGAACGGATCGAATAACGCGACCGTCGTCTGCGTTTCTGACCGCTGCTTCAGACGCAACACGAGCTCGGGCCGCGCGAGCGGCATCTCCGGCTCCGGCGGCTGACCGTACTCCCACGCTGGATTCAACTGATGCGTGACTTTGATGACGCGCCGTTCGGCGATCGCGCGCGTCCACTGTGACGGCAGCCGGTCGCTGCCCGTTTCCGAAGGGGGGCGCGACGTCCATTCCGGGTGATCGAGGTTCGCGACTATGTAATAGAAGAACGCCGGATCGTAGACGAACGCGTCGGTCGCGACCTTCAGCGTCAACCGTCGCCACGTCGCGGCGTCCGCGCCCGATGGCGCACCGTGCTCGACTCGAACATCCGCGGGTAACCCGGGAACGGGTGCTGTCGGCGGACACGCGGCATCTCCGATATGGTCGCCAGCGGCCACCAGAATTCCCATTCCCCGGTGCTGCAGCCATTCGTCGCGGAGCCAGCGGCGGGCGCGCTCGCGCAACACGCTGTCGGCGATGGCGCCCTCATCCGTGTCGATCGCGAAGACCTTTCGATAATGCTCGACGTATTCGGGCTGGTCTACGATCAGCGCTTCCGCCCGTTGCAGCGCAATTTCCCGATCGACGTTCTGATAAAGAACGTGCTTGGGAATCTGCGCCCCAGGCGGCATCAACTCCTGCAGCTTGACGTAGTCCGCCGGCCAGACCTGCAACAGCAATGCATCGCCGATTGCCGGAAGTGGCGTGCCATATCGTTCGGTAATCGCGGAATCCCACTCGAAGTACGGCGTTCCGCTGGGCACGAACGACAGGGTTCCTCGAAGTGCCGCAAAGAGCATTGCGTTCCCAGGAGGCACCCAGATATCCTGCCCGTCCCAATACCATGGCGGCTCCGTCGTATCCGCACCCGTGTGGTGCCCGGGCTCAGCACCGAGCGCGAATGGCTGCGCGTCATCGATCGGCAGGCGGACGTTGACGACATAATCGTCGAGCACTCACGCCTCCAGCGGTGGAACGTCCACCACGTTGTGCTCCGCGTTGGGATTGCCTGCGGGGCTGACGGCGCGGACACGATATTGATAGGCGCGAGCGGGTGTCGCGCTGCGATCGCGCAACGAGAAGCGCACCGCGGGCGTGAGCGTGTCCGGGGTGTCGAGCCACTCCCCCACGGCGCTCCACGTCGACTCGCGATCGCTGCGGCGCTGAACGATGCAACGCATGCCGGCCGCCGGCACGGTCCATTCGAGCTCCACGAACGACCGTTCGCCGGCTCGCGTCACCCAAGCCGCGCGTGTCCACACCGGCGGCGGCGCGGGCGACAGATCCGCGGCTCGCGCGACCGCGATCTTCGATCCGTCCGACACGTTGCCGAAGCGGTCCACGGCCTGCAGGCGATAGAAGTAGTCGCGAACGCCGACAACGTCGCTGTCGAGGAACGGCGGGATCGTGGCGCGCCGAGTCACCGCTCCAACGGTGCCATCCGATCCCCGGAATACGATGGCAACGGGGAGGCCGTCCGCGATCGGGCGCAGTTCGCGAATTACGCCATCTGCGATGGCCGTGGCCTCCGCGCGATAGTTGAACGCCGTCTGCTCCGCCGGCGGACGCGTAGTGTCGAATTCGTCCAGACGATGGACGCCTGCGACCGAGTCGACTTCGAGGCCCGCAGGCATCACGACTTCACGCCCACGAACACGAATGAGCGGATCTTCGATCGCCGGCGCGATCAGCCGCTCGTCGTCACCAGGGCCAAACCAGCGCAGATCGTCAAGCGCGGCGGCGGATTCCGCACGGTAGACGCGATACGCGGCGAAATTGGGTTCCTGACTGACCGCCCAGTCGAGGCGAATCATTCGATCGGCGCCTTCTACTTTGGTAAACACCGGTGGGCGCGGCGGCCGGACGCGTGGCGCACGCGCGGGCAGCGACGCAGAGCCGAGACTCTCGCCTCCCACGAAGCTCGCTGTCCGTGCGCGCAGACGATAGAGAAAACGGTTATCTGCGAGCCCGCGCACGATGTCCACGTGCTCCGCGCCTTTGACCGGCTTTGGCGTGACGCTGACGAACGCAGCTTCGTTCCCCGGGAGCTCGGCGAGCGCGCCGACGTCGCGATCGCCCAACGCGAGGTAGTAGCGCTCCGCCCATGCCCGCCAGACCTCTGTCGCTGAATCCCATGCCGTACGATCAGCCTCGCTCGCTGGCTCGCGAATGAAGAGGTCGTCTCGCGAGCGCGCGGCCCAGTCGGGGAATCGTGCCGCGAGCCAGGGCTCGAAATCGAGGTCTTCCTCGAACACACTCGACGGACCCGTCCGTCGCGCCGGCGAATAGATGCCCTCGCGACGCCGGCGCTGCCGGAGATCGGCGGTGAAGACATCGGTGTCTGTGGCGCGGTGCAGTTCGAATGTCGTCCCCGACTCCGATGCGATGTGGCGCCAGTCCAATGTCGCGCGTGACTCGCCGAAGAAATCGGCGGCGTCAAAGCTGACGGTCGGTGCCGGCAGCGGCGGCGGCCGGCGGCGGTCCACGGCGATGGCGCGGACGATCGTCGACAGAGCGCTCTCGTTGCCCGGTGCCTCCGGTCCGCCACGCGGATCGGGCGTCGGCGCGCGATCCGCAGCCGTAACCGCGATCTCATAGGATTGCAGGCCTCGATCGCGTGGGATGTTCGGCGCGACGTGCAGCGTGTGCGACATCCACGCGCCGCGCAGATAACGGACGCGTCGCAGCACAAAGTCGCCACCCGGCTCCCGTTCCGCGGGACGCAAGAGGAACAGCGTCGTCACGGCCGCGGCGGCCTGGGCGGCGATCACGCGGAGCGCGATCCAGCCCCAGGTGCGCTCGTCCATGCTGAATCCCAGGACTGCGCCCTCGGGCTCGCCGCGCTGCGGGGCTGTGGCGCCGGAAGGCAACTCGATCATCAGGACCGTGTCACGCGGCGGCGTCACCTCGCGAAGGTCCGAGCGCAGCCGGTCAAAGGCTTCGTCGGAGACGCGCCGCGCGGTCAGTTCCTCGAACGATTCCGCCGCCGGCAGCCGTCCTGCTTCCGGAACCACGGTGCGGCGTGCGTTCGATAGCGCGGCGTTGTCGCGCCCGGCGGCCGAAATCGGGATCGCGAACACCAGCCGCGCGCCGGCTTCCGGGACGATCACCGGGCGCGCCAGATAGCGGAGCGAGAGGCTTGCCGTGGAACCCGTTAGCGTCGCGCTCTCGATTCGATAGCGATGGGAATCCACGAGGCAGTAGCGGCCCACCCATTCGGCGATGCTCGAGCCGCGCGGCATGGAAACCACGTTGGCGGCGATCGCGAACAACTCCGGATCCGCTGCATCGCGCGTCACCATGGCGATACCGGCTTCGACGGTGTCTGACGCGCCGGCGCGGTCGTAGACGCGGAAGGTGGATACGTCAGGTGCGGAGACGCGCTGAATCCCGGTCCAGGCCCACCGCACGTCCAGCTCGGTGTCGTACTCGATCTCGATGCGGTGCCCCACGTCGGGCAGCAATCTCGCCAGCGGCGGCGGCTCGACGGTCAGCACGAGATTGCCGTCGGTGACGTGAGCCAACCGGATCAGCACGCGTTCGTCGCGCTCGCGGGCGGCAACGACGCCGCGCAGCTGCGCCTCGTATCCGACGATATGGGACAACAGGTGCGCGCGGACGCTCGAGTCGGCCGGCACCGGAATGTCGGTGACCACGGTTACCGCCGGACCGGTGTCATCACGGCGGACCGCCATGATGGCGCCTCGCAGGGGCACGAATCGCGCACGCACGGCGCCGGGCGGCGGCGGGGGCACTTGATCCTGGACGGCGATCGCGGGTGACGCGACCGCGGTGCCGACGCGTCCGAACACATCGGTCGGCTCGACGTGATAGCGGAAGCGGCCTACCGGCACGTCACGATCGAGCAGCGTGGCGGCGGGCTGGGCGAGGGCGGCCGCAGCGTCGCACTGCGCAGGATCGAGCGCTCGGGAAAACACGCGCACGTCGGCGAGCGCGCCACGGAACGGCGCGACAGGCGTGGCCGGCGTCGACCCGCGATCAGCCCCGATTCGAACCGGTGCATCACGAGAGACCGGTCCGAGCGCCGCCGCGTGCTGGGATTCGTGCGTTTGCTGCTGGAGATAAAAATGTGCGTGAGTCCCGTCGTACACGGCCGTCACGCGACACCAGAATCGCCGCGTCACGTGGCCGGTCGATGTCAGCTCGTGTCCGTTGATCCGGAGCCGTGCGCGTGCATCCGCGGTCACGGCGAGAGCAAAGCCGCGGTCCCCTTCCTGGCTCATGATCGTCGAATCCTCGGCCTCGGCTCCCGGACGAATCCATGCGTCGATGGTAAGCGCGCTACCCAACTCCGCGAGCGTGAGCGGTGCGGCCACTTCGAGGTAAGTGCGTCCATCGAAGAGCAAGACCTGACGCTCAGGATCGAGCGGGTGGCCGGCTTCGAAGCGTGCGCCGCCGACGAGGATCGAGTCCAGCCCTCGCGCCGATTCACTGATGTTTCCCGCAAGCGGCCACGCGCCAATTACGTCCTGGCCGGCGAGCAGCAGGCGCTGCGCAGGCCGCGGCGTGCATCGCCACACGCGAGCGTCGGCGATGCAGCCGCGAAACGGATATTCTTCGTTATCCGCTCCGATCGTGAACGTCGCGCGCGCGCTGCTCACGAACGGTCCGATCGGTGCGGCGTGCACGGTGTCGAGCCTGCCGTCGATCCACAGACGAACGACGCGGCCATCAGTGCTGGCCGCCACATGACTCCATCCGCGGCCCGCAATGCCCGTGCGCGACTCGTAAGTGTTGCCGTTTACGCGGAAGCGAATGCGGTAGCCATCCGGAGTAAGGCCTAGCCAGACACTGCTCCGCCACTCGTTTCCGAAGATCGTCGGCCAGCTTTGCCCCGGCTCGGGACGAACCCATGCTTCCAAGGTGAGCTCGGTATCGAAGCCGCCGAGACCCTGCAACGACGGAGCAGACAGCCAGGTCGAGCCATCGAGTTGAACAGCGCGGCGTGTCGGCGTCTCGGGGTGGCCGGTCACGAACCGGACGGTGCCATGCGGCGTGAGCGCTGATTCCGTGCGCGTCCCGCGTGTGTGACCATCGAGGGACCACGCCGCAGCGAGGTCCTCGGGGATCGGGTCGAGCGGGCGCAGCGCGTGCGTAATCAACAACACATCGGCGAGGGCGCCGGTAAAGCTGCCCGCGGTCGCTGTGGCAGGCGCGCCGAGCGCCATTCGATCGGTGGCGATACCTGTCGGCTCACGAACCGCGTGCGTGGCATCGAGCAGGCCATTGACGTACAACTGCGCCGTGCTGCCGTGAACGACCAGTGCAATGTGCACCCACCGCTCCACCAGGAGGGGCGTGCGTCCGGAGAATGCGGTGCCGTCGATCTGCACGTGCACCAGCCGCGAGGCCGCATCGAGCGCCAGCGAGAATCGGCGCAGACCGTCGTGCGCCAGGAACGTGCCCGCGGCGGGCCACGGACGCACCCAGATCTCGATGGCGAAATCGGCTCCGAGCCGCATCAGCCGCGCGTCGCGCAGTACCGCAAACCCACCCGAGAGCAAAAGAACCGGTCGTCTGTCTGCGCCGCCGACCCTGAAGGCCGCCGCGCCGTTGCGCGTCACGCCGGCCTCGGTTCCATCCAGCGTGTATCGCGCGAGCACCGACGGGACGGGCCCGGGAGCCACGGCCGTGCGCGTCAGCGGCTGTGCCTCCGGAATGACGGCGTCGACACGGTCGCGCGTCACGTGGACTGACGTCGGCCGCTCCCCGGTTGGGACGACGTCGACCTGGACCGCACCGGCGCCCGCACGCGGAACGGGCCCGACCGCACCTGCTCCGGCCACGCTCGTCGAAAGCCGCGCCCGCACGTGCAACCCGATCGCGGGATCGCGGGTGAGTCGTAGGCTCCGCTCGGCGGACCTGTTGCCGATGGCGCCTTCGCCAAGCCGGTATGACACGGATATGAGCGTCCAGATCGCCGGCACGGTCGTCAGCTGACGCAGATGGATTTCACGGACGAGCGCCGACGCCGACTGGATGCGAGCCGTGCTGCCCGCGTACTCGAAACGCGCATCGGAGAGACGCTGCTCGGATACACCCCAGCATGTCGCGGCCCAATCACCCGCCTGCGACGACGTGATGCGAATCGCCACATGCCTGGCGGCCAGCGGCAGCGTAATGATCAACGGGAGATCGCTCGTGCCCTCGAGTGTGACCCGACCGGCAGCATCGCGCGCGCGGCGGCGATCAGACTCCAATCGGACGTCGCCGGCGACGCACGTCGTCCGCGCCCGATCCCGCGCGTGGGATGCAAGGACGGTATTCCAGGGCCAGGTCTCCGATCCCCACAGGCCCGTCACGCGATACGAGGCACGAACGCCGGCGAGTAATGGATCGATGTACGAAAGGCCGATCGCGACGGCCGCGCGGCTGTCGAGCGCGGCGAGCTGCAGCAACTCGAGCCGTTGAGCAGCCACCTGCGGGCCGCCGCCGCTCGGGACCGGCAGATCCGCCGGCGCATCCGCTTGCGGCCATCCGGAAAGCAGGAGATCAATCAGCGCGCCGTAGTCGAGATCGTCGCGACGGCCACCAAATGCGCCGCTGAGGCGCTGGTCGACTCGAGCGCGCGCTTCCGCGATCGCACGTGCCCGACGGTCGCCGGGCGACGTGACGGTCGTAGGCAGCATCACGGTCGCCACGCGTTCCCACGAACCGACGCCGAATTCGTCGAGCCACGGCAACAGGCGTTCGATCAGGAAGCCGGCACGAGGATATGGGAGGTAGCGGGAAAACGCCCAGCGCAGATGGACGCCGGGTTGGAGGGGCTGTTCGTCGAAGCTCGATTCGCTGCCGTCCATGACGGCCAGTGCGAGTGTCAGCTCCTCAGGCATGGGACGTTCCTGCGAACCGGATTGCGCGGGGCCGTGCGGATCAACAGATGCAGATTATCGGCCGATCGGATCTACGTCACATTTTGACCTCGAATCCACGGAAAATGCCTATGACTTACATGGAAGAACAAGTCGCGAAAAGTGGTCGGGGCGACTGGATTCGAACCAGCGACCCCCTGCGCCCAAGGCGAAGGAACCCACACAACTGGGGGCAGCGGGAGACCGCTGCCCCTCGTTTTCCTTAGGAAATTTTCAACTTGGGGCAACTGCAGTAAACCGCGAGCCACTACCGATTGTCAGCCAATTGTCAGCCAAACGCCGTTTGACGATCCCCTTCCTGACGCTCGCACCAACCGACACTTTCTGACCTGCAGTCGCCTGCCATCTCGATTCACATCGAAAGGGTGGTACGGCTATGGATTTCGATCCTCGTTGGAATGATGACCCGCGCGACGACGATCACCGCGACGATCTTCGAAGGGAGGAATCAGGACGTGAGCTGAACCAAGGCAGTCGAGGCATCTCGTCCGATCCACTCGAACGCGACGCGCGTGACCCGC
>Ga0075424_100003748_pt1 | contig 14259 bp, 17 predicted proteins | sample SoiMethybrSBSTD3_FD_75301 | JGI IMG/M metagenome (GOLD analysis project Ga0075424, IMG submission 75301) | Bulk soil microbial communities from a Populus tree surrounding site in Tennessee, USA - Soil MetaG P. TD hybrid SBSTD3 | ecosystem: Environmental > Terrestrial > Soil > Tree plantation... | reverse complement strand
GAGCTCTCGGTCTATGAGGAGGGCTGCCTGTCGATTCCCGAGGTCCATAGGGACGTCGAGCGGCCCACCAAGGTGCGTTTCAAATATCTCGACCTGGACGGCAAGACCCACGTCGCTGAGGCGGACGGCCTGTTTGCAACCTGCATCCAGCACGAGATCGATCATCTCAACGGCGTGCTGTTCATCGACCATATTTCGAAACTCAAGCGCGACCGCATCGTCAAGAAATTCACCAAGGCGGCAAAGCGGGCCGAGCAGGAGGCGTGAGGTGCCGCGCCTGGGCAGCCTCGATCCATAGCTTCGCCTGTCGAAGGACAGCCCCATGCCGCTTCGCCTGATCTTCATGGGCACACCCGATTTCGCGGTGCCGACACTGGTCGAGCTCGTCGGCCGCGGCCATGACGTCGTTGCGGTCTATACGCGCGCGCCCAAGCCTGCGGGACGCGGCATGGAGTTCGCGCCGACCCCGGTCGAGCGCGAGGCGCGCCGCTTCGGGCTCGACGTGATCACGCCGACAACGCTGCGGAGCGAGGACGCGGCGCGTCAGTTCAGCGCCCACAAGGCCGATGCGGCCGTAGTGGTCGCCTATGGGCTCCTCCTGCCAAAGCCGATCCTCGACGCGACGCGCCTCGGCTGTTTCAACCTGCACGCATCAGCTTTGCCGCGCTGGCGCGGCGCCGCGCCCATCAACCGCGCCATCATGGCCGGCGATCGCGAGACCGCCGTCATGGTCATGAAAATGGAGGAAGGCCTCGACACCGGCCCGATCGCCATGGCGGAGCGCGTGACGATCGGCCCGGAGATGACCGCTGGCGAACTGCACGACCGGCTGGCGCGGCTCGGCGGCGACCTGATGGCGCGAGCGCTGGCGGCGCTCGAGAAGGATGCGCTCGTGCTGACTCCACAGCCGTTCGACGGCGTGACCTATGCGGCCAAGATCGACAAGACGGAGACGCGGATCGACTGGAAGCAATCCTGGAACACGGTGCACGACCACGTTCGCGGGCTTTCGCCCTTTCCGGGCGCCTGGTGCGACATCGCAGGCACGCGCGTGAAAGTGCTCCGCACCACCAAGGGGAAGGGCGCAGGCACGCCCGGCACGGTGCTCGACGACGCGCTCACGATCGCGTGCGGAGAAGGCGCCATCCGCATTCTCGAGCTGCAGCGCGCCGGCAAGCAGGCGATGAAGGCGGAGGAATTTTTGCGCGGTATTCCGGTTGCCGCCGGAACCGTGCTCCGCTGAGGCGACGATGCCGCGCTACAAGCTCGTGATCGAATATGACGGCGCGCCTTTCGTCGGCTGGCAGGTGCAGGACAACGGCGTTTCCGTGCAGGCCGTCCTGACCGCCGCGATCGCGGCGTTCTGCGGCGAGACGGTGGTGGTGCACGGCGCAGGGCGCACGGACGCGGGCGTCCACGCCTATGGACAGGTCGCCCATGTCGATCTTGCCAAGGAATGGGACGTCGATACCGTGCGCGACGCGCTCAACGCCCATCTGCGCCCGCACCCGGTCGCCGTGCTCTCGGCCGAGATCGTGCCGGCGGATTTCGATGCGCGGTTCTCGGCGGTGAAGCGGCACTATCTCTACCGCATCGTCAACCGCCGCGCCGATCTCGCGCTCGAGCGCCAGCGCGCCTGGCGCATCGCGCGCCCTCTCGATGCGCAGGCGATGCATCGGGCGGCGCAGCGTCTCGTCGGTCGGCACGACTTCACCACGTTCCGTGCCGCTGAATGCCAGGCCAGATCGCCGGTCAAGACGCTCGACCGCCTCGACGTCGCTCACCGCGGCGAGGAGATCCACATCGAGGCGTCCGCTCGCTCGTTCCTGCACCATCAGGTGCGCTCGATGGCGGGCTCGCTCGCGCTGGTCGGGGATGGTAAGTGGTCGGCCGATGATCTCGCGCGCGCGCTCGCCGCAAAGGATCGCGCCGCCTGCGGCCCGGTGGCGCCGGCGGACGGGCTTTATCTGGTGCGGGTGGATTACTAGAGCATTTTCGGGTGAAGTGGATTCCAGTCCGCCGCGGGAAATGCGACCAGAATTGAGCGGAGACGGCATGTTTTCACGGCGGACGTTTCTGATCGCGACCGGCGCGGCCATCGGCCTGTCGGCCGGCCGGCTTCACGCGCAAAATTTTCCGACCGGTTTGGTGCGCATCGTCGTTCCGTTCCCGCCGGGCGGCGGGACCGACGTGCTCGGCCGCCTGCTGAGCGGCGAGCTGCAGCTGCTCTGGGGCCAGAGCGTCATTCTCGACAATCGGCCGGGCGCCGCCGGATTGATCGGCACGCGCCAAGCCGTTGCGGCGTCGGCGGACGGCCACACGCTGCTGATGGCGTCGACCGGCGCAATCCTGACTCTGGCCGCGAGCCATGGGGCCGCCGAGCCTTACGATATCCGGCGCGATCTCGCGCCGGTCTCGCTGGTCGCAGCGCCGCCCTACATCGTGGTGACCCATCCGTCGCGGCCGTTGCACACCGCGGCCGACATCATTTCCTATGCGAAGGCCAATCCCGGAAAACTTTCGTTCGGCTCCTCCGGGGTCGGTTCGGCCTCGCATCTTTCGGGCGCGCTGTTTGCGCAGATGGCCGGCATCGACATCCTGCACGTGCCCTATCGCGGCACCGGACCCGCGGTCACCGACCTGCTCGGCGGCCGCATCGATCTGATGTTCTCGCCGGCGCTGACCGTGACGCCTCATATCACGGCCGGCACGCTGCGGGTGATCGGAACGACCGGGGCCGCACGCTCGGTGCTGTTTCCCGATTTTCCTACGGTGGCGGAGACCGGGCTGCCGGGCTACGCCTCGCTCGGATGGTTCGGCATGTTTGCGCCGGGCAGCACGCCGGACGAGGTCGTCCGCAAGGTCAGCGCCGACGTCGGAAAGGTGCTGCTGCTGCCGCAGTCTCGGCAAAAGCTCGCGCAGGAGGGCGCGGAGCCCGAACCCAATTCGCCGGACGCCTTCGCAGCTTTCGTCAATGCCGATATCGCGAAATGGCTCGATCTCGCGCAAAAGGCGGGCATCAAGCTGGTGAATTAGTTTTGAATTGGTCTTATTCTAAGCTTTTGAAATTTCTGCATTTTCGTTGACAGGCCGACACGTTCCGGTCTTGCTGCGACAGTGGAAACGCACCGCTGCGCGGCGGGCGCGCTGGGGCGCAGTAAAACCAAGGGGAGCGTGTCGTGAAAGCACACATCAGTGCGTGGTTTGGTGTTGGTCTGTCGCTGGCCTTGATGGGAGTGACTCCGCTGCTGGCGGATGGATACAAGAACTGCACCAAGGCGCCAAAAGCGTCATGGCAGCCCGCGAGCGCAGCCGAGGCTGCTGCGACTGCCGCGGGGTACGAGGTGCGCAAGTCGAAGATCGAAGGCTCCTGCTACGAAGTCTACGGCATCAACAAGCAGGGCAAGCTGTTCGAGCTGTTCTACGATCCGGTCGATCTCAAGCTGATGCACACCAAGGCGAAGTAGCGTCGCGGCGTGACCGAGCTTGTCCAGCCTGCCGAACGGCCCCGCAGCTGAGCCGCCGTCACGAGCGGCGGCGGTGCCAGTATGGGATCTGCCGCTGCGCATCTGTCACTGGGCGCTTGCCATTTTGGTTCTGGTCGCTTGGTTCTCGGCGAACATCTACGACGGCCTGCATGAGGCGTCGGGCTATGCGGCGATGGCCCTGGGGGCATTTCGGATCGTCTGGGGATTTATCGGGACGACGCACGCGCGCTTCGCGCACTTCGTCCGGCCACCCGGCGTCGTGCTGCGCTATATGCGGGATCTCGCGCGGGGGCGGATCACGCGCCAGCTCGGCCACAATCCTGCGGGCGCCGCGATGACGCTGTTGCTGCTCGGCACGCTGGCAATCAGCACGATCAGCGGCTGGATGCAGCTCACCCACCGTTTCTTCGGTGTCACCTGGGTCGAGCTGCTGCATTCCTACTCGTCAAATCTGGTGCTTGCGCTCGCGATCATCCATGTGCTCGGCGTGCTGCTCATGTGCGTACTGCAAAAGGAAAACCTGGTACGCGCCATGATCACGGGGAGAAAGGCGGCGTCGAGCGGCCATAAGGAAGGCAGCTCGTAACTCGCAACCGTTTTCCGCGAGCGGCGGGTTACGAAGCGCGCTCAAAAATGAGGATCGCATTATTGGAGGCATTTCCGCGATGCCGGCGAGCCTCAGATTGACGGAAGCCGCGAGCGCGCTCAGATCACCGACGTCTCGCACGCCCCATTCGGGATTTGCGTCCTTCAAGCTGGCGTCAAATTCGGCATTACTTGCAGCCGTGTGCTTGCCCTCTCGCATGAACGGACCATAGATGAAAAGATGCCCGCCGCTTGCCAGATAGCGTGCGGCGCCGGACATCAGTCCTTCCGCGACCGGCCAAGGCGCGATGTGAAGAACGTTGGCGCAAAATATGGCGAGCAGCTCGGTCGGCACGCCCATTTCACGCAAGCGCCACCCGTCCTCCAGCAGATCGATCCGCACCGGCGCCTTCACGTTGGCGAGCTGCTTGTACGCCCGCCAGGCGGCAATACTTCGCAGATGTTTTTCATTGAGATCGCTCGGCCACCACGAAATCTGCGGCGATTGCCGGGCAAATTCGACGATGTGCTGGCCGGTTCCGCTGCCGACTTCCAGGACATGACCCGACCGGCCCTTTAGGAATTCGCCGAGCACCGACCAGATCGGCTTGTGGTTGCGATGGCAAGCCGGCGCGTCGAGGCGGCCATCCGGCTCTGACTGAGCTCCGGCCTTGCCGAATTCGACAACGTATTGCGACATCGGTTTTGCCGCCTGATGATGAGCGGATCGGCCCAGATTACGCGACGTCGCCTGCCTGGAGAAGCGGATCGTGTCTTTGGCGAGTCCCCCTAGGCCGCGAAATATCGCTCCAGGATTTTTCGGTAGATCTTCGTGAGCGCGATGAGGTCGGCGGTGGGCACGTGCTCGTCGATCTTATGCATGGTCTGATTGGCGAGGCCGAATTCGATCACCGGGCCATAATTCTTGATGAAGCGCGCATCGGACGTTCCGCCCGAGGTGGAGAGCTCCGGCTTGCGTCCGGTGACCTCGGCGATCGCGCCGGCGACGAGATCGACGAAAGATCCGGGCTTGGTCAGAAACACATCAGCATTCGATGGCTCCCAGGCGATGCGCCAGCGGACGCAGCCAGACGCGGCGACCGCGCGCTGTTCGATCAGCGCCTTGATCCCGTCGTGCGTGTGCTGGTCGTTGTAGCGGATATTGAAGCGCGCGCGCGCCTCGGCCGGAATGATGTTCACGGTCTTGTTGCCGACGTCGACCGAGGTGAACTCCAGGTTGGACGGATCGAAATGCGCGCTGCCGCGATCGAGCGGCGCGCCCATCAGCGCATTCATCAGCGCCACGATGCCGCGCACCGGATTGTCGGCAAGCGCCGGATAGGCCACGTGGCCTTGCGTGCCGCTCACGATCAGCGTGCCGTTGAGCGAGCCGCGACGGCCGATCTTGATCATGTCGCCGAGCGCGTTCGGATTGGTCGGCTCGCCCAGGATACAGTGGTCGAATTTTTCGCCGCGTTCCGCCGCCCATCGGAGCAGCTTGACGGTTCCGTTGACCGCGACATCCTCCTCGTCGCCTGTGACGAGGAACGAGATCGATCCCTTGAACGCGCCGCCGATCGCCGCGAGATGGTCGAGCACCGCCGCGAGCTTGCAGGCGACCGCGCCTTTCATGTCGGCGGCGCCGCGGCCAAAGAGCACGCCGTCGGCAATCTCGGCCGCGAAAGGCGGATGCGTCCAGGCGTTCGTGTCGCCGGGCGGCACCACGTCCGTATGGCCCGCGAACATGAGATTCGGCGATCCGGTCCCGATGCGAGCATAGAGGTTCTCGACGTCGGCCGTGCCAGGCTCGCTGAACGTCACGCGGTGCACCGCGAAGCCGGCGCGTTCGAGCAGGCCTTCGATATAGGCGAGCGCACCGCCCTCGGCTGGCGTCACGGAGGGGCAGCGGATAAGATCGCGGGCGATGGCGACCGGGTCGGCGGATGAGTCCATACATCCGCTTTAGCGGCCGCAACTCGATGCCGTCAATGCTGCCGATGATTTCGAGCCGTCAGAGCAGAATGACTGCTTCCGAACTCACCTCATGCGCCGAGCTGGCTCGCGAGCAGGTTGTTCTGATTGCGCACCCATCCCGGGATCAGAAACGCATCGACCAGGACCCAGACAAGCGTCACGAGCATGCCGACCAGCGTGAGCGAGAGAATGAGCTGCGCCACCGCGACGCCCGTGCGCTTGAGATAAAAATTGTGAGCACCGAAAAAACCAAGGAAGAACCACAGCAGATAGGCCACCAAAGGGGTTTTCTTGTTGGCCTCGAACAGCATCAGCGCGCGAGCGTCGCTCGACAGCCCGCCCTGCTGCTGGATCGTATGCCGCATTCCCGCCGGAAGCTCGTCCGCCATGATGTCCCCCTGCATCGGCGTGCGATTATGAGGCGGTATTCCCGCCCGTTCAATCCCTCAGACCCTCATTGATTTTGGGTCTTGAAGTGTCTTTTCATCCACGTGCTTGACGCAGTTTGCGGTCGAGCCGATCGCGTCAACGCGCGAGCGTCAAGCGGCCTGGGGCGCGGTCGCTGCCAGTGGATCGGGTCCATATTTGTTTGGCCCGATTGTCCCGCGCAAGCAGCCGAGCTCGACGATCATCCAGACCGAGATTGCGAAACCGGCGATGGAAAAAACGAACCCGATCGGTCCCGCGTGCGGGCCGATCTGCTGCAGTATCGCCGGGAGCAGGTAGAACACCAGAAGCCACCAGCCACTCTTGTCGCGGTCATGCAGGCGCTTGATGCCCACGGCTATGCCCGACACCAATGCCAGGATCCCAATGAGAACCATAAGCCCGATGGCAAGATAGAAGAGCGAGGAACCGAACATAACGCCCAGGGCGACGCACCACGCGATCATCCAGATAAGAAATGCTATCCAGTATTTTGCGCGGTTGATTCGACCGTTAAAACTAAACAGCAGATTCATAAGATCCATTGCGAGCCCCCGTGGTGCAATAATTCCCGCGGTGCATTATGGCTTGGTCGGCGGGCCTGCTCAATCCCTCAGCAGCTCGTTGATGCTGGTCTTGGCGCGCGTCTTTTCATCCACGCGCTTGACGATCACGGCGCAGTAGAGGCCCGGGCCGGCGGAGCCGTCCTTCATCGGCTTGCCGGGCATCGTGCCGGGCACGACCACCGAATAGGCGGGCACTTCGCCCTGAAACACATCGCCGGTTTCGCGATCTACGATCTTGGTCGATGCGCCGATGAAGACGCCCATGGAGAGCACCGAGCCGGTCCGCACGACCACGCCTTCGGCGACTTCCGAGCGCGCGCCCACGAAGCAGTTGTCCTCGATGATGACCGGGCCGGCCTGTAGCGGCTCGAGCACGCCCCCGATGCCGGCACCGCCCGAGATATGGCAGTTCTTTCCGATCTGCGCGCACGAGCCGACCGTCGCCCAAGTGTCGACCATGGTGCCGGAATCCACATAGGCGCCGAGATTGACGAAGGACGGCATCAGCACGACGTTGGGCGCGATATAGGCCGAGCGGCGCACGACGCAGCCGGGCACCGCGCGAAAGCCCGCGGTGCGGAAGCGGTTCTCGCCCCAGCCGTCGAACTTGGAGGGCACCTTGTCCCACCACACCGCCTTGCCGGGACCGCCGGCAATCACCGCCATGTCGTTGAGGCGGAACGAGAGCAGCACCGCCTTCTTGAGCCACTGATTGACGCGCCAGGAGTTATCCGGCTGCCGCTCCGCGACGCGCGCCTCGCCGCGGTCGAGCAGATCGAGCGCGGTCTCGACGGCCTCTCGCACCGGCCCTTTGGTTGATGGACCGATGTCATTGCGCGTCTCGAACGCGGCATCGATGGTCTTGGTGAGATTAGTGTCGGCCACGGTAGCCCTCACCCCCTGGTTCGGCGCGTTTTGTCGGGGGAAGCCAGGGTCAAGTCAAGCCGGGCGTAGCGTTTTCCCGCGCAATGGGCCGCGACGTTTGCCCTCGAACCCGTCTCAGACAAAGACCTTCGCGAATACGTGTTTTGTGAAAAGGCGCTTCATACCCATATGATCGGCCGAACAGCGAGGAGCGCGACAATGCTCAAAGACATCTCGGCCGATGACCGCCCGACCGCGCGAACGCCCAACCCGATCGATTCCGGCGTGCGCATCGGCCATGTCCACCTCAAGGTCGCCGATCTGGAGCGCGCGCTGCGATTCTACTGCGGCGTGCTCGGTTTCGAGGTCACGCAGCGCAGGCCCGGCGCGGCCTTCATCTCGGCCGGCGGCTACCATCACCATATCGGACTCAACACTTGGGAAAGTTGCGGCGGCTCGCCCCCTCCCCCGGGCAGCACGGGCCTCTACCACGTTGCCATTCTTTATCCGACGCGCGCCGCGCTCGCCGATGCGCTGCGCCGGCTGATGGCCGCGAACATTCCGCTCGAGGGCGCGAGCGACCACGGCGTGAGCGAAGCCCTCTATCTGCGCGATCCCGACGACAACGGCGTCGAGCTCTATTGGGATCGGCCGCAGGAGCAATGGCCGCGCACCGCGGACGGCAGTCTCAACATGGTGACCGAACGGCTCGATCTGCGCGATCTGCTGCGCGCGGGCGAGTGACGCTCTGACTATTGCGCCGCGCCCCTCGCTCCTCAGTCGATCGTTGCGCGGATCCGACATCACCCGCGAGCCTAAACGCGAGCGCACGCCGAAGCCCGAATGATGCCCTAGGCTCTTCCTTGCGGCACGCCGGCGCGTTGCGCCAGCAGCTCCGTCATGATCCGGCGCGCCGCGCTCACGCAGGCGTCTGCCAGCATGGCGGCGTCGCGTTCCGTTGCGCCTTCGGCCACGGCACCAGCCGCCAGCTCGCGGTGGCGCTCGGCCAAATAGGCGTCGCGCGCCTGCCTGGACGGAAGCTGCGCCGCGTAACCGGCCGTCTCGGTCGCCCATGCGACCACTTTTGTCGTCAGCTCCTCGTCCATTCGCCGGTATTGAGTGCTATGGCACCGCTTTGCCTCGGCGCCACGGGCTTGGTCCGGCACCGCCGAGGCAATATGCGCGCCCTCTTCCTTTAGATAAGATATGTCCGGCTCAAAGGAGCCGCACAAGCGAGCAAAATCGAGGCGGGAAGCCGCCGGGCAGAACCGGAACATGCGCGCCCGGTCCGCGTTGAATCGCCGTTCTCGTGTCGCGCGCCGCGACCGGCAGACATCATCCTTGCCGGAGCCGAAGCGAGCGGCCAGCAGGAGGCCCGATTTCGGTGCGACGCGTCATCCTCACGGCGATCCTCGTTCTCACGACGTTTGCTCCGGCATCGGCGGAGGTGCGAATCCTGGCGAGCCCGGGCGGCGACGTGGTGCCTTACATGAAGCTTTTTGCGCTCATGAAGCTCTCCGGCGAGCGGGTCGTGATCGACGGGCCTTGCCTCTCTGCCTGCACGCTCCTGCTCAGCGCGGTTCCGCGCGAGCGGATCTGCGTCACGCGCAGGGCTGTTCTGGGCTTCCATGCGGCCAAGCTGGTCGATGGCAAAGGCCGTAAGTATTCCGCCGGCGAGCTGACGCGTCTGCTCACAGCCACCTATCCGCCGCCAGTCCGCGCCTGGATCAGTCGACACGGCGGCCTGACATCGAAGCCGATATTCCTGAAAGGCCGGGAGCTCGCGGCCTTGTATCGGCCGTGTGCCTGACGACCATGCCGCTCACGGCGCCGGGGAGATCGCTGCAAGGAAGCCAACAAGATCGTCGGTGACGTGCTGGACGTGCGGCGCGTCGCGCCCTTCCAGCTCCCAGCCCTCGCGAAAAACCTCACGCGTCTTTTCCGGCACGACCAGGACTGTGGTCATGCCGAGCGCATGCGGGACCGCGAGATTGCGCGCGAGATCCTCGAAGATCGCGGCCTTGCGCGGATCGACCCCATGGCGCGCCAGGAAACGGTCGTAGGTCTGCGACATCGGCTTCGGCGCAAGCTCGGCGGCGACGATATCGAACACATCCTCGAAGTGCTCATGCACGGCGAGCCGCCGCATCACCGCGTCGGCATGTTTTCGGGTTCCGTTGGTGAGAATGAGCTTGCGGCCGACAAGCCGTTCGAGCGCCGCGCCGAGGGCCGGGTTGGGCTCGATCGGTGAGTGATCGATCTGGTGCACGTAATCCAGAAAATCGTCCGGCTTCATGCCGTGCTCGGTCATCAGGCCGCGCATCGACGTGCCGTAGCGCTTGTAATAGTCCTTCTGGATGCGAAAGGCGTCCTCCTTGGCAACCTGCAGGAACGTCGAGATATAGTCGCGGATGCGCTCGTCGACCTGCTGCCAGAGATTGAGGTGATGCGGGTAGAGCGTGTTGTCGAGGTCGAACACCCAGGTATCGACATGGGCGAAGGATTCGGCAACAGCGGGCACATCGGCCATGACGTCACTCTTCAATGATGCGGTCGCGCTCGGGGGCGCCTGGCAAGCTCGCGCTTCACGTCCCGCGTACATAGAACGTCGCGAATCGTCGATGCAAGAAGGGGCACCCGCGGCAATTCAGACGCCACGGTTGCACGGCGCACGCGGGTCGGGCAGGCCGACATGCGTGCGCCTTTGCGCACCCTACGACGGCTACGAGAACAGGCCCACGATCGCGTATGCGAAAGCGGCGATGGCGCCGGACGCCGGGATGGTGATGATCCAGGCGATGACGATGTTGTTGGCGACGCCCCAACGCACGGCGGAGACCTTGCGGGCCGTGCCCACCCCCATGATCGCGCCCGTGATCGTATGCGTGGTGGACACCGGGATGCCGAGCTCGGTCGCCATGAACAGCGTGATCGCGCCACCGGTCTCGGCGCAGAATCCTTGCACCGGCGTGAGTCGCGTGATCTTCGAGCCCATGGTCTTCACGATCCGCCATCCGCCGGCGAGCGTGCCCAATCCCATCGCGGCCTGGCAGGTGAGCACGACCCAGAACGGGACGTGAAACGTCGCCCCCATGTAGCCCTGCGAGTAGAGCAGGACCGCGATGATGCCCATCGTCTTCTGCGCGTCGTTGCCGCCATGGCCGAGCGAATAAAGCGACGCCGACACGAACTGCAGCATGCGAAACTTCCGATCGACGGCAAACGGCGTGGTCCGCACGAACAGCCAAGAGACGACCAGCATCAGGAGCAGCGCCAGAACGAAACCGACGAGCGGTGAGAGCACTATCGCCGCGCTGGTCTTGCCCACGCCGCTCCACACCACGGCGCCGAACCCGGCCTTGGTCATGCCGGCGCCGACCAGCCCGCCGATCAGGGCATGAGAGCTGCTCGATGGAATTCCGAGCAACCAAGTAATGACGTTCCAGACGATGGCGCCGGTCAACGCGCCGAAGATCACGCGCGGATCGACGATGGTCGCATCGATGATGCCGGTGCCGAGCGTCTGCGCGACGTTCAGCCCGAAGAACAGGAAGGCGATGAAGTTGAAGAACGCCGCCCAGGCAACGGCGTATTGCGGCCGCAGCACGCGGGTCGAGACGATGGTCGCGATCGAGTTCGCGGCATCGTGCAGACCGTTGAGGAAATCGAACAGCAGCGCAACGCCAATCAGTCCGATCAGCAGCGGCAATCCGAGCGCGATTTCCATTTTTGCGAGTCCGGCTGGATCACACGTGATCGATCACGACGCTTTGTATCTCGTTCGCAACGTCATCGAACCGATCGACCACCTTCTCGAGGTGATCGTAGACCTCGTTGCCGGTGATGAAGGCCATGGGATTGGAGGAGCCTTGCGTTTCGAACAGCTCCTTGAGGCCTAGATCGTGAAGATCGTCGGCACGGCCCTCGATCTGCGTGATCTGCTCGGTCAGCGAGCTGATGCGTCCGGCCTCGCTGCTGATCGAGCGCAGCAGCGGAACGGCCTCCTCCACGAGGACCGCGCATTTCACGATCGCGTCGCCCATCTCCTTCATCTGCGGCGTAAAGGAGCGGATGTTGAACAACATGACCGCCTTGGCGGTCTTCTGCATCTGATCGATGGCGTTGTCCATCGACGTGATGAGGTCCTGGATGTCACCGCGGTCGAACGGCGTGATGAAGGTGCGGCGGACCGCGATCAGCACGTCGCGCGTGACATTGTCCGCGTCGTGCTCGCGCTGCATGATGGTGCGATAATGGTTGGGGACCGTCTCCCCGCCGTCGAGCATGGCGCGCAACGCCTCCGCACCCGCCACCACGGCCTTCGAATGCTCGGCGAACAGGTCGAAAAAGCGTTCTTCCTTAGGCATCAAAGCGCGAAACCAGCCAAGCATGACGCTCCCCAACCGGTCGTTTGGGCGGGAGATAAGCGCAATTCCTGCGACTTTAATACTCTCATGCACGGGCGTGCGCGGCGCGCCTGTGGATACAATGCGGCGGGCCGCGCGGCCTGCATCCGCACGGCCTGCTGTGCGTGCGGGCAACCGGCCATTTCTCACGTCGAATCAAAGGAATAAGCGCGGCTCAGACTGGTGCTGTGCTCGCCAAACCGGTTCGTCGTCCTGAACCGCGGCCCGAATGGAGCCGGTCAGCGCGCGCCGACCAGCGCGGGCAATTCGGCCAGTGTCTTCACCTCGGCATCGGGTGCACCCGGCAAGCGCTCGGGCCGCTGACCATACCGGTTGCACCACACGACCCGCATGCCGAAGGCCGATGCCGCGTAGGCGTCCCATGCGTTCGAGGACTGAAATGCGATCGCCGGGGCCGGAATGCCCAGCCGGTCCACGGCGAGCTGGTAAACCTTCGGATGCGGCTTGTAGACACCAACCTCTTCCGCCGAGAGGACCGCGTCGAGCAGGCCGTCGAGCTTGGCTCCTTTGACCGCCGCATCGAGCATGCGCGGCGAGCCATTCGACAGGATCGCGGTTCGCAAGCCCGCCTTCTTGAGCCGCCGCAAGACGTCAGGCACCTCCGGAAACGCATCGAGCGTGAGATAGAGCGTCATCAGGCGATCGCGCAGACCCGGCTTATCGATCGCGAGCGTTTCCAACGTAAAGTCGAGTGCGTCACCGGTGACCTGCCAGAAATCCGCATGGCGGCCTTGCGCGGCGCGCAGCCAGGTGTATTGCAGCTGCTTGTCGCGCCAGAGCGCAGTCAGTCTGTCGATCTGGTCGCCGAGCGCGTCACGGCAGCCCCTCGCCGCCGCGGCGAAATCGAATAGCGTTCCATAGGCATCGAAGACGCACGCTTTCACTTCGACCAGGGCGCTGCTCGTCATGTCCATCACTCGGAGCCAACTCGCTACCATGATTCAACGGCCATCGTAATCCGAAAATCGTTCCAGCCGCGCTCACATCACTGCGATCGCGATCGCGGCGTCATCGCGCCGCGCACGTGCGGAAGCCGGCAAAGATGTCGTTGCGGTCGGGCGTGAAAAAATTCCGGTACGCCGGATGCCCGATCCGTTCGCTGGTGGCCCAGCCGCCGCCGCGCAAGACCTTGCGCGTATTGAACCAGGGTTGCGAGTAATCTTCGTAGGGATCGGCGGCAAAGCCCGGGAACGGCGCGAAATCCGATGCCGTCCATTCCCACACATTGCCGACCATCTGCCGGCATCCGAACGCGCTGTCGCCCGGCGCGCATGCGGCGACCTCAAGCGGTCCGTCGCATCTGAATGCGAGGTTCGCGCGCTCGGGCCGCGGCGACGCATCGCCCCACGGCCAGCGGCGCTTGGCGTCGGCTAAGCGCGATCCATCGCGCGTCGGTTCTCCGAGCGCAGCGGCTTCCCATTCGGCCTCGGTCGGCAGCCGGCGCTTCGCCCAGGCACACCAAGCCTCGGCCTCGTACCAGTTGATGAAAACCACGGGCGCGTCGGGCACGAGTTGTTCGACGCGATCGTAGCAACGCCACACCCAGGCGCCGCCATCCTTGCGCAACCAATACGCCGGCCGTTCGGCGCGCATGCGCTCACGCCATGCCCAGCCCTCCGCGCTCCAGAATTCCCGGGCCCGGTAGCCGCCGGCCTCGACGAAAGCGGCAAACTCGGCGTTCGTCACCGGCGCCTTGGCGATGCGGAATGACGCAATGTCGATCGCATGCGCCCACTTCTCGTTATCGAAGACAAAACCGTCGGTCGGGCGCGAGCCGAGCCGCCATCGTCCGCCCGGAACATTAACGTCTCCCGGCCAGGCCCCGGCGCCTTTCGTTATGGCTTTTCCGAGATGTTCCGGCGCCGAATAGCCAAGGGTCTGGCGCGTGTAGGTCAACGCCTCGACGTGCATGTCTTCATGGCGGATCGC
>Ga0075424_100003746_pt1 | contig 14260 bp, 14 predicted proteins | sample SoiMethybrSBSTD3_FD_75301 | JGI IMG/M metagenome (GOLD analysis project Ga0075424, IMG submission 75301) | Bulk soil microbial communities from a Populus tree surrounding site in Tennessee, USA - Soil MetaG P. TD hybrid SBSTD3 | ecosystem: Environmental > Terrestrial > Soil > Tree plantation... | reverse complement strand
TTTTCGTAGGGGCGGCCCTATGTGGCCGCCCTTTTCATCGCAGGACCAGAACACAGGCTGCCGATCTCATAAAACCGCCTCGGGGCGGCGCGCCCAAGGATGTGGGAGCCGCATCTGAGCTGTCGGCGTCGCGCCCAAAGATGTGGGCGCCGTTCCCAAGGATCAGAAACCGCGCCCATAGTTGTCAGCCGGACTCCCAAAGATATCGGCGGCACGCCCAAACCTCAGAAATCGCTCCGTCATTCTTGGGCGACGCGCCGACATCTCAGATGCGGCTCCCAAGGATGACGGTGCTGCCCCCAAAGATCAGAAACCACGCCCATAAATGTCGGCCGGGCTCCCACAAATGTGGGCGGCGCTCCCAAACCTCAGAAATCGTCCCGTCATCCTTGGGCGGCGCGCCGTCATCTCAGATGCGGCCCCCACAGATGTCGGCGGCTCTCCCAAAGATCAGAAACCGCCCCGACATCCTTGGGCCGCGCTCCGTCACCTCAGATGCGGCTCCCATAGATGACGGCGCCCCTCCCAAAGATCAGAAACCGCGACCACAGATGTCGGCCGGACTCCCAAAGATGTGGGCGCCGCTCCCAAACCTCAGAAACCGTCCCGTCATCCTTGGGCCACGCGCCGACACCTCAGATGCGGCTCCCATAGATGACGGCGCCCCTCCCAAAGGTCAGAACCCACGCCCATAGATGTCGGCCGGGCTCCCACAGATGATGGCGGCGCTCCCAAACCTCAGAAACCGTCCCCACATCCTTGGGCGGCGCGCCTTGCCCCGGAGGGGCAACGGCATGTAGCCCGGGGTCGAAGCGCCAAAGGCGCGACGACCCCGGGTAGAAGAAGGAGATTTCCCCCAAGCCCTGAAAGGGCGGCGGCAGATTTCCCCGTCGGCGCCGAAGCCATAACCTCGATCTCCAGTCCCGCCATACCGATCAGGTCAGTCGCAAACCACCGGACCTCGGGTCTTCGCCAAACCTTCAGCTGCAAGCAGCAGGCGGAGGATTACGAGCAGCACCGCTACCACCAGCCGAGCGACCAGTTCGACCCGAAGTGGAATTACGACGGCATGATCGAAGACGCCCAGCTAGGCTTCTACGCCGGCCTCTCCATCGCCGACACCCCTAAGCTGCCGGCGTGGAACCCGGGAGATGAATTCGAGGCGGCGCGGAGGAAGGCGCTGGGGGAGGTGAGGAAGGGAGGTAGATAACGTTATGCCGATGAGGGGCGGAACCGCGCATTTTGCGGTTCTGTCCGCTTGATCGGCGGTATTAGCCGCCTGGTGAGTGCTCGTCAGCGCTGCCAAATGGTACCTCGTTCTTATGGGCGGCGAATGCGTCCCGGAACCTCTTGGCCTTCTCGTCATTGCTGAACACGTACTCTTCGTTCAGTCCCGCGGCGCTCGAGAACCGAAGAGTACCGTATAGAACAATTGGTATGCGGAAGTTGTTCGAGAACCGTCGGTCAGGACTTCCATCCTTGTTGACCTTCTTCCACGTCTCGCCTACCCGCGATGTATCCGACGGAACTTCCTGCTCCTCCAGAAACTTGGTCGGCTCGAAATCAAGGCGGACCTCGGTGAGGTTGATCAACGCGAAGTCGTCCGTCTGCCTCACGACGAGGAGTAGGCCAGGGAGGAGGAAGATGTCTCCTCCATTCGCATTCGGAAAGTGGAGCGCCGCACGACTGGGCGCTATCACCTCTGCCGGAACGCAGTCGGGGCGGATCTCAACACGATTCACGCTTCTAGTGGCAGATGACCGTTCCTGGAACTGGTCGACGGCGACTGCCGCGGTGTTGTCCCAGCATCGATCACATGCCGCAAGCGCTCTGAACGCATCGACCAAGACTCCGTAGGTACTCTCCATTCCGGCGTCCATCTGGATCTCAAGAGCGATGCGGCATCTTTCGATCTCACCTTCGAGTTCTTTGAGTTCGGCCTCAGTCGACTGGTACTCGGCAAGGATGGCCTTATATCGTTTGCGTAACAGTCGCTTGAGGATGAGGCCGTTCTGCCACTTGTCGGCCTTTACTTGCGCACGATTGCGTTCAGCCTCCACTCCAGGAAGCTCTGACCGGAGCCTCCTAGATTCCTGGAGTGCCTCGCCCAATAACTTGCGGAACTCCCGAAGCCCAACGCTCGTTATTTCGTCGTTCGTTCCACTTCGGATCTCCCCAGGAGCGGGATAGCTCGCTTCAAGCGGGAGAGGCGACTTGCCGGGTTCGAACTGAGGAGCAGCCGGTTCGAGAGTTGGTGGTCGCGAACCATCAGCGGCTGCGGCAGTCTTCGGCCGGCCTGAGAGCCTCTCACGATACGAAAGTCCGGTACCAGGTAGGCCGGCATTGAGAAAGGTTCCTCTTGGACCTATATTGAGGGAGGCTCCGCGCCCTCCAACGGTGGTGCTGATGCCTCGCGCGGAGAAGTTGAGTCGAACTCCAGGAAAGACCTTCACACTTCGCCTGAACTTCAATCCCATTGGGGCCTCCTTGCGGACACTCCCATACAGTTCCTGTGGCGGCTACTAACTGTGCCATTCTGAAACGCGAAGGGCGACCGCGGCGGTCGCCCTTTCCTTGCGGCATTTCGTGAGCTAAGAGCAGTTGCCGTTCGCCCGCTTGCTCTTGCATTCGTTGCACAGCTCGCCGCTAGTCGGTTTCGAGGAGCTCCTTTCGTAGTCGCTCGTGGGCCAATTGGAGCAGTTGGAACAGAAGTGCCACGTATCCTTGCCGCGCTTCTTTCGGTAATGGTCTGCCATGGTGTCCTCCTCTGCCGGCGGAATGCCGGCTCTACAAGTAGAGACACGAGCCTGCCCAGACTGTTTACAACGGCTCGCTGTGGATTGCTGCTGGACCCGCAGATTACTATCGAGAAACTCCGGAAGCGACTCGGAATCCAGTATCCTCCGCCCGGCGCCCGGGTTTGGAACTGGAGCGATGGCTCGCCGTACAGTTCTCCGCGCTGTTATTGAAGGAACCTCCTCGGCGGACCCGCTCCATGCCTATGATGGGTCCTAGGGGATCGGTCATCTTGCCGGCTGGATAGGTTCCATACCAGTCGCTCACCCATTCCGCGACGTTGCCGTATAAGTCGAAGATCCCTCGCGAGTCCGGCTCGAAAAGTCCGATCCGAGCCGTCTTGCTAAATCCGTCACGCCACCGGCCGAAACAGTTTCCGTATCGAGAGATCTTCTCCGGATCCACGCTCCCGCCTCCGGCGACAGCAGCCCATTCCCATTCCGCTTCTGTAGGCAGCCGATAATGGCCGGCCGGATCGAGATGGTTCAGACGGCTCAGGAACTGCTGGACGTCCATCCAGGACACGCCATCAACCGGCAGGAAGTCGCCGCGATGGTGGCTGGGGTTCTCACCCATGATCTTGCGCCATTGCCGCTGCGTCACCTCGAACCTGCCGATGCAGTAAGGATGGGTAATCTCGACCTCGTGCGCGGGTCTCTCCTCCGCGGGTCCGCGCCCGAATCCCATACTGAAGCTGCCAAGAGAGATCCTGGCGAAGGGCATGTCCAAGCCGGGCGGTGAAGGACAGCCGGAATCCGAGACGACAGCGGGAGGTGTGGGCGACAGCCAAACCCGGATATGGTTTCGGAAAACGTATCCGAGCGCGGCAATCAGCAGGATACTCGCGCCGAGGACCGACCAGCGGATCCACCACCGTGGCAATTGGAAAATCCGGCCGTCCGTGGCGCGCATGTAGAGCACCGGGTTAACGCATTCGGAACCGAGCCGCGCAGCGATCAACGCGCGGCGGCCTCTATAGACGGCCTCGTCGAGAGACGCTCCTTTGGCAAGGCTTTTGTAGAGCGCGCGAGAAAAGACGATCGATGCCTCATCCGCCACCTTGAATTGCATCGCGACGACTGCGGGAATCCCTCCGCGAATGAGGCTCTGAGCCACGCCGGCGAAAGGATCGTCGAGCGGCGCGCGGCCTCCCTCGCAGGCGTTCAGCACCACGAGGGCGATGGAGGATCGCTCGCTGATGATCCTGGCGAGATCGCCGCCTGATACCCGATCAGGTCTCTTGTCCTCCCTCTCGAAGAGCAGGACACCCTCCCTGGTCGCGCGATCCAGCGCGCCATGACCGATGAAATGCAGAATGTGGAACCGCGTCTCGATCGCCTGCTCGAACTCCGAGAGAGTCGCCGGCTTCAGCTCCTCGACCTCCCATCGTCGGCGTCTCTTGCGGGTGGTCAAAAGCGATTTCAGAATCGCCAGCTCTCGTTCATAGTCAAGCCGTGGTAGCCATCGAGGGCCCGAGGTCGCGATTAACGCCCGGATCGGCGGCTTGACCTTCACGGTTGGCACCTGCCTGGGCACCTCGAGATAGCGGACCACCGAGATATCAGGAGACGCGACCAGGAGGTCGCCGTCCGGGTCGGCGAGGATCTCCCACGGCCAGCTCCAAAGCTCGGCGTCCGGCAAGATCAGGCGCAGCCGGATTACCCTGCGCGATTGGCGAGCCTGTTCGCGGCAGGTAGCCCAGAATGCCCGGATTCCATCTCGAAAGACCGCCGCAAAGAGCCGGCGCCCCAGATCCAGCATCCGCCGCGGAGTCTGGCCGCCGGCCGCCATCTCAATGTCGCGCTGGGTGACGCCGCCCTGAGTGAAAAGATCTTCGAGCTCATCCTGGTGAACGGGCGGGGGTATCCTCACGGTCCCTGTCCCGCCAAGTCCCGGCGACGAGGCGCTCGCGCAATACCCTTCCGGGCTCCGCCAGACTCGGAGGTCGAAATCGAGATACCTCTTGGCCATCTATGACCCGAACTCAGAACCGTCGAGGGATCACTTTCCCAAACACCAGTCGCACTTTTTCATGCCAGCAGCACGGGCAGCCTCCAAGGTGGTGAAGGGTTTGTCATGCCCGGCTCTGATGATCTCGTCGATCTGGCAATTCGTCTTCTCATTGTCGAGGTCATGGACCTCCATCTTGTGGACGTTGCCGCAGTACCGTTCGCCCTGCATGTTTCCCGAGTACCGTCTCATTGAGTCTCTCCTGTGCTCGCGGGCAGGAGACTGCCCTTGGAGAAGGAGACCCGCTGCGGAGCGAGTTGTTTATCCAGCCGAAGGACTGGGGCAAGCAGTAGGCCGAAGACTACGAGCAGCACCGCTACCACCAGCCGAGCGACCAGTTCGATCCGAAATGGACCTACGACGGCATGATTGAAGACGCCCAGCTAGGCTTCTACGCAGGGCTCTCTATCGCGGACACGCCGAAGCTGCCCGCCTGGAACCCAGGAGATGAATTCGAGGCGGCGCGGAAGAAGGCACTGGGGGACGTGGGGAAGGGAGGTAGAAGGATTCTCCTCGGGACATGCGAAAGGCATGCGACGGAGGCGAGGAGCTTCCCACTCGCGACCTCTCTTACACCTGGAGGAGACACATCCTAGGTCCGGAGGACCTGTCGCAAATGCTGGACTGTGCACAGCCGATCATGGCCGCTCCAGCGCAGTCTGGCCTAACTCCTCCAGCGAATACCGGACTAACTCCTGGATCCAAACCCTGGTGCAAGAAACAGATCTGTCCGATCGTGCTATTGCTGCGGCCACCAGAATCGGTTCGGAATCTGCCAAGACTCCCCGCCGTAAGAAAAGCTATAGACAATTTCGGCGTCGGGATTCTGCTGCCAGTCTCTTTGGGTCTCGACGCCGTCACCACCATAGGAGGTCAGCACAAAGCCCTGCCAGCACGCCTTGTCAGGTTGATCCGAGGCCGGGATCTGACCTCCCTGCGGCCGGTAAAGAATCGCATTTCCCCATCCATCGCGAGCTGACTGCACTGCAGGTGGTACATCATTGGGAAAACACCAGAAGGCGCCGCTGCGGTTCCTCGGATCGGACTTGAGGACATCACGGAGCCGTTGGAGGGTCTCCGTAGTAGCTGCAACCTTCTGGCGCTCGGGCTTGAGCGCCTCCTCTACCGCCTTTTTTCCTTCCGGGACTAGGCGGACCGCCTGCTGCGCAAGGCCTTCTGCATCCTGATAACGAGCCTGAGCCAGCGCCATGCCGATAGCCGGAACATAGCCGCGCTCGATTAGCGACATCGCCTTTCCCCTGGCTGCCAACGCGGAGGCAAGGCCCATCAGTTCACGTTCATTCTGAGCAGCGCGGCAGGCCCTCACAACGCCATCAAGGCCACCAAGGATGTTCCCGGCGAAGTTGGCCCCGAGCTCGTCCCCCCAGTCGAGCAACGCCTCGAAAGCCTTCGCGTCGCAATTCAAGCTACGCGACTGCCTGGTCAAGATCTGACCATAGTCCTCTCGCAGCTCTTTGGCCAGTTCTGGAGACAGCTTATCAACTTGTTGCAGACACTGCTTCGGCTCAGCACGCAGGCCCAAGCGGATCGTCGCTTTGCCGCAGAGGAACAGGGCCTGCTTATGCTCGGGATGATCCGACAGAAAAGGTTGAAGAATCCGCCAAGCTTCCTGGGATTTCCCCTCTGCCAGCAAGGCACGGCTGTCCCGGACAGCCTTGGCTTCGCGGATAAAAGCTACGGCCACGGTCACGACCAGCCAAAGCGAAGCCACAAACACCAGCGCACGCCAGGCCTGATGCAGCCAGGCGGGCTGCACCACGGGAGCACGCAGGCTCTCCAGGATGCGAGTTCTACCGCACGCCGGACAGTAAGCCCATCCGGCCTCACCAACTAGCGCGCAACGCGGGCAACGTTCCATCTCGTCCTCCTCTAAGTGGCCGCTCCGGCATAGTTTTGGCCGGCTGTCGAGCAGAGCAGGGGCGCCGCTAGTCAGAAACTCGCGCGGCGGCCAGGTTCGAGAAATCTCAAAGCCTCCTCTTGCCCAGCCCTCTCGGAGCGGGTATTGAATTCAATCGCCAGCGAAACATCGATGGCTGTGGCAACCGAGTAGGCGAAGAGAAATAGTGGGCCAACGAATAGGATTGCCAGCGCTGAGACGGCACCTAGGACCAGCTTTAGCAGAGTGGCTCCGGAGCCTTCCGATGAGGTTCCGAGGATTGACAGCAGCAACGGGCTGACGGGCTGGAGAAACGAGCTCAGCCACATCCCTACCACGAAGACCAGCGCGACCTCGCCGAACCAGCGGCAGAGCACACCTGCGGCGCGCAGGACCACGAAATCGTCGGTCGGGAGCGCTTCCAGGTGGCCCGCCCTGAGCATTGTGATCCTGGTGACGAGGGCGGCAGTGGCGATGGCGATCATCTGGGCGAAAAAAGCTTTCACCAAGCCCCACCGTTCGAATTCCCTGTAAACGGTGGGCCACTGCAGGAACCAAGAGAATGCGTACCAAACCAGCCAAACGGCCATCGAAATTCGTAATAGCTTGGGCAGAGAGTACTTCAGCACCTCACCGCTGTGGAGGTGGGCCAGCAACCCCCTAACGTTGGGCGACGAGTCCAGCTTCGCAATTGCCAAATGCTCGCTGAGGAATTTCACTGTGGTCCTCCATGGGACCGGCACCGGTCCGGGCTTGCGTTCTTACTTTCCAGACACGCTACTGGCGAAATGGGGTTAGTCGAGTTCGGAGACTCATCTCTTGTCTCGAATCAGAGCTTGCAATGCCCGTACGGTCTTGTCGAGCTCGGTCCGCCGGGGCTCCCCCTCGCCTGTGCCATCGACTGGAGGTCCGACTGACACGGCAATCGATAGTCGCCTGCCGCTCGTGAACTCGAGAGAGAAGATTTGAGTGGGAGAGGCTCCGTTCTTGGTCTTTCCTACATGAGCCGCCTCGACATCCTCCTCCAGGGTCACCGACACGACGTCCCTGTAGTGGTGCTCTTCGACTGAGATCTGCGAGGTCAGGTCTGTAAGGGAGTCGTGGTGGCAAGAATAGGTGCAGAGGCGATCCTCCATCGGCCAAAGGAACACTACCCGGTTCATCGGTGAGCGCCGGCCACCATCCCTACCCGTTCTTGGCTTTGTGAAGTACCGGTGACAGGCCGCAACATCCCGCTCGATCGGTCCGCGGAGTCCCAGAGGCTCAGCTCGCATTTCGTGCTCCCCTGGCTCCAGGATCCGCTCTGCCTTCTCCATCAGCGACTCGACGTCACGTGAAAGCAGCTCATCAAACTCCCGGTCGGAAGGCCGCGTTCTGTCCAGCACTAGTGCCCCTCCCAGCCAGGCAAAGCCCAGCAGTAGGAAGCTCTTCCCAAGCGACCAGTCAGCGAGGGCGAGCCCCACAAAAAGAACGACCAGCGCGTACCGAATTCGGAGATCCAGAAAGTACAGCCAGATCCTTCGCCGCCGTTCGGATTGGAGTATCGTTGAGATCATTGTAAATCGCTCCTCGTTTGCCCATTCGACGAGGTCGACCACCGCCTTCGCCCAGGGCACGAGATCTACAAGCTCCGCCATTTTCGTGGGCTGTCATGGAGATGCCGCCTCTCCACCGCCGACACGCCCAGGCTGGCCGCCAGTCGGGCGCCTCAAGACAAGAGAAGAGGCATGGGACGCTTTTGTCGAGGTTGCTAGGCTTTTTTGTCCCGGAGCATCGCTCGAATCGTGGCGACTGCCTGCTCGGCTCCCATTGCTGGAACGTCTTCCTGCTGCGTCATTTTCCGCAGTAGCTTTGTGTCTACCCGCACTTCAATGCACTCGCCACTCGCCACCGAAAGTCGGAAGTGTTGAGTGGTCGTAAGCTTCTGCTCAGTTGGTTCCGCAAATGACTCGGACCACTCGTAAGTAGCCACAGAGACGATATCCTGATAGTGATACTCGCGAGTAGTTTCGTTGAGGGCCACGTCGCGAATAAAATTGAAGTCACACGTATACGCCGCAAGATGTCGCTCCGTAAGATAGACCGCAACAATATTTTGGACCGCAAAGCGCAGGCGTCCGTCCGAGCCTCGTCGCCACTTAAGATCATCAGATGGAATTCCATGGGTTGAAGCCAAGGTGGGCGCCGAGATCAGCAATGGGCTGGAGAATTGCCCCTCCGATTCGGTCAACCTCAGAAATTGGCGCGAATGTGCGATGAGCTTTCGTAGACTCTCTTCATACCATTCATCAACTTGCTGGTCTGTCGGCTGAGGTAGTACTTCTTTCAGAGCATGCTCGTAGCGCGAGTTGATGGACGACCGCTGTGAATAACCCACTAGTCCGATCACCAGCCCTGGCAATATCATGAGAACACTACAGCCGCCGGACCCAGACTCCCGCAGAGAGAAGAACACCATTATGCCTACTAACAGCAGTAGCGCACCAGCGGCAATCATAAGAAGTGGTATTGTATCGGTCTGTTTCGTGGGAAGCCCTGCGAAGTATTTGCGAAGCGCTAGTTCTCTAGAATTTTGATTAGCTCTCTTAAGAAGCATGGCTAGATTCCTTTCAGTGGCAGATTGCTTGGATCGCAGATAAGATTGGACTACCTTCAAGCGGGACATGCTGGAGCATCAGTTTCATTTCTTGCGAATCTATTCTTCCAAGGGCAGCTTCTCTAAGGAGCTGGTCTATAGCAGGAGGAGGGACACGCAGCCCATTGCATGTGTAAAAATCAAACTTGACGATCGCCAGTAGTAGTTTGTAGTGCGCGGGGGGACGGTCGGTCAAGGTTGCCGCGGTAAGGAGGCGCTCGACTTCCTGAACAGCGGCCAGCTTCAAGGTTCGAGGACGCCGGCCCGCGATACGCGCCAGGGCCAGGTAATAGAGGATACTCGCGTCCTTAGAGGTTTTTTCGAGGGCACGTTCGAGAGAAGCAGAAGCACGATCGTAAAGTCCCCTATCTAGATAGCTCAGTCCAAGTGCAACATGATATTGGGCTCTTTCGGGGAACGTGCGTACCTGGCTCTCATATTTCTCTCGCAGGTCCCTTTTCGTCTCTTCGTCGACACCATCGAGATCGGCGAGCGTGTTGATGACATGGATTCCTCCTTCGATGTGGTGGCCGGAACCGCCAATATTGAAACTTCCTGAGCCCCCGGATGTGCTGTTGCTGCCAGTTGGATTCGGTTCAGAAAGCTCCGCGTGGCAATGCTTACATCGAGTTGCTTGCCGCCGGATTTGCTCCAGGCAGTAGGGGCAGGTGGTGAGGTCATCACTCAGCATCATTGCTTTTGGCCCCCATTGAAGTGGATGCCACCGGAGATTTGATGGCCGCTGCCGCCGATATTGAAGCTGCCTTGGCCACCCGTCGTGCTCTGATCCGACGCGGGCGAAGGATCCCTAGGCGGCATCGACTGTGGAGAGGATGCTTCCTCTCGATCCGGCGTTGCCGCTACGAAAATGCGGCCATCTGGAACGCTCAAGAAGAGCGCTGGAATGGCCCATTCGAAGGAATCGGGAGCCCCTAAATAGATGGCCAGGCGCGACTCAGCGACGGCTGCGTCCACAGGAAAGCCCAAAGCGAGGGTCTCGTAGAATCTTCGGCTGAAGCCTATTGCTGCACTGTCGGAGACGGGAGCCTGCATTGCTATTACGGCTGGCAGGCCGGCTAGCACCAGGGCAGCGGCTACACCGCTGAAAAGATCCTGAGATTGAGCTCCTGTAGTCTGAGCGGTTCGGCATGCATTCAAGAAGACGGACCGCACGCTTGGTCCCCCCTTCAAAACCTCTCCCAAGACGCGCCCAGGCACGGGGGACGTCAGCCCCCGGCTGTCCGCAAATACTAGGAACCCCTCTCCCGTAGTGGAATCGAACCCTCCATGCCCCATGAAGTGGAGCGCATGAAATTCGGAATCCTGGATGGCACTGCGAAGCCTCGGGATCGTAGGGTTCGGAAGGAACTCGATATCAATGCCGGGATTTCCCCCTATGGCCGCTTGTATACCGGCGCATTCCTCTTCAAGCGCGAGTGGCTGAGTGCCACAGGGATTCGCCGTGACAGCGAGAATTCGCAGACGAGAAGTTAAAGTGACTGGAGAGGTGAGCCGCGGGACCTCGAGGTATCGAACCAGCGGAGTCAGAGGATTCCGTGCGATGAAGTCTCTCGTATCAGCGCGGTAGAGCAACTCCCAGGGCAGGCTCAACAGCCTTCGCGTACCTGGGTCGGAGGGACTGAAGATCAGCCGGATGCGAAGACCGAGATCCTGTCTGCCCTCGATCCGCCCGACGCTGAGCAGGAAGTTCTGCAGCAGCTCTTCCCGGAAGAGGGCCCGGAAGAGGCGGTCTCCTACCACTTGAGGTTTCTCGGGTTTACCGCTTCCCTGATTTGGAGTTCCAATATCTCTTCGAAAGGCGGAGCTCGACATGCTAGCCCAGAGCATGGAAGCAGACTCTGAAACAAGCCCTTCTGGATCGAATTGAACATCTGGACATCCGTATGGCGAGCGGACGACCTGCGTCACATAGCCGCCAAGTCCGTCAGATCTCACACGAAGCGCCAACTCCTCATAGGCGGCTGGACCTTGCATCGATGCCTCCTTCAATCCCAGGGCTTCGCTTTGCACCTGGTGAAGAAGGACACGGAATGAGTCGTGGATGTTTAAGGAGGGAGTGCGGTTGCAAGAGGGGACTCCGCGCCGCCGGGCACCGCATGGCCGGACCGGAAGTCAGCAGAATCGGACAAGAACACCGCTGAACGCGTCTCCCCCTGCTTGTCACAGGCGTGGAGGAGGAGCGCTCAGGATTCTCAGAGGGGCAGACCGAGTTCGCGGAGGCGGATTCCGAGATCGCCCCATGGCAATACAAGACAGCCCCTCAGCATTTCAGGACCGACCCTCGGCATTGCAAGACGGTCCCTCGGCAACTCAGGACCGCTCCTCAGCATTATGAGACGGTCCCACGGCACTACAGGACAATCCCACGGCATTCCAGGACGGTCCCTCAGCATTACAGGACAGTCCCTCAGCGTTACGAGACCGTACCCAGGCAGTTCAGGACAGGCTTCGGCGAGTATGGGAGAGAAGGAGTCTGGATTAACGCCGGGAACGGCGAGCCGGTTCCGGTTCCGCCTCCGAGCTTCGCTGCTCCATCTCCTCGCGGACGGCGTTGCGGACCAGTTCTTTTAGTTGATCGAGCGACAGGGACGCGGCGGTCGGCTCCGCCGGCTGGCTCGATTTCCGGCTGATCACGTCGGCGAGGCACCGCTTCGCCCGGCCGACGGCGTCCGGACAGCCGAGCTCGAGAAGGTCGCCGGGCGGAATCTCCACCAGGTCGGCCAGCGCGAGGAGATGCCGGACGCGGAGGTCGAGCCGGCCGTCGAGCATGCGGTAGATATTGCCGCTGCCAATGCCGAGCCGCTGCTCCACTTCCCGGTTCGTCAGACCGGCTGCCTTGACGGCCTCGCCGAGCACGTGCCGGAGTTGCTTCAGATCGGACTCGGACATGGCTGGCTCCTACCTCCCCGCCGCCGGCACCTGCTGGTCCGCCTCGACTTCAATGCTTACTCTCACCTCGTCGCCGAGCAGGGTGTTGCCGGCGTCGAAGACGCGGTTCCAGACGACGCCGTACTCCTTGCGGTTGAGCGTGAAGCTGGTCTCGAAGCCGGCCTTCTCGCCGCGCGGGCCTTTCATCGTGCCGAGGACGCTCACCGGGATGGTGATCGGCCGGGTCACCCCGTGAAGGGTCAGATCGCCCGTCACGTCCAGGGTGTTCGCGTCCCGGGCGGCCACCTTGTTGCTTGTGAAGGTCAGGGTGGGGAACTTCTGCACGTCGAAGAAGTCGGCGGAGCGCAGGTGCTCGTCGCGGTCGTTGTTGTCCGTGGTGATTGACGCCGCCTGCACGGTGAATTCGACGCTGCTTGCCGCCGGGTTCTGCCGGTCATACTTGATGACGCCGTTGAAGTCCCGGAACCGGCCGGGGACGTTGGAGACGAAATGGCGGATGCTGAAGCCGACGCTGCTGTGGTTGGGATCTACCTTGTAGATCACCGGCTGGGCCGCGGCCAGGGCGGGCAGGAGCAACGCCAGCGCGAGAACCTGCAGGAATGGCTTGATCTTCACGATCGATACGCCTCCGGAATCGGGAACAGACTTTACTACAGGTCGGCCACGGCATGGCATTGAGACCTCACCCCCTGCCCCCTCTCCCTGATGGGAGAGGGGGAAAACAAGAATCGTTTTTGTCTTCTTTTCCCCTCTCCGGTCACGGAGAGGGGGCCAGGGGGTGAGGCCTCGAAGCCGCGCCGGCCGGCGGTGCCAGAGTGCAGCCTTTAGCTCACCAGCGGATCCAGCTTCTCCGGATCGACGCCAAGCTCGCGGATCGCCCGGCCGGGGAGGGCGTGGTCGATGCGGCAGCGACGGGAGATCTGGTGCAGGGCGGCGACGGCGATGTGCTCGGCGTCGATCTCGAAGAAGCGGCGCAGGGCTTCGCGGGTGTCGCTGCGGCCGAAGCCGTCCGTGCCCAGGCTGTAAAGGCGGCCGGGCAGCCAGCGGGCGATCTGGTCGGGCACCAGCTTCAGGTAGTCGGAGACGGCGATGATCGGCGCGTCGTCTTCCTCGAAGAGGCTAGCGACGTACGGCTTCCGCGGTTCCTCGTCCGGGTGGAGAACGTTCCAGCGGTCCGCCTCCAGGGCGTTTCGGCGCAGCTCCTTGTAGCTGGTGGCGCTCCAGACGTCGGCGGCGACGCCGTAGCGGGCCAGGATGTCCTGCGCCCTCAGGGCCTCCCGCAGCAGCGAGCCGCTACCCAAGAGGTGCACCCGCGCGCGGTTGTCGTCTCGGTTGTCTTCCTGCTGGGGCGCTTCCTTGAGCTTGTAGAGGCCCTTGAGGATCCCCTCCTCCGCGCCCTCCGGCATGGGCGGCATCGGATAGTTCTCGTTGTAGAGGGTGATGTAGTAGAAGACGTCCTCGCGATTCGTGAACATCCTCTTGAGGCCGTCGCGGATGATGACCGCGAGCTCGTAGGCGAACGCCGGATCGTAGGCGAGCAGGTTGGGCACGGTGCTCGCCAGCACGTGGCTGTGGCCGTCCTCGTGCTGGAGCCCCTCGCCGTTGAGCGTGGTGCGGCCCGAGGTCGCGCCGAGCAGGAAGCCGCGCGTGCGCTGGTCGGCGGCGGCCCAGATGAGGTCGCCGATCCTCTGGAAGCCGAACATCGAATAGAAGATGAAGAACGGGATCATATCGATGCCGTGAGTGGCGTAGGAGGTGCCGGCGGCGATGAACGACGCCATCGAGCCCGCCTCGGTGATCCCCTCCTCCAGGATCTGGCCGTCCGTCGCTTCGCGGTAGTAGAGGAGCATCGCTTTGTCCACCGGCTCGTAGAGCTGGCCGACGTGGGAGTAAATGCCGAACTGGCGGAAGAGCGACTCCATGCCGAAGGTTCGCGCCTCGTCGGGCACGATGGGCACGAACCGGCTGCCCACCTCCTTGTCCTTGAGGAGCTGGGTCAGCATCTGGACGAA
>Ga0075424_100003745_pt1 | contig 14261 bp, 9 predicted proteins | sample SoiMethybrSBSTD3_FD_75301 | JGI IMG/M metagenome (GOLD analysis project Ga0075424, IMG submission 75301) | Bulk soil microbial communities from a Populus tree surrounding site in Tennessee, USA - Soil MetaG P. TD hybrid SBSTD3 | ecosystem: Environmental > Terrestrial > Soil > Tree plantation... | reverse complement strand
GGGCTCTCGCTCGACGTGCTCACCGGGGAGACGCTCGTCGTCCTCGGCGGCAGTGGCTCGGGAAAGAGTGTCCTCCTGAAGCACATGAACGCGCTCGTCCAGCCGGACGCGGGCGAGGTCGAGGTGGACGGGGTGGCGCTCTCGCCGCTCGGCGAAGACGATCTCGCGCCCGTCCGGCGGAAGGTCGCGATGCTCTTCCAGCAGGGGGCGCTGTTCGACTCGCTCACGGTGGGCGAGAACGTCGCGTACCCGCTGCGCGAGCACCACGTGCTCGCGCCCGACGCGATCCCCGCGCGCGTGCGCGACGCGCTCGCCATGGTCGGGCTCGAACGCACCGAGGCGCTCATGCCGGCGGAGCTCTCCGGCGGCATGCGGAAGCGCGCCGCGCTCGCGCGCGCGCTGGTGCTCGAGCCGCGCGCGCTCCTCTACGACGAGCCGACCACGGGGCTCGACCCCGTCGTCGGCGCGAAGATCAACCACCTGATCCGCGATCTCCAGCGCCGGCTCGGCGTCACGTCCGTCGTCGTCACGCACGACCTGAAGAGCGCGTTCTTCGTCGCCGATCGCATCGCCTTCCTGCACGAGGGACGTATCCGGTTCGCGGGCCCGCCGGACGAGGCCCGCGCGTCGCACGATCCGTTCCTGCGCGAGTTCCTGGACGCGGCCTGACGATGGCGCGCACGGTCAAGATCGGGTTGCTCGTCGCGACGGCGATCGCGATCCTCGTGGTCACGATCTTCTCGCTCGGCTCCGAACAGCGCTTCTGGGAGCGGAAGATCCAGTACGAGGTGCACTACACGCGCACGGGCGGGCTGCAGGTCGGGTCGCAGGTGAGCCTGAACGGCGTACTCATCGGCGCCGTCGACGAGATGCGCTTCCCGCCCGATCCCGCCGTGAACTACATCCAGGTGCTGGTGAACGTCCGCGGCGACGTCGGGCCGCGGATCCGCGAGGACACGATCGCCTCGATCCGCACCTACGGACTGCTCGGCGATCGTTACATCGAGCTGTCCGCCGGGTCGCCCGAGGCCCCGCCGATCCCGCCCGGCGGCCTCATCCCGTCCATCGATCCGGTCGACATCGAGACGCTCCTCGGGCGCGGTGGCGACATCGTGACGAACATCGTCGAGGTCACGGCCTCGCTGAAGGACGTGCTCGGGACGATCCAGCGCGGCGAGGGGCTCCTCGGCGCGATGGTCCGGAACCGGGAGCTCGGGGAGTCGACGCTCGCCGACCTGCAACGGACGATGGCGAACGTCCAGGACACGACCCGCTCCCTCGACCAGATCCTCCAGCGCGTGAACCGCGGCGAGGGCATCCTCGGCCAGCTCGTCGTCCAGAACGAGGAGAACACACGGGTCATCGCGGACGTGCGCCGGGCCGTCAAATCGCTCGACGAGTTCAGCAGCCGGCTGAACCGCGGGCGGGGCGCAGCGATCCAGCTGATCGAGGACGAGGCGTACGCCCGTCGCGTGCTCGGGAACCTCGACCGCGCGGCCGCCGACCTCGCGGAGGTCGCGGCGAAGGTCAACCGCGGCGATGGGACACTCGGCAAGCTCGTGAACGACCCGGCGCTCTATCAGGACACGCACGCGCTCGTCGGCCGCGCGCGGAAGAGCTGGCTGCTGCGCTGGTTCGCGGGCGGGCAGCCACCGTCGGAGCCGGCGCAGGCGTCGGGCGAGCACGCCCCGCGCTGACGTTTGCCTTTTCGTGTCCGGCGCGTACGATGCAGCGCCGGATGACGGTCGAGTGCCCCCGTTGCGGCACGGTCTACCGGAGACCAGCACGCGCGGAGCGCGGCGCCGATGCGAGCTATCGCTGCGCCCGCTGCCGACACGTCTTCGCGGCGTCGCGCGACGAGCCGGTGATGGTGAGCGACGCGGAGGAGCCGGGCGATGACGAAGAGCAGTTCGCCTTCGACGACGAGGAGCGCGAGGACGAGCCGTCGACGCCGGCCCACCCTGCCCCGCGCGCGCCGCGCGATCCGCCCCCGCGCACGATGAGCGCCGCGCGTTTCGCCGTCCGCTCGATTGTCCTCGTGACGCTCGCCTACGCCGTCCTCTCCGTGTACCTCTACACTCACCCCGCCGCGATGCGGGACGCGCTGCGCGCCGTCCCGCTCATCGGCGACCGGCTCGCCGAGACGCGTCTCCGCCCGACGGCGGTGCAGCTGACGAACCTCCGCGGCGAGTACGAGCGCGTGCAGGGCGACCGCCTCGTCTTCGTCATCTCCGGCACCGCGGTGAACAACTCGCCGGTCCCGGTCCGCGGCGTGCAGATCGAGGGCCGCATCGCCGGCGCGCAGGAGCAGCGTCAGGTCGTGTTCTGTGGCGCCGCGCCGCGCGACGTCCACGACCTCTCTCTCCGTGAGATCGCGCTCCTCCAGACGCTCGAGCCTCCGAAGGAGTGGAGCCTCGCCGCGGGCGAGCGGTCGAACTTCCTCGTGGTCTTCCCCGCGCCGCCGCCCGAGCTGCGCGAGTTCGGCGCCGAGGTCGTCGCCGTCCAGGCCCCGACACGCCACGACGACGACCGGCCCGAGACTCGTGTCTCGGGCCGGAGCCGGACACAAGGCTGAGTCGCGATCGGGCGTGACGGTTTGCCGCGCCGGATTCGCCGGCCGCGGCACGCCGGCCGCGCGGAGACGACGCGCCTGACGCTCGTGTCTCGGGTGGCTTATTTCTTTGCGGGCGGCTCGCGCTCGGCTTCGGGCGTGACGTCGATCTCCGGCGGCTCGCGCAGGCCCTTCTTGAAGGCCTGCACACCCTTCCCCATGCTGCCCATCACCTCGGGAAGGCGCCCAGCGCCGAACACCACCAGCACGATCACGAGCACGACGAGGAGCTCGCCGATCCCCATCCCGAACATGCGCGAATCATAAGGGACGGCCATGAGGCAGGCAAGCTAGTGTCCCGCACCGTTCGCGAGACGACGCGAAATTGCGCTGCCGCGGCACGCTTCCTATACTCCGCGGCTCCCATGCCGAGGACGTATCGCCGCGAGTACGAGCGGCTCCTCCCGCTCGTCGAGAAGCCCGGTCGGTACCTCGGCAACGAGCGGGGCGCGGTACGGAAAGACCTCGGCACGGTGCGCCTGCGCTTCGCCCTCGCCTTTCCCGAGGTCTACGAGATCGCCCAGTCCCATCTCGGGCTCCAGATCCTCTACGACGTCCTGAACCGGCGACCCGACGTGGCGGCGGAGCGCGCGTACGCGCCGTGGCCGGACCTCGAAGCCGCGCTCCGCCAGCACCACCTGCCGCTCGTCTCGCTCGAGAGTCACCTGCCGCTCGCGGACTTCCACGTCATCGGCTTCAGCCTCCAGTACGAGCTCACGTACTCGAACCTGCTCGCGATGCTCGACCTGGGCGGCATCCCGCTCCGGGCCGCCGCGCGCGGTCCCCGCGACCCGCTCGTCATCGCGGGCGGTCCGTGCGCGTTCAACCCCGAGCCGCTCGCGCCCTTCCTCGACGGCGTGCTGCTCGGCGACGGCGAAGAGGCGGTCGGCGACGTCTGCGATGCGGTCCTCCGCTGGGACGGGCGCGATCGCACGGCGCTCCTGCGCGCGCTGGCGGACGTGCCGGGCTTCTACGTCCCGGCGTTCTTCGCACCCGAGCACCGGCCCGACGGGACGATCGCCGCGATGACGCCGCTCGACCCGACGCGACCGCGGGTCGCGAAGCGCACGCTCGTCGACCTCGACCGCTTCGCGCCGCCCGCGAGTCCGGTCCTGCCGAACGTCGGGGTCGTGCACGACCGGGCGAGCGTCGAGGTGATGCGCGGGTGCGTGAAGGGCTGCCGGTTCTGCCAGGCGGGCTACGTCTACCGGCCGCTCCGCGAGCGGAACCCGGAGCGCGTCGTCGCGAGCACCGCCGACCTCATGCGGCGGACGGGGTACGAGGAGGTCTCGCTGCTCTCGCTCTCGACCGGCGACTACAGCGGCGTGAACCCCGTGCTGAAGGAGCTGATGGACCGGCTCGTGCCCGAGCGCGTCGCGGTGTCGCTGCCGTCGACCCGGGTCGACGCGCTCTCGCCGCGGATCCTCGAGCAGATCCGCCGTGTCCGGAAGACGGGCTTCACGCTCGCGCCCGAGGCGGGGACGCAGCGTCTCCGCGACGTGATCCAGAAGGAGTACCGGGAGGAGGAGCTCTGCGCGGCGGCACGACTCTTCGCCGACCTCGGGTGGCGGACGCTGAAGCTCTACTTCATGATCGGTCTCCCGAGCGAGACGGAGGAGGACGTCGTCGGGATCGCGGAGCTCTCCGCGCGCGTCGCGGCCGCGGCGGGGGGACGGCTCGCGGTGACGGCGAGCGTCTCCACGTTCTCGCCGAAGCCACACACGCCCTTCCAGTGGGCCGGGCAGCTCGACCTCGAGGAGACGCGGGCGCGGCAGTCGCTCCTCCGCCGGGAGCTCGGCCGCCGCCGCATCGCGTTCCGCTGGCACGACGCGCGCCTGTCGTACCTCGAAGGCGTCTTCGCGCGCGGCGACCGCCGGCTGGGCGACGTGCTCGAGACGGCCTACCGGCACGGCGCGCGCTTCGACGGCTGGTCGGAGCACTGCCGCCTCGAGCTCTGGCAGGAGGCGATGGCCGAGCACGGGCTCGACGCCGGGTTCTACCTCCGCCGCCGGCCGCTCGCCGAGGTCCTGCCCTGGGAGCACCTCGACGCGGGCGTCAGCCGGAAGTTCCTCCTCCAGGATCTCGCGCGCGCGGTCGAGGGCATCCTCACGCCCGACTGCTCGATCGAGCGCTGCACCTACTGCGGCGCCTGCGACTTCGCGACGGTGCGCAACGTCGACTACCATCCGGCGGGCGCGAAGGGCGCGGACCACCGCGGCGCGGAGATCTCGCGCTGGGCCGAGATGGCCGTCTCGGCGACGGAGAGCGGCGACCTCGCGTGGGAGACGAAGGCGTGGCGTGACGCGCGCGCCCGCGGCGCACGTCCGCGACCGCGCCCGCCCGTCGCTCGCGACACGCCGCTCCCGGCCTCGCTCGCCGGACGCGCGCTGCCCGAGCGGCCCGTCCGCCGTGCGCCGAACGCGGCGGGCGACGGGAACGCGGAGGAGTGGCTCGGCGCGGTGCGCTCGGCGCTGACGCCCGAGCCGCCGAGCCCGCCCGCCGTGCAGCGCGTCCGCCTACGCTACCGGAAGGTCGGCCCAGCGCGCTTCATCGGGACGCGCGAGATCGGCAACGTGTTCCTGCGCGCCGCGCGCCGGGCACGGCTCCCGATCGCGTTCTCGAACGGCCATCATCCCATGCCGCGTCTCTCGTTCAGCCCGGCGATCCCGCTCGGCTTCTCGAGCGACGACGAGTACGTCGACGTGGACCTCACCGTCCCGACGCCGCCGGAGACGGTCGCGACGCGGCTCGCGGCCGAGCTGCCCGAGGGCCTCGAGCCCGTCGACGCGGTCGACGTCCCGCGGACGGCGCCGAGCATCGACGCCGGCATCGCCGCCTTCGTCTACGAGGTCGACCTCGCGGCGCTCGACGTTCCGCCCGCGCCGGCGCTCGTGTCGGCCGCGCTCGCGCGTTTCGCGGCGTCGCGCTCGTTCCCCGTGCTGAAGCGTGGGAAGAGCGGCGACCGGATGGTCGACGCGCGCCCGTTCGTCCGCGCGCTCGCCGACGCCGGACCCCATCGCCTCCGCCTCGAGCTCGCGGTCGGCCCGGAGGGGACGGTCAAGCCCGGCGCCGTCGTCGGCGCGCTTCTCGACATTCCGGCCGCGGACGTCGCGCAGCTCCGCGTGCACAAGGTCGCGACCCGCTTCCGCGCCGCCGCGTGACGTCGTGAGCCGCCAGATCCTCATCAACGTCGCACCCTGGGAGACGCGCGTCGCGCTCCTCGAGGACACGGCGCTCGTCGAGCTCGCGATCGAGCGGCGCGCCGAGGTCGGGATCGCGGGCAACATCTACAAGGGGAAAGTGCTGCGCGTTCTCCCCGGCATGCAGGCCGCGTTCGTCGACATCGGGCTCGCGAAGGCCGCGTTCCTCCACGCGTCCGACGTCGCGCAGGCGCCGCTCCCGCCCGAGGTCGCGCGCGAAGGCGACGCGCCCGACATCGTCGAGGCCGCCGCCGCGCCCGTCGCACGCGATACGCGCCCGATCGAGGAGCGCCTGCACAAGGGCGACGAGGTGCTCGTCCAGGTCGCGAAGGAGCCGATCGGGACGAAGGGCGCGCGCGTGACGGCCCATCTGTCCCTGCCGGGCCGCTACCTCGTCTACATGCCGGGAACCGACCACATCGGCATCTCGCGCCGCATCGAGGATCCCGCCGAGCGCGACCGCCTGCGCGAGATCGTCGAGGCGGAGCGGCCCGAGGAGGGCGGGCTCATCGTCCGCACCGCCTGCGAGGGCGCGACGAAGCGCGAGCTGCACGACGACGTCCGCTTCCTCACGCGTCTCTGGACACGGCTCGGCAAGCAGGCCGAGAGCGCGCCCGTCCCCGCGCTCGTCCACGCCGACCTCGATCTCGTCCTCCGGACGGTCCGGGATCTCTTCACGTCGGACATCGACCGGCTGTCGATCGACAGCGCGGAGGACCACGCGCGCGTCCTCGAGTTCGTGACGGCGATGATGCCGCGCCTCGCGCCGCGCGTGCACCTCTACGAGGGGCTCACGCCGCTCTTCGACCAGCACGGCGTCGAGACGAAGATCGCGCGCGCGCTGGAGCGGCGCGTCTGGCTCAAGTCGGGCGGCTACCTGATCTTCGACCAGACCGAGTCGCTCACGACCGTCGACGTCAACACCGGGCGCTACGTCGGGAAGAAGGACCAGGAGGAGACGATCCTGCGCACGAACCTCGAGGCCGCGAAGCAGGTCGTGCAGCAGCTCCGCCTGCGGAACATCGGCGGCATCATCGTGATCGACTTCATCGACATGGAGAAGGCCGCGAACCGGAAGAAGGTCTTCGAGGCGCTCCAGGAGGCGGTGCGCCGCGACAAGGCGCGCACGAACGTGCTCCGCATCTCGGAGCTCGGCCTCGTCGAGATGACGCGCAAGCGGACGCGCGAGAGCCTCGAGCAGCGCCTGACCAGCCCGTGCCCGCACTGCGGCGGGAACGCGCGCGTCCGCTCGGTGGAGACCGTCGCGTACGACGCGCTCCGCCGGGTGCAGCGCGAGGTCGCCACCGCGACGAACTCCGCGCGCGTCGCACTCCGCGTCCATCCCGACGTCGCGACCTTCCTGAACGAGCATCAGGCCCCGAGCATCGCAGCGCTGGAGGCGCTCGTCGGGCGTACCGTCGCGGTAGAACCCGCGCCCGAGCTCGAGCGCGAGCAGGTCGAGGTCTCTCTAGGGTCGTAATCACGCGAGGGGCCCTGCCCCTCGCCCCGGCGCGCATCCGCGCGCCGGGTCCCCACTCCTCGCTCGCTTCGCTCGGCCGCGCGCTACGCGCGCGGAGACTCCGATATCGCGGCTGGAATCATGAGCTCGGCATGCAGAGGAGTTTTACGCGATCGGTGTCGGCGCCCCGTCCCGCGGCCTTTCCTGTGATCTGCAGGACGGCCTTTCCGGGACGCGACCGCTTGCCGTGCGTCCGCAGCGCGACCTCGACGGGCATGCTCGCGGTGCAGGCGTTCGCGCGGGTGAACGGCGGTGCGAAGACCACCGCCGCCCGCTTCGGCGTGCCGCCGCCGGCGCTCGCGACGGCGCCGAGCATCTCGCTCACCACCGCCCGTGCCGCCGAGCGCGGCGACATGGCGGCGCGCACCGTGACGCGCTTCAACCCGGTCGCCGTGCAGTGCAGGCGCGGGTCGGCATTGTTGAAGCACCACGCGAGCGTGAAGGCGCACCGGCCGGGTGCCGGATCGGCGTCGCACGTCGGGTCGCCGTCGGTGCAGCGGACGACGGGCGTCCCCTGCGCGCCCTGGACGACGGTCTCGACCAGGCACTCGTTCTTCGCCCCCCCGGTCCCGGGGATGCAGCTCGCGTTGCCCGCCACGCACGCGGATCCGGTCGTTCCGCCGCCTCCCGGGCAGTCGTTCGGCCCCTGGTTCGGGTTCGGGACGGTCGGGCAGTTGTCGGCGGCGTCGCAGACGCCGTCGCCGTCGGTGTCGTTCGTCGCGGTGTGATGGCAGCCGGTCGTCGGATCGCACGTGTCGATCGTGCACGGATCGCCGTCGTCGCACGAGACGTCGCACAGGCTCTGGACGGGGGTGATGACGCGGACGCGCTGGTTGCCGCGGTCCGCGATCAGGATCCGGCCGTCGGACAGCGCGAGCGCCTCCGTCGGGCGGTTGAGGCTCCCGGCGAGCGCGTTCCCGCCGTCACCGCCGTAGGTCGGGCGGCCGTCGCCGGCGATCGTCGTCACGATCGACGCGGGCGAGAGCTTCCCCGTACCGTCGAGCGCGATCCGGCGGATCGCGTTGTTCCCCTGATCGGCGACGAGCAGCGAGCCGTCCGCGTCGAAGGCTATCCCGGTCGGATCGGCGAACGTCGCGGCGCTCACGGGCCCGCCGTCACCCGCGTCCGCGATGGACGGCGAGCGCCCGCCCGTGCCGGCGAACGGATGCACCCCGCCGCCGGCGTCCACGACGAGAATGCGCTCGCCGCCGAACTCCGCGACGTAGAGCGTGCCGTCCGCGCCGAACGCGAGCGCCGCGGGCTGGTTGATGCCCGCCGCGAACGTCGTGATCGTCCCGGTCGCGTCGACGCGTCGGATCCGGTCGTTGTTGAAGTCCGCGATGAAGACGTCGCCGCTCGCGGACACGGCCGTGCGGAGCGGCGTGTCGAGCGACGCCGCCGTGGCCGGGCCGCCGTCGCCGGCGAATCCCTCGACGTATCCCTGGCCGGCGAACGGGAAGATCGTCCCGCTGCCGTCGATCCGCCGGACGGTCTGCGTACGTGCGTCGGCCACGAAGAGGTCGCCCGCGCCCGTGAAGGTGAGGCCCGTCGGCTGGTCGAACTGCGCCGCCGCGGCCGGGCCGCCGTCGCCCGCCACGCCACGCTGGCCGTTGCCCGCGAACGTGACGATCGTCCGCGTCGCGTCCGCGCCGATCCGGCGGACGACGAAGTTGTTGTGGTCGGCGACGTAGACGTTGCCGCCGCCGTCGACCGCGAGGCCCGTCGGCCGGTCGAAGAGCGCGCGAACCGCGGGCCCGCCGTCGCCCCCGTACCCGCCCTCGCCCGTTCCCGCGAACGCGCGGATCGTCCCGTCACCGGGATCGTAGAGGCGGACGCGGTTCGCCGCGTCGTCGACGACGAGTATCTTGTCGTTCGGCCCGAGCAGCGCCGCGGGCGTCATGAGACGCGCCGCGAGCGCCGGGCCGCCGTCCCCCGAGTCGCCCGCGATCGGGCTCGTGTCGGGGCCGGGCGGACCGTTCACGACCGTCGTCAGGTTCCCCTGCGCGTCGATCTTCCGCACGCAGTGATGCCCGGAGTCACCGAAGTAGATCTCACAGGGAGGCGTCGACGGGCCGCCACAGCCGCGCGGCACGAGCGTGACGCGGACCGGCCGGTGTAGCGAGGCGTTCACGGCGAGCCCGCCCTCGTGGAAGGGCACGAGCGTCGAGTCGTTCGGCTCCGGGAAGCTGCCGTTTCCCGCGACGGTCGTGATGACGTGGTCTCCGCCCGCCGCGGCCTTCCGGATGCGGCTGTTCCCGAGCTCGCCGAAGTAGAGGTTCCCCGAGCCGTCGAACTCCATCCCGATCGGGTCGGCGAGCTGCGTCTGGAGCGCGGGGTGGCCCTCGCCGTTGTAGCCCTCGGGCAGGCCGCCGGCGAACGTCGTGATGATGCCGGTCGCATGATCGATCCGGCGGATGCGCGGACGATGCTGGCTCGCGTCCGCCCAGCTCTCGCTCCGCTCGGAGACGTATACGTTCCCGGCCGCGTCGAGCGTGACGCCGACCGGCTGGTTGAACGACGCGGCGGTGGCGAGGCCGCCGTCGCCGAGGTCGTCGGTCGGGTCGCCGCCCTCGCCGTCGATCGATCCGGTGAAGACGCCAGTGCCCGCAAACGTCGTGATGATGCCGCTCGCGAGATCGACGCGGCGGACGTGGGCGCCCAGGTTCTCGACGATGTAGAGCGTCTGTCCCGTGGCGTCGAGCGCGACGCCCTCCGGGTCGAAGAGGTTCGCGAGCGTCGCGGGGCCGCCGTCGCCGGCCGAGGCGGGCGCGCCGTTCCCCGCGACGGTCGTGATCGTGCCGGTCGCGGCATCGACGCGCCGGACGAGGTGCTCGCCCGTGTCGGCGAAGTAGACGTTCCCGGCGGCGTCGGTCACCGCGTCGCTCGGCTCGATCACCGCCGCCGCGATCGCGGGACCGCCGTCGCCGTACCCGCGCCCGGCGAACGTGTCGATCCGGTAGAGCGCGGCGGCGGGGACGGCCGCGACGAGCGCGGCGGCGGCGGACAGGACGACGAGGGCAGACGGGTGCCTCGGCATGTGGTGGACCTCCACGAGGCGCGCTCTGGCAACCCTCATGCCGCGTCGCGCATTCGGACGACCGGGGCCCCCTCTGCTGGAGCGTCCGACGCCGACGGGCGCGGACGCTGCGTTTGCCGACGCTCGCCGCGGTCGGCGTCCCGCGTGCGAAAGGGCACGCGGCTTGGAAGGTGCGGCGATGATGCGGGCGCTCTATTCGCGGCTTCCGGAGGGGGTGCGGCGCTGCCTCCGACCGCTCAACCTGGTCGACGAGGTCGCAGCGCTCCTGCCCGGCGGCTCGCGCGCCCGCGTGCACGGCGCGACGGAGGCGACCCGCCGTCTCGTGCGTCTCGGGCGCGTCCGGTTCCCGCTCCGCCGGCTCGCCGGGCCCGCACGCGGCTCGGGCGCGCGCCTCGTCTGCCTCCTCGCGGCCGACGAGCTGTCGACGCTCTATTGGAAGTCGACGCTCTTCGCGGCGCCGCCGACCGACGAGGTCCTGGACGAGATCCCCGCGCTGCGCATCCCGGCGGCGGCGCGGCGTCTCGCCGGGGCGGCCGACCTGTCTCTCTGGCAGACGCCCTGGCCGGTGTCGCGCTTCGCGCGCACCGCACGCGTGCCGAGCTGGCTGCCGCTCTGGCTCGCGACCGACCGGCCGCTCGACGAGCTGATCGCCGGCGACCGGAGCGGACGCGCCGCGCGCAAGAACGACGTCCGGCGCGTGCAGCGCCTCGGCCTCACGTTCCGCGTCGCGACCGACGCCGACGCGTACGAGCTCTTCCGCCGGCGGCTCTACGAGCCGTACGTCCGGCAGCGGTTCGGGGATCTCCTCGTCGCACTCCCCGGCCATGCGTTCCGGCATGCCCGCCGGCACGGTTGGCTCCTGCTCGCCGAGCTCGACGGCCAGCCGGTCGGCGGCGCGGTGATCGAGCGCTGGGCGGGCGAGCCGCGCGTGCTCGTCTTCGGCGTCGACCCGGACGCGCCCATCCCGACCGGGGCGGTGCTCGAGGCGTGCTACTACCAGGCGATCTCGTTCGCGGTGGAGCGCGGCTTCGATCGACTGTCGCTCGGCACGTGCCGTCCCGTGCTGACGGACGGCGTCCTCCGCTACAAGCGGAAGTGGGGCGGCCGCATCGGCACGCCCGCGACGTGGGACGCGTTTCTCTTCCGGTACCGGAACACGCCGGCCGTGCGCGATGCGCTCACCGAGGTCCCGCTCGTGGTGCAGCGACGCGATGGCCACCTCGCAGCGCTCGTCGGGGTGCGGAACAGGGCCGGGACGGATCTCGCCGCGCACGTGCGCCGGCTCGAAGCGCCGGGCCTGTCCGAGGTCGCGTGTCTCGTCGACGCGACGGTGACCGTCGCCTCGGACGTCGCACCCCGCCACGTCGCGCTGCGCGTCGTACCCCCGGGCGAAGTCTGGCCCGCGGAAGCCGCGGCATGATCGCGTCCGTCGTCGTGTCGGCGGAGGAGCCGGCACTGCCGGAGCCGCGCTTCGTCTGGCACGTGACCGACCGGGACGCGCCGCTCGGCGCGCTCGTGATCGACGACCTCGTCGCGGGTCGCGCGTGCGGCGGCGTGCGCGTGGCGCCCGCCGTGACGCTGACGGAGCTCCGCGAGCTCGCCGCGGCGATGACGCTCAAGTTCGCCTTCTTCGGCATCGCGTGCGGCGGCGCGAAGGCGGGCGTCGTCGTGCCCGACGGTACGCCGGTCGCCGAGCGGGAGCGCCGCCTGCGTGCGTTCGGCGCGGGGCTCGCCCCGCTCGCGCGCCCCGGCACCTACATCGCCGGGACCGACCTCGGCTGCAGCGAGCGCGATCTCTGGGAGATCATGACGAGCGCCGGCCTCTCCGGCGGCCCGCCTCCCACGCGTGGTGGCGTCGACGTGTCCCCCACCGCCACCGCCTCCGGGCGATCCGCGGCGATCGCCGCGATCGCGGCGCTCGGCGGCGACGTGTCGCGCGCGACGCTCGGCATCCTCGGCTACGGCCGGGTAGGCGCGGCGGTGGCCGCGCGCTTCGCCGCCGCCGGCGGCAGGCTCGTCGGCATCGCGACGGCCCGCGGCGCGGTTCTCGAGCCCGCCGGCCTCGACGTCGCGGCGCTCGAGGATCTGCGCCTCCGCCACGGCGACGAGGCGCCGCTCCACTACCCGGGCGGCCGGCGGGTCGATCCGGCGGAGCTCCTCGGCGCGGGCCTCGACGTGCTCTCCCCGTGCGCGACGACCCGCATGATCGACGCCGAGAACGCGGGCCGCGTCCGCTGCAAGATCGTGTCGCCGGGCGCGAACGTCGCCGTCACGGCCGATGCCGAGACGATCCTCGCCGCGGCAGGCGTCACGGTCATCCCCGACTTCGTCGCGAACGCGGGCGGCATTCTGACGAGCCACTTCTGGCCCCTCCGGCTGCCGGCGGCTGCCGTCGATCTGCTCCTCGAGCGCCGCTTCCGCACGCTCGTCGAGGCGCTCCTCGCGCGCGCCGTCGCGCACGGCGTGTCACCGGCGGAGCTCGCGCGGCTCACGGCGCGGCGGAATCGCGTGTGGCTCGCGAACGCGCACGGGCCGGCGCTGCGCCACGAGCGGCTCATCGCGCTCCTCGCGCGCGGCCGGGTGCAGCGCGCCCTACCGCGCGCCGTCGTCACGGCGATCGTCGGGCGCGTCGCGGCGTCGCTCGGACCGCGCTGGCCGGTCGTTCCCTCAGCAGGACGCTGAAAGACGCGGCCTCACGCGGCCGCCGCGCTGCTCCAGCCCCGCGCCCTCTCCTCGATCTCGACGCGCGGACGGAGCCTGATCCCGTGCGCCGCGAAGAGGAGCGTGAACCGGTCGAATCGCGCGAGGACGGTCTTCACGGTCGTGCGGAAGCCGCGCCGGATGATCTCGTGACGGAGCGCGTAGGTCATGAGCGGCATGTCGAAGAGGCGTAGGTCGCCGGCGTATGGCTCGAAGACGACGACGTCCGTGTTCGGGTGCGTCTGTGGATAGCGCGCGAGCCCCTCCTGGAGCCGCCGCTGCGAGGCGATGCGCAGCGCCTGCGCGCCGACCCCGAACGGGCCGGCGTCGGCAAGGCCCGCCGCCTGATCGGCGTCGACCACGAGCGGGCGGAGCGGGTTCACGACCACGATGAACTGTGCGCCGCGGTCGGCCGCGAGGCCGGCGTGCGCCGTCTTCGTCACCATCGCGTCGACGTAGTCGACGCCGGCGATGCGGAACGGCACGTACAGCATCGGGATGGCCGCCGATGCCGCGACCGCGCGCGAGATCGGCGTGCGCTCGTTCACCCGTCCGCCGAAGACGCGGATCGCGCCGGTGTCGAGCACGGTCGCGGGAATGAGGAGACGGCGGTGGAGACGCCGGAAGTCGTTCGTCCGGCCACCACCCGTGAGCGCGCGCCGCACGTACGCCTCGACCCCGTCGAGCGTGAACGCGCCCGCCGGCAACGTCGCGAGGAGCGGACCGAGCGCGTCGAGCAGCACGACCTCGCGCCAGTGCGTCCAGAGATCGTACGCGAGGCGCGGCACGGTCGCGGCGAGCCGCGGGAGCGTCGCGAGGTAGGCGCGCCACGGCAGCGAGACGAAGCGTGCGCCGGAGAGACGCGGCAAGGTGCGCTCGTCCGTCTCGATCGCGTCCCGGATCTGTGCCGGCGTCACGCGGTTCGCGAGGAGCGCGGCGACGAACGCGCCGGCGCTCGAGCCGACGTAGAAGTCGAAGTCGCCCGTCGTGAAGTTCTCGAACAGGGCGTCGAGCGCGAGGAGCACGCCGACTTCGTAGAGACCGCCGACGACCCCGCCCCCGGCGAGCGCGAGCGCGCGCCGCGGCGTCTGGTCCGTGTCGCCCAGCATGGGACCTCGGGCGTATCTCGGCCGGATTCGGCGCCGTCTTGAGGCGGTGAGGCGATCCGTTGCACGGCCCGGGAGCGCTCTGCTA
>Ga0075424_100003743_pt1 | contig 14269 bp, 12 predicted proteins | sample SoiMethybrSBSTD3_FD_75301 | JGI IMG/M metagenome (GOLD analysis project Ga0075424, IMG submission 75301) | Bulk soil microbial communities from a Populus tree surrounding site in Tennessee, USA - Soil MetaG P. TD hybrid SBSTD3 | ecosystem: Environmental > Terrestrial > Soil > Tree plantation... | reverse complement strand
AGCTCGTCCGTCGTGTCGCCCATGGCCGAGAGGACGCCGACGACGCGCCGTTCCTCCTCGCGCGCGCGCACGAGCCGGCGCGCGACGTCCTTGATCTTCTCCGTGTCCGCGACCGACGAGCCGCCGAACTTCATCACGACGAGATCGGGCCCGCGCGCCGCCGAGTCGGCTGCGACCTCCGGAACCGTCTCGTACTGCGTCGTCGCCACCGTCACATCTCCCGGCGGCCGGCGAGCGCGCGGCCGAGCGTCACCTCGTCCGCGTACTCGAGGTCGCCGCCGACCGGGAGCCCGCTGGCGAGGCGCGTCACACGGACGCGGTCGGGCAGCCGCCCGGCGAGGTAGGACGCCGTCGCCTCGCCCGTCGCGTTCGGGTTCGTAGCGAGCACGACCTCGACGACGCCGTCGCTCTGGACGCGGTGCATGAGCTCGTCGATCCGCAGGTGCTCAGGCTCGACGCCGTCGAGCGGCGAGAGTGCGCCGCCGAGAACGTGGTAGAGGCCGCGGTACTCCGCCGTCCGCTCGAGCGAGACGACGTCGACCGGCTGCTCGACGACGCAAATCGTGGTGCGGTCGCGCCGCGCGTCGAGGCAGATCGCGCACAGCTCGTCCTCGGTGAGGTTGCCGCACTCGCGGCAGAAGCGCACGCGCTCCTTCACCTCCTCGATCGCGCCGGCGAGCGCGAGCGCCTCCTCCTTCTGCGTCTGGAGCAGGTGGAACGCGAGCCGCTGCGCGGTGCGGCTGCCGATTCCCGGCAGGCGCGTCAGCTGCGCGACGAGGTTCTCGACCGATGGGCTCAGCATGCGCCCTGAGGGTACTCGTCCGCTTCGGACGAGTCAGCGAGGCGAAAAGTCGAACGCCCAGCCCCAGATCACGACGCCGATCAGGGCGAGGACGATCAGGGCCCACAGCCAGTTCGAGAAGAGGTACCGGCCGCGTGCCCCCCGGCGCGGCGGAGGCTCGGTCACTCGCCGAGCCCGGGGAGGCCGAGCCCGCCGAGGCCCATGTCGCCGAGCATCTGCTGCGCTTTCGCCTCGACGCCGGCCTGCGCCGAGCGCAGGGCCTCGTTCACCCCCGCGAGCACGAGGTCGGCGAGTGCCTCGGGGTCCTCCGGGTCGATCGCTTCCGGCGAGATCTCGATCGCGAGCACTTCGCCGGCGCCGTTCGCGGTCACCTTGACGAGGCCGCCGCCGACCGACGATTGCGCGGTCTCCTTCGCCGCCTCGTTCTGCATCCGCTCGACCTGCTCCTGCATCTGTGCGGCCTGCTGCATCAGCTTGTCCATGTCGAAGGAGGACATGGGTCCTAGCTTTCCCGCTCGCGCGTGTCGAATTCCTGCTGGAACCGTGCCACGAACTCTTCTTCCCCTGCGGGCTCGTCCTCAGTCGCCTCAGCCTCGCGCGCCTCGCCGAGCTCGAAGACGAGCTCGAGCCGGCGGCCGGTCACGTCGTAGAGAGCGTCGGCGAGCAGCGTCGCGTTTTTCGGGTCGCGGGCAAGGTCGAGGTGGAACTGCGCGCTCGGCGGGAACTCGAGCGTGAGCGTGTCGCCGCTCAGCTCCGCGGGATGCGCCTCGCGCAGCAGCGACGCAGTGGGGATTCCGCCGCGCTCCTCGACGGCCGGCAGGACGGTTCGCGCCCAGGCCTCTTGCAACTGCGAGAGCTCGAGGCTCGGGCCGCCGACCGGGACAGGGACCGGGACCGGCTCGGGCTCAGGTTCGGCGGCCGGCTCCGGCTCGGCCTTCGCTTCCGTTGTCGCCGGCGCCGTCGGCGCCGTCCCCTGCTCGAGCCGCTCGAGGCGGAAGGCGATCGACTCGCGTGAGAGGTCGCTGGCGGGCCGCGTCACCTTGACGAGCGCGAGCTCGAGCGGCAGCCGAGGGTCGCCTCCCTGGCGCATGTCGTCGACGGCGATCGCGAGCAAATCGACGAGGCGCAGGACGGTGGCTTCATCGAGCTGGTTCGCCTGCGCCTTCAGCCGCTCTCGCGCTTCCTCGCTCGTCGCAGCGGCCTCGGCCACGTCGCCGAGGTGCTGCGCGAGCATGATCTGCCGCAGGTGCTCGATCAGGTCGAGGACGAGGCGGCCGAGGTCGTGCCCGCGTTCCGCGAGCTCTTCCAGATATGTGAGCGCTCCTGCGGTGTCGCGGTCGATTACGAGATCGCAGAGGCGGAAGAGCGCCTCCTCCTCGACCGTGCCGAGCAGCTCGAGCACCGCCTGCACCGTGACCTTGTTCCCGGTCGCGGAGGCGAGCTGGTCGAGCGTCGACTCGGCGTCGCGGAAGGCGCCGCGCCCACCGCGCGCGACGAGCGCGAGGGCCTGGTCGGGAGCGTCGATGCCCTCGGCGTCGGCGACCCGGCGCAGCTTCGCGACGAGCTCCTGCAGGCGCGGCCGCTGGAATACGAAGGTCTGGCAGCGCGAGCGGACGGTCGGCAGCACCTTCGAGAGGTCGGTGGTGCAGAAGACGAAGACGAGGTGCGGCGGCGGCTCTTCGATCAGCTTCAGGAGCGCGTTCCAGGCGGCGTCCGTGAGCTGGTGCGCTTCGTCGAGGATGTAGACCTTGTAGCGCCCCTCCACAGGCTGGAGGACGACGCGGTCGCGGATCTCGCGGATGTCGTCGATGCCGCGCTGCGAGGCGGCGTCCATCTCGATGACGTCGAGGGAGGTTCCGGCGGCGATCGCGCGGCACGCGTGGCACGTGCCGTCGGGCGTCGTCGTCGGCCCCTGCGCGCAGTTGAGGCACTTGGCGAGGATGCGCGCCATCGAGGTCTTGCCGGTGCCTCGCGGGCCGGCGAAGAGGTAGGCCTGGCGCACCGCGTCGCCCGCGATCGCGTTGCTCAGCGTCCGGACGACCGCCTCCTGCCCGACGACCTCCTCGAAGCTCTGCGGGCGGTATTTCCGGTAAAGCGCAGCCACGAGTCGATTCAAGCAGAACGGCGCACGGAGCCTCGCGCGCGTCGCCGCGACCGACATGTGCGGGCGCGGCCCACAACCGAACGTCGTCAGCGCGCGAGCGGCGGAAGCCGATCGCACCGAGCGAGCGGAAAGCGGAGCCGAAGGCGAAGCGGGCGAAGCGGAAAATGGGCCAGACACACCGCACACCTGAGAGGGACTACTTAGCGCTGCTTCCTCCCGGATCTGACGCGGTTCGCAGGCTCCCACTGCACGGGGCCTGGCCCGGCGCCAGTGTAGCCTCGGGCCCCATGCCAGACGACGCGCGCCGCGCTCTCCTGACGAGGTTCTTCGACCACGCGCCGATGTTCCCGCCGGCGAGCCTGCCGCCAGGCGAGGCGCTCGCCGAGGATCGGCGCGCCCGCGAGAGCGAGCACGCGTGGATGCTCGGTCGTCTCGTCTGGCCGGCGGCGCAGCTCTCGGAGCTGCCGCAGGACGAGGGGAGGGCGCTCGCCGTGGTTGAGGCGGGAAGCGAGCGGCAGGACGGGGCCGTCTACCTCGAGGGCGTACCGCTCGACGAGGTCGCGGCTCGCGGCCTGCGCGCGAAGATCCGCTGCGGCGGCGGACGCGTACCGGTTGCGGAGGAGCTCGCAGACTTCATCCGCGGCTGCCGCTCGCGCGGGCTCGTCTTCAAGGCGACGGCCGGCCTCCATCACGCGTATCCGACCGAGGCCGGCGAGCACGGCTTCCTCAACATCCTCGCGGCGTCGGTCTTCGGCAACGAGGAGGAGGCGCTGCGCGAGCGGCCGCCCACGTTCGCGCTCGACGCCACGTCGTTCCGCTGGCGCGACCAGGAGGCGCCGCCCGCGAGGCTCGCCGACGTACGCGCGTCGCTCTTCCACTCCATCGGCACGTGCTCGTTCTTCGAGCCCGTGGAGGAGCTCGAGCAGCTGGGGATCCTGTGAGCTTCGGAGCCGGGCCGAATGGCCTTCTCTGGCGGGACGGGAACGAGGTGGTCGACCTCTCGGGCCTCGGTGACGTCTTCGCGCGGCCGACGCTGAACGGGCTCCTCGCGGCGGGCCGCTCGGCCTGGGAGGACGCGATCGCCGCCGCGCGCTCCCACGACGGTCCGCGCGTCGCCGAGTGCGACGCTGGTCTCCGCCTGCCGTTCGAGATGGCGGACTACGTCGACTTCTACTCCTCGCTCGAGCACGCGACGAACCTCGGCCGCATGTTTCGGCCCGACCAGGAGCCGCTGCTGCCGAACTGGCGCTGGCTGCCCGTCGCCTACCACGGCCGCGCCGGCAGCGTGGTCGTCAGCGGCAGGGACGTCGTTCGGCCGAGCGGCCAGCGTAAGGCTCCCGACGAGGACGCGCCGACCTTCGGCCCCAGCCGCCGGCTCGACTTCGAGCTCGAGCTGGGCTTCGTCGTCGGCGTCCCGACGAAGCTCGGAGAGCCGGTGCCGGTAGAGGCGTTCGCAGACCACGTCTTCGGCCTAGTCCTCGTCAACGACTGGAGCGCGCGCGACATCCAGGCGTGGGAGTACGTGCCGCTCGGCCCGAATCTCGGCAAGTCGTTCCAGACCTCGATCTCGGCGTGGGTGACGCCGCTCGCGCTTCTCGAAAAGGCGCGCGTCGAGGCGCCGCCGCAGGAGCCGCCGCCGTTGCCGTACCTCGCCGGCGGGCGCGACTGGGGGCTCGACGTCGCGCTCGAGGTCGAGCTGAACGGCGAGACGGTGTCGCATGGCAATGCGCGGACGCTCTACTGGACGCTTCCGCAGCAGCTCGCGCACGCGACGTCGAACGGCGCGTCGCTGCGCACGGGGGACCTGATGGCGTCCGGCACGATCTCGGGCGCCGAGCCGGGCTCGGAGGGATCGATGATCGAGCTCTTCCGTGGCGAGCGCTTCCTCGAGGACGGCGACGAGGTCGTGTTCCACGGCCGCGCCGCCGACGGCGTCGAACTCGGCGAGGTTCGTGGCCGCGTTCTGCCGGCGCGCGGTGTGGGATGAGCGTCCCGGAGAACCCGAAGCTTCACGAGGTCGATGTCCAGGCGATCGACGCGGCGAGGCTCGAGCCGCTGATCGGCGCCGAGCGGATGGCGCAATTCGAGGGGGCGGCGGAGAATGCGCGACAAGCGCTCGCCGGTAGCTCCGTGCTGAATGTCAACTCGACCGAAGCGGGCGGCGGAGTGGCGGAGATGCTGCAGACGCTGCTCTCGTACGCGCGCGGCGCCGGGATCGACGCGCGCTGGCTCGTGATCGAAGGCGATCCCGACTTCTTCGCGATCACGAAGCGGATCCACAACGGGCTGTACGGCTCCAGCGGAGACGGCGGCGAGCTAGGCCCCGCGGAGCACAGCGATTACGAGCGGATCGGTCGGCAGAACGCCCACGACCTGCTCGCGCTGATCCACCCCGGAGACGTCGTCGTCGTGCACGATCCCCAGCCCGCCGCGCTGGTCGCTGCTGCAAAGAGCGCCGGGGCGCGCGTGGTCTGGCGCTGCCACGTCGGTCTCGACCACCCGAACGAGTGGAGCGATCGCTCGTGGGAATTCCTCCGTCCCTACCTGGCCGAAGCGCAGGCGATCATCGTCTCCCGCGCCGCGTTCGCGCCGCCGTGGGCGGATCCGGCCCAGGTGCATGTCATCCGGCCTTCGATCGACCCCTTCTCCGCGAAGAACGAAGCGCTCTCGATGCGTAACGCCTCGCTTGCGCTCGCCTATGTCGGGCTGCTCGACGGTGCGACCGAGACACCTCCCGCCGTGTCTTTCACCCGGCGCGACGGGTCTCCCGGGCGGATCAACCGCCGCGTCGACGTCGTTCAGACCGGCCGGGCGGCTCCGGCAGATGCGCCGCTGGTGGTGCAGATCTCGCGCTGGGACAGGATGAAGGACATGGCCGGCGTGATGCGCGGCTTCGTGCAGCACGTCGATCCTTCGTTCGGCGCGCACCTGCTCCTCTGCGGGCCTGAGGTCGCCGGCGTCGCCGACGATCCCGAGGCGGCCGAGGTGCTCGACGAATGCAAGGAGCTGTGGCGTCAGCTGCCGGACGCCGCGCGCAGCCGCGTTCACCTCGCGTGCATCCCGATGGCCGACCCCGACGAGAACGCTGCGATCGTGAACGCGATCCAGCGGCACGCCACCGTCGTCGTCCAGAAGAGCCTCGCCGAGGGCTTTGGCCTGACGGTGGCGGAGGCCATGTGGAAGCGCAAACCGGTCGTCGCCAGCGCGGTCGGCGGCATCGTCGACCAGATCGAGGACGGCACGCACGGTCTGCTCGTGAACGATCCGCACGACCTCGAGGCGTTCGGCGTCGCCGTCGAGTCGCTGCTGCGGGATCGCGAGCACGCAGCGCAGCTCGCCGAGAACGGCCGCCTGCGGGTGATCGCCGAGTTCCTCGGCGACCGGCACCTCGAACAGTACGGCGTCCTCTTCGAGCAACTCTCGCGTAGGCAGATCTGAGCGGAACCGATCCGGCGCGCCTCCCGTTTGCCTGTGAAAGACAAGGAGGCGGTAATGGCAGCTTGGATCTGGATCCTGATCGCGATCGGCGCGCTCGTCGTGCTGGGGCTCGCCATCTTCGGGATGCGCAACAACCGCGAGAAGACGCAGCGGCGCGAGCAGGCACAGGAGCTCCGTCAGGAAGCGGATACGCGCACGCGGCAAGCCGAGGAGCGCGAGCGCGTCGCCCAGGAGCAGATGCAGCAGGCGAAGGAGGCGCGGAAGGTCGCGGCCGAAGTCGGCGCGCGCGCCGACCACATCGATCCGGACGCGGAGACGCCCGAAGAGAACTCCCAATAGCGCAAAGAGCCCCGCTCAGCGGGGCTTTCTCTTAGTGGGCGCGGCTGGGATCGAACCAGCGACCCCTCGCGTGTGAAGCGAGTGCTCTCCCGCTGAGCTACGCGCCCGGATCGCGCCTAAATGTAACCGTTCTCCGCGCCGGGGTCCTGGGCCGGGCCCACCCGTAAAGATCCTGCTATGGGGCGTTGCGGGTCGGCTCGGCGCGTGCGACAGTGTGCGCGGTCAGAGCGAGACCCGTCGGCGCAGGGGGGCGGGCTCGCGTGAAGAAGGGGGTCCTTCGGAGTGGAGAGCAAGGTCGCCAGGACAGCTCTGGCTGGAGCAGCAGCGGGGCTGATCGCGTTAGCGGTCGCCGCCGCGGCCCCCGGCGTCGGGAGTGCCGGCGGTTCGTTGAGCACGTCCAGATGGACGAGCCGTCTGACCGCTGCGCAGGTCCGCGTGCTGTCGGCGAATGCCGATCAGCGGGTCATCGTCCTGCTGCGCAACCAGCGCACGGCGTTCGCCACCCAGCGCGCGCCGGTTGTCGCGCAGCTTCGCCAACTCCACGTGCCGCGCCTGGTGACCTACGAGACGGTGAACGCCGTCGCCACGACGGTCTCGGCAGCGGAGGCGGCCAACCTCCGCCGTAACCCGGCCGTTCTTGCCGTGGCCCCGGACGTGGTCGTCAAGGGGCCGTCTACGAACGCGAACCTGCTGCCTCGCGCGACGCGCGCGACCGTCCACGCCGCCAGCCGGATGAGTCCTCGCGCGGCTTCGAGCTCTTCGAAGAAGATCTGCGGGACCTCGAACGCGCCGCTGCTCGAGCCGCAGGCCCTGCACCTGATCAACGCCGACAACCGCACGAACGCGAACAGCCCCCTCACGAGCGGCCCGAAGAGCGCGCACAGCCTCGGCTACACGGGCGCCGGCGTGAACATCGCGGTCTTCCCGGACGGGATGGACCCGAAGCTGCCCGACTTCCAGCGCAATGGAGTGTCGGCCGTCACCGACTACCGCGACTTCTCGGGCGAGGGCCCGAACGCCAAGACGGGCGGAGGCGAGGCCTTCGGCGACGTCAGCTCGATCGTCGCCCAGGGCAACACGACCTACAACCTCGACCAGGAGATCAATCCCGACTTCGCCACCGCCGGCGGCACCTGCGCCGTCAAGGTGCTCGGCGTGGCGCCCGGGGCGGACGTCGACGTGATGAAGGTCTTCGGCAGCAACAACGCGAGCTTCACCAGCGTGATTCTGCAGGGGATCGACTGGGCGATCCAGCATGACCACGCCGACATCCTGTCCATCTCGATCGGGTTCGGCGGGCTACCGACCAGCGCGGCGGAGCAGCCCCTGACCGCGATCCTCGAGAACGCGATGCACCACGGCACGGTCGTCGTCGCCAGCACCGGGGACTCCAGCCCGTCGAACACCGAGGGGAGCCCGGCACTCGACCCCGGTGTGATCGGTACGGCCGCGAGCACCTCGTACCGGCTCTTCGCCCAGACGAACCTCTTCCTGTACGACATGGCCCAGGCGGTCCACAACCACAAAGCCCCGTCGTACCGCCTCGGGCAGAGCACGACGGGCTGGCTCGACAACCAGGTCTCGACGCTCTCCAGCTCGGGCGTCACCGAAGACCGGCGGGTGCCGGACCTCATCGCCCCAGGCGACCTGAACTGGGCCGCGTGCTCGACCAACATCTCGACCTACACCGACTGCGAGAACGCGATCGGCGGCAGCTCGATCGGCCTCGTGGACTTCGGCGGCACGAGCGAGTCGACCCCGCTCACGGCGGGAACGGCAGCGCTCGTGATCGAGGCGTATCGCCAGTCGCACCACAAGCAGAAGCCGTCGCCGGCCGTCGTGCGGCAGATCCTCTTCAGCAGCGCGACCGACCTCGGCATCTCAGCGGAGAACCAGGGCGCCGGGCTGCTCAACGCGTTGCGCGCGGTCCAGCTCGCCAAGTCGTGGGGCAAGCATGCGAAGGGCGGCGGGCTGGTGCACTCCCCCGACTCGATCGCCGACCTCGGCAACGTCAAAGGCAAGCACCGTCACACGGTCGTAATCAAGAACACCGGCAACAGCAAGGCACGGATCAGGCCGGTGCTGCGCACGCTCGGCAAGGCGCGCAATCTTGCCAGCGGCAAGCTGAACCTGTTCGAGGCGGGTCGCGGACCGCAAGGCTCCTGCGCCGGGGTCCAGACCGCCAAGTACTTCACCGGCGAGACGATCCCGGAGCTGAACTGCAAGACGTTCAAGGTGCCGAAAGGCGTCGACGCGCTCGACTCGCGGATCGCCTGGAACCCGCTGCAGAATTGCGCCACCTGCACCTCCGGTGAGCCGACCGTCCGCGAGATCCTGATCGATCCGAAGGGTCGCTACGCGCAGTACAGCGACCCGCAGGGCCTCGGGGTCGGGTTCGCGGACGCGCAGGTCCACCAGCCCGCTGCGGGGACCTGGACGCTGCTGATCTTCGGACGGCACACCTCCAACTACGAGGGAGCTGTGAGCTTCCAGGAGACAGCGCAGAGCTTCCAGACCGTCCGCCACGCGGTCACGCCGGCCTCGAGGGTGGTGCGCCCCGGCAAGTCGGCCTCGTTCACGGTCAAGGTGCCGGCGCCGACCAAGCCCGGCTTCTTCACCGGTGCCGTCGTGTTCCACAGCAACCGGCAGGCCAAGCTCGGCACGATCCCGGTCGTCTCCGAGGCGAAGGTGCCCGTCACGACCAAGAAGGCGGGGAAGTTCAGCGGCACGCTCATCGGCGGCAACGGCCGGCCGGGGGCCTACGCACAGGAGCTCAGCTACGAGTTCACGGTGCCGAAGGGCGTCCACGACCTGAACGTCAACATGCACGCCTCCCACGAGGGGTACCTGCTGCTGGGCCAGCTGGTCGATCCGCACGGGAACGCCGTGGACAACCAGCTGAGCTTCCAGCAGGTGGACCAATTCGGCAACAGCGACAACACAAACGCCGTCCAGCTCGTCTGGGCGGACCCGACTCCGGGCACCTGGCGGGTGAACATCGCCAACGGCCTGTTCTTCCTGCCGGGGTTGGACGTGTACTCCGGCCTGACCCACGCCACGCTCCACGGCACGGTCAGCTTCAACACCTCGCGGGTCACCGCGACGGGGATGCCGAGCGGCACGCTGACCCCAGGGAGCACCGTCACGGCTCACGTCCAGGTGAAGAACACGGGCGTCGAACCGGAGACGTACCAGCTCGACCCGCGGACGACCACACAGACGCAGTACGCCGGGATGTCGGTGACCAACACCTCGGGCATGCTCCCGATCACCTTCGGTGACCCCGTCCCGCAGTACATCGTCCCGCCATTCAGCAGCCAGCTGAAGGTGAACGCGAGCACCACGGGCTCGACGCCGATCCAGTTCGACCTTAGCCCGTACTGGGGCGCGCCGGATGTTCTTTCCCCGGTCAGCTCGGGCGGAGCCACGAGCGTCACGGTCAGCAAACCGTTCGCGTCGGCGTGGGCGCCTGCCCCGTCCCAGGTCGGTCCGTTCGCCTCCGCGGTGACGCCGGAGGACTACTCCACGAGCGCCGCGATCACCACACTCGGCTTCGACGACAACGCGGTTCCCGACACCGGGAACGTCTGGGCCACTGTGCTGGGGGGATCCAGTCAGCCGGTGGACCCGCTGTTCCTGCTCCCCGGACAGACCGGCACCATGAGCCTCACCTTCACCGTGCCGAGCGGGGCGGCCGGCACGACCGTCACCGGCCAGGTTCCCGTGGAGACGTTCCCCACCAACTCGTTCACAACGGGCGTCGGAGACTGGAGCTCCGACGTGCTGAAGGTGCTGAAGTACTCGTACACGCTTGGCTAACGCGCGACGTCTGACGGCACCGCACTGGCGGTGGTGCGGTGCCGCGCGCGCAGCACCGCCGCCAACGCGGTCGCGCAGAGCCCGGCGCAAAAGAGGAACGGGACGACGTCGCCCGTCGCTGCGGCGACGGCTCCTCCCGCTGCCGGTCCGATCAGCGCTCCCATCGCCCAGGCGGCGTTCATCAAGCCGAAGGCCATTCCCTGGGGAAGGCCGCTGCGCTCGGCACCTTCGGCGATCAAGGCGAATGCCGGTGTGAAGAGCACGCCGTACGCGCCGGACGCAACGATCAGGAGCGGCACGTAGAACAGCGGCCGTAGGCCCGCCGCGAGGCCGATCGAGACCACAGCGCCGGCCGCGAGCGCGACTTGCACGGGAATCAACATGCCGCGGCGGTCGAGCATTCGCCCTGCGAGCGGCGAGAGAACGGTCTCGAACGCGGCGCCGACGAGCCAAACGGCACCGATGGCCAGCGCTCCCCAGCCGAAGTCGGCGAGCTGGAGCGGCGCGAGAGTGGAGAGCACACCCCAGAGCAACGAGGGCAACGCCATCAAGGCGAGGCCGCCCACGAAGTACGAGTTCCGGAGCGCGCGTTTGACAGCTGCAGTCGAAGGATGCTCGGGAGGGATGGGCTCGACGCGGAGCGTCCAGATGGCGAGCAGGACGGCCGACCCGGCGACTCCGGTGAAGACAACTCCGCGTCCCAACAGCGCGGCTCCCGCTCCGACGACAGGACCGAAGAGCGCTCCGAAGACTGCCGCGCCAAGTGCGGTCCCGATGACCTCTCCACGACGCTCGCGCGGCGCCCCCGCCAGCAGCAAGGCAAAGGAGCCGGCCCAGGTGAAGCCGCTGCCACAACCCTGGGCAAAGCGCGCCGCGGCGAGCGGCCAGAAGCCGTGGACGAACGCGAACGCGAGGCTCGACAGTCCCATCAGCGCCAGCCCGATGAAGACGGCGCGCCGAGCGCCGAGTCGCGCGGTGGCGAGGCCGCCTGGGAGCCCACCGACGAGCGCACCGGCTGCGTACGCGGCGACCAGGACACCCGCGCCGGCCTTCGAGAGGTGGAGGTGCTCGGTGATGCGCGGGAGGAGCGGCGTCAGCGCCGCGTAGAGCATCGTGTCGACGGCGACGAGTGCGCAGACGAGGAGCAGGAGACGGCGCATTGGCTTCCAGCCTATGTTCGACCTACCGTTCGGGTGTGACAGTTCGGCCCCCCGGCGCCGTATGAAGGCTGTGAACGCGCTGCCGGCAGCCGTCCGTCCGCCAGGTCGGGTGGCCGCACCGCCCTTCGCGGACGTCGTCGCCGAGCACCTCGACGCCGTCTACCGCTATCTCGTGTACCTCACCGGCGACCGTGCGGCGGCGGAGGATCTCGCGGCCGAGACGTTCGAACGGGCCTTCCGCAGCTGGCGCCGCTTCGACCCGCGCCGCGGCGCGCCCCGCACGTGGCTCTGCCGCATCGCGCACTCCGCCGCGGTCGACTGGTTCCGGGCCGAGGCCCGGCGGCAGCGGCGGGAGGAGAGCTACAGCCGCGACGAGACGGCGCTCGAGGAGTCCGTTTTCGCCGAGGGCCTTTCGCCGGAACTCGACCGGGCTCTGGGACGGCTGACACCGGCGGAGCGCGAGGTGGTCGCGCTGCGCGTGCTGCTGGAGCTGGACGGCCCGAGCGCGGCGCGCGTCCTCGGAATCAGTGAAACAGCTTGCTCGACCCGGCTCAGCCGGGCTTTGAAACGACTCGAGGAGGAGATGTCCGATGTCCGCATCTGACTGGAGCGAACTGGACGGGTACGAAGCTCTCGTCTCCGAGCTGCGGGCGAATCCCCCCGTCGCGCCGGAGCGCCTGCGGCAGCGCGTCCTCGAGGGCGCGCCCGCCACTCGTCGGCAGAGGTCGCGAAAGCGGAAGCTGGTGCTCGTCGTCGTGCCGGCCGCGATCGTACTCGCCGTCGGCGCTGCGCTCGTGCACGGCTTCGTCAGCTCAGGCTCGCACCGTGCGCAGGTCTACTTCAACCCGAGGTTGGCCCCCACGCTCGGCCCGGCGAGCACCACCCCGTCGGCGGCGAAGAGCAGCGGCAAGGCTCTCGAGCGCGGAGTAGTACACGCGAAGTCGGGCCAGCCGCAGGGCGTGTTCTCACGGCACGACAGCGCTGCGGTTCCGAGCGCCGCGCAGGCGTTTGAGCTCCTCCCGGCCCGGGGGGCGGTCACGATCCCGAGGAACCGGCTCGTGCACGCCGTCGCCTCGCTGCAGGTCGGAGTGAAGAGCTCGAACCTCTCGGCCAAGACGAACGAGGCGTCGCAGATCGTCGGCTCGTTCGGCGGCTACGCGCAGTCCGTCCGCTACCAGGCAACGCATCAGGGTGACGGTGAGGCGTTTCTGGCGCTCCGTGTCCCGGTGCAGAACGCGCAGAAGGCGATCGCGAAGCTCGGGAACCTCGGCACGCTCCTCTCGCAGCAGGTCTCGACGCAGGACTTGCAGGCGAAGCTCAATGACCAGAACAGCGGGATCGGCTCGCTGCGGCGCGCGATCGCCGTCTATGAGAACGCACTGCAGAGCACGACGCTGTCCGCGTCCGAGCGGGTGGCCATCCAGATCAAACTCAACAACGCCCGGCACGCGCTCGCCCGCCTGCGGCACGCGCGCAACGGCACGCTCGCCTCGGGCGCGACCGCCGACATCTCGCTCCTGCTGACGACGCGGGGCCATGCGATCGTGGCGCCCCATCACGACGGCAGCACCCGCATCGGCCGGCTGCTCGGCTCGGCGGCCCACTTCCTCGCGCTCGAGGGGATCATCGTCCTCTACGCGGTCATCGTGCTCGCCCCGTTCCTCCTGCTCGGCGCGCTCGCCTGGTGGATCGTGCGCGAGCGGCGGCGGCGCGAGGACCGGCTGCTTGCGAGTGCGTGATCTGCTGGAATACGGCTCGTGCTTCTCGGCGGAGAACTCCCGCTCGGCCACGAGATCGGCCTCATCGTCGTCGCGGCGGTCTTCATCGCTTTCGCGCTCGTGTCGTCGTTCCTCGTGCCGCGCTACAAGCCGGACTTCCCGGGCCCTTCGGGGCTCAGCGTGTTCGCCATCGCGTCGGTCGTCATGTTCGTGCTGATGATCGCCGCCGTGAATTTCTTCGGCTAGACCCCGCCAGGCGCTCCGGTACTCTGTCCGAACTTCGGAGAAGTGGCCGAGTGGCTGAAGGCGGCGCCCTGCTAAGGCGTTATGGGGCTGAATGGCTCCATCGAGGGTTCGAATCCCTCCTTCTCCGCTAGCGCAGCGCCCGCCGCGGCTCTGCGCCCACCCGCGGAGGGGTGGCAGAGCGGTCGAATGCGGCGGTCTCGAAAACCGTTATCCGTCGTTAGGCGGATCGAGGGTTCAAATCCCTCCCCCTCCGCTTCGTGTTCGCTGGACAGCGAACGCGCGACGGCGCATGATCGTGGGCGATGGCGAACGGCCTCCCGACAGGTGTCGTGACTTTGCTGTTCACAGATGTGGAGGGTTCGACGCGGCTGTTGCACGAGCTGGGCAATGACTACGGGGAGGCGCTGCACGAGCATCGGCGGCGACTCCGGGCTGCGTTCGCCGAGCACGAGGGCGTCGAGGTCGATACGCAGGGTGATGCGTTCTTCGTCGTTTTCGCCCGCGCGTCGAACGCGGTCGCTGCTGCTGCCGACTGCCAGCGTGCTCTTGTCGGTGGCCCGATTCGTGTGAGGATGGGTCTGCACACGGGCGAGCCGCGGCTGACGGAAGAGGGTTACGTCGGTCTCGACGTGCACAAGGGTGC
>Ga0075424_100003741_pt1 | contig 14274 bp, 11 predicted proteins | sample SoiMethybrSBSTD3_FD_75301 | JGI IMG/M metagenome (GOLD analysis project Ga0075424, IMG submission 75301) | Bulk soil microbial communities from a Populus tree surrounding site in Tennessee, USA - Soil MetaG P. TD hybrid SBSTD3 | ecosystem: Environmental > Terrestrial > Soil > Tree plantation... | reverse complement strand
TCTCCCGCCCATCACGCCTCACCGACGCATGATTGTCCTCGACGGTCGAGTTGAGTCCGGGAACCGCCACGGCCGGACCAAGCGTCTCGCCGTCGTTCGTGATCCGCACGGCATACAGGTCCGTCGTGATGGGGGGATCGCCTCGATGGAAATACAGCGTGCCGTCTCCATCACCTTCATGCTTCAGGAAGGTCGGTCCGGCTTCTGAATTGGACGTGTTCACGTCAGGACCGAGACTCACCGGCGTCTCCCAGCCCAGATCGTTCGGGTCGCGCCGCGAGACGTAAATGTCGCGCTGTCCGGTACCCACCCACCTATAGAAGAAGAACAGGCGCCCATCTGGCGATAATGCGGGCCCGGCCTCGTTGTCTGACGTGTTGACCGGTGGCCCGAGATTCACGGCTGTTTCCCACGGGCCATCGCGGGATGCCCGCGTGGCGACCCAGAGGTCGAAGCTATCCTGGCATCCGTCCGGCGTGTCGGTACCGAGCCCGCCGCGCCGTGTGGACGTGAAGTACAAAGCGAGCTCGTCCTTGGAGAGCGTGGGGGTCTGGTCCTGGCAGGCAGAATTGACGGGCGCGTCGAGATGCACCGGCTCCGACCACTCGGAGTTGGCGAAGGCCATGGCCTGGAGCTTGAGCGCGGCCGGGTTGGACTCGGGTTCGCACGCGATCAGGAAGGCCAGAGTGGCTGGCGACGCGAGTGCGACGATTGCGGTGGTTCTCATAGAGCCTCCTTAGTGCCCGCTCGGCGTGCGCGTGGACATCCAGATGTCGAAGCCGAACAGCGTGCCACCAAGCCCGCCGGGGCGGGCGGACGTGATCAGTAACGCGCGTCCGTCTTGCGACAGCTGCGCGCTGATCTCGTCGAGCCCAGTGTTGACCGGCGCGCCGACGTTTTGAGGCTCGGACCACGCATCGTGCACGCTGCGGCGGGTGGACACGAAGAGGTCACCCACGACGTGCCCTGGAGGCGACCCGCGGTTGGACCAGAAGATCAGCTCCCGGCCATCCTGGCGAACCGCCAAGCTGCCATCGTTGACCGACGGATCGTTGAGCTCCGAGACCGCGACGGCAGGCCCGAACGTCCGGCCGTCTCGCGTGACAGACACGGCGTAGATGTCCGCCCGCTGCTGGACGATCACTCCTCTGTTGAAGTACAAGGTGCCCGGGCCCTCGCCGGCCTGGAGGTATGACGGGGCGCCTTCGTTGTCGGCCGTATTCACGTCGGGCCCGAGATTTACGGGCGGCTCCCACGCGAGGTCGTCGTTCGGGTCGGCGCGATGAGACACGTAGATGTCCCCCCTGCCGAAGCCCGTGCCCACCCGACCACTGTTGAAGAACATCACGTGGCCGTCCGGGGAGAAGCTCGGAGCCCCCTCGCCCGCGGGGCTGTTGATGAGGGGACCCAGGTTGACGGGGGTTTCCCACGGGCAGTGTTCGCACGCCCGGTGGGAGACCCAGATGTCGTTCCCGCCCTGTGCTCCGAGGAGGTCGGTCCGGCTGGAGCTGACGTAGATGCTCAAGCCGTCGGGCGTGAGCGTAGCTGAGAATTCGTCTCCGCTCGAGTTGACGGGTGCTCCCAGGTTCACCGGCTCCGACCACTCGGCGTTGGCGAAGGCCATGGCCTGGATCCCCAGGACGCGCTCGTTGCTAGTCTCGGTGCTACAGGCCGCGAGCAAGGCGAGGGAGATTAGCGGAAAAGGTGGACGAGCGAGCGCGCTTGTCATGCTACCTCACTATCGTGGGTGGAAAGCGAATCACCCCGGAGAAAACGCCTTGAAGGAAATAGCGGGCGCGGTTCTCACGGGAATCTCCTTCAATGTCCGTTTACCGAGCGGGTCGACATCCAGAGGTCGAAGCTCGGCACGCCGCTAGGGTTGACCAAACTACCCGGCCGATTGGAGCTCCAGACGAGCGTCCGGCCGTCGTGCGAGAGACTCGACTGCTGGTCGGCGCCCGTTGAATTCATCGGCGGGCCGAGATTCACCGGTGGCGACCACGGGTCGTGGACGCTTCGGCGTGTGGCGGTGAACAGGTCGTTGATGCCGAGGACACCCGGGCGCGACGACTGGAAGAAGATCTCCCTGCCGTCGGCACGCACCGTAGGGCCGGCGTCGTTGAAGCTCGGGTCGTTGAGCTCGTCAACGCGCACGGCGGGCCCTCGGGTCTCCCCGTCCTTGGTCACCGCCGCTGCATAGATGTCCTGTTCACCCAACGGTACTCGTCCTCTCGCGAAATACAGATTGCCGGGCCCGGCCTCGGTGCTCTGCAGGTAGGATGGCGCGCGCTCGGTCGTCAGTGTGTTGACGTCAGCGCCCAGATTCACTGGTGCCTGCCAGCCGAAGTCGTCGCTCGCATCGCTGCGAACCGACATCCAAATGTCGATGTCGCCGTGCCCACCATCCCGGCCGCTATCGAAGAACAACAAGTGGCCGTCGGCGGACAGCGCGGGCCGGTTCTCGTCGGCGGCGCTATTGATCACGGACCCGAGGTTCACCGGCGTTCCCCAGGCGCAGGCATCGCAGTCACGCTGCGACACCCACAGGTCGAATCCGCGGCCACCCGGTCGGTTGGAGGCGAAGTAGAGACTGAGTCCGTCCTTGGAGAGTGCCGGACCCTGGTCCGCGACGTTGGAGTTGACCACCGTGCCGAGGTTCACCGGCTCCGACCACTCGGAGTTGGCGAACGACATGGCCTCGAGCCCGACCACCGGCTCGTCCGGCTGGGCGGTGCAGCCGCCGAGCAGGGTAAGCGGTGTCAGCAGGATGAGCCTGCAAATGGTCGCGTTGCTCATGGAACCTCCTCACCGATTCATGGTCACACACCCATGGCGAGATGCACGATCACGACCGACGTGCAGTGCTGCCCCTCGCTCGTCGCGGTGATCGTGGTCGTGCCCCTGCTTCGTGCGGTCACCAGCCCCGTAACCGACACCGTTCCCACTGTCGGATCGCTATGCGTCCACGTCACGTCCCGTCCCTGTAGCACGCGCCCGGAGGCGTCCCACGTCGTTGCCGTTAACTGCACGCTCGCGCCGATCACGATTTCCGTCGTGACCGGCGCGATCGTCACGGCGGCGACCGGCGGGGGCGGTGCGGTCGACGCGCATGCGAGGAGGAGCAGGGCCGAGATCAGGAGTGGAATCAGTCTGCGGGCGGTCGGGGCGGTCATAGATCCTCCTGTGCGACAGCGTCGTGCCGCTTTCGGACAGGGAACCGCACCGCACCAAAGACGAAAACCGGCCGAGCGGGTTCCCCCCCAGCCGGTTTCGCGATTTGCTCCCCTCGAGGCATGGGCGAGCGCAGTACAACGAGCCTCGGGGTTCACAGCATCTGAGTAGCGTTCCAATCTGCACCAGCCTCGCGAGCTGTCAAGCGGGCTGAACTTCCCGCTCGTTGTCCGGGTGGGTTCCTTCATGGCCTCTCCTTGGTTGGGCACGCACTACGAGCAGGCCGTGCCTCGTGCTATCACCACGGCACTTTGATCGACCACGGCGTGCCACCCCGCACTCCGCAGCGGATAGATCCACCCCGACCCATAGATGATGCTGGGATTGATCCACGAACGGACTTCAACGGGGACGGAGTCCGCAAAGGCGTAGACGGTGGTGCAAGCGCTGTCGTTTGGGGCGAGATCGGCAATGCCCGGGTAGAGCGATTCGTCTCCTGTCGCTCTGATAAACACCGCCGCGGTGGTGGTGTTGACCAGCCGCAACTGAACCAGAACGGGCCAGTTGGGAGCGGTCGTGCTGTCATGGCACGCCGTGGACAGCGCCGCCAGGCAAATCAGGAGCGATAGGCTCGTCGCTTGTCTCATCACTCGCAACTCGTCGCGCTCGTTCCTGCAATTGGTGCCGGCGCGAACGGTAGGAACGCCGGCGTCGCCGCGCCTGCCTGGACCACCACGGCGTCGCCACTCCCCGACCCCACTCCCGAAGGCCCGCTGGCTGACCCCCACCAGTTACAGCTCGCGTCGATGGAGGTGGTCATGTTCGGCGCCACGCGCAGGCCGGCCTGGGCGTTCTCCGCAATGTCGTTGAAGCGCACGGTGATCGGCCCTGCGGTGGGGAGCCCCCGAATGCTGCCCACCCAAATGCCCGCAGGCACGATCCGGCCCGACGCTATGGCACACGGCCGAACGACGCCGATTACCTGATTGTGCTCGATGCGCCCGGCAAATGTCTCGTAGTTGATGGCGCTCGACGTCAGGCACGATGCGGTGCTGTTGCGAATCGTATTCCCGACGACGTTCACGACTCCGGTGGCGGTGAACGGAGGTCGTGGGGAGGGAAGCGGAGCGCCGGGGCCCACCAGGATGGAGCCCGCGCGGCCGAGCGGATAGCACTCGTCGAGGTCGTTGCCCACGATATCCGCGTTCGTCTCGCCCCCGAGGTCAACGCGCGTCCGCACGAAGATGCAGGCGCCTCCGGTGCGACGAATCACGTTTCCCTCGAGTCGCGCATCGATGTCTCCCGCCACCGTGATGCCGAAGAGCTGGGGAAACGGAGGTGTGGGGGTGTCTGCAAACGGTACGCTCCCGTCCAGCGCGCTCTCCCGCACCACGACGTGCGCCCGCCCGGTGGTCGGTGCATCGTTGATCATCGAAATCAGCGCGCTGGTCCCGAGCGGCGGATTAACGGCCACGACCGAGGCTCGCTCGATGGTGATATCCACGACGCCATCGCCGAAGATCCCCCTGGTCCCGGTGTAGTGTACGGACAAACCGCGGATCACCACCGGGTCCGGCGTGGCGACCCGGACCGCAGCGTTCACCGCACCCGCGGGCGCGACCATCACGGGCTCACTCTCGCCTCCGATCGCCTCGAGGGTAAGCCCCTTGTCGATAGTGACGGCCTCGACGTATGTGCCGGGCGTGATCCGCACCGTGCCGCCGGCGGCCACCATGTCGATCCCTTCCTGAATCGTCTTCGCCGTGCCGTTGTCATTCGCCTGGGGGTTGACCAGCACCGTTGGGCGCCCGACACCCCCCGCCGCGAAGCTCGGGGGACCGAGCCGCGCGGGATCGGGACGGTCGGCGCAGGCCGCGAGCGTAAGCATCGCAAGCGAGGCAAGGCAATTGGCGCAGCGTGCATGCATGGTACACCTCCTTACGGCCGGGGCTTAGGTGGCGTCCGCTTGGCGCTCGCCGCTGGTAGCGGCCGCTTGGTCGGGCTTCCGGGCACGAGGCCGCGCGAGGCCGCGCTGATGCGGGGGGTACTCGCAGCCATCCGGCTTGCTACGCCGACCGGCGGCGCCGTGGTGGTGGCGTTCGCCTCGTTCGAATAGTCTGAGGTGCCGCCGTCCTTGAACGCCACGACGTAGTAGGAGTAGAAGGTCTCGCTCGCCAGCCAGGTGTCGCTGTAGCCCGTCGTGTTGGCCGGGAGCTCGGCGACGATGTAGTAGCCACCGTTCCAGTAGTCGAAGCGCAGCACCCAATAGCCATCCTCGACGCCGGAGTTGTCCGTCCACGCGAGGTCGATGGTCTGATAGTCGACGGCCGTGGCGACGAGGTTGGTCGGCCCGAGTGGGGGCGTGGTGCACGCGGGGATCGAAGGCTCCGATTCGCCGCCCCGGTTGGCGGCGTACACGCGATAGCACACCTGCTGCTCCGGCGTGCGTCCCTCATCGTACAGCGACCACTCTCCCGGGGCGGGTGGGCCGATGGCGATCCAGCTCGTCCCGCCGTCCGTGGAGCGCTCGACGCGGAATGTTTCGGCGACCCCGGAGTTGTCCGTCCAGGCCACCGTGATGATGCTGCTCGACGCCGGGTATGCATACGCGGTGGGAGCGATCGGCGGACCGTTGATGACCGTCGCACTGGCGGTATTGGAGAACGTCGAGTAGCCCTGGTCCTTCTTGGCGCGCACCAGGTAGTAGTACTGCGCGTTGGTGATGAGCCCAGCGTCACGATAGCTGGTGGCGTTGGCCGGCAGGTTAGCCACGACGGTCCAACCTGTTTGACAGCAGCGCTGCACCTCGTAGCCGTCCTCGAAGGCGGAATTGTCGACCCAGGCGAGGTCGATGGTCTGAGCGTCCACGGGTGTTGCCGCGAGGTTGGTGGGCGCGGCCGGGAACGCGGTGCAGTCGGTATTCGACGGGGCGGCATCTCCGCCCTTGTTGAAGGCCACCACGCGGTAGCAGACCCGCTCCTGGCTCGGGATGCCGCTCGCATCCTCGGCCGACGTAACGCCCGGGCTCGTGGTCACGAGCGTGGTCCACGGCCCGGCGTCGCTGGCGGCGCGCTCCACGCGGAACCCGTCCTCGTTGAACGAGTTGTCGGCCCACGTGATCCGGACGCTCCCCGTGGCGATCAACACCGCATCGGCGTTGGACGCGGCGAGCGGCTCGAGCGGCAGCGGGTTGGCGCAGACGGTATTGGAGGTGCCGATGACCCGCTTATTCTGCCCGATCGCTTGAACGCTATAGCAGTACTGCAGCTTGGGGTCGAGTCCGGTGTCGCTGTACGAGGTGACCTTGGCCGCGGTCGTGGCGACGGTCGTGAAAGTGCCGTTCGCCCCCGTGGTAGAGCGGAGCACGTTGAACCCGGTCTCGTTGGGCGAGTTGTCCTGCCAGGCGAGGCTGATCGCGCCCGGCGACGCCGTGGCGGAGAGGTTGGACGGCCCCTTCTGGCTGCCTGTGGTGCTCGCGAACGATGCCGCGTCGGCGTCGGGGGCGAGCGGACGATCGGGATCGCAGCCGGGAATGGCCAAGAGCAGCACCGACAGTGCGACGGAGCAGTGGCGCAGAGCAAGCATGGGACCCTCCACACAGAGGTCCGTGGGGCCAACCACCCGTCTGAGCAGGCGCCCGCACGTTTGTCCCATGTTGGACGGACGAGCGCTGGGGATTGCTCGGAGCTGAGTCAGCGGGCTCGCTGGAAGCGGCCGCCGGTGGGGAAGGGGCCGGGTGCCGATTCGCTGTGCGACTCGAGCACGGTCAGGACGTCAGCGGAGAGGAGACCGATGATCGTGAGCGTTGGCCCGCCGGGCGCGGCGCGCGGAATCAGAACGGTGACCCGATCGTTGCCGTCCATGCTGCCAGCCACAGGGCCGAACACATCGGGCGAGACGCCCACGTCCCCGGCGAACCAGCGCGTGATGCGGCCGCGAAAGTGCATCGCATCGACCGACTCGACGGCGATGGTCACGAGGAGACCGGCGCCGAGCGATGACTTGTCGCGGGCGTCGGAGGCGCTCGAGTAGCTCCATGCGCCGAGCATCGCCGCCGCGGGTGGGAGTGCCGCCGGGGCGGTGCATGCACCGAGTAGCAGTATGGCAAACCAATGATGGCTCCGCATCCCACGTCTCGCGCTGCTGGTGGCACGACGTGAGACGGACGACTGCGGAGCCCTTGCTCAGCGGCCGTTAGCGATGGTTCATCGGGATCCCGGGAGCCCCCGCCCCCCCCATCACCGCGCGCTGCCGCATTGCTTGCAGGGCCGTCGTGGGCGGACCGACCGCCGACGCACGCACGGCGGTTGCCGTAGCAGCCTTGGTCGTGAATGTAAAGATTTCCGACAAAGTCTCGCCGCCGGCAGACGGCTTCCAGCCGATAAGGTCCAGGTAGCGATCGTCCGCTGCGTCGTCAACCGACGCCACGGGGAAGACCCTGTCGACCGCCCAATGGTAGACCGTGGTAGCCGGCAGGCCCAAGCCTTCCGCGGCGAGGTCGGGGATCTTCGTGTGGGCCGCGGTCGTGGCCAGCACGAAAGCTGGGTTGGCGCTTGTAGAACCGTCGGGAATCAGGTAGACGAAGTTGACCCCCGCTCCACCTCCCTCGGTCCAACTGAGGGACGTCGAAGCATCGACGTCAGGCGCGCCGTTTGCCGGTAGCGTGAGCTGCGCAGCAGGGAGTAGCAACAGGTCTACATCGGTGGAGTTTCCGCTGATGCCGGTCTTGATAACCCATGACGACCGTGATGCAAGATCCTGGGCGCCGACGCCTACGCCGAATGTCACTCCGCTGACGGCGGGTACCGTAAAGGAGAATGTCCCGACGCTGGTCACCTCGTCCCAGTAGACCGGGACTGCATCGAGGTACAGGAAGAGCCTTCGGAACGTCTGGTTGTAGCCCGGCGGAATGGCGACGGTGCCGGAGATGGTTTGCTCCGGGGGGTCGATCAGTTCGGCGGCGGCGAAATCATTGCCGTTGTAGGCGCTGCCGGCGGTGATGACCAGCGCCTTGCTGGCATAGCCGTCATAGCTCAGCGGGAGTCCCGAGATGGCGTCGGCGGTCCATCGCAACAGGTAGAGCCGGCCTAGCTGCGTGTCGGCCGCACCGCGCCACTGGACGTTGAAGCTGTAGTCACCGGTCGTGGCGTCCGCTGCACTCCCGGCAATCACGTAGCGCCCGCTCGTGAACACCACGACCGTGGACGTGCTGGTACCGGACGTCGGAGGCACGGTACCGCTGATCCACGCGCTCTTGGACACACCCTGGAAGGCGACGTAAAGCAGGCTGGGATCCGCCCGCGTGAGGCCAGCGTAGACCACCGCGGTATGCTCTCCGGGCGGCAGTAGGGCGATGTTATACGGCACCAGGACGCCGGGGATGGAAAACCGCCCGTCCGCGCCCGTCGTCACGGCGGTCGTGCCAGGCACGCGCACTGTGGCCCCGGTGATCGGGTCTCCGTAGCGGTCCTTCGCGACCCCATTGACGGTAATCCCAGGATTCGGACTTGTGCCACCCTTCTCACCTCCGCCGCATGCCATCAAAAGGCCGAAGCCCGCCCCCGCGAGGGTCACCAACCTGTGCTTGCGCATTGGACCTTTCCTCCCCTTTCACGGTGTCGCGATCGCGGTGAACTCGACGCCGGGCGTGCGCCCGGTGCCATCGGTGACGGCCGCCCGAACCTTGACTTGCTGCGGCGCGACAGCGCCGAGTGTCAAGGAGACCGACGCGACACCCGATGCATCCGTGACCGAGAGATAAGACGACAGCGAGGGCTGCGATGGCAACCCGCCATTCAGCAGATACCACGAGATGTGAGCGCCGGGCGCCGGGGTTCCGTCGTCCCGCGACACGCGCACTGTGAGGGGCAGGGGCAGCGTCGCGAGGGCCGTGTCGGTCTGTCCGTCACCGCTGGCGATGTTGATGAACACCGAGGGCTGCGGTCTCGGCGGCATGTCGCCCACCGGCGACCACGCCGGATCGAAGCCGATCCCGTGCCGCATCATTCCGGAGCCGTCGACGTTCACCACGGTGAGACCATACTGCTCGAAAACGATCACCTGGCCGTCCGGTGACCAGGACGGCGTTCGTCCGAACAGCGTGAGTTGCGTGAGTCCGGTCCCGTCCGGATTGATCAGGTAGACGGCACCGCCTTCGGCGTCCCCACGCTGGAAAGCGATCCGGCGACCATCCGGCGACCACCACGGCGTGTAGTCGTCTGAAGCATCGCTCGTCAGCTGCCGGACCCCGGAGCCGTCTGCATTCATCACGTAGATCGCGTTGGTCCCATGGCGGGAGCTCGCGAAGGCGATCCGCAGGCCGTCGGGCGACCAGGTGGGATGAGAATCGTAACCGCCGGTCGTGAGCCGTTGCACGCCAGAGCCGTCGGTGGCGTTCATGACGTAAATGGCGCCGTCACGTCCAAACGCGATCTTGCCGCCGTCCGGGGACCACGCCGGATCGCTGTGATCCGACGGATCGCTGGTCAAGCGCCGCAGCCCGGATCCGTCCGCGCCCATGACGTAGATGTCGCGGGCGCCACGGTTAGAGCGATCGAACGCGAGCTTGGTGCCGTCTGGTGACCAGGCGGGGCTGAAATCCCCCTCAACGCTGGTGAGCACGCGGCCGCTCGTGCCGTCGGCGTTGATCACTTGAATGCCGCCGTTCGGCCATACCGCGAACGCGATCTTGCTCATGTGATCGGTCGGCGGGGGTGGTGGACCGGACGCATTCACTACGATGTCCCCGCTGATCAGGTTGTTCAGGATCAGCTCGCCGTTTACCGGGCCGCCGAGCGGAGTGTTGGCGCAGAAGTCCTGCGCCGTGCCGAGACTGTCCTCGGCGAGTGGATCGGCGAGGCTGAGCTGGTCGGGCACGCCCCCGTCAGGCGGACCATTGTCGACGACCCGCCACCCGTCCTCGGCTCCCAGGGCGGTGGTGTCGTTGGCGCCCTCGACGACGCCGGCGATCCACGCCGCCTTGCCGCCGACGATCGTGAAGCAGGTCACGCGGCCGAACACGCGCCCACCGGTCGCGGGGTAGAAAATGCTAAAGCTGCCGGAGAAGCCGCCGTCAGTCTGGCGAACGGCGCTCATGACGAACGTGCGCATTTCGCCATTGAAGGGGTTGGCGATTATCGCCGGTTCCACGGTCGCGACGCTCGCCGCCACAACGGCGCTGCCCGTGGTGAACGGCGAGGCCACGTCTCCCTGCAGCGGGTCTCCGCGCAGGTCCGTCACGTCGGTCGAAACCGCCAGCACGTAATTGGTGTTCGGTGCGAGCAGTTGGTCCGGTTGGAACTCGGCCCGGAGGCCGTCAGCCGTGAGCGTGACGCGACCGCCGACGGGCGCTCCGGCCTGCAGGAGCCGAATGCCCCCCGTGGTACTCGCGCGGATTGGCTCGCTAAAGACGACCACGATTTGCGTATTGAGCGGAACGTCCTTTCTCATCGCAGGCGGGAAAGTCCGCACCACGGTCGGCCGCATCACCCGTGGCACTACCAGCGCGAGGAGCTTGGTTCCGCCCCCGTCGAGCTGGACGTCGAGTGCCAGGGTGTCTCCCGCGCGCGCTCCGACGGGTACGGGATCGAACCCCCCGGCGACCATCGCCGCCAGGACCGTTTCGGCTGTGCGCGGGTTGCGGATGGTCGCGAGCCCGCCATTGGGAATCGTTCCCGGCGACATGGATACGTAGGTGAGCTCGGCATCCGTCGTTCCACTACGCAATGGCGCCGCGCCGAGTCCCGCGGGCGTGTGAACTACCGGATCTGACGCGGTGGGCGACTGCGGCCGGGGCTCGATTGTGCGGGGCCCGGCGAGGTCGGGACGGTTGTCGAGGCACCCGACGCCCCAGCCGAGGGCGATCAGGCCGACGAGTGCCGGCCGCAGGTTAACGGCATCCACTCTCACGGGTTGCCTCCGCACGACGGCTTCGTGAGACGGACGCGCCCGTCGGGCCTGCTCACCGTCCACCCCCACAAGGGATCTCGGGTCATTGGACGAGCACTGTGACGCTGCCGCTCTGGCCGCCGGCGCTGGCGGTGATCGTCGCCGATCCGGCCGCAACCGCCTGGACGATTCCTTCGGGCGACACGGACGCGACCGCCGGATTGTCGCTCGACCAGGTGATGGGGCGGAAGAACACCCGGTGACCATATGCGTCTGAGAGTTGAGCGGACAGCTGCAGCGTCGCACCTGCGAGGAGCCTCGGGTTTACCGGCGTGAGCGTCACCGCGGCGACCGGTCTCTCGCGCACGGCTTGCCACGTTCCGGTACTGCTGCCGCACTGGGTCGCACCGCTCAGGCTGTCCAGGGCATTCCCCGAAACGGTACCGTAGTAGGTGCAGGACGCGGTCACGAGGAAGCGAACGGTGTCGCCGTTGACGAAGCCGTTCGATACTGGATCGGGCCCGTGGGTGTTGTCGCTCGGGCCACTGGATGTGGAGCACACGCCGACCTGCTGGGATGATCCCGTGAATGCAGACCCGGTTTGCGTGAAGACGTAGCTCCCGGTGTCGGCGCAAACCGGATTGGTGTACTGCTCGGTCCAGTCCCAGATGCCGTTGATGTTCGCCGGGGGCAGGGGCGTGAACGCGGTCGCTGTGAACGTCACTAGCGGAGCGCCCGGCAGGCCGTTCGCGGTGGCCGTCACGCTTTGGGATCCGTCGCTCGGCCCGAGGGTGTGCCGTGCACTCGCGTAGCCGTTCGGCGACGTTGTCGTATCGTTTGCGGGAGTGATCGAGCCCCCGCCGGCCGTTACCGTCCAGTCGATCACAGCACCCACGATGCTGTTGCCGTATGCGTCCGTCACCCGAACGACGTAGTCAGCGCCGAGCGGCGTGTTGATCGGGCCGGTCTGATGGTTTCCGGAGCCGTAGCGGAGCTGTCTCGGTCTAGCGGGCGTCGCGATGGCGGTGAAACACACTCCCGATCCGCATGGCGCATCGCTAGCGATGAACAGAACGGCCGGCGTGTACACCCCGGGGACGGTTGCTCGAACCGGATACACCCCTGCCTCTGACGCGAACGTCAGCCTGAACGCTGCGATTCCTTGGGAATCCGTGAGTGTCGAGGCCGTGATCCCGATAATGCCGGTCAGGGTGTCGCTGGGTGTCTGCCACCGCACCGTGACGCCTGGGGCGGGAGTGTCGCCCCGCCGGACGAGGATCCGGAACGGGCTCGCGAGCGTCGCGAGGACCGTATCGGTCTGTCCATCTCCACTGTTGGTGGGGGCTTTCAGGTAGTAGAGAGGTGGGAGCGGGGTGACGGGCGTCGTGATTTGGTCTTCGCGACACGCGGCAGCGAACACGGCGGCGAAGGCGGTGAGGGCCATATGAGTACGCACGACGCACCAGTTCATTGGCTACGGCGTCCCCACGCCGACGTCGAGTATAGGCCAGTACATGTCGCAGCGGGTGGTCGAGTTGGATGCACACGCCGAAAGCTCGGCCGAGCCGGCACCGAACCCCATGGTCCCCGGGAACGTCCACTGAGCCGATCTGAATCCGTCGAGCTCCGAGATCGTGGTGTCGGGCTCGACGCCGCCCATCGACGCTCGGAATCGAATCACTGCGCCTTCGACCCCCGCGCCGGTGCCATCAATCACTTGCGCGGTGAGATTCACGTGTACCGAGTCACCGCCGTTATTGGCATTGAGGATCTGACAGCAATCCACGAAGTACTCCTGATAGCCACTATCGGTAGTCGCGGTCGTGAATTCGACGGTGACCGCCGCCTCGAGCGGCTGGCCGTCCAGGTCGCGGATCCCCTGCGTGATGACGAGCTCGTACGTCGTGGCTGGGGCGAGCAGCGCCGCGGGCGTGAAGAGCACCGTGGTGTGTGCAGAATCGCGGAACCGGAGTTCGCCGTCGACGATCACCGAGCCGCGCCGGAGCTGCACCGTTCCCGCGGTCACGCTCGCGGAGTCGATCGGCTCGCTGAAGACGATCACGATACTCGCGTTAAGCGGCACGTCCCGCTTCCTAGAGCCGGGATTCGTCCGGACGAGCATCGGTGGGCGTCTCGGCGACACCGCCGCCAGTACCGAGTGCACCACCGTGCCGTCGGCATCGCGTACGACGACCTCGATCGTATCCCCGGCCACAGCGCTCATGGCCACCGGGTCGAAACCGCCGTCGCCCACGGGAGCCTCCACCGTGCTCCCGGTGCGCAGATTCTGAATCGTGGCCTTTTGGCCGCTCGGGGCCGTCCCGGGCGGCAGGGAGACGTAGGTCGTCTCACTCGTCGCGGTCGGGGCGAGAGGGATAGCCGAGCGGCCGGCCACCGGTGAGACCCTGGTGACCGGATTGGACACGATGACCTCTCGCAGTGGCGGCGGTGGCGGTGGTGGCCCCATGTCGTGGCAACCGCCGAACCAGACCGCAGCACCAACCACCAGGCACACCGCGCCGCTCGCTCGCAAGAGCTTCATGGTCCTCCTTGCAGCGTCGGCGTCGAACTTCCTGAGGCGGCGACGAACCCCGCCCAATAGAACGGATGTGCCGTCGCGGGCGTAGCAAGCAGCGTGCGTTGAGCGGCGGCCAGTGCACGGTCGGTGTCCCCGCCGGACAGGTATCCCTCGTAGAACCGCTCCATCAGCGCCGCCGTCGCCCAGTCCTCGACCGGCCACAGGGTGGCCACGACATGCGCAGCCCCGGCATGCAAGAACGCACGCGTGAGCCCGATCCAATCGTCCCCCGCCGGGACGTCCCCCAGCGCGCCCGCGCCGAGCCCCGTCTGACACGCCGACAGGACGACGAGGTCTGCGGCCAGGTGGAGCCCGAACACCTCGTGCACCTCGAGCCGTCCGTCCTGCGCACTGTCCGCAGCCAGATCGACGAACGAGAACAGCGGATTCTGCTTGTTGAGCACTCCGTACGTGGCGAGGTGCAGGATGCGGCGGCTGGGTGCCTCACGACGGAACACCGCTTCAGTCGCCGCGCTGCCGGTGAGGACCCGTGCGTCCGCGCCGCTGAGGCGTCCGACCGCCGCCACTTCCCGCCGCGACGCCGGTAGCACATCCGGTCTCGGCGCCAGGGCCAGGGTACCGCTCGGGGCGAGGCGCGCCGCACGATTGCCTAGGGCGAGCCAGACCGTTGCCGAGGG
>Ga0075424_100003738_pt1 | contig 14279 bp, 11 predicted proteins | sample SoiMethybrSBSTD3_FD_75301 | JGI IMG/M metagenome (GOLD analysis project Ga0075424, IMG submission 75301) | Bulk soil microbial communities from a Populus tree surrounding site in Tennessee, USA - Soil MetaG P. TD hybrid SBSTD3 | ecosystem: Environmental > Terrestrial > Soil > Tree plantation... | reverse complement strand
ATTGCCGCGGATCGCCAGCAGGCCGCCGTGCACCTTGGGGTGCAGGGTTTTGAGCCGACCGTCCATCATCTCGGGGAAACCGGTGTGCTCGGCAACATCCGTGACGGCTATGCCGGCCTCCTGGAGGGCGCGGGCAGTGCCACCGGTGGAGAGGATCTTGATGCCGCGTCCAGTCAATGCGTTGGCGAATTCGACCAGCCCCGTCTTATCCGAGACCGAGAGGAGGGCGCGTTCGATCTTAGGACCTGCTGCGGCGGCGGGATCGGTCATGGGATCTGCCCCTTGAGTGTCGACGCTCGAACGGGCGCGTTAGCATGGATTTGGGTTGCAAAACAGGTGCCTGGCGCAAAATCGCGGCCGGTCACCGCGGCTCGTGGCGCGAAGCTGCCCCCGCAAATCCGGCGCTCGTCTCTGCCAGCCGTTCAACGAGGCCGCTGGCCCCGGCCGAGACTGCCTCTGCCGCCTGGGCCATCCCGATGCGCTCGATGACCCAGGACACTTCCGAGGCGCCGTAGCATTGCGCGCGCAGCACCACCTGCTGAGCGGGACGAGCACCCGCGGCATCGGCAAAGTAGATGCTATCCTCAATCGAAAGCGCGGCTCCCGTCGCCCTCAGTCTCCACGTCTCGCCACCGTCGAGCACCAACTCCGCCGCTTCTGCCGAAGGGGCAAGGCGCGCTTCGGCGCGCGGATGCAGATGGAAGTGGATGGAGAACGGCACGTCCCAGGAGAACCGCACCACGCCTTTGGCAGATCCCAACCGATCCACCCCCTCCAGCCGCGATCCCGCGCCGTTGAGCCTCAATGTGCGCGCGTGCAGCAGGCCCCAGCGCCCGACGTAGCCGTCGTGTGAGGCGTCTAGGCCGATCGCACCGTCCGCCCTCTTTAGGGCACAGGTGACGTGGTCGGGATGGCGCAGCGGTGGAGCGCCGATGTCGCTCTCCAGGTGCGCATCGCGCACGAGCTTGGCCGACGACTGCTCACCCAGACACAAGGTGTTGTGGTTTGGCGTGGCGCGCGCGAGGCTGCGTCTGCCGGCGTCAATCTCCCCGGGTACGCCGCCATTGACGAGCACGAGCTCGCTACCCGAGCTGAGCTCGAACGAGAGGCACCCGGCGCAGGCCGCGCCCGCGAGGACCATCGGTGGGGGCGGCGCGGCGTCGACCAGGACGACGGTCGATCCCCTCTCTAGTCGCACGTACCCTGAGCGCTCGAGGTTGGCCGATGGGCTCGTTCGCCCCTCGTCGTAGGCAAGCACCGTGGCAAGCGCACCGCGTTCGCCCGGTCCCATGCCGTTAAAGCGTGCTGGCATGCCGTCGCCAAGCCGCAGATGGCCCAGCATCTCCGTCACGCGGCGGATGGCCGACAACAGCGCCGGATCGGGCGTCTTGCCGCGCGCAGCGTAGCACCGTCGCAGCGGCAGGAGATCGAGCAGAAGCTCAACCAGGGTCCACGGATTGCGGCCGATGTGGCCCCCGCCCGGCACGGGGACTTGACGCTCGAGCTCGCCCACCAGGAGCTTCTGCGATAGCTCCAGACGGCGGTCGTGGCCGGCGATGCACAGATCGGCTTGCACGAGGCCGATCAGCGCGGCAAGCCGTGGCCAGCCATCGGCTGCATCCTGCCACGAGCTCGAAAGATAGGTGATCTGATCGCTGAGGCTTCGCATCACGGCGGCATAGCGCTTGGGTTGCGAGCCATCGAGGATCAGGCCGGCGTGCGAAAGCCAAGACAATACCCTCCGGCCGACGATCTCGGGCCGCCACGCAAGCTCCGGGGCCCTGCGGCTGCGCCGGATCCATTCGGTGGTGAGCTTGCGCGCAATCGACCTGTCCTCAGGTTGGCCGCTGTCGAGGTGTCGCAGCCAACCGAAGCCGTGGAGTTCGCGGGCCCAGGCTGGACTCGGCGGCGCGATCATGAAGGGCGACCGACCCCGCAGATCGGCGACAGCGCCGGCAAGGCCGAAGCTGCCAGAAGCGACCTCGTCGGCAAAGCTTGGATCGTGCGCACGCAGGTCGGGCGGCGCCAGCAGCAGCTCGTCGGCGGCGGGCGCGCGATAGCGCCAGAGCATGAGACGCGAGCGGCGCATGCGGGCCAACGCACTCCGCCTTGCCCGGGCAACGGCAAGCACCGCCAAGCCCAGCTGCTCGCGCGCGCCACGCCTTCCCCCCTCGTGGGCGGCAGGCGTTGGCGAGGGTTGCCCGAGGGATTGCGAGGTGCGCTCCGATAAGTCCGTCATCGCGCTCGCTTAGCCCGGCGCTGTACCTGAGCCAAGCGGCGCCCTCACAAAGGCTGTGCACCAATTGTGGACAAGCGCCGAGCGCTTGCGGTGCGCGCCCGCGCGGGGATGGAGGCGCGAGGCATTGCCCGTTACCATGGCGCATGCCGGCAAGGTGCTGGCGATCACGTGTATGGGGGGATGGTGTCGCCATTTCAGCGATCCGCGAGCCGTCGGCGCGTCCTGCAGCTTTTGCTCACGAGCCCAGTGTTCTCGCCCCCAGTGCTCTCGCCAATGATCCGTCCTGCTCTTGCGCAGGACGCTACGGCTCCATCGCGCCTGCCCGATCCGTTGCCGTGGGGGCCTCGGGACCTCGGCAAGCTCATCGGTGAGCCGAAAGAGGCGCTCTCCGTCTTCGATTTCGAACCGGTGATGAAGAACAATGTGCCGGCGGCGCATTTTGGTTATATGGCCACGGGCCTCGACGACGAGGTCACGCTGCGCAACAATCGCGAGGCCTTCTTGCACTTTCAGCTGCGGCCGCGGCGACTGATCGACGTGAGCAAGATCGACACCAGCTGCGAGATCCTGGGCGCGACCTACGAGAGCCCGATCGTCATCGCGCCGACCGGCAGCAATCGTGCCTTTCACCCAGATGGAGAATTGGCCGTCGCCCGCGCGGCGCGGGCGGGCAACCATCTGCAGATTCTCTCCACCGTCGCCACAGTTTCGGTCGAAGAGGCGACCGCAGCGCGCGGTGCGCCGATCTGGTTCCAGCTTTACCCGACGCGCGAGTGGGGGATTGGGGATCGATTGGTCAAGCGCGCGGAGCGGGCCGGATGTCCGGTGATCGTCCTGACGGTCGACAATCTCGGACCACAGAAGTGGGAGACCTTCATGCGCCTGCGCAGGACCGATGCGCGCGAGTGCGGGAGCTGCCACGGCGGCAATACCTATCTCAGTCGCAAGCCGAACTTCGAAGGCATCGATCTCAAGGGCACCGCCAGTACAGCTGCTGCCAACCTCACCTGGGACTACGTCAAGCGACTGCGCGACAGCACGCCCGCGAAAATCGTGCTCAAGGGCATCCTCGCTCCTGAGGACGCCAGGCTCGCAGCCGAGATCGGCATCGATGGTGTCATCGTCTCCAACCACGGCGGCCGCGCCGAGGATGGGGGTGGAGCCACTATCGATGCCCTGCCTGACATCGTCGAAGCCGCCGCGGGTCGCATGCCCATCCTGGTCGACAGCGGCTTCCGGCGCGGGACGGACATTGTCAAGGCGCTCGCCCTAGGCGCTCGCGCCGTGTGCATCGGTCGGCCATATCTGTGGGGGCTTGGTGCATTCGGGCAAGCCGGCGTGGAGCGCGTGCTCGAGATCCTGCGCGGCGAGACCCGGGCGGCGATGCAGCAGCTGGGCGCGCCCTCCCTCGGGCATCTGCGCCCCTCACTGGTGGTGCGGCGCGTGTGACGCCTATCCGGCGCGCCAATCAAGGCTTGCGCCGCAGCCGTGCCACGTAAAAGCCGTCGAGCCCGGAGAGCTCCGGTTGCTCCAGCTGCAGGTGGCACGGTAGCGTGCGGAGCTCTCCTTGGGCGGTGATCCACTCGGGTTCGGCGCCGATCTCGGCCGCTGCGATGGGCACGCGCTCGAAGTCGGTCCGCTCCTTTAGGAGGTTGGCAATTTGCAGGGCACCCTCCTCCGGCTCGAGCGAGCAGGTGCTGAAGACCACAAGGCCTGAGGGGGCCACGAGAGTGGCCGCGTGCGCGAGCATCGCTCGCTGCAACTGGGCCATTCGGGCGACGTCCTGCGCGCCCTTCAGGCGCAGGATGTCGGGGTGGCGGCGGATCGTTCCCGTGGAAGTGCAGGGCGCATCGAGCACCACCACGTCAAAGGTCCGCCCGGGGGACCAGGCGATCGCATCGGCCTCGATCACATCGGCCGAGAGCCGCAGCCGCAGGAGGTTCTGAGCCAACCGAGCCAGGCGCGGGCCGGACACGTCGACGGCTGTGACCTTGGCCCCAGCGGCAGCCAGAGCGGCTGTCTTGCCGCCCGGCGCGGCACAAAGGTCAGCCACTGTTTTTCCCGCCACCTCGCCGGCGGTCGCAGCGACCAGCGCCGCAGCTGCATCCTGCACCCACCAGGCGCCCTCGACGTAGCCTGGCAGGTCCTCGATGCGCCCATGATGCGTGAGCCGGACCGAGCGTGTCGACAGCGCGCGCCCGCCGAGGCGCTCTGCCCAGGTTGCCGCGCTGTCGCCGCCGGACTTGACGCTGATGTCGAGCGCGGCCTCGCGCAGGCTTGCCTGGGCGAGGCGGCGCGTCAGCTCCGCGCCGTAGCTTTGGCTCCAGCGTTGCCACAACCAGTCTGGCATGTTCAGTCGCGTGGCATCTTGACGCCTGACGAGCTCCGGTCCGTGCTCGGCAACGCGACGCAGCACGGCATTCACGAGTTTGGCGAAGCGACGCGCGCCGCGATCGTGCCGCGTGGTCTCCACGGCCAGATCCACGACGGCGTGCGGCGCCATGTCGAGGCAGACGAGCTGCGCCGCGCCGGTGAGCAGGATCGGCCACAGGCGACCCTTGTTGGCGGGCAACGGCCGCTCAAGGAAGGCCTTGAGGACGTGCTCCAACTCGCCTTGGCGGCGCAGCACGGTGGCGGCAATCGCTCGCGCCAGCGCTCGGTCGCGCGCCTGCAGGGCGCCGAGCTGGGGCGAGGTGGCGCATTGCGCCCACACCTGCTCCAAGGGCCGTGCCTCCAGCAGCACGCCTGCGACGAGGTGGGCCGCTAACGTGCGCGCAGCCAGCCCCGGTGGACCGCCTCGCGCGTCCAACATCTGTGGGCCTTTGCGCACCTTGGATATCTTCCGTTTGGAGCACCTGCCTCGCTCGGCGGGCTACCTCGCCGGGGGCGAGGTGCAGGGCGAACGCCGACCCCCGCCGGCACGGGATATGCCGCGTTGGCAAGGCTTCTTGCAAGCTCCAATCAAGCCAAAACGAGCTGGGGCTCGGCTTGCCTGCGGGGGCTCGGCTGCAGGCTCGCTGCCCCTTTGCGGGTGCCCTGATGCTAGCATCGCGGCGAGGTCAGGAGGCTACTTCTTCGCTACATATTTGCTGCCAAGGTAGGCACGGACAACCTCGGGATGGCCCTGGATATCGCCTGGGGTGCCGCTGGCGATGATGCGGCCCTGATTTAGGCAAACGATGCGGTCGGAGGCACCCATCACCATCTTCATGTCGTGCTCAACCAGCAACACGGTGATGCCCCGCCCCCGGATCTCTCCCAGCAGCTTCATAAAGCTTGCCGTCTCCACGGGGTTCATGCCGGATACGGGTTCGTCGAGCAGCAGCAACGTGGGCTTGGCGGCGAGCGCAACGGCCACCTCCAGCAACCGCAATTCGCCATAAGGCAGCGACGCAGCGGTGGTGTCAGCGCGTGACTTCAGTCCAACGAAACGCAGGATGTCGCCCACGTCGCGGGCCGACTGCGCCTCCTCCCGCGCTACCGAAGAGAGACCGGCAAGAATAGCCAGCGTCCGCTGGCGCGAGTGCAAGTGCCGACCGATCGCCACGTTACCGCGCACGGTCTGGCCGGCAAAGATGCTGGTTTTCTGGAAGGTTCGCACGACGCCGAGCGCGGCAATTGCGTTGGGTCTGAGGCCGGTGAGACGCGCCCCGCGATAGCGGATCTCCCCCCTGGCGGGTTCGATGTAGCCGGTAATGGCGTTGAAGGCCGAGGTCTTGCCGGCACCGTTGGGACCGATGAGGGAGAGCACCTCGCCTTCGCGCACCTCAAAGGAGACGTTGTCGACGGCTGTGAGCCCGCCGAAGCGAAGCGTCAGCCCTTCTACGGCGAGCGCGATGCCAGGGACGCTCATGGGGTGGCTGCGGTGCGCGCGCGCCCCTGCCACCAGCGCCGAACCGCCGGCACAATGCCCTCAGGCAGGAAATACACGATGAGGATCATGAGTACGCCGTAGATCACCCATTGTATCTCGGGCTTGATGGCGGCAGCGCGGAGCACATCGGGTAGCAAACCAAAGATCAGACCACCGACAATTGGTCCGGCCTGCGTGCCCTTGCCGCCACTGATCACCATGATGACCATGGTGACGGTGTAGATGAACAGGAATACGTCCGGGTCGACGATGCGCACATAGTGGGCATATAGGACGCCTGCCGCGCCGGCCATGGCGGCGGATACCACCGTAGCCAGCACGAGGTAGTGCGTCACATCGATCCCGACCGAGGTCGCAAGTGGTTCGTTCTCCCTGAGCGCCACCATGGCGCGGCCGGCGCGCGAGTGCACCAGGCGACGGATGAGGACGTAGCAGAGCACCGCCACGATGAGCGTGAGCCAGTAGTTGGCGGATTTGCGCAGGAAGGCTAGCTCGGCGACGCCTGGTATCGCGAGCCGCAGCGCGGGGATGTTGTTGAGCGCCATGGGGCCCTGGGTCAGCTCCACCCAATTGAGCGCAACCAGACGCACGACTTCGGCGAAGCTCACCGTGACGATGACGAAATAGGCCCCGCGCACCTTGAAAGAGACGCGCCCTATGACCCAGCCGCTCAGTCCTGCCAGCGCCACGCCGCACAGCATGGCAAGCCACACCGGTTTGGGCTCCAGGCTCACCACCCAGTTGGGCAACAGATGCACCTCGAAGCCCAACGAAACCAGGCTCGACACGTAGGCGCCGATCCCAAAAAAGGCGACGTGACCAAGGCTCAGCTGGCCCGTATAGCCGAGCAGCAGGTTGAGGCTCATCGCCGCAATGATGAAGATGCCCGTCAAGATGAGCACGTGCAGGGCATATAGGTCCGTGAGCCACAGCGGGATGGAGGCAAGAAACAGCAGCCAGAGAGCGGTGAGCGCGCGCTTCACCCGACGCGCTCCTTCTGTGCGAATAGGCCCGTGGGCCGAATAAGGAGGATGGCGATGATGAGCATGAAGCCCATGCCGTCGCGGAAGCCCGAGGACACGTAGGCGGCGCCCAGCTCCTCCATGAAGGCCAGAATGAATCCCCCGACGGTGGCGCCGGGGATGCTGCCGAGGCCGCCGAGGATGACAACGGCGAAGGCTTTGAGCGAGGCGAGATCACCCATGGTCGGGTAGACGACGAACACGGGACCCAGCAGTGCGCCTGCGGCAGCGGCGAGACCGGAGCCTAGAGCGAACGTTGTGGTGTGGATGAAATTGATGTCGACGCCCATCAACAAGGCGGTCTCCCGGTCCTGGAAGGTGGCGCGCATGGCCTTGCCAAGCTTGGTGAGGTTGATGAGCGCGTAGCTGCCGGCGATAAGCGCCAGCGCCACCGCGAACACGAACAGCCGGTTCCACGACACCGAGACTGGTCCGAGCACCAGCGGCGAGGACGGGAACGGCGTGTCGATCGACTTGGCCACGCCGGACCACGTGAACTGCTCAAGATTTTGCAGCGCGATCCAGGCGCCGATCATCACCAGCATCGTGGTATCGATGTCGGCGCCCTTGAGCCGGCGCAGCAGCGTAAATTCGAGGACCGCTCCCAGAACAATGCCGAGCAGCACGGCCAGCACAAGCGCCAAAAAGAAGTTCACGTCGGTGATCATGACGCAGAAGAACATCATGTAGGCGCCGAAGCTGTAGAGCTCGCCGTGGGTGAAGTTCACCACCCGCATGATGCCGAAGATGAGAGTGAGGCCGATACCCAAGAGCGCATAGGTACCGCCGAGGATCAGGGCATTGAGCGCGTGCTGGAGCAGCTGGTCCATGGTGTCACCCCGGCGCTTGCCCCGGGATCCATCTCACGCTCGCTCCGATGTCCGCGGATGGTCGCCACCCCCGGCAACAGAGCCAGCGATGACACCCATCCCTCGGTCCTATTGTCTCACGACTTTGCCGCCATCGATCTTGACGAGGTATACGCTTGGCACGTTCTGCGCGCTCTCTTTGCCTGCCGGGCCCTGCTTGATAAAGGCGATGTCGCCATTGATACCCTTCACCTTGACATCCCACAGCGCTTTGGTGATGGCCTCGGCTTCGGCCTTGCCTGCCCCCTTGATGGCCTCGACAATGACGTGGACGCCGTCCCAGCCGCGAAAACCTTCGGTCAAACCGCCGACGTTGTACTTCTTCTCATTCCACAGGCCGATGAACTTTCTGGCGACGTCCGGGTTCTTCACCGCTTCGGGAAACCAGGGCGTGAAGAACACGAGATGGTAAGAGCCGTTGGCCGCGTCGCCCGCCTGCGCAATGAGCTGGTCGGGCGAGTTGGAACCCCCTGTGGTGATGATGCGCGCCGTCAGCTGTTGGTCCTTGGCCTGCTTGAGAATGAGCGTGATCTGCTCAACTGCAGTGGTCACGAATAGCGTGTCGCCTCCGGATGCCTTGATCTTGGCGAGCTGGGCTGAGAAGTCGGTAGCCTTCGGGTCCATCGTCTCCTTGACGCCGATCTCGACGCCCGCCCTTAGCGCGGCCTCGGAAAATTCCTTGGAGGCGCCGAGGCCGAAATCGTTGTTGGTCGCGAGGAAGTCGGCCTTTTTGATGCCGAGCGACTGGAAGAGCGGCGTGAACGCTTTGGCCTCCATCTCCGAGGTCGGGCTGATGCGAAAGACATAAGGGTTGCCCGAGGTGGTAATCTTGCCGGATGAAGAGGTCTCGACCAACATCGGCACCTTGTACTCCTCAAGCTTCGGCATGACCGCCAGCGTAAGGGTCGAGCTCCAGGCGCCCATCATCACAGGTACCTTGTCCTTGACGATCAACTTCTCTGCTGTGGAGACCGCTTCTGTCGGATTGGACTTGTTGTCCTCCACAATGAGCTCGATTTTCTTGCCGAGCACGCCACCCGCCTTGTTGATCTCCTCCTCGGCAAGTTTGGCGCCCTGCGTCACGTAGTTGCCCGAGGCGGCAAACGCACCCGTGAGCGGCTGCGTCACGCCGATCTTGATGGTGTCCTGGGCGCTCGCCGGTCCACCGAGAAGCGCCGTGCCCAGCAGGGTGCCTGCGGCGGCAAGGGCAAATCTGACGGCCATGGCTTTCATACGCATCTCCCGTTGCTCGACACGCGCGATTGCGGCGAAGCTCCCCCGCGACCTCGGACGGCGGCTGCAAATTGATACCATGTTGCAAACACCATCGCAGTTTGAGGATAAGAGGGCCTCCCCACACTGACAAGTTTCAAAGGCAGGTGCCGCGCCGTGCACTGAAGCAAGCGAAGTCACGCTGCCGCAAGCGACGCCATGCGCCCCCTCTCGCGCCCAGGCATGGGTTGGCACTGGATTGGCCCCGGGTTGGCCCTGGGTTGGTACTGGGTTGGTACTGGGTTGGCCCCCGGGTCGGCCTTGGGTTGCTTCGCGTTGGCTCCAGGTTTGCTACCGGCTCCCCGGATCGATGGCCGCATCGGCGGGATGCGGCGCGCAAAACGGAGCCCGCATCCTCCCTCACGTCATCTTCTTTCTCAAGCGCGGAATGACCTCCTTGGCGAGGGCTGTGACCTGGTCCTCTTCGTAGCGGTAGGGCACGAAAATGATACGATCGATGCCGGTGGCCAGATGCGCCTCGAGCTGTTCCACGCACTCCTCCACCGTTCCCATAATGGCGCTCTCCATGGTCGATTCCGACCACGAGGCGTAGTCCCACTCGGTCTGCAACCACTGCTTCATCGGCGCCTCGATCTTGGCACGGGCACCGATGCAGATGGGCAGTTGGTTGGTGGAGATGAGGCTATCGGGGTCGCGGCCCGCCTCCTCGGCGAAAGCCCGCACCTTGGCCCAGGCGCGCGCGAAGCCGTGCGCCGTATAGTAGTAGGTGAGCCATCCATCACCCTTGGTGGCCGCGCGCTTGAGCACGGCATCGACGTAGCCTCCGATCAAAATGGGTGGGCGCGGCTTCTGCAGAGGTTTTGGGTAGAGCACTGCTCCGCGCAGCTTGTAGGGTGGGTAGTCGCCGTCGACCTTCTCCTCGGTCCAGAGCCGGTTGATGACCTCGAGGCTCTGCTCCATGACCTTGCCGCGCTGATGGAAATCCGCGCCAAGTGAATCAAATTCGCGCTTGTACCAGCCCACGGCCGCGCCAACGATCAGCCGGCCAGCGGAGATGTGGTCGATGGTGGCGAGTTCCTTGGCCAAGAGCACGGGGTTGCGCATTGGCAGCACCAGGATGCCGGTGCCCACCTTGATCTTGGTGGTGCGGGCTGCCACCGCGGTGAGGATCGACAGCGATTCCTGGATGGGGAAGCTCGGCTCGACGCCGAGCAGGATGTGGTCCCACGCCCACAGGGATTCATAGCCCAACGCCTCCATCCTGACGCCGTAGTCGATGAGCGCCTGCGCATCCGGCATCTGCGGGTATTTGGTGAAGTTGCGCATTGCGATGCCAAATACGGTCGCATTGTTCCTTTTGGCTGCCATCCCGCTCCTCCGTCATCCCCGTCAAACGGGGCACCCAAGCAACTCTCTGCTGCCGACAACGCCAGCCCGCCGGCATGACGTCAAGCCGTATACAACCGTTCCGGGTCCAACTTTCGCAGCACCGCAAGTTCCTCCTGGCGCGGCGGCTCGGCCGTCGCCATGTGATCGTCAAACAGCAGCGCAAAGCCGGTGTTATCCCGCACCTCCTCCCGCGTCACGCCCTCGTGCATGGCAAGTACCTTCATCTCGCGGGTCTCTTTGTCGAAGCCCATGATGGCAAGATCGGTCACGACCCGCCACATCCCGCCCTGGGGCAGCCCGGCGCGATCGCGCGTGTGGTGGCCCTTGATCCAACCGGGCGACGTGATGAAATCCACGTTCCTCACGAAGCGCCGCTTCTCGTGCTTCATGGCGACGATCATGTTCGTGAGTGAGGAGATGTCGTTACCCCCGCCGGTGCCCGGCAAGCGGATGGTGGGATTGTCGGCATCGCCGATGAAGGAAGAGTTGAGATTACCGAAGCGGTCGATTTGTGCTCCGCCCATGAAGCCGACGTCCACATAGCCCCGTTGCAGGAGCAGCAGCACGTCGGTGATCGGCAGCACCATATTGGAGCGGCGGGTGCAGCGCTGTTCGTTGGTGGATGGTGGCAGCTCGCCCGGCACGATGAAGGGGCCGATCGTCCCCCCTTCGAACAGGATGGTGAGGTGCGGTGCGAAGTTGCGCTGCGCCAGCGTCGCCGCCAACAGGGGAATACCGACGCCGGCGAATACGACCTGGCCATCCTTCAACAGCCGCGAGGCCATTACCGCCAGCAGCTCGGAGGCCGTGTAAGCTCGGCGCGGCGCCTGATGCTTAGTCATTGTGCACGCTCCGGCCGCGCCGGCATGCGTCGAGCACCTCGTGCATGCCGATCTTTGCGAGATAGTCGGCCCAAGACTTGGGGCCGAAGTAGAACTCATCCAGATAATCGCAACAGCCCTTCAGCGCATCTTTTGCGGTGCGTTCCGCGTAAGCGTCGAGTTGCGTAAAGAACGGTTCGTAGACGCCATAGCATTCGTGCGGCGCGCAACCGATGGGCGCCTCGACCACGGCCTCCACCGTGAAGAAGGGGATGCGCGTCTGATCGGGCGCGCGGCGGATCTGGTCGTTGGAGACGATCCGCTCGGTGGTGAGGATGACGCGGTTTGCCGCCATGGCCATGTCGATGTCCATGAACTGAAGGCCGTCGAGCTGCGCGTTGCCGTAAGCATCGCAGCGCTGCGCGTGGATCAATGCAACGTCTGGATTGAGCGCGGGCAGTAGTACGAGCCGATCACCGGTGAAGGGGCACTCCATCGTCTTGAACTCGTCGCCGACCCGCTTGCTCACGTCCGAGCCAATCATCGACCGCGACGGCATGAACGGAATGCCCATGGCGCCGGCGCGATAGCGCAATCCGATCGACATGTGACTCCATTCCTCGAAGTGGGCGAGCTGGTTCTCGGTAAAATGGCGCATCACCTTCGACACGCCCCAGACGATGCCTTGCGAAAACCAGCTGGTGATGATGTGTCGAGAGGCGCCGGAGGCGAACAGCAAATCGCCCTCGGTGGAGGTAATCGAGCGCGAGATGGTGAGATCCTTTCGGCGCGCGCGAATGAGCGCCCAAATCATGGCCATGGGCGTGCGCGACATCGTGCACCCGCCGATGCCGACATGGTCGCCGTCGCGTACGAGTTTCGCCGCCTCTTCCAGCGACATCACCTTCTCGCGCAGGCCGCGGTCGCGAGCGAGCGTAGCGCTGCGCAGCTGCTGGTATGGCTTGATCAGGTTCTCGCTCTTCATGCGGGGCTCATTCTTCCGGATTTGCTCATGCAGCCGCCGCCATGCCGTTATCGCGATTGAAGGCCGCAATCATCTCGTCCCATTGCGGCACCAGGTCGTGCAAGCCACGCCAGAACTTCGCTGAGCGACGGCGGTCAAAATCGGCGAGCTCAACGCCTTGTTGTTCCACCCAAGTGAAGTAGCCAAGATTGAAAATGCGCTGCCGCTCGCGCTCGGTGGCCTCGAGTACGTATTCAGTGCCTGCGCCGAGCAGATGCTGGCCGACAATCTCGGCCGCCGTCTCCAGCATCAGCTCTGCGCGGTTGTGGCGCCGCTGGAGGTAGCGGGCCAGTTCGCTTGCGTACATCGCGTGACCATCGGTCGCCACCGTGATGATCACATCGGTTGGACCAAGTCGGTAATGCCGGGCCATCTTGATGGCGCCCAGCACGTTGGCAATCGAGGAGAGCCCGAAATAGGCAAGTGCGCTCGTGATCTGTGCCGGCACGCCAAGCCGCCGCACGAGGTGCTCGCGGCCCGCATCCGTGTTGAACACCGCATTTAGCCCATCGGTCGCCTGGTCGCTCACGCCGATCACCAGGTCCGTGTTCATGACATTATGGATCAGCGGCACGTGCTTGTCGCCAATGCCTTGGATGTTGTGCTCGCCGTAACCGTTCAACAGCAGCGTCGGGCATTCGACCGCTTCTACGACGGCAATGCGGGTCCCGAACTCGTCCTTGAGGTAGTCGCCGGCGGCCAGCGTGCCGGCCGACCCGCTGGCGGCGACGTAGCCAGCAAGGCGCAGGTGGGGAAGGCTGGCGCGCAGCGCCTCGAACACGGCCTTCAGAGCCGGCCCGGTGCAGCGCCAGTGCGCGAGGTAGTTGCCGAACTCGCTAAACTGGTTGACGATCTCGTTGGCGTCGTCGCGTTGCAGTTGCGCGCATTTGTCGTAGATTTCCTTAACGTTGGATTCGGTGCCTGGTGTGCGCACGATGTCTTCCGGTGCCCTCACCCATCGGGCGAGCCAGTCGAAGCGCTCCTGGCTCATGCCGGACGGCAGCACGGCCACGCCGCGGCAGCCGAGGATCCTGGAGATGGCGACGCCTCCGCGACAATAATTGCCGGTCGAGGGCCACACCGCGCGCTGGCGGGTGGGATCGAAGCGCCCCGAAACGAGCCGCGGCGCCAGGCAAGCATAGGCGGCGAGCACCTTGTGCGCTGCGATCATCGGAAAGAGGGCTCCCAAGAGCACGACGATGCGCGCCTCCACCCCGGTCAGCGCCGGCGGCAGCTCGATGTGCACGGGGACGGTCACCGACCCCGTGCGCGCAAGATCGTTGAACCAGTGCACGCGCTGCAAGTTGAGCGGGTGGGGCGCGTCGGGACCGATGTCGGCAAGACCTGCGCGCAGGGACTTGGCGATGCGGTCCGGTTGCGCCAGCTCGGCAAACGTCGGCAGGCGGACACCGTTGTCCCTGAGCAGCGCAAGCGCCCGTTCACGCACTTTGGCGTCCTCGACCCCGGTCGGGAAGTCAAACGGGCCAGCCTGTTTACGTCTTCCCATGCGGTGCCGATGCGCGCCGTGCTGCGCGTTTTCCTCGTGCCTTATCCTTCAGTTGACCCAACTATCCTATGGGCATTCCCGCGGGGCAACCAGGATTGTTCGCAAACTCGCACCGGGATCGCCAAACCCCGGTGCGACGCATTGCGTCACGGTCCACGCAGTGCCCGAGGTGGAGAGATTTTGAGCCGGCCGGCTCTCGCCAACTCCCCGCGTGCAAGGCCGGCATTCGCGTGCATTGGCGAGAGCGAGCGGTTGCTGCTCGGGCCTTACGCTGCACTGGGCCCGGGCCCTCGTGCGTCCG
>Ga0075424_100003735_pt1 | contig 14287 bp, 11 predicted proteins | sample SoiMethybrSBSTD3_FD_75301 | JGI IMG/M metagenome (GOLD analysis project Ga0075424, IMG submission 75301) | Bulk soil microbial communities from a Populus tree surrounding site in Tennessee, USA - Soil MetaG P. TD hybrid SBSTD3 | ecosystem: Environmental > Terrestrial > Soil > Tree plantation... | reverse complement strand
TAAGAGAAGACTCAGCAGAGGCAGATTTGTTCAAACTCTTGATCCACGATCTGAGCACTGGGCATGTGATTCGCCAGCACCGAGAGAAAGATTATTACGGGAATTTCATTAGAGAATCGCCCAAACCTCGCGGCCGGCGTTTGGGTTCTGCTCTAACATCAGCTTTTGAGGACGAAAAACAGTACGAACTGACGGAGCTGGGCGTGCAATTCGTGCGCTATACGATGGAAGGAGCAATGCCGTCCATTGGACCAGCTGCGTCTAATGCGGGATAGCGTTTAGGACAGGTGTCATCTATGAGCGCAGAAAAATCGCCAGTCATAGAATGAGATGTTTGAGTGAAGATGCCTGATTTCCTGCCAACCCGAACTCCTAAGACTCTGGCCGAAAAGCTAGCTGCAGAAGGGAGTACGTGCCCGATTCCAGCCACGCATGATCGCCTTGCGGAAGTTCACCATTGGTGGCACGAAATGGCTGACAGTTACCACGATCCTGATGCGTTTCGGTACCGACTCGGCGCTTTTGCACAAGCTGCACGAAGCGTGACCTTTATGCTTCAAAATGAGAAGTCGATTTTCAAGGACTTCTCGTTTTATGAAAAAGATTGGGTTTCGAAAGCTGCCGGCGATCCAGTCATGCAATGGCTCAAAAACACCCGCAACGATAGCTTCCACAGAAAATCCTTAGCCCCATCGAGTTGGCTGCAAATGGAGTGCTTTCGTAACACTAGAGCGTCTCCTTGGGAAGACGAGTCAGGTCCCATAGGGACCAGAGACCCATTCAAAAGCACTCGATATTACATTGAGTCTGGTCCAGAGACAGATCATGGACATACCTTCACTAGACAATGGAGCATGGACGGTCTCGATGGGCGTGAGCTCTTAGATGCCTGCGCTCACGTATATGACATGCTTGACGAAATCGTGACGGAGGCGCACAAACAAGTAGGCGCGTCTGTGGTTTCCTATTCTCGACCGGGCTCACACCGGCTTCTTCCGTGCATGGAAAACATCAAACAGTATCTCGTTATCAAAACCAGAATTCGAAAAGGAAAAGAGGTTTGTATTAACCGGCCGCGACGTCGTCATCGGCGTTAAGCGTTACAAATTCGTCCTCCAACTCAAGCGGTGTATCACTTTTCCTCTCCCTATAAGCTAACCCGTCGTTTTCTTGACCGCCCCGCCAACCACCAGTAAACTTGATAATTCGGATTTTGCCGCCAAGGCGGCCTGTGCGAGGCTTGCGCCGCGCAATACCTGCGCTTAGCCACGCGTATGTAGAAATAGGGGGATTGCTTTGCCAAAGCGCACATATCAACCGCGCAAACGCCGCCGCGCCAAGACGCACGGTTTCCGTTCGCGCATGAAGACCGCGGGCGGCCGCAGGGTCCTGGCGGCTCGCCGCAAGAAGGGACGCCATCGCCTCACGCCCGAATAAACCCGGGCTGACGTATCCGTCTTCCGTGCGCCTCGTGCGCAAGGCGGACTTCGACGCGGTCTACCGTCATGGGAAGCGCCGTTCCAATTCCCACTTCACCGTTTTCTTGAAAGCGAACGATCTGGCGCAGAGCCGCTTCGGTTTCAGCATCAAGCGCGCACTCGGCGGCGCGGTGGTGCGCAACCGCATTCGCCGCCGCATCCGCGAAATGATTCGCCTTCACCGTCAGGAGATATCCGCAGGATGGGACATCGTCATTCACCCCAAGCCCAATGTGGCGACGGCGCCTTTCTCCGTCCTCACCACGGAGCTTCTGAAGCTGCTGAAGACTGTATGACGCGGCGCGCTGTTCCATCCTCTTTTGCCGTCCGTGCCGCTCTTTTTGCGCTGCGTTGCTACAAGTCTTACCTCTCGGTCCTCTTCGCCGGTGCCTGCCGCTTTGAACCTACCTGCTCCCAATACGCCTACGAAGCCATCGAACGCTTCGGCCTTCTCCGCGGCATCTGGCTCGGCATCAAGCGCCTCTTGCGCTGCCATCCATTCTCCAGAAAATTCGGTTACGACCCCGTTCCGGAAAATTCTTCTCAAGCGCCGGATCACGAACGAAACCTAACCTACGCTGCGGCACTACGCTCGACGAACCACGTCGCAGCAACGAAGGACGGAACGCCTCTGTGAGCGATTCACCCACTCCGCAAAATCCCAACAAAAAAGAGTCCGGCCTCAGTCCGCAGCTTCGGATCCTCGTAGCTTCGCTGCTCTCGATGGCCGTCATCGTCGTCTGGGCGAAATTTTTTGCTCCGAAACCGCAGCCTGCGACGCCGCAAACAAACCAGCCGCAAGCCTCGGCGCCCGCCACTCCGGGCCAATCTCCCGCCGCCTCCACCGGTTCATCACCACAACCCGCTCAACCCACAAAGGTAACAGCCGCTCCTCCGGCTGCAGCCAAAGGCGAATCGACAGAACGCTCCATCGTCGTCGAAAACGGTCTATATCGCGTCGAATTCTCCAACCGCGGCGCCGTGGTCAAGAGCTGGCAGCTCAAGAAATATCGCGACGACGCCAAGCCGCCTCGCACGCTAGATCTGGTCCATCCTGACGCGGGAAACGAACTCACCGCCTGGCCGCTCAGCGTCGCGCTCAGCAACAACGACCTCGACCAATCCGCCAACACCGGCCTCTACATCGCCACGAGCAGCAACTCCTCCGCTCCCGCGACACTCACCGCCCCCGCGGAACTCAACTTCTCCTGGAGCGACGGCCACCTCGAAATCACCAAGCATTTTCGCTTCGACGATTCCTACGTTGTTCGCAGCGAAATCTCCGCCAAACTCGACGGCAAGCCAATCACCGCCGGCCTCTCCTGGCTCGGCGGCTTCGGCGACACCACGGTCACCAATCCGGTTCCCGTCGAAACCGTGAACGTGTATTACAACGAAGGCGGCAAGCTCAACAGTTTCCCGCACAAAAAACTCGAAGACGGCGGCAAGTGGGGACCCTCCGTCTGGCAAGGCAGCAAGGATTGGGCCGGCATTGAAGACCGCTATTTCGCCGCCGCGTTTCTCGCTCCGATCGGCGCGCCTCCGGGCACAATCGAAACTCGCTACTGGAAAACCTGGCACACCATTAAAGTCACCGGTAACGATGGCAAGCAAGAAGATAAAGCCGAGCCAGTCTCGCAAGTCGCGGTAGCCTCATCCGCGCAGTCGTCGGCCATGCGCATCTACGTCGGCCCCAAAGACTACGACGACTTAAAGAAGATGAACCCGCCGTTGCAGTCACTCGTGAACTTCGGGTGGCTCGAAATCGTCGCGGACCCACTCTTCCACGCACTTAAGTGGCTCCACGGCTACATCCCCAACTGGGGCTGGGCCATCGTCATTCTTACGCTTGTCGTCAACATGCTGCTGTTCCCGCTGCGCATCTCTGGCTACAAAACCACCATGAAAATGCAGCGTGTCGCTCCCGAAATCAAAGCCATCCAGGAGCGCTACAAGAAATACAAGATCAACGACCCGCGCAAGGCGCAAATGAATCAGGAAGTGATGGCCATCTATCAGCGCGAAGGCGTTAATCCGGTCAGCGGCTGCTTGCAGGCTTTCGCGCAGATGCCCATCTGGTTCGGCCTTAACCGCGCTCTCAGCTCCGCCATCGAAATGCGTCACGCGCCGTGGTTCGGTTGGATCAAAGACCTCTCCGCCCCGGACCACTACTACATTTTGCCTTTCGTCATGGCCGTCGCCATGTATATCGCTTCCAAGATGACGCCCATGACCACCACGGACCCACAACAGCAGATGATGATGAAGTTCATGCCCATCTCTTTCGCTGTCATGTTCCTCGTCTTCCCTATCTCCAGCGGTCTCGCGGTCTACATTCTGACCAGTAGCGTTGTCGGCATCGGCCAGCAGTGGTATCTCAACCGTGCGCATCCGCTCACGCCGCCCACAAAACCAGCCAAGAAATCCTGATTTGCGAAGACGGCATTGCCATTTAGGCAGATAGCCCGGTGAGCACGCACTCTCAACGGCCTAACGTTGTCCGGTGGTGAACAAAAGCAGAACGAAACGGCTAGGAAGAACTGCTAGGCTATTCTTCCATGGCCGGCGGGACCATCAGGTTCGCACTGACATTGTGCTGGGCGTCGCTCTTTCTGTGCATTCCGTGTCCGGCACAACAGCCCGATGACCAAAACTCCGCCGCGCAATCCGCGGCGCCGCAAGCTGTAGGACTGACGGATCAAGTCAGCGCGGTGCCCAATCGTCCTACCTTTTCGACCACTGCCGAATCCGTCCAGGCCGGTGTATTTGAGGTGGAATACGGGTTCGAATTGGCCCACGCCCATCAGAACATCAACGGTTTGCTGAAATTTGGCGCAACTAGAAAACTCGAGCTTCGTTTCGCCAACAATCCCGTCGAGCGCGATTCCGGAGTTGCCGGCACGGGCGATTCCGGCGCAGGCTTCAAATACAAGGTATTCGGGCAAAAAGGCTGGCGGCCTACTTTTGCGGCGCTTTACACAGCCATCATTCCCACAGCTACAGCGGGCGTTGGTGTCGGCGCGGTGGGTCACTCGGCCGGAATGCTTACCAGCAAAGACTTCGGCCAACATCATTTCGACTTCAACGAAACCGTCCAGTGGGTCGGCCGTCCGGAGGCACGCGGCTTGGATCGCAACTACTTTACGGCGGTGGCCTATTCGCATCCGGTGCGCGGCAAACTCGGCATCACCGCGGAGATCGCTGGATTTAGCAGGACCAACATCGCGAATCCTGCCACCATGACGCTAATGGGAGCGGCGATCTATAGCGTGTCGCCACGGTTCATCGTTGACAGCGGCCTATACGTGGCGGCCTATGGACAGCTTCCCCGCTTGACCCTCTTTTCCGGTGTTACCTATTCGATCGCCGACCTCTATCATCGGCGCGAAAAACATTAGCGGCAATCCTCACCCAACGCTTGCGATGCGCCTCCCTAGAACGCGCCGCGATCACGTTCTCTGACTTATACGCGTAAAAAGATGCTCTCGATGCGGGGTGTCAACCGCGCTGCCGTGAACACAGCCGCGCGTCGCGCTTTTGAACGGCTTGCCCTTCAACTACAATCAGCAAACCAAAAAGGAGAAAACTGCTCGCTTCATGAGCGCCAGCTTCCACTTTGCTGCCGGGCCGTTCTCCATTGCTGTCCAACTGGACGGTGGCGGCATTACCCTTCGCCGTAAGACACTCGCAGGAGAACGCACCGAGACAGTCCCGTGGGACAAGATCAGCGGTGCGACTCTAGTTCGACCCGATGAAGAGAACGCCGACGATGAACAAGGGAACGAGCGCATAGCCCAGCTTTTTGGCGCGGAAGCCGTCGCGAAATACCGCGAACTGCACGGGAAAGTGGCGCAAATTTTTGTCGCCTACCGCGACGAGCAGAACCGCGTGCGGCAAATCGAAATTCCAGCTCCGCTGACGGACCCAGCCTATTTGCAGGAATTTCAATCCCGCCTTGGTAGCCGGTGGCTCGGCGAAACGCGCGACCGTCAGCAGGTGGAAAAAAGACTGCATAGCAATCCCGGCGTCCTCAAAACCGTTTTCGTGCTTGTGGCCCTCGTGGGCGTCCTGGCGGCTGTCGCCGGTATTGCCCTGTTGGGCTTTCTCGGACCGGTGATGAACTTCCTTTCCGTTCAGAAGATGCTGTTGGATCTGCAGGACGGAGATTATGTGAGCTGCGCCTACCGTCTTGCCAGCTATGTCGTTCTCGTCGTCCTCGGCTTTTTTCTGCAGCGCATCATCCGGAGCAAGCTCGACGCACGGAAGCGTCCGCGCCCCCGAGATTGCGGCGGGCAGCGCTAGGCTATTTGGCCCGTCGGCCACATCGCATTGCCCCAAGCGATGCCGGAGACAACTAGCCCTCGGTAACGTTTTGGCCAACGTTTCCGACAAGTTGCCTCGAATGTCCGAGGCCGCAACCTAAAATAGCCATTAGGTATGGCATCTTCTCGTACATATGCTTGGATCGCCGCAGTGTCTCTGAGCATCCTCGGCGTCTACACGCTTCTCTCCCTCACGCTCAAACAAGGAGACTCGCTGAACGCGTTTGCGAACATCGTGCAGTGCCTTGTGCCGTTGTTGGCGAACGCAGGGCTGCTATTGAACGCCGGTACGCCTCACTGGCGCCGCAACGTCTTTTGGATGCTGACCGCCATGTCCTGCACGCTGTGGATGATCGGTCAGTTCCAGTGGACATACTACGAAGTATATTTGCACCAGCCCCTGCCGGACCTGTATCCCGGTGACATCATTTTCTTCCTGCGCGGCGTTCCTCTAATGGCCGCCCTGGCCCTGCGGCCGCAACTCAAGCGCAGTGAAATGCAGCTTCGCTTCGGCTACCTGGATTTCGTTCTTTTATTTTCCTGGTGGGTTTTTCTCTATGCATTCGTTGTGCTTCCGTGGATGTACGCGGAACCGTCGCTGGGCACATACAATTTCACGTATGACCTGATCGCGAATGTTCAGAACTTGGTTACGGTTGTCTGGTTCGGCGTCCTGTGGCTGCAAAGCCGCACCGGGTGGCGCACCGTATATGCGCATCTCTTCGGCGCCGACGTGATGTACATGCTCTCCTCGCTGATCATCAATGTTGGCATCAGCCTCAAGGAATACCATACCGGCAGCCTTTATGATTTGCCGCTGGTGGCGTCGTTCCTTTGGTTCGCCGCTGCGGGATTGATCGCGTACAAGAATCAGAATCTGCTTGACGACGCCACGGAGACTTCCTCTGAAAACGAGCAGAAAAAGGCCGAGAGCACCGTGGCCTCGCGGTTGGCGCTCGCAGCAGTTATTTCCCTGCCGGCATTCGCGATTTACACGCTGAAGTTTTCGCACGACGCGCCAGCTGTGCGGGAGTTCAGGCTGCTGACGGTCCTGGTGACTGCAGTTCCCCTCGGCGCGCTGGTCTTCTTGCGCCAGCACCTGGCCGACGGCGATCGCGCGCGACTTCTCGCCCGAGCCGAACAGTCTGTGGAAAATCTGCAACGCCTGCAGGCGCAGATGGTGCAGACCGAAAAGCTTGTTTCGCTTGGGCAACTTGCTGCGGGCGCGGCGCACGAAATCAACAACCCGCTGACGGCGATTCTCGGATATTCCGACTTACTCGCGGATGATTCTTCCCTTCCCGAAAAAGCGCGTGGCGTTGCAGCGAAAATTCGCGATCAGGCGCGCCGCACCAAGACGCTTGTCGGGAATCTGCTTAGTTTTGCCAGGCAGGTTCCAGCCGAGCGTACGCTCCTGGATTTAAACACTGTGGTAACGAACGCAGTGCAACTGCGGGCGCTGGACCTGAAGCACTCCGGCGCCAAGATCGAGTTGAAGCTGGAGTCCGTATTGCCTGGCGTGCGGGGCGATGGCAACCAGTTGATGCAAGTGGTTTTCAACATCATCAATAATGCCATTGACGCCATGGATTCGCACAGTGGGGGCGGGACGCTGACGATCAAGACCATGCGCGATCGCGCCAACGTCGTGATTTCGTTTTCTGATTCAGGGCCCGGGATCAAAGAGCCTCATCGCGTATTTGACCCGTTCTACACCACAAAGCCCATCGGCAAAGGCACAGGACTCGGACTCAGTATCTGTTTCGGCATCGTGCAGGAGCACGGAGGAAAAATCCTGTGCTACAACGGCCATGAGGGTGGCGCGGTTTTTCGTGTGGAGCTTCCGGCGGTTTTAGCCGCTTTACCGACACGCGAAAACCTGACCGCTGCAAGCGGCTCGACCGTCGTAAAGAGCTCCTAACGCGTCTCTGCGCAGCTCATTTCTGTTCAGACAACGGTTCGACAGTTCATTCTCCCAGTCGTGCTACATTCAGTGTTTGTCCTTTCGGACAGGAGTCATTGACGGATGCCTGAGATCGCCATTGCGACCGAGAAATTGACGCGCCGCTTCGGCGAATTAACCGCTGTGGACAACGTGGATCTGCAGGTCGAAGCCGGACAGTTTTTCGGATTTCTTGGTCCGAACGGCGCGGGGAAATCCACAACGATCAAGATGCTGACCGGGTTGCTGGTGCCGACGGCGGGGCGTGTATCGCTGCTGGGGATAGACTTTGCGCGGCATCCGGTGGAAGTAAAGCGACAGATCGGAGTGGTGCCGGAAGGCATGGGTCTATTCGAACGGCTGACCGCGCCGGAGTACCTAGAATTTGTCGGGCGAATGTATGGGCTGGACAAGCCGACGACGCGTAAACGGAGCGATGAACTACTGGAATTCATGCAACTGGCGGATCGTTCCAGGACGCTGATCGCTGACTATTCGCACGGAATGCAGAAAAAGCTGGCGCTCGCAGCCGCGGTGATTCACGGACCCCGCATTCTCTTTCTGGATGAGCCGTTCGAAGGAGTGGACGCGCTCGCGGCGGGCGCTTTGAAGGAATTGCTGGGCCGGATGACGGAGCGCGGCGTAACGATTTTCCTGACGTCGCACGTGCTGGAAATTGTAGAGCGGCTCTGCAGTCACGTGGCGATCATCAAGCGCGGGCGACTGGTGGCGCAGGGTTCGATGGAGCAGTTGCGCGCCGGCGTACCGAACATCGAAGGAGAAACCTTGACGCTCGAAGATATCTTTCTGTCGGTGGTTGGTGAAGGCACCGAGCGGCCGCAGGTCGAGGAGCTGACTTGGTTGACTTAAACGCGGAAAGCTCTGTCAACCGAGATCAAGGAGAGACAGACCGGCGGCCGCTGCCAAGCCTGATTGAGCAATTGCGGCTAGTGGCGTGGTTGCGCCTGCGTTCCCTGCGCAACGGATTGCGCAACAAAAACCGGCGGATGGATTTGCTGGGCATCGTGGTCTCCGGCCTATTCAGTTCTCTCCTGGTCATCGGAGTCACCATCGGACTGTTCGCCGCCACGAAATACATTTTCGACGAGCATCAGCAGCCCTACCTAGGGTTGCTCTTTCTGGGTCTGTTGATTTGGTGGCAACTGTTTCCCATCCTACTCGCAGGTTTTGCGGCACAATTTTCGTTCCGGTCGCTTTTGCGTTTTCCGTTGAGCTTTTCCGCGTTCTATGTGGTCGGACTTGTTTACGGACTGGCCGATGCCGCAGCCATTGCCGCCGTAATCTGGATGGGTGCGATGATCGCGGGAACGCTGGCCTCGCAGCCTGGCGCAGCGCCCGCGATGTTGCTGGCGTGCGTATTGTTTGCCGCGCTAAACATTACAGTCGAGCGGCTACTGGGAGCTTGGCTCGAAAAGATATTGTCCAAGCGGCGCGCCAAGGAAGTGATGTTCACGATTTTCGTGCTCAGCATGGTCTCCCTGCAATTTCTGAATCCCGTCCTGCAGAAGCACGGCGCAGAGGTGAAAGCGGGCATACAGAGAGTGCTGCCGTACCTCTGGCTGCTGCCGTCGGCCTTTGCGGGAAGCTTCGTGGCGAAAGCCAGTGCAGAACAGTGGGGAGCGGCGTTGCTGCAGTTGGCAGGATTGGCCATGTACGTGGTGCTCTTCAGCCTGCTGTTATGGCACCGGTATGCACAGTTATATTCAGGCGAGGAGTTGAGCGAAGGCACGGCTCCCGAGCGGAGGGCGAAAGCTGAAGCGAGCGACGATTTAGACGACCGCGATTCGCTTGGCTTCCTTCCACCCCAGATCGGGGCAGTCTTTCGCAAGGAAATTAACTATCTGAAGCGGAATACGTTCCTGTTCTTTTCGCTGCTCATACCGCCGCTGATGGTTTTCTTTTTCAGCATGCAATTCGCGGGAACGCGCTCCGGACCGTTTAAACAAGGAATTACGCCGGAGAGGTTTTTCCCGGGCATGATGGCCTACCTGGTGCTGATGCTGGTCGCACCTTCGTACAACTCCTTTGCCCATGAAAGCCGCGGTATTCAGACTTACTTCATGTCACCAGTAAGATTCAGGGAGATCCTGTTGGGAAAGAACCTGATGACGATGGTAATTGTCCTTATCGAGCTCTCTTTCTGCGTGATGTTGGTGGGATTCCGCGTGGGGTTTCCGAGCACACCGGTAACGGTTGCAACACTTATGGCCGTGGCCTTTTCGGTGGTCAGTCAGCTGACCATTGCCAACTGGTCTTCCATCCGGTTTCCCAAAAGGATGGACTTCGGCAAGATGCAGGGGCAACGCAACTCAGGAATGTCGGTGCTCCTGATGTTTGGCGTGCAACTCGTGCTGGCGGGAATCAGCGCGCTGATCTTGTTGTCCGGGCGGTGGCTGGATAGCCCGTGGCTTCCGGCCGAGGTATTCACCGTACTGGCGGCGGCCGCGGTGGCGGGCTATTTTGCCTCGCTCGACTCGCTAACGGAGCTGGCGGAAAAGAAGAAAGAGACGCTGATCGAGACGCTTTGCCGGTAACGCCAACTGGCGGGAAAAAGATACGAAAGCGTACACAGAGCTAGTCCTAACGGCGAGTAGTACTGTGGTCGAAAGGGCTGGTACCTGAGCCCTATTTCCGGCTGCCGATGGCGCCTCTAACTTGAGTGCATGTACAGAGAACAGCACTCCTCCGCAGCAACCTTGGTTGAATCCGCGCCGGTTAGCACAGTTTCTCCAGAGCCGACTCAGGAAGGGCCTACTCCAGTGCTAACGGCCGCAATGGCCGGAGCCGACCCAGTGGGCAACTCCTCGCTCCGTGCAATGCTGGAGCAGACGGGCCTGATAAAGAACCTGCAAGAGTGGGCCTCTTTGAGTTCCGTGAAGTTGCGCCATGCCGAAGACGTTCCGGAGGTGGTGTTCCTGGACCTGTCGACGGGCATGGGTTCGGAGTTTCTTTTCGCACAAGAATTGAGCAAGTTGCGGCCTTCGGTTCACATTATTGCCTGCACCGCAAAATACGAAACGAGTCCGGAGTTCCTGCTGCAGGCGATGCGGTCGGGTATCCGCGATTTCCTGCAAAAGCCGTACAACCGCATCGAGATTGCCAGCCTGATGCACAGGCTCGGTGGCGAGAGTGCCCAGCCCGTGAAACAGGCCGGCGCAGGAAGATTGATGGTCGTCCTGGGGACCAAAGGTGGTGTAGGCACGAGCACGATCGCCGTGAATCTCGCCGTGCAACTAGCGCGCATTCCCGGGAAAAAGACGGTTCTTCTGGATCTTTCGCGGCCAATGGGCGACGTCGCGGCGCTACTGGATTTGAAGCCAAAGTTTCAGGTTCGCGACGCAGTCGAAAATGTGAAACGCCTGGACCCGACGCTGTTCGACGGGTTGCTGACGGCCCATAAGAGCGGCTTGCAGGTGCTCTCAGGCGCGACGCAGCTGGAGGACTGGCGCGACGGATCGTTGCCAGTGATTGAACGCATCGTTGAAGTGGCCCAACAGAGTTTTGATTATGTGGTGATGGACCTGGGCGCGTTTTATTCCGCAGAGTGGGAAAGGATTTTGCAGGCGGCCGAAGTTCTGCTGGTTTCGGAAGCAGATCTGCCAGGGCTGGCGAAGCTGGACAAGCATTTGCGGGCGCTGTCAAATCTGCGAGTGGCCTCAAATCAGCTCCGGCTAGTGATCAACCGCTGGCATCGCAGCGACGAGGAAGCGCTGGCACAGATTGAAATTGGAATGAAGATGCCGGTGTTTGCAAGGTTGCCCAACAATTTCAAACAGGTGACGGAAGCAACGGTGCTCGGTATTCCCGTAGCGAAAGCCGGCGATCCGCTGGCTGAAGGTTTCGCGAAAATTGCGGGAAAGCTGGCAGGAACGGAAAATGCGCCGGCCCGAAAGAAATCGCGCCTGGGACAGTTCTTTTCGTTGTAACCGCCTGGCCCGCTGAAGTCAGGTGTAGCGCTTTCTGAGCGTGCCTTCGTTAGTGCCTATCCACGCGAGGATTTTGTCGAATCCCTGGTCAAGAGAAACGCGTGGCTGCCAGTTCAATTGCCTTGTGCTCTTGCGGTTGTCGGTGAAATAAATCGGCAAATCGCCCGTTCGAACGGAATCCTCGACCGTAATGTCAGTGCCGTGGCCGAGTTTCGACTCGAGCAAATGTGTTGCTTCACGAAGTGACAGTGAGTTGGCAGCGCCACCACCGAGATTAAAGATGTCGCCGCGAAAGCGGCTGATTTCTCCCATCTGAAGCTCGACCAAAGCGCAAACGTCGTCAAGAAAAAGAACGTCGCGCACCTGCTTGCCGTTCCAGCCGATGTATTTGAGCGGCAGCTTGAAATAATGCGCGATTGCCCACCAAACCACCCATCCTTGATCGAGCTTTGCAAATTGACCGGTGCCGGCGATCACGCCGAAGCGGTTGATGACCAGCGGCATATCAAAAGCGTGCGCGTATTCCTGGCAGGACACATCCGCTATGAGTTTGCTGAGGCCGTAGACGCTGCGCTGGCCCCCGTCCACGGCAAATTCTTCGGAGACGCCGTGAACTGGGTCGAAGCCGCGAGGACGAGCCTCGGGCGAAAGTTGGTTCCACGCGGCTGCGTCCCATTCGATGCGCGTGGCCGCCTGGCGGCGCGGAAGCTCCAGCAAGCGGTCCACGACGTACACGCGATTGGTGCTGAAAAAAATCATCGGGCAGCGATGCCGTCGGGCGAATTCAAGGACGTGGATTACGCCGAGCGAATTGTTGGTGATATCAAAGACCGGATTGGTGTAGCCGGAAACCACGGAGGGCTGCGCGCTGACATCAATCAGGAACTCGACGCCGGAGGGAAGATTCGCAAAGTCTTCAGGATTGCGCACGTCGCCGTGGACAAAAGTAACGCCATGGCGTGCCAGGCGGTCCAGATTGGATTCGCTGCCGCGGCGAACGAGATTGTCCATCACGACAACGCGATGATTTTTCTCCGTAAGGCGAACCGCGAGTTCAGATCCCACGAAGCCGGCTCCACCGGTGATGAGAATGTGCAAGTGTCAGGCTCCTGTCGCAGGCTGCTGGCGAAGGGACACGGAACGCGAAGCCAGCCACAGCCGAAAGTCCCAGTAAGGAAGATACCGCAGCAAGGGGAAATCAAGAAAAAGGAGTTCGAAACGCTGTGTGAAGACGGGTTCTCCACTAAATAACCAAGGCGGCGAGTCCGCTCATTGCGAGGAGGGCCGCGCGAGTTGCTCTATATCGCGCTGCTCGATCTGGTGCAGGATTTTCTTTCGGCGAAACAGATAGGCGTCGAGCTGGGAAAACATCTGGCGCGGAACCGCCTGGAACTGGTTGTGAGTCACCTGCCGCCACGACACTGGTCCCCGCGCCGGAATGAGATGTGCCCCCCACTGAAACATCAGGCCAAGATTCCACAGGATAAAGAGACACATCACAGCCGTCAGTGAAGCGAAAACGGCTACGCGACTGCGAAACAACGTGGCAAGCCATTCAAGAAACGAGGCTAAACCCAGCACGAAAAATACGGTGAGCGAGACAAAGAAGCGGTTTCCATAAGAGGAGATGCCCGGCCAATCGGGATAGGAGGCCATGAAGTAGTAAAAGGCGAAAAGCACGCAAAGTATGGAAATCCCAACCCGGCGATGATTACGGGCGAAGAAGAAAATTCCAGCGGTGGCGAAAATCAGAATGGGCGTCCAGGAGAACAAGCCGTGATTGGCGGAAAACAGTAGAGCTAGAAACCAAGGGGAACCCCAGTTCCATTGCGTAATCGGAATGTAGCCAGTTTCAAACAGTCCGCCATAAACGACATATTTAGTAAGGAAAGTCGGAAGCAGCGCGATCAGCGTGACCGCACAGAATAGAAAATGGTATGCCCATAGCCGGGCAAGCTGCGGCGCGCCGTTAACTCTCTTGCCTGCGGCGTAGTAGGAAGCAAGGGCCTCCGGAACAAGCACCAGCAAGACCAGAGCGTTTGGGTAGTACACGTTGAGAGCAAGTCCGGCCATGAGCGCCAGCAGGAACCACTGGAAGGCGCTGCGGGATTCGCGGGTGCGCAGCCAGTACCAGAAAAACAGAGCTACCGTGAATGCCGAGTGGGCATGGGACCACGATGGATTGAAATACATGTACACCGGCAGCGAACTGCCCCACCAGATGGCGATGGTAGCAAGCACTGCCCAGCGTTCCGCCACAAAACGGCAGGCGATGCGGTAAGAAATCAACAGTGCCGAGAAACCGCAAATTAGAGTGCCTAAAGCCATCGCCAGCAAATAAGGCAGAGAGAATCCGTCCGCGGAAAGGTGCGACCCGAAAAAACGTGCGAGTAGAACTCCACCGTGCGCCAAAAGCAGAAACGGAGTCCAAAGCATGGCCGGACCGATCGCGAAGTGATTTTCGAGGTGGCCGGTCGACGTGCGAAAAACCTCGCGTGGGTTCCCCTCTGAATCCAGGCGCGCCTCGCGGAAACCCTGGTTCGCGTGCTGATAATCCGCAGTGAAGTCAAGGTTGTGCTGAAAGAGAAGAGCGCGGGC
>Ga0075424_100003733_pt1 | contig 14290 bp, 7 predicted proteins | sample SoiMethybrSBSTD3_FD_75301 | JGI IMG/M metagenome (GOLD analysis project Ga0075424, IMG submission 75301) | Bulk soil microbial communities from a Populus tree surrounding site in Tennessee, USA - Soil MetaG P. TD hybrid SBSTD3 | ecosystem: Environmental > Terrestrial > Soil > Tree plantation... | reverse complement strand
CGCCCGCCGTCGATCTGGACCTGCTCCTGGTAGAAGCGGTGGACCAGGTCTCGGGTGGCGATGTTGGCCGCCACGAACTGCTCGATGCTGAAGGGCGCGTTCGGCAGGGTAGTCGGAATGGAGGCCATGCCGGGAACGGCCGGCAAGGTCGCGAACGGCGTGCCCGAGGCGTCCACCTGCGGGGGCGCGCCGCCGGCGGCCGCGAGCCCCTCGGCACCGGCGAACTCGCCGTACAGGTTGTCGAAACTGCGGTTCTCCAAGTAGATGACCACGATGTGATCGAGCTGGCGCAGCTGCGGGTCGCCGGCGCGACCAGGGTCGGCGGCGCTCGCTGCAGCGAGGGCCCGGACGGCCGTCGGGTCGGCCACGGTACGGGTGGAATCGCAGCTCGCGAGCGCGAACAGAGCCGCGCCGGCGAGCCACATGACGTGCGGTGTGCGGGGCTGGTGCATACGTCCTCCGGTGCGGGAAACGGAATGCTGCGGTGCATCCGGATGCTCGCCGCGGCACGTCACGACTCGTCGAGCATCGTGCGCTAAGTCGGTCACGATCGGGCAACGGTGATCCAGAGCCGGTCGACTTGCTATAGGAACAGATCGGCGTCCTCGAGCCGCGTGAAATTTCCCCGCGCGTCGAATAGGTACAGGATCACGGCGTAGAAATTGTCGTAGGTAAGGCGGCCGGTTCCGATCGGAACGTCCGGTACCTGGGCGCCGAGGAACCCGGAGGTGTTGAAGTAGCCGATGTCAGGATGCCCGTCGGGCGCTCCGAGCACGCCGTCGCGCAGCCGCACTGCGGCAAAGAACCCCAGAAAGTCCCCATCCGGGTCGGCGGCGGCGAGGTCGGTCCGCAAGAGCACGGTCCCGGCGAAATGGGCGTTGAACAAAGTCGCCACGGGCGGACTGCCATCGGCCGCAGCGAGGGGCATCTCGACGATGCTCGACATGTTTCCCTGGTCATCCACTACCCAGACCGTCGCACAGGCCCCGCGCGCCGCGCTGTCGGGCAGCCCGATCTCGAACGCGCTGATGATGGTCACGGTATCCTGGTTCGCGGTGCGCCCGGAGCCCAGGCCGCCACGAACCCTGCGTCCGCCCGGCAGGATGCTGGTCCGGCGGCAGTCCGTCACATCCCAGGCGTAGGCGTTCACGTCGCGGTCGGGGTCGGTCGCCTGAAATACCAAGCCACCGACACCATCGTGATAAGAGGGCCGGGCCCACAAGAGACGCGGCCGGCGAGCCGGTTCGGAGCAGGCCACGCGGAAATCGAGCTCGGCGCCGCCCAGCGAATCGAGGCGGATCCGTCGAGTCGCGCCGCCGTCGTTGGTGACGTCGCAGTTAGCCGCCACGCCGCCGAGGTCGAACACCGCGTCGCCCGCGGGTAGATGAAACAGCACCAGCGTGTCGTTCGCCCGCAGCAAGCCGAGGCGCTCCGAGCCGTCGCTCGTGCCGATATGGTATGCGTACAGCGAATCCGCCGCCGCGCCGCCCTCGGTCGCGATCGTAACCGTGAGTTCTGCCTGGCACGTGACGAAATAGCGCACGACCGACGTGTTCGTGTTCGGGGCGATGACGATGGCCGCCCGGCCTTCGTTGCGCACCTTGCACACCGGCGGCACGCCGCTGAGCTCCACGACGTAGGTGGCGGGAGGTACCGAGAGAATCACGGTGTCGCTGGGGGCGGCGACCACAGCCGTGTCAATTCCCAGCGTGCCTGACGCTTCACGCACCCGGTACTGATAGCGCGTGCCGATCGCCGCCCGGGACGGGGCGACTACCTGTGTGACGATCGCCAGGTAGGGCGGCGCTGTCGTCGGCGCGATAACGTCCCGGCAAGCCGAGACCGTGACCGTTACGCCGAGCAGCACCCAGCGTGCACGTCCCAGAGCCATTATCCTCCTCCAACTCCGAGTGCGCCCGAGCCAGGGGCCCGGGCGCACCACGGAATCTGCTCGTCTCCGCGCGCTACTTCTGCGTCGCGGTTGTCCAGCCGCGCGTCCAGCCGGCGTACCACGGGATATTGCTGCCGTTCACGGGGGCTACTGCGCCCAGGTAAGCGGCGTCTTCAAACGTGAAGCCGTTGATCGTGCCGGGATTCGCCGCCACCGGAAGCGTGGTGGGGGCGGAGCCCGCCTTGGGGCGGAAGTCCGGCGCAATGACGTCGAGCGGGTTCACGAGGAAATCCCCGTTCGCGTCATCGTTGTTGAACACCGTGATGTTGTTCGCCGCATCAGCGAGGTACAGGGCTTCCAGGTTGCCGCCGGTGAAGGCTGGCGGTGCATAGGGTCCGCACGCACCAGGAGTCCCGCCGGCCACGCCGGGATCGGTGCCGTCCGGGTCTCCAGCCACGGAAATCGTGGCCCCGGTGGCACCGGGCGGCGGTGTCGCGGTCGGGCCGAGGCTGATGGCCGCATTCCGCAGGATGCCGCCCGCGATCGCGTCGCAGATGCCGGTGGGCGACAGGGTCGGTCCGCCCCCGGCACTGCCGGAGGGCTGGTCGAAGTCGAGCCCGACGGCGTAGCGGTACGCGATGGCGTTGCGCACCGTGCCGTTGGTGTTCTGCCGGAAGATGAACGCCTGGTTGACGCAGTTCGCGCCCGCCACGCCCACCGAGTTGAGCTGGGTGTGGCACGACGCCGGCAAGCCGGTCGTCGAGGCGTAGCGGAACGGCTGCTGCTTTCCGACGCAAGTGATGTTGAAGATCGTCGGGTTGGAGCGCGGCGTGGCGTTGGGGTTACCCGCGTCGATGCCGTTATTGTCGGCCTCCACGCACCGGTCGCCGTCCATGGAGTCCGCCTGCTCGATGATGAACTGCGCGCTGCCCCGCCACCCGAGCACCCAGTCGATGTTGTCGTCCTCATTGGCCGTGAGCACGACGTGCTTCACGTTCACCGTGCCACCGAAGTACTCCGTGCCGTCGTCCAGTGACGCGTGGGCCTGGATGTAGTCGACCAGCGTGTGGCTCCCCACGCCGTTGAACGTGATGCCGTTACGCTCCTTGGTGGCCGTGAAGCGCGCCCCGCCGTACTCGGAGCGGACGTAGCGCAGCACGCCACTCGAGTCGGTGTCGTTGCACCCGCCATACAGCGTGGCGGCATCCGATTCATCCTGCTCCTGGATGCAGCCCCCGGTGCTGCGCCCGGGGACCACGGGGCTGATGCCCGAGGTGGGTGAGTCGGCGTTGATCGTGGCGTTGCCGCTGATGATCAAGCCACCCCAGCACCCCGGCCAGCGGGTGTTCGCCGCCTCGCCGCGCGGGCCGACGAACGGCGGCAGCGCGCACGTGAAGACGATTGGTTCGAGGGCGGTGCCGTCGGCCACAATGCGGCCGTCGCGCTGGACGATCAACGTCCCCTGCCCTTGCCCCACACCGCCCGACCCGAATACGCCGGTGCCGTACCATCCTTCGATGCGGGTGCCCGGCTGGATCGTCAGGGTGGCGCCGTTCGTGACGTAGATATTCCCCGTCGTCGCATCACCGATCTGGTAAACCGTGTCCTTCTTGAACAGACGGTCAGCGGTGATGCTGGTGTTGATCACCACACGGTCGGGGGGAACCTGGACCGGTCCCCGGCCGGGAATCACGTCGCCCACGACCGGAACCAGGAAGCCCACGCTCTCGTTCGAGATCGCCACAACGTCCGTGACGTTGATCTGGCCATCGGGCGTGGCGGTGCCGGGCTCGACCCCCGGACGCGGCGTGCCCCCCGTGCCGCCGTTGACCGGCCGCACGTTGCCGGCGATCACCGCGTCACGGTTGGTGGCGTCGATCAAAGCGACGTTGCCGACCGAAATGTTGGAGAGATACACGACGTCGAGGACGTTGATCGCGCCGTCGAGCGTCGCGTCACCGTACTGAAGATTGGCGCGGTACTGCCCCGGCGTCGGGAAGATGGCGCCGTGCCGGGCGGTATACTGGCCCGGCATCAGCACCCGGCACCAATCCTCGGCCGTGAGGGTCACGGCGTCCCCGGCCACTAGGTCCGTGGCTTCGGCCAGGGCGCCGCTGCCTGCGCGCTCGAACTCGAGCCGCTGGCTCGCGGCCCGCTCGAACTCGTAGCTCAGACCCCGCGTGTAATCACCGTCCTTGACGGAAAAGATCAGCACCGCCGTCCGGGCCGCGAGGCCACGCGGCTCGACGGAAATCAGCCGCACGGCTCCGGCGGCCGCCTGGTGCGTGTTCACGAGCACGAGGCTGGTGCCTCCGGCCGCCTGGCCCAGATAGGTGAGCCGCGCCGGATCGAATCGCACATATCCCTGCAGGCCCTGCAGCGGCTCCGCCAGCTGGCCCGCCGCGCGCACGGCGACCGCGACGTGCGCGCCCGGCGCCGCCGTCAGCGACGACACTTCCAGTCCCACGGTCAGCGCCGCAGCCGGGGTGGGCGGCGTCATCGGCGTCCGGGACTCGTCGCACGCCACCACCAGCATGAGCGCGCTCACGAGTCCCGCGGCCGACCGCCACCGCGAAAGGTGCTTGGAGGACGTCATTCGAGCAGTCTCCTTCTTGAGGTGTCGGGCCCGCGCGACCGGTCGGGGAGAGCATCCTCCCCGACCGGCCGCGCGGTACCGTCAATCAGGCGTCACGGAAGCGTGAGCGTGCCTTCGTTCTTTTGCGTGTTGGGAATCAGGTTGTCGCCGTTGAAGCTCGAAATCGCGGTCAGGCTGGTGGCGGTGGTGACGGTCGTGGCCGCGCCCGCGAGCACATTGAACGTGCAGACCGCCACGGCCTGCTGCGTCGTGGCGCCGGGCCCGTTCACGAAGTTGAGCAAGTTGATCTGCCCCGCCGTAGCGCCGTTGGCGTTGATGTTCTGGAACGTGGAGCCGGCGGCGTTGGCGCAGCTCACGAACCCGAGCCGCGTCGCGCTGTACGACACGACGGCCTGGAACGAGTTGAAGTCGTCAAGCCCCGCGCCGTTCACGGTGGGGCTGTTGAGGGTGCTGGGATCGAAGCTCAGCGTCAGCGTGACCTGCGTGCCGGGCGTGCCCCACACCGCGCGGTACTGATACAGCGCGGCCGGCGCGGCGCAGCTGACCGTGAAGTCCACGGTCGCGGTGCCGCCCAGGACGAGCCCGGTATAGCTGCCGGCGGCGGACGTGCAGCCCGCCGGGAGGTTCGACAGCGCGACCGAGCCGTTGCCGGCACCCGTGCCGCTGCCGATCTGTACGCCCGGGATCGAATAGGTCAGCGCGCCGCCCGCGAGCGTCGCGGAGGCGGGCGACGTTCCTGCCGCCGCCGGCGTCGCCGTGATCAGCGTGCCGTCGAGCGACTGCGTGCCCGTGCCGCTCCGGGTGATCGTGCCCGAGACCGTGCCGCTCGGCGCCGTGCACGTCACGGTGAAGTTCACCGTCGACGTCGCGCCCGCGCTCACCGTCGTGGCCTGGGAGCCGGGGTCCGTGCAGCCCGCCGGCAGATTGCTGAGCAGCACCGTCTTCGGCCCGGTGGTGACATTCGCGATGGAGTACGCCCCCGCCCCCGCGGTCGTGCCGGTGAAGCCGCCGGTGTTGACGGTCACCGTAACACCGTTCAAGCTGCCGCGCTGCGGCGAGCTGACGCTGCCGGCGACGGTGCCGGTGGGTGCCGGACCGGAGTTCTGGAGATCGGCCGCGACGATGATCTTGGCCGAGAAGTTCGCCACGGTCGGATCGATGTCGAACCCGACGGTGCGCGCGGCGGTGGTGGCGCCGGCTGCCAGCGGCTGCGCGAAGGCTTCCCAGCGGTAGCAGTCGTTCGAGCCGGCCGGGCAGCCGACGTCATTGAAGAAGTTGAACGGTGCCCCGCTGCCGGCCGTGCCATCGCCGTCCCAGTCGGTGCTGGGGGCGACCTCTCCGCGGTTCGGCAGCTCGATGATGAGCGAGTCGCCACTGCCGCCGACCGACACGCCACCGCTCGTCACGGTGACATGCGTCGCGAACGGGAAGATCAGGATCCCGCTCACGCCCGGGGGGGGTGGCGGAAACGTCGGCGTGATGAGCTGGACGCTGGAGAGCTCGTTGGTGACGTTGAGATCGAAGCGGACGCGGACTTTGCCCGGAGTGAACTGCCCGACTGCCGACGCGAAGAAGTTCGACGCGGTCAGGTTGATGGCGTCGCCGCCGATGAGCGAGAAGCTCGGCCCACCCGGGCCCGAGCGCGCGGCCGCCGGGGTGAATCCGTTCACCGTTACCTGTGGCGCGCTGATATCGACCCGGCCGGTCGTCGTGTTCACATGGAAGATGAACGCGGCCCGCACGAGCTGCGGATTGTCGGGCGGCGCCGGCGGCAGCACCGGGCCGGCGGCTTTTTCCTGAACGGCGCACGCCGCGAGACCGAAGGCGGCGACCGCTGCGAGAACCCGCCGACCAACCAGGCTGCGAGTTCGCGCACGGCGAGGCTTGAAGTGCATACGACCTCCGAATTGGGGAGAGTGAGCAACACAGCGACTGCGGCAGCGTCGCCAGCGAGAGGCCGCGGTGCCTCCCCAGGCGCGCGGGGAGTATCTCCCACACTCATCACTCGTCAGCCGGTGTCGCGTACCGGAACGCCACCGGGTTCGTATCGGAACGCCGCGGTGCCGGCCACGGCCTGTCTCCGCAGCGTAGGTAGACGCGTGACCGCAGAGTGACAATTGCCGTTACAGGAGCAACGCCGGCTCAGGGAACGGTGAGGCTTCCTTCTTGTATCGCGGTGAGCGGACCGTAAGAGAACGAGCCGGTGGCGGGCGTGCCGAGCAGCGGGCCGAGGGCAGTGCGTGTGCTGGTCGCCGTACCCGGGGCTCCAACGACTTTGAACTTGATCGTCGCGATCGTCACGAGACCGCTGTTGTTCGTGGACCCCTGGACCCCGTTGAACAGCAGCTTGCCCCGAGACGCGTCGGTCGGGTTGACGGAGCCGGCGCCGCCCGGGCCAAAGTTGAAGGCGAAATACCGCAGCACGGCGGGGTTCCACGTGAGCGAATCCACCCGCCAGGCGTCGAGCTGCTCGATCCCTGGTGTCTGCGGAATGTCGGTCGAGAGATCGAGCGTGATGGTGAGCGTCACGAGGCTGTCGCCCGGGTTCACGGGACCGAAGTCGCCGCGCCAGGTGAACGGCTTCGACCCGCTCGCGGCGGCGATCGTCGCCGTGGTGGTGGCCGAGCCCGTCCCGCCGAGATCGTCGGTGACGGTGAGACGGACCGTGAACGTGCCAGCGCCCGCATAGCTATAGGTCGGCGCCGGCCCGCTCGCGGTGCCGCCATCGCCGAAATCCCAGGCATAGGTCGCGATCGTGCCGTCAGGATCTCTCGAGCCTGCGGCACTGAAGCTCACCGGCGTGCCGACCACGCCCGAGTACGGACCATTCGGCACGGCGATCGGCGCCTGGTTGCCCCCGGACCCCGTGGTCACCGATGCCGTCGTCTGGGCGCTGCCCGTCAGGCCGCCCTGGTCGGTGACGGTCAGTGTGATAGTGTAGGTCCCGGCGGCCGCGTACGCGTGCATGGGTGCGACGCCGCTGGCGCTCCCGCCATCTCCGAAGCCCCAGCTGTAGCTCGCGACCGAGCCATCCGGATCCGACGACCCGCTGCCGTTGAACACGATGGGCGCGCCCGCCACGCCGCTGTACGGACCTCCCGGCCGCGCCACCGGCGGCTGGTTGGTGGAGCCCGGACCGACCACCAAGGTGCCTTCGATCCGCCGGATCAGCGGCATCAGATCGCTGCCGCTGAAATCCGTCGCCGCGTTGATCGAGGTGTGCGTCGTAGTGGTCGCGCCGGCGTCGCCGATCACCGTGAAGTGGAACCGGATGAAGCTGATGCTGTCGGTGAGACCCGGCCCGTTCACGAACGCGAGCCACGTGATCGTGCCGGGGGTCGTGGCGTTCGTGTTTTTCTGCCAGGGCGACTCTACGACGGCACTATCGTAGCGCACGACCGCGGCGTCGTATAGCAATGCGGCCTGCACCGCATTCACGTCCTGGCCCGGCTTGGCGCGCAAATCGAGCCCGATCTGCAGGGACACGCGCTGACCCTTCGGAGGCGTCGGGGCTGACCACGCGCTGCGCCACACAAGAGGCCGCGTCGGGTCGGGAGTCGCCTGGCACGTCACCGCGAACGATTGCGATAGGTCGTCCAAGGCGTTCACTCGCACATCCCGCGTCGCCCCGCCCAGCAAGACGCAATTGCCCGCGAGGCCCGACAGCTGCAGGGTATAGTCTCCCGGGCGCAGGGCCTCGAACTGCCGCAGCGCCTGCGGCGGGATGGAGTCCTTCCTGAAGTATGCGCGGGCCGAGTCCGGCAGCGTCGCGTCGTCCGCCACACCGCTCAGCGTTAGGACGTAGCCGTCGGCGTCGAGACTATCGCCCGTCGTGGTCACATGGACCGCGAGCCGGCCCACGTGGGGGTCGCGGCACGATACGTTGAAGTTGGCGTAGCGCAGCGTCTCGAGGCCCTGATCGGTGACGGTATCGGTTCGCTGCGGCTGCGGGGCGACGGAACAGTTCGCGGTGACGCCTGACAGCATCACGCGGTATACGCCCGGAGCGAGTGGACCGAATCGATGCTGGTCCTGGGCGGCGAGGGGAGCGGTCAGTGAGTCCCCGTTGCCAGCGACGGCCACCAGGTAGCCCGTTCGGCTGGCCAGCTCGGGTGGCGTGGTCGCCACCGAGGTCACGATGCCGGGCACCGGCGCGGTGCGCGCCGCCGTCACCAGGCTTGGCGCCGAGCGCTGACCCGTGAGCGACACGGTGATCAGCCGGTAGCCGTAAATCGTCTCTGGGGCGAGCGAATCGTCGATCAATTGGGTGACGAACCCGGAGGAGATCTGCTTCACGGCCACGAACGGCCCGCTCAAGTTGGCGCGCCGCTCGACGACGTAGCCTGCGGCGCTCGCGACGGGGGCCCAGGTGACCTGAACGGAGTGCTGTCCCAGGGCCTTGGCCGCGACCGAATCGGGCGCCGCCTCCGGATCGGCCGGCGAGAACGCGTCCGAGCACGACCCGAGCATGGCCCACACGCCGGCGACCACGGCGACCCGGCCGAGCCGGGCGTCAAAAGTCATAGGTCAGCGTGGTCGAGACTGAGACGCCAGGGTTGTAGTGGTCCACGAGGCGACGGTCGCCCGAGTCTTCCGCGATGACCACCGCGGAGCGCAGCAGATTTTTTCCCGAGCAGGCGAGCTTCAGCCGGCCGCTCAAGGCGAGGCGCAGCTTGGCATCGAGCGTCGAGCGGCCACGCTCGATCCAGTTCGGGTTCGGGTACGGCGGCGCATTGTCACGCTGGTTGTTGGCATATTTCGTGATCCGGTCACCGAAATAGTTGTACAACAGCGAGAAGCTGACGCTGGACCCCGGGGGCTCGTATGCCAGATACCCGTTCACAACGACGGGCGACTGGCCGAGGAAGCGTCGCGCCAGGAGGCCGGCGTCGGACGGGAACGCGATCGACGACGACACCACGGTCAGGTTGAGCCCGAGCCCCACCTTCCCGAGCGGGCCCGGGAGGAAGTCGAGCAGCTTCCGCGCCTCAAGCTCACCGCCGCGCACCTCCGCGCTTTGCCCATTGCCGATCGTGCACTCCACATTCGGATTGTTGAAGCCTCCCGTCGTGCGCAGCTCGATGATCGGCTGGTCGAAGCGCTTGTAGAAGCCGCTCACCGCCACGAGCTCGCCCGGGCGGGGGTAGAGCTCCCAGCGCACGTCACCGTTGTCGATCAGGCTGCGCACCAGCTTGGGGTTTCCCCGTTCGGTGCAGTTGCCCAGGCCCGCGATGGGCGTGTAGCTGCCGGGCGAGATCTCGCGGCTGTCCGGCCGCGCCAGCGTCCGGGAGTTGGCGAATCGCACGTTCATGCGATCCGACAAAGCGATCGTGAGATTAGCGGACCACAGCGGGTCCAGGTTGTACTTCACCAGATCCGAGTCGCCGTGGTACTTGAGGTGGTTGCCCTCGGGGTCGTTTCCGCCTGGTTGCAGCGTCAGCAGCCACCGCTCCACCCGCACACCCGTCACGAGGCGGACGCGTGGGAGCACCGGGATGTCTGCCATCCCGTAGGCGGCGCTGACGTGGTCGTCGGCAAAGAATGGATCGTTGTGATTGTCGCCCGATACGTACGAGAAATACGTTCCCAGATTCTCGGGGGCGAAGACCTGCTCGGGAGGCAGAGTCTCGATCACGCCGTCGAGCCCGCTGGCCGGCGCGCTCTGGTCGTTGCGACCGATCAGTAGGTCACGCCCGTCGTAGTCGCGGTGTTTCGCGCGATAGTAGCCGCCGAGCTTGAGCAGCGCGTCGCCCGGGCGGCGCAGCGACACCGGGATGGACCAGTCGCCCTGGACGCTGCGCGTCAGGTCGGCGAGGGTTCGGACGAACCGCTTCCCGTTCACCTGCGTGCCGGCGCCCGGCTCCACGGGGGTGGCGTAATCCGCGGAGTGGTTATCGGGATCGTTGATGCGTGCACGGCCCAACGTCCCTTTCCACTCGAGCGTCGTGCCGAACAAGCCGTGCTGACCGGTGAGCTGCGTCTGCCACAGGTAGCGCTCGATGTAGCGCACCTGGTAGAAGCGATGCAGCGTGACCCCCTCGGAGCCCTGTCCCGAGAGCGTCGTCTCATCGGCGGAGCGGGTGTAGAGGTTCTTCCAGCCGATCCGATGGCGCGCGCCCAACCGGTAGCTCAGGTTGACGACGCCGCCCCAGTCGACGCTGGCCTTCGCCTCTTGCCCGAGCGAGAAGATGTTGGACAGCCGCTCGGGCGTGTAGCTGGTGTTGTTGGTGTAGGTGAGCGACGCGATGGCGCCCAACGCGCTCGTCCCCGACCCCCATTGATCGCCGTACGTGGCCCCGAAACGGAGCCCCGGCAGGATGTGCCGGGGCGGCGGGGCCCAGACGTTGTCCCGGAATCCCTGGAGAATCGGCTTTTGCTGCGCGGCCGACAGGTTGCCGTAGGGAATCGGCGGCGGCTGCCGCCACCCGTCGTCGATGGCCAGGAAGTCGGTGCCGCTTCGCGGCGCCACCGACACCCGCTGGAACGTCACCTGGTCATTGAAGAGCTGGGAGACGTTCAACTGCAGCAGGCGGTTCTCGGGGAAGTCCTTGGTGGTGAGATCGACCGAGCCACCGGCAAAGTCACCGGGCTTGTCGGGCGTGGCGGTTTTCACTGCGACGACGGACTCGATGAGCCCGGAGGGAAACAGATCGAGCGGCGCGATTTTTTTCTCCACTACCGGGTTGGGCATTTCGGCACCGTTCAGCAGCGCGTTGCTCCAGCGCTCGCCCAGGCCGCGCACCACGAGAAACTTGCCGTCGAACAGCGTCACGCCCGTCACGCGTCGGACCGCCTCGCCCGCGTTGGTATCGGGTGAGCGCGCGATCGCCTGCGCGCTCGTGCCGTCGGTGACGGCGGACGCGGCCTGCTGCAGGGCCAATAGCCCGGCGTCGTTCGATGCCTTCGGTGATGCCGCCGCTTCGACCGTCACGGCGCTCAGCTCCAGGGGCAGCGGGACCAGTGCGATGTCCACGACCGCCGATTGGCCGTCTCGCACGACCACACTGTCCACCCGGGTCGCCCCGAACCCGATCCGGGCCGCTCGTACCGTGTACACGCCGGCGACAAGCGGCGCGGTTCGAAACCGCCCATCCATGTCGGTTTCCAGGACCACTGGCTGGTTTTCGACCGACACACGCACCGCAGAGAGGGGACGCCCCGTTTCGCGATCGAGGACGCGTCCGGTGATGCGCCCTCCTTCCGGTGCCTGCGCCGCCAGCGCACCCACGCGGGTCGCCAGCCATGCGAGGGACAGCAGAGTCCAACGGCCGATTCGCGAAACGCTCCGTGACGGGCGATGGCTCGGCATCGTGTGCGCGCTCTGGCAGGAGGAGAAGCGGAAAACGTCACCTGGGGGGACGGCGCGCCAGCCATCCCGCGGTAACGAACCCGTCACGGTAGTGCACGGACGGCAAGGGGCGTCCTGCTATCGGCTCTTCGACCCTCCCGCGGCCCCGGCGGCGTGCTGCGGAGGCCCGACCGGCCCAAGACGCTCCGCCGTCGCGGGCCAACCGCCCGCGAGGAAGGTCCGAGCGGCGTCCCCGAACCGCGCGGCGTCGCCCAGCCAGGGGAACAGGCCCGGCGGTGGCAGCATCAGGAAGCGGGCATTGGGCAGCCATCGAGCCCATGTGCGCCCCGACTCGGCGCTGGCCGTGTCTCCCGCCCCCTGCATCACGAGTGTGGGAACGGCCACACCGGCGATGGTATCGCGCAGCGTCAGCCCGTGAAGCGAGCCCAGGATGATACGGTTGATACTGGGACCGGCGCGCAGCGCCGCGGACGGCGCGTCACACATCGCCCCTCGGAGCCGCCGTACCAGCGAGGCCTCCGTCACTTCGATCGGGACGAACATGAACCCCCAGAACCGAGCGCAGAAGTCGCGCGGATCTGTGGTGTCGCGGCCGGCCGCGGTGGCGGCCAGGAACGCGGCGGTCGCCGCGGGGTCGTTGGGCTCGGTCGCCGCCACAAAGAGGAGATCGGCGCTTGGAAAGCTCGGGCTTACGATCAACACGCGGCTCACGCGATCGGGGTAGCGCTTGGCGTACAGTACCGCGAGGGCGGCGCCCCAGTGATGCGCGGCGAGCTTCATCTGCGAGAGTCGGAAGAAGCGACGCAGCGAGTCCAGGTCGGCGACGTCCTGCGCCGCCGTTAGAGCGGCCGCGTCGGAGCTCGGCTCAGAGCGACCGCGCCCGCGTTGGTCGTAATAGATGAGCACGCGATCCTGCGCGAGGCCGTCGAAGGCACTGTAGAGATATCGGCTGTGGAGCCCGGGCCCACCATGCAGCACGACGACCGTGTCGCGCCCGGCGCCGACCGCCCGATAGTAGAGCCGGGCGCCACGGGTGACGGGGATGAATCCCTCGTGCGTGGGAGCGCGCCGTTCGGCGCTGCACGCTCCCACCGCAACGAGCGCCACACCGAGGCGGGCGACGTGCCGGAGCCTACGAAACGACGTGGCCATTCAGGAGCGTGCCGGCAACGCATCACGGCCAGGCCATTCGATGTCATCGACTGTGTAACAACCCGCACCTTTACAACACGGTGTCACCTTCGTGACGCGTCCGTCACGGTCCCGGCATACCGTCCGCAGCAAATGCCGCCGGAAAGCCCGCCGGTCCACCGCATTCTCGTCGTCGACGACGAGCCCGACATCACCGCGCTCGTCGCCTACCACCTCGCGAAGGCCGGGTATCGCGTCGCCACCGCCGGCGGCGGTCGGGACGCGCTCGAAGCGGCGCGCGAAGAGCAACCGGCACTCATCGTCCTCGACCTCATGCTGCCGGACCTGTCGGGCTTCGACGTGCTGGCCGAGCTGCGGCGGCGGGAGGAAACACGCGAGATCGGGGTCCTGCTCCTCACCGCCCGGCGCGACGAAGCGGACCGCATCCGCGGGCTCGCGCTCGGCGCGGACGACTACATCCTCAAGCCGTTCTCCCCACCGGAGCTCGTCCTGCGGGTCGGCGCCATCCTCCGGCGCCTCCGGGCACCGGCGCTCGCGACCGGCGGCCGGCTCAGCGCGGGGCGGATCCTGATCGACAAGATGGCACATCGCGTCTTCGTAGACGGCGAGGAGGTCAACTTCACGACCACCGAATTCAAGCTGCTGCACACGTTGGTCGAGCGCGAAGGCCGCGTGCAGAGCCGCGCACAATTGCTCGAGACGGTCTGGCAGGCCCAGCCGGACGTGCAAACCCGCACCGTCGACATGCATCTGCAACGGCTGCGCCGCAAGCTGGGCACCGCCGGCCGCTGCATCGAGACCGTCCGGGGGGCGGGATACCGTTTCCGCCGCGCCGAGTCAGGGGCCCGGCGACCGTAGCACGCGGGAACGACCCTCTAGCGATGGAGCGGTATTCGGTGCAGCTTCACCGCACGATGGACTCCATTCATTGCATCGACTGCGGTGGCTACGTCGCGAATACGCGGCGGCTCCAGTATCGCACGCGGGCGGGACGCCCCGAAGCGGCGCCGTCGCATGACAGACCCTGCACGTGCGCCAACCCCACGCTCTACATGCCGGGACCGCGTGCCTCGGCGCCGCACCCCCTTCATCGGGGGGATCCTCTCCGCGCTTAGGCCACCCTGCACAGGCGACACGCATGTCACGGTGCCGCATGAGGTTCCGCCGGCCGGCCTCGTTGCACGATTGTGACAATGGTAGTCTTCCGTGAGCGCCGTACCGGAATAGGATTAGCAGAGATCTGGTTGCGCGTAACCTCCACCCCCTCGACCGTATCGTGACTGCAACAGCTACGACAGGCGCGCGTCCGGCGGCACCCCCTGCCCCGGCGAAGCCTGCCGCC
>Ga0075424_100003730_pt1 | contig 14299 bp, 18 predicted proteins | sample SoiMethybrSBSTD3_FD_75301 | JGI IMG/M metagenome (GOLD analysis project Ga0075424, IMG submission 75301) | Bulk soil microbial communities from a Populus tree surrounding site in Tennessee, USA - Soil MetaG P. TD hybrid SBSTD3 | ecosystem: Environmental > Terrestrial > Soil > Tree plantation... | reverse complement strand
ACTGCCGTAAAAGCTGAACGGGGGGTGTCACATGCCATCGCTCATCAAAGTCCTCGTGTCGATTTCGGCGCTCGTCGCGGCATTAATGGTCGCCGCTCTGCCGGTGTCGGCTCAGGAGCGGCGGATACCGAATTCCGCTGTCGAGGTGCGCCAGTCGTACGCGCCGGTCGTGCAGCTCGCCGCGCCCGCAGTTGTAAACGTTTATGCCGCCCGCACGGTGGCAACCCGCAATCCGCTGATGGATGATCCTTTTTTCCGCCGCTTCTTCCAAACGCCCGGGATGCAGCAAGATCAAGTGGAGCGTTCGTTGGGCTCGGGCGTGCTGATGGATGCAAGCGGTCTTGTCGTAACCAATAATCACGTCATTGAAGGTGCCGACCAAGTGAAGGTATCGCTGCATGATAAGCGCGAGTTCGATGCCGAGGTGGTGCTTAAAGATGCGCGCACCGATCTGGCTGTACTGCGCATTCAGGACAGCCGCGAACGCTTCCAAGCCCTGGACTTCGCCGATTCTGATGCACTGCAAGTCGGCGACGTTGTACTGGCTATCGGCAATCCGTTTGGTATCGGGCAGACAGTCACGCACGGCATCGTTTCCGCACTCGCGCGCACGCAGGTCGGAATCAGCGACTATCAGTTTTTCATCCAAACCGACGCCGCTATCAATCCTGGTAATTCCGGGGGCGCCCTGGTCGATCTCTCGGGTAAGCTCGTCGGAATCAACACCGCGATCTTTTCGCGTTCCGGCGGCTCACAGGGCATTGGCTTTGCCATCCCTGCCAACATGGTCCGGGTGGTGGTCGCTTCCGCCAAGACCGGCGGCACTGCCGTGAAGCGGCCCTGGCTTGGCGCCAGGTTGCAAGTTGTGACGCCGGAGATTGCTGATAGCCTTGGCCTCAAGCGTCCTTCGGGCGCATTGGTGGCAAGTCTCACTCCTAACGGCGCCGCGGCGCGCGCCGGTTTGCGCGTGAGCGACCTTATCGTTTCGATCGACGGGCAGGACGTCGACGATCCGAACGCGTTCGACTACCGCTTTGCCACCAAGCCCCTGGGTGGCCAAGCCAAGCTGGGTGTCTTGCGCGGCGGCCGTGAACAGTCTCTGTCAGTGGCGCTCGAAACCGCTCCCGAACTCCCGCGCGACGAAGTTGTGCTGACCACGCGCTCGCCGTTCTTGGGCGCCAAGGTTTGGAATCTGTCCCCAGCGCTGTCGGAGGAGTTGCGCATCGATCCCTTCTCCGAGGGCGTCATTATCGCCGACCTGATCCCCGGATCGCCTGCGCAAAGCTACGGTTTTCAGCGTGGCGACATTGTGCTCCAGGTCAATAATCAGAGGATTACCAAGACTCGTGACCTCGAACGCGCCACCAGCCAGCAGAACCGCGTCTGGCGGGTAACCATCAAGCGCGGCGGCCAGCAGATTTCGGTGGTCCTGAGCGGGTAGAAGACATGCCAATCTATGAGCTGCTAGAAAGGCAGGGATCATTTGAGCCAGAGCAGGTCGCTATGCTTTGCACGGTCTTCGAAGACGTTTTACGAACGATTGGATTGGTAAACCGCCAAGACCCTATGAAGGAAATAATTGCGAAGAGCCTGATAGAAATAGCGACCGCGGGAGTACGCGAACCTGATCGATTAAAGCACCTTGTGGTTCAAGCCTTCCATGAGCGGACGCGACCAAATTCAGCAACGGGCAGCTGATTAGCTGTGGGGACTGGGTGCACCCAATGGGCAGACTCTGGTCAAACCTGGCATGGTAGATCGAGACGGCTGGGTCGAGCTCTCCCTCCTTGCCAGAGTTCGGCCGGAACCAGACCACATGGCCGCGTTAGCTTGCTCGTTCGCGACGCAATTGCAAACCGAAAGATCCGCCGCAGCTATCCACAGCTCCTGACGGCAAAATGGGAACGCATTTGCTGCTGGCCACGTTTGCGCAAGGTGCTGATCGCGCCAGCGACTGTTCGAGCGCCGCCTCGGGCTCACATCAAACGCCCGTGGCGTCGACCACAAGGGAGCTCCTGCAGTTTATTCGCATGGAACAGAGACTTGACGCTGGCGTTACGAACCAAACAGCTTCGCTCCGAGAGCTTCGGTACGGTAAACAGATGGCCCAAGCGGTTCCCGGTCAGCGGCCGGTTGTCCTGGTCGTGGAAGATGAAAGCCTCATACGCACGACGGCTATTGACATGGTCGAGGACGCAGGATTTGAGGCCATCGCTGCTTCAGATGCTGACGAAGCCATCCGTATTCTCGAAAGCCGTAACGACATTCGCGCCATTTTCACTGATGTTCAGATGCCCGGTTCCATGGACGGCCTACGATTGGCGCGCGTGGTCAGGAACCGATGGCCCCCCGTGGCTCTGATCGTTACCTCGGGTCAGACAAATGTCGCGGAGGGCCATCTCCCGACTGGCGGGCGATTCTTGCGCAAGCCTTACGAGGCGGCGCATGTAGGAGCCCTCCTGCAAGAGTTGATAGCACTTTGAGACGGGCTGAGCGGGAAATGCAAGCCGTCATCGTTCTGATGTTCCGGATGGTTGCGGGGTATGAGAAGCTCGCGGCGGCAGCGAACAAGGATCGGCCCGACGGCCCGCCTGGGACTGGACCTCGCGAACAAAGCCGATGACGCGATTACCGAATAAACCCCGCCCCACTCATCTCAGCCGCTTGGAGCCAATTTTTGGCCACCGCGAGGCTGAAACTCGCGCCCTTGAGGATGTCTGACACGCAGAAAGGAGCCCCACCCGGACCGGGTGGGGCTCCAGTAGCGCTCTCGTTGACGGCGGGCGCTTGCTTATTACTTGCGCGGCTCAACGGCCGGGCAGTCGCAGACCCATTCCATCAGGATCGAGTACTCACCGTGATGGCAGTCCTCCATCGTGACTTCGACCGTCCAGCCGAGGCGGGCATAACCTTGCCGAAGTGATTTATCGGCAAAGTCTCGACCACCTGCTTGACTCGCTTGCGAGTGGACGCGCAGCCGATCCAGGTGAGACTTTGCGACCGTCTTGAGCCGCTCGATGCGCGGTCCGCTTCTCCAGTCTGCGATGCCTTGGGTCGTCGAGACAGCGTCTCGGCTTTCGCCGCGCTCAACAGGAGCGGATTGGGACCAATTGGGATTACTCGCCCATCTATACCGCGGCGTAGAAATCGGCCGCTTCCTTTCTACCCACTTCAGCAAAGTCGGAATAACCGTCATCAAATTTCAACAGAAGTGTCCCGTGGCCAGCTGAAGGCCGGCTCGCCAATGTGCCGCGATTCCTGACCGGCATGAAGGCCGGCCCGCCCCGTCGCCGCCCGTGCGCTATGCTGGCCGACTCCGCTTCGGTGGCTTTTTCGATCTCGTTAGAGCCGCACGCAGTAGAGCGCTCGACATCTCCATCTCGGATAACCCAGTGGGCCTTGTGTTACCCTGCCGGCGGAGTCGGCGCGGGCTGGGCGGAGCCAGAGTCGCGTACCTTTGGACGACGCGGCACTGTTCCACCATCCTCTTCACGTCGGCGCGCGTCGTGAGATACGCTCTGCCGGAACGATAAACTAGTCAAAAGACCTTGCCGGACACGACGCTTCAACGTTCTAGCGTCCGCGCCTGGGATAAGCGCCGCGGCCTCTTGGAGGGTGATCAGATCATCGTCACCGATCTCTGAAGTATCAGTCTTCTTTGCACGCTCCATAGTCCTACACTAGTCACATCCGCGGAGGATTCCCAAGCGGGACTTTACCCGCATGCGCGCCGGCCGTAGCCGCCTGCGCGTTATTCAACTCGGTCGTGCCCGATCTGGCGAGTGCTTGTCGCCGATCGAAATTTGTTGCCCATGCGAGCGAAGCTAGCGACCGCTGAAGCATACCGCTCGTCGCGTTCGCTATTCCTGTGGTCAACTCCTTGGAATTTACACAGCTCCGACGCTTAAAAAATTTGTCTGGGCTTTCTGGGCAATCTGGGCTATCTTTGTACGTAAGCTGCACGGTGTGCGCGCTTCCAGATAAGAGCGTTCCCGGGATTTGTGATCGGAAACAAACTGGACAAACTGCACGAGTTGCGTTACTTCTGAAGGCAACATAGGCATCTCGCGCACCGCTCTAGATCACCCGGCCCCAAGGCCGGGTTTTTCGTTTGGACTCACCACCAGCCCGCCGGCTACAGCCGCGCGGGCTTTTTCGTTTGGAAAGGACCCCGCCATGTCACCACAAAACACGCTACCTCTCATTCGCTTGCGCGACGCGGCGCGAGCTCTCGGCTGCTCCCCTGCCGGCCTTCGCATGATGGTGCGACGAGGGGACGGACCGACGGCTGTTCGAGTCGGTCACCTCATCAAATTTCGGCAGTGCGATCTCGAAAATTATCTCGTGTCCCGCACCATAGCGCCGATGCCAGCGCACAAGTCTGCGGCTTGAGGAGGACTGACGCATGGCTATCATGGACGTCAGCGTTGTACTTCGTCTCGTGGACCAGCTCTCTGGTCCCGCGAAGAAGACAGCGGATGCTCTCCGCCAAATCGTTGACACCACCAAGCAGCTCAAGGGCGCTGGTGGGCTCGACTCCATCGGCAAGTCGCTCACTAGCGCCGTCAGCGCGACCAACAGGCTGCGCAGCGAGATCCGCTCGCTGGCGAGCGACATGCAGCGCCTCACGGGTCTCTCTCGCGGGGTGATGGTTGGTGGACGCAATACCTCCTGGGCCAATCAGCAGGTCGCCGCTTGGCGACAGGTGGTCCAGGTTCAACAGCAGGTGATCGCCAACCAGCGGCGCATCGCAATGGGCGGTGGCGGATTTGGCGGCGGTCGTGGAGGCCACGGCAACCCGCTTTATCCGATGGTGCCGTACCACCCACTGCAGCACGGTTTGGCAGAGATCGGGCGTGCGGGTGCTGACTACAATCGACAGCTCACCATTGGGCGCATGAACAGTCGAACGGCCGAAGAGATCGCTGCGATCCGGAAGAGAGCGGCTGAAGTCTCGCGCATCGTGCCAATGACTTCGCAGGCTGAGATATTCAAGCAGATCAACGAGATGGTGCCTGCCTTCGGCGACGTGAAGCACGCGCTGGAGTTCTCACCCTACTTCGCTCGGTCAGATGCGCTAGTTGCGACGATGCTAGGCCGTCGCCAGGACTCTCAGAGTCTCTACATGGCGCGTGCCCTCGAAGGCGTCGGCGCGATGAAGGATCACGATCGGGCCATCCGCCTCGTCGACATGTGGACTCAAGCCATCATCGGCTCCGGTGGCAAGATGACGCCAGAAAATCTCAGCTTGGCGGCAACCTACATGCGTGGGTCGCGGTTCGGCGCCAACGATGAGTTTATGGGCCGAGTTCTGCCCTCGCTCATCCAGCAGAGCCAACGCCCCTCGACCGTTGGTCAGGAGCTCATGTCACTCTCTGCTTACATCGTCGGGCAGCGCTTCCCGAAGGACATCATTCCGGAGTGGATCCAAGCGGGTCTAATCGACGAGTCGAAACTTCGGAAGGACAAGTTCGGCGCGTCGAAGAAGAGCCTGATGCCTGGCGCCGTCGTCGGCTCGGATGAGTATCTCCGCAACCCGTTCGAGTGGGTGCAGAAGTTCGTGGTCCCCATCCTCGAAAAAGAGGGGATTCTCAACGACCCCGAAGCGGTGGCCAAGCGCATCAGCCAACTCTTCCCGCTACGCACCGCGGCCGACATCGTCACCGAAATGGTGACCCTGGCCGGTCAGATCAGGAGGGATATCGACCTGTATCGAAAGGTACAGCCGCCGGAGAAGGCGATTCAGACCGCCGTGTCGGGCGACTGGAAATCCGCGGTGATGGACTTCGTCGCCGCCTTCAACGATCTCGCGAAGGCGTTCACGGAGCCTCTGGTCGAACCAGCCATCGCCGCGATGGCGTCTGTTGCCAACACCATGCGCGCGATCACTAAATCGCTCGAAGGCGTAAGCCCGGCAGTAATGCAAACGGTCGCTGTTGGGGGTGGGCTAGCTGGCCTGGTGGCTGTCCTGCGCTCGCCACTACTACGCACGCTACTCGGCGGTGGGATCGGCTTCATGGCCGCCGGGCCGATGGGAGCGCTCGTCGGTGGCGGTCTGGCTAGTGCGCTGACTCAAGTCGGCACTGCGGCCACCAGTGCCACGGCTTCCCTCTCTGGCCTAGGCGGCGGGCTTAGCTCGCTGCTGGTCTGGCTCACGCGCCTGTCGGTTCCTGTTGCGGCGCTCGCCGGTGCGATTGGCATGAAGCAAGCCACCGAGGAGGTCGCCGGAATGACGTCGTCGCAGCGGTGGCGTCACTGGGGCAATGATCCTTGGATCAAGCGCCTGGAGCGGGCCAACGCCGGACGCGAGCAGCTCGGACTGCCAAAGATCGGTGAGGTCCCGTTCCTTAACTCCAACCTGTTCCAGCCCTTTAACACCGGCGTGCAGCAGGGCGTTGCGCCCTGGCAGCAGGGATTCCTCGGCACGGTCGGATCGTTTGACGGGCCTTGGGAGCAGAAGGGCGCTCAAGCTGGCTCGAGCTGGGGACAGGCATTCGTAAACGCGGTGCGCGGTGCGCTCTCTGCCATTGGTGCAATCCAAGTGCCGATGCCATCTCTGCCGCGGCCCAACATCGCCCCTCAACCGCAGTCTGCGCCTGGTGGTGGTGGTGGCAGCTCCGAGACCCGGTCGGCTTCAATCTCGATCATCCAAAATATCCACGGATCAAGCGATCCAAAGAGAACGGCGGAAACCGTTTACGCGCAGCTCGCTGAGTCGCTCGACCGTGCGTTAGCGGACGGCGCCTACGCCGGCAGCCTAGCATGAGCAAGAACCAGAAGCGGCGCGCCCACCCCCGCAATCTCGCGCGATTCCACCGTGCGAGAGAGCGCGGCTTCGACGAGCCATGCGCTGCCATGGCGGAGGAGATCCGAAAAATGATCGAAGCCGCAAAGACGCGCGAACTGGAGGTCCGCCAAATATAACGCTGCCCCGCCACCCCTTCCAATCGAAGTTGAAGAAAGGCCCGGCCGCTTCGCCAAGCGGACCGGGCCGAACGATTCATTGGGAACATGAAATGGATATCATGCAAACGCGCAGTACGCAATGCGCTCACGTCGGAATAGACCACGCTATTGCGGAGGTCTGCTGATGGCCAAGAAGAAGAATGGCGAGAAGATGCCGCCTTTTGTGGGTATGCTCAGGGGCACTATCGAGACATCAGCTTGGCGCGCCATGTCGCACGGCGCGCGAAGCCTCTTTCTCGCGCTCAAGGCTCGGTACAACAGCGGTCACAGGAACAATGGCCGCATTTACCTTTCTCAGCGTGCTGCCTCGAAGGAGATCGGTTCAAGCTTTGAGCAAATCGCCCGCTGGTTTCGGGAATTGCAGCACTTTGGATTTATCGTCATGACCAAGGGCGGCAGCCTCGGCGTCAACGGTAAAGGCACAGCACCGCACTGGCGATTGACCGAGTTGGGATACATGAACGACCTGCCGACCAAGGACTTTCTCAAATGGGACGGCACTGAGTTCAAGGACCAGCCGCGGCCACGAAGAAAGCAGAATCCCGTTGCTGAAAACCGCAACACTTCGTTGCGGGAATCCGCAACACTTCGATTGCGGAAAGCCGCAACACTTCCCGCCCGAACCGTTGCGGGAAGCCGCAACATGGTTGGCCTCACCCTTGTTGCGGAATCCCGCAACGTATCTAGTTTGCCACTCCCAGCAGCCAATGCGCTCGCTCTTGCTGACCCCGACACGAGCACTACCCTAGACCTTGCGAGGACGGGCACGACATGAGCAGGGCGGCAATCTACCTCAGCGTTGGGATGGCATTCTGGCTCGCGGGCGAGCACATCGCCCAGCCCACACGCCAAGCGGTGATGCGCGGGCACGGCCCCGTGGCGATCGTGGCAGCGACCATCGCCTTGATCGCGGTCTGGCCGCTTGCCGTCTTCACGTTCCTGGTGCGCGAGATCAAGCTGGCGACGTTGAAGTGGACCGACCGCTCGGATTAAAGCTTCCACTATCACCTCCTGGTTGGCCGCTCATTGGCAGATCCGCGCAAGCGACCATTCTTTTGCATCGTGGCGCAAAAAACATTTTTGCACCGTGAGTAAAATGTGTTAAGTTGGATCAATAGACGCCGTTTCAGCGGCGCGTCTCTTTCCCTACCAAAGAGCCAACCGGAGCGCTGCGCGATGATGAGCGCGAGCATAATTTGAGCAACAAGCGGCCGATCTTCACCGGGTGCTGGTTCGAGCAGTATCCCGCCTCCTGCATCAAGATCGGGATATCGCGCGGCGTGCCCCGCAATCACGGTGCAGGCTATCGCATGTTCCGCAAGCTGGCGCCGGGGAGCTGGTTCAACTCAGTCTCGGCCGAAGTCTACCGGCAACGATACTTCGACATCCTGTCGAAGCACGATCCGCAAGAGGTCGTAGCGGAGATAGTCGACCTTGCGCAGGGGAAGACGCCGATCCTCTGCTGCTACGAAACCCTGCGTCGGCCGGGTCAGTGGTGTCATCGAGCGTTCGTCTCTGCCTGGCTGGCCGACACACTTGGGCTTGAAGTCCCCGAATATGGGTTCGAGCAGCAGGGCACAGGATGGCAACACCCGCTGCTGCCGCACGACCACCGGCGCGAGCCGGTCCCGCTGTTCAAGAGCCTAAACAACGAAGACCCCTACTGAAAAGCCACCCCCCCCCGAGGGGAACCATGATGCAGTCTGCCGATCATCCACCTCAGTAAAGGAGTGCGCTATGAACACCAATTTCGACGAAGCCAATCACAGCTCCCGCGAGCGCAACTCCGATCTGGAGGACCGGTTATGCGACCTGGAGCAGATGGTGGGCATTGTTGATGATCTCACTGATGCGGCCTTGTCTGACAACTCGGTGTATGTCTGGAACGCCGAAAACGGGAGGATTAGCGTCGATCGGAGACGAGCGGACCATCTGCGGTTCGCCATTCAGCGGTTAGTGGAACAGGCCGCAGATGTGACGCGGACCTTCGATGAGGGTCACACCAAAGCGCCCGTGCTAAGACTGCTCGATGACGACAACGACCACGAGAGGTCACGAGCCGCGTAGGAGCGACGCTATTTGCTTCCGATAACCCCTCTTCTCGGAAAGAAACTCGCGATGAAAATGCTCTCGGAAATCGCGTCCACGACGCCGCCTACGCTTCGGTTCGACCTCGATAACGCGCTCAGCTTCGCGAGGAACGAGAAGGCGCCGGCCACGCGCCGCGCCTATGGAAGCGATTGGCGACTGTTCGAGAGCTGGTGCGCCTTCAAGAGCGTGCCGAGTCTGCCGGCGGCACCGGTGACTGTCGCCGCTTTTCTTGCCTATGAGGCTTCGCGTGGCACAAGGGCCTCCACCATCGGTCGCCGGTGCGCTGCCGTCCGGTTCGCCCACATGCTTGCCGGACACGAACCGCCGACCAATTCCGAACCAGTCCGCGCCACTCTGCGCGGCATCCGCCGGACGCTTGGCACCGCTAAGATCCGCAAGACCCCGGCGACTAGCGAGAAGGTCGTCGCCATGGTGACGACCTCTGGCCGGGCCGACCTGAAGGGCAAGCGAGATCGAGCGCTACTCCTGCTCGGGTTTGCCGGCGCGTTTCGCCGCTCTGAGCTTGTGGCGCTTAACGTCGAGGACCTCGAATTCTGCGACAGCGGACTGCGCGTCACGATCCGCCAATCGAAGACCGATCAGGAGGGCGCCGGTCAGATTATCGCCATTGTGCGCGGCTCGATTGCTTGTCCGGTCGCGGCGATGCGCGGCTGGCTCGACGCGGCCCACATAACCTCCGGTGCTGTCTTCCGCGCCGTTGATAAAGGTGGCCGCATTGCCGACGAGCAGCTTTCTGATCGCGCCATCGCCAATGTAGTGAAGGCCGCCGCGAACCGTCTCGGGCTCAACGCCGCGGACTTCAGCGGCCATAGCCTTCGCTCGGGCTTCTTGACCTCGGCCGCCGCTCGCGGCGCCTCGATCTTCAAGATGATGGACGTGTCGCGTCACAGGAGCATGGATACGTTGCGCGGCTACGTACGCGACGCCGATCTGTTCAGGGACCACGCTGGGGCCGGGCTACTCTGACGGACATCGCGGTCACTCTCGCGCGCGCGGGCGTCAAAAGTGTGCAATCCGGTCGCCCCTTCACGGCGGCTTCGATCATCTCGATCCTCGATGGGACTGCTAGCCTGCAAAGAAGTATGGCAACGGCGTCGCTCGTGCGCTTCTGTGAGGCAGCCGCTACCTGCCCTCACCTGCCGCGAACGAAAGCGCCTGCGGGCCTGTGGCAACCCTTGTCGGCCGGGCCTGACGCTGCGGCCATCGCCCGGGCGACTTACCTCGTTGGCCCAGGATCGCGTGTCGGTTTCACAATCCGGAAGTGCGCACGCTTGAGCCGCCGGCCAATCTTGTCGATGTCTGCCGGCGTGTGGACGTTGTACGTGCTGTCATCGGCCTCACCACGGCCGATCGCGTTGGCCTCTTTGGCAGCCTCAATAAGGCGCTCGCCAAAAGTCAGACGCTGGCCCGTCTGCTTCCTGTTCTTCATTGCCCAGAATCCACAGCGCCGCGTCGTGACATCTCGCGATTTGTCCGAAGAACCTACATGACGGCTAGGCTATGCAAAGTTGCCGCCTACTGGCGCTTCGGCTCCCAGTACCTCGCATCGAGGTAGAAGTCGACCAGGCCCTGCGTATCAGCGGCCATAGTCCCTTCCACATCCTTCTCGATAGCGAGCATCGCTTCACCGCGTTTCTGTGTTTCCTTCGCGGTCGGCTTTCCCTCCTTGCTTGCGCTGCTTTCGTTGACATTGGCGCGGGCGTCAGCGGCGAGCTTGTCGATGGCCTTTTGAACGCGCGTGGGTGGCCAACTCGAGTAGGCCCAGGTGACAGCGATCACAAGGTCTAGAAACAGGCGCTCCGTACGCCAGTCGGAACCGGAGCCGAATTGCATGATCGAGATTTGCTCGAAGCGGCGGGGGTCGGAGCAGCTCAAGTCGCCGTTTGCGCCTTCGGGTAGCGGGAGGCGTTCCGTACGAAATCTATGGACCGAGGAGCGGAAGGTGTTGACCCCATTTGGCTCGAACAGAATAGGCGGAAGCGGCACACCGATGCGTGCTGAGGCGGCACTAAGCCGCTCCTTGAACTGAGAGCAGCTCGGCGGCGCAGCATGTGCGCCGCGGGATACGATAGCGAAGGAAGAGACAGCAAGGCATGAAAGCGTCATCACGCGCTTAGTAAGCTTTCCAAAAGACATTGAAGGACCCCACCAGGTGAGGATTGAACATTATCCACTTTTTAGATAATCTACAATTCGGATTATCGGTTCTGCCCTCTTCGGAAGGGGCAGCCTCCGATGTCTCGAACCTTGCAGTCGCCTCGGCACGAGGCTCTGAGGGCATTGCTGGTGGAGAGACGAAAGGCCGCGGGCCTGACTCAGGCCGCGGTGGCCGCTAAGCTCGGCCGCTATCAGTCATACATGGCCAACGTTGAAACCGGGCAGCGCCGGGTCGATGTCGTCGAATTTCTCGATCTGGCAGAAGCCATCGGCTTTGATCCATCCAAGCTGGTGAGAGATCTTGCCCGGATGAAAAAGGGAAAGGGATTCGTGTGAGCCTACTGGATGCTGCCATCCACAGGGCTGTCGCACCAAAAACACCAGGATAGGCAAGAGGTCGCAGAGACGTACGCTGGCGATCCCAGGTTCCAACCTATTCGTCTGGAAAGGGACAAACGAGGCGGTGGGCTAATGATGTACGCACTTGTCGCCGCCGACATCTGGGCACACCCGGTGTGGCCTCCTAGACGATGGTCCTACGCGGGTGGCTCCGCGTTCGCCGGTTTAACCGGGAAGACCTGGCGATGCTGCCGATAGCACTGCACTTGGGGCCAGTCGTTCTCTACATCGCGCTCAAGCAATGAGCGTTCGTTAGGGCTCATAAATTAGCAACAGTCCAACTCGCGGCTGATGTCCGTTTAACCCCGAATAGCGGCGCAGAAGCGGACATTGCGCGAGGTCCGAGACGGGCCTCGAGCGGTCATGCTCACCAGATCGAGTCCTAATCGGCAAGCCCCCGGAAAAGTGAGCGTTATTGCTCAGACACCGCTAAGCGAGCGCACCTAGGCTGTCTAAGACTACGCACTATCGTTACCCAAGTCGTGCCGTCAGCATCCCTGTTCTACATAGACGCACTTCGAGCGCGCATCCCGGCCCCTCTCGCTATCAAGAGGAGAGCACAATGAAGCGACGTTACATTCTCAGCTTTTCGGTGGTCACAGTACTGGGGCTTGTACTGGTTGCTACGTTCGCGGCCCGACGTGATTTCTGACTACGTGGTCCTGGCGGCGTCGGCAGGCCCTCCTGGCGTCGACATCCACAAAACCTGCCGGGAATCCGAACGGGCGATCACCGCTATATTTGGCAATTCAAACGCTGCTACGTTCGAAAACTGCATGAGGCAAGAGCACACTGACCAGGCCCAAATCGTCAGGGACTGGGCAAGCTATCCGGCCGCCGATAAGACACATTGCGTGCAGCCGAAGGTCTATATGCCGAGTTACATCGAATGGCTCACATGCCTGGAGATAGCAAGGGATGTGAGAAGGTGCGAGCAGAAAATGCCCCTACTGCGGCCGCGCCCCGACGCTCCCGCGACAGCTCACGTTAGGGATCTCGCTCTCCCATTCCCTGTTCATGCAACGCCAGCGCTCGCCGGGAGTCAACCACGTCTGCGCGACAAGAGCTTGCAGCCGTGCACGGCGGGAAGAAACCGCCGCTAGCTCTGTCACAAACTTGCCTGGGCATTTGCATGAGAAACCTGTCCGACCCTCATTTTGAAGCTTCTCCCCGGTCAGACCGACGAGGTTGGGTCGCCTTGGTTACTTGGGGACACGCTCTCAGACATGAGATTGACGGTGCAATATTCAATTGCGAGAAAGTGGCGCTGCAGTGGATGCTGAGAACTCGCCCCAAGGGCTTGCCCGGCAGAACGCGGCCGAGTCACGTGCGGCGCCTCCCAAAGCACCAGCGAGCGTTCCGACAAGGGTACCCATGTGCGCTCGGCCGGCAACTTCGGACCAAAGCCCCCACGTCCACTCATCGCTGCGGGCGGGGCCACCCGTAGGGCTCGCGCGGCCAGTGCCGGAAGGACGGCAGCCGCAGCTGCTCGGTGATGCGGGACAGCTCGCGGTGCCGTCGATGGTGCGCCGTCGTGCTCAGACCCGTAAAACGACTGCGGCACGCACTGCCTGCGGCGGCCGACCTCTTGTCGGCATAGAGGGGCGCGAAATTGTTACCATGCTCCTGTCGTTTTGCGGCATCCCTGTCCGAACCGTTTCGGTGAGCAAGGTCCAGACGCCGTACCGCTCTACGGTCAACCGCTCAAGCAAGCCTCCTATGTAGGTCAGCTTATTACGGACGGGCCAGCATTTCTCGATCTCGCCCCTTTGAAAGGCGCCGAGACGCTTCGGTGTCTGCTCCGCTGGTGGCGGGATCTCGAGGTCCGCGAGTCGATTGCCCATGGGCTAGTCGTTAATCCATGCGTTTGCGCCCGAGGGCCGTGCAAACCAACCCGGCGATAGATAGTGTCCTAGGCGCATACTCGGTCCCCGTCGATACTCGTGGGGTCACCATCCGCAGATCGAAAAGGGACGATTCCATGGAACCTCACTACGCGGAACTCGTCGGCGTTGCGGCCGCGGCTGCAAGCCTCTATGCCGCGCACGCCAAGACCATCATTCCGCTCCGCGTTGCAGCAATCGTCGCGAACCTGCTGGCGATGGCCTATAGTCACATGCACGGAACCTATCCCACCTTCGTGCTCAATGCCTTGCTTCTTCCGTTGAACGCTTGGCGGCTCTACCAGATGCTGAAACTCATCCGTGACATCGGCACTGCGATCGAGCGCGATATGAACGTTGACTGGCTGCTGAGATACATGCGCCCGAAACGCTACAAGGCGAACGATCTCATGATGGAGCGCGGCGAATACGCGACCGAAGCGTTCTATGTAGTTTCCGGCGAAGTGGAGATCGTCGAAATCAACCAGACCTGTGGCGCCGGCAGGTTGCTGGGCGAAACCGGATTGTTCACGCCCAATGGCAGGCGCACCATGACTGTCCGCTGCAAGACCGACGTGCAGGCGGCTACAATCGGCTACGATCAAGTCAAGGAGCTCTATTTTCAGAACCCGCAATTCGGATTTCGTCTGCTGCACCTTATCGTGGCCCGACTGGTGAGTAACAGCGAGGCAATGGGGCTCACCCTTGCTAACAAGTCAGCTCCCTAAGACCGATTCTTGCCAATGGCTGTATCTATGAAATGAGTGTCGAGCGGCGACGGC
>Ga0075424_100003729_pt1 | contig 14299 bp, 14 predicted proteins | sample SoiMethybrSBSTD3_FD_75301 | JGI IMG/M metagenome (GOLD analysis project Ga0075424, IMG submission 75301) | Bulk soil microbial communities from a Populus tree surrounding site in Tennessee, USA - Soil MetaG P. TD hybrid SBSTD3 | ecosystem: Environmental > Terrestrial > Soil > Tree plantation... | reverse complement strand
TCCTTCGGGTCCCACCAGATGTCGTGATTGTCGCCGCCCCACGACACCGATCGGAACGTGAGGCCGCCGTCGGTCGACTGGAAGAACGAGCTGTTCGAGACGAGCACCTCGTCTTCGTTCTCCGGCGAGACGGCGAGGTGAATGTAGTACCCCGCGCGTCCGATCAGCTCGCGCGACCAGTTGACCACGCGCCACGCGCGGCCGCCGTCATCCGACCGCCAGACCGATCCCTGATCCGCGGTCTGGATGAGGGCGTAGACGCGATTCGAGTTCGTCGGCGCCACGGCCACGCCGATCTTCCCGAGCGGCGACCGCGGCAGGCCGGACCCTTCGACCTTCGTCCAGCTCGATCCGCCGTCGTGCGACACGTAGATGCCGCTGCCCGCGCCGCCGCTCAGCTCGGCCCACGGATGCATTTCCACCTGCCACGTGCCCGCGAAGATCGTGCGCGGGTTCTTTGCGTCCGTCGACAGGCTCGAACAGCCGGTGCGCTCGTCGACGAACAGCACGTGATCCCAGTGCTGTCCCCCGTCGGTCGTGCGAAAGACGCCTTTCTCGCGCTGCGGTCCGGTCAGGCGCCCGGTCGCGCACACGAGCACGATGTCGGGGTTCGACGGATGAATCACGACGCGCGCGATCCGGCCGGTCTCGTCGAGTCCCGCGTGCGTCCACGTGCGGCCCGAGTCGACCGACTTGTAGACGCCGTCGCCAATCACGTCCGAATCGCGGATCGCCCAGGCCTCGCCGGTACCGGCCCAGACGACGCTCGGGTCGCTCGGCGCGACGGCAATCGCGCCAATGGCCTGGACCGGAAGGCTGTCGGCGATCGGATCCCACCGAATGCCGCCGTCGGTGGTCTTCCAGATTCCGCCCGACGCCGCACCTGCGTAGTAAGTCGTCGGATCGCCGGGCACGCCCGCGACGGAGGCGACGCGATTGCCCACCACGGGCCCGACCCATCGGAACGACAAGGCTTCGGTCGATGTGGGTTGGTTGCGCCGGCCGCGCTGCGCGTGGATCGAAACCGCGCACAACAACGCGATGAGAACGAACAGGAGTCCACGCCGTTTCATACGATGCATTGTAGAGCGGTGTCCGTCACTGCCGGCTTTGACCGGTCAGCGAGCTCAGGGCGGCCTGGAACGTGCTCCACGGCACCGGTCTCCCGTGGATCGGCGCCAGCGTCTGCACGTCGAGCTTCATGCGCGCGACCTGCGTCGCGAGGCTGCGCATGGCCGGCAGCTGCGCGGCCCGCGGCGCTTCGTGCGTGTCGAACAGGTCCGCTTCGAACGCGATGCGCTCGGCGGGCAAGTACGCCATCAGCATGCCTTCGACGTGCTGCAGCGGCTGCACGTAGTAGATCCGCAGAATGCGCTGGTTGTCGGTGATCACGTAGTTCTCCTGAACGGCCTCGTAGTTGTAGCCCTCGGAGAGCTCGGTCGGCGGCCACCGCGACACGATGTCAGGCTTCACGGTCCGCGGTTCGTAGTTCAGCACGTCGCGGTTCAGGAACGCGATGTTCTTCATGTGCGCGACGATGGTCGCGCCGATGTGCAGATACGTCCGGAGACCGCCGATGTGATCGAAGTGCGGGTGCGAGCTGACCAGCCAGCGAATCGGCTTGCCGGGTGCCAGCTTTGCCACTGCCTCGATCACCGCGAGACTTCGTTCTTCGTCGCCCGGTGCCTCGAACATCGCCACGAAATCGCGGAACTCGACCATGTAGCTGTTGGCCGGACCGCCGCCCATCAGATATACGCCATCGGCGAGCTTCTCCACGGCAACGGATGTCGTCGTCGCGGGCTGCGCCAGCGATGGCGGCACGGGCACGGGATCGCACACGTTCGGCTGAACGTTCGGAAAGTTGCCGCCGTAGGCGTTGTGTCCGGTGCTCTGGCGGTAGAACTGCCAGTTGTCGTCCCACCCCTGATGCGAGTGCCACGCGATCGGCCACTTCACGCTGCCGAACGTCCGCTGGCTGGTCGATTCGTGCTCGATGTTGAAATCGCCAAGCGCCGGCTCGCTGACCGTCGTCTTGATCCGCGTGATCTGGTTCGCCGAATTGATCGTCGCGTCCATGCGGTACTTGCCGAGGATCGTAATCGCGACCACGTGCACCTTCTCGGGCTGGACGACGTTGCCGTCGCGGCCCTTCTCGATCTGTTCCCATCTCCAGAAGGCGATCGGATTGGCGCCCGGCAGGCGCGTCGCCTTGAGGAATCCGGGCGGATTCATCCACAAGTCCAGCTGATACAGCTCCGCGAGCGCGGGCGGCACGGCGACCGGCTCGGCGTCGCCATCGATGTGCCAGGCCGCGCGGCCGCTGACGATGTGCGTCTGGCGCGTCGCCTTCTGCGTCGGCGTGCCGTCCTGCCAGCCCAGGCCGTACTTCCACGCCGCCGGATTCAGTCCGGGCTTGCGGTCGAACGTCTCCTTGCTCGTGGCGGTTTCCCAATTGATCGTCCGCGTGTAGTTCGCGAGCGCATCGATGCGCGGCCAGTCGATGTTCACCGCGTTCTCGAACGTCTGCCCTACCGCACCGCCGTACCCCGTGCCTGAGTACGTGATGCACTTCAGGTTCGCTTCGCCGATCTCTCGCGCGGCAGCCGCGAGGATCGGCGCCGGATCGACGTAGCCGGGCGGGAACTGCTGCGCGGGCATCCGGCTCCCCAGCATCAGCAGAAACGCGAACGCGGCGCACAGACGCTTGGCCATCGAGCCCTCCGACAGAGTGCGCCAAGTGTATGCCACGCGCGGCAGCTGGTTTAAGCTCGCTACATGCAGCAGCCTCCAATCAGCACGGTGTCGCCTTCGCTCGTGCAGCGGACGCACATCATCTATGCCCTGCACGCCTTCAGCCTGCTGACCGGCATTCTCGGCGCCGCGACGGTCGTGGGAGCGTTCCTCACCGGCTGGCCATCGATCATCGCGGTGATCCTGAATTACGTCTGGCGCAGCGAGGCGCGCGGCACCTGGCTCGAATCGCACTTCCGATGGCAGATTCGCACGTTCTGGTACGGCCTGTTGTGGATCGCGCTGTGCCTGCTGTTCGTCGTCGCGACGTTCGGCATCGGCATCATCATCGCGTGGGTACCGATGGTGGTGGTCGGGCTCTGGTTCATCTACCGCATCGTCCGCGGCTGGCTCGCGTTGAACGAGGGCCGGTCGATGTACGTCTGAGTATTTTGCCGGCGACGTTCCACCCATGACCGACGACCTCCTCGCGTTCGTCGCTTCGCGTCGGGGCCACTTCAAAACCGAATCGGGGCTTCACGCGAATCTGTGGATGGATCTGGAGACGCTGTGCTGGCATCCGAATCTGCTGCGGCCGTCCGTCGCCCGCCTCGCCGCGATGCTGCGGCCGCACGATCCCGATGTCGTCTGCGGTCCACTGAACGAGGGTGCCTTCGTCGCGCTGATGGTCGCGGCCGAGCTCGATTGCCAGTTCATCTACACCGAACGCTTCGTCGACGCCGGCGCAGAGAGCCTGTTCCCGGTTCGCTACCGTCTATCGCCGCCGCTTCGCCGGATCGCGGCGGGCCGCCGTGTGGCGATCGTCAACGACGTGATCAGCGCCGGCTCCGCGGTGCGCGGAACACTCGAGGACCTGACGTCAGCCGGCGCGCAGGTGATCGCCATCGGGTCGCTCGTCGTGCTCGGGCGACTGTTCGACCCGATTGCGAACGAGCGCGCCATCCCGATCGAAGCGCTGGAGCGCGCGCCGTTCGAAATGTGGAAACCGGATGAGTGCCCGCTGTGTGCGGCGGGCGTACCGCTGGAGTCCGTCGACGCTCTCGGATCGATCGCATGACGCTTCGATCGCGTCAGTCGGATCGTGCGAAACGGCTACGCGCGCTCGCGCCGGTCTTGGCGATTGCTCTCACCCTGGCAATTTCCGCGTCCGCCGGCGGCCCTGCTCCGATCGAGAGCCGATCGGTCGTCGCCGATCGGGTCATGAAGCTGACGCGTCATTCCTCGTGGCGGCTCGTCTCGTCCGTGCCGATTGCGTTTCGCACCTTGTGGACCGCGAATGGATTGGACATGACGCACAATCCCGTCTGGATCGAGGCAACGCACACTGGCTTGCGCGCGTATTTCATGCCCGAAGATGATTCTTCTGTTCTGTATATCTACGAAGTCGACACGAAATAAATCAGCAATCACTCACTTTCTCGCAGGTTCATCATCAATATTGGTCTATTTGAACAAATGCTGTACTGTAATCGCGCTCGATGACCGGTCGATTTAGTTGCGGCGTGATCGCGGCAGCAACTATATGTCTAATCGCCTGCAAGACTCCGCAATCGCCGACGCCAACACCGACGCTGTCTCTTTCGATTAGCCCGCAAAGCGTCATCGGTGGCAGTCCTGCGCAAGGCACAGTCACACTGACCGGCGCCCCCGCGGGATCGGCGACCGTGGCGCTGTCGACGAGCAACGCCGCCGTCTCGAGCGTGCCAGCGAGCGTCACCGTTCCAGCGGGCTCATCCAGCGCCCCGTTCACGGTGACGACGTCTGTTGTGGCGGCGTCGACGGCCGTCACGATCACCGCTGCATATACGGGGACGTCGCCCAATATCACTCAAACGGCGATGCTCGCTATCACCCCGACACAGTCGATCGCGACGCCTCCGACGATGTCGTCGATATCAATCAATCCTTCCGCCGTCGTTGGCGGCAATCCTGTGCAAGCCCTCGCGGTACTCTCAGGTGCGGCGCCTGCCGGCGGCGCCGTCGTGACGCTGTCGAGCAACGATACAGCAGGCGTCATTACGTCGTTGCCTCCGAACGTCACGGTGCCGGCCGGTGCGAGCACGGCCGCGTTCAACGTATCGACGCGCGCGGTCGGAGGCACGTTCGAGATCATCATCACGGGTTCGTTCAACGGGACATCGGCACAAGGGAAACTGACAGTTCAACCGGCATCGGTGTTTCCCTTCTACGTCTATGTAGACGAGAGTGATTCCCGAAATCATTTCGTGCCGTCGGGGTTTTTCGGTGACACGCAGGATCTCACCATAAACACGGGCGATCGCACGGCACCGCATAGCGGGTCGACGAGCATCCGGATTGATTACGTGCCGCGCGGCACCCTGAAGTTCGCCGGCATCTTCTGGCAGAACCCGGAGGGCAACTGGGGCGCGGTGGCGGGCGCCGGGTACGATCTACGCGGCGCGCGCGAGGTGCAGTTCTGGGCCCGCGCGACCGTCGCCGGGACGCGCGCGGAATTCAAGGTCGGCGGCATCACCGGTCCGTTTCCGGATTCCCTGCCGGCGACGGAAACGACTCCGCGCGTGGTGCAGCTGGCCACGTCATGGCAGCAGTTTTCGATCGATGTGTCGGGTCGCAATCTGGCGTACGTGATCGGCGGCTTCATGTTCGTGACGAACGCCACGGATCAGAATCCGGGCGGATGCACGATCTTCCTCGACGATATCGTGTGGCGATGAAAACCCGATGAACGATCAATGCGGATCGAGCGTTCCGTCGTTCTTCCTGACGTGGGTTGCGTTCCCGATCTTTGGCCTGATGCTTCAGATATGGTCGAAGGCGCTGCAGCGTCGCAGTGGCGGCGACAGCCGATCGGTAGTGGTAGCTGGTGATTTCGCTATCGGCCTCGAACTGCTGGCCACGGCGCTCGTGATCGTCGCGTCGTTCTCGCTTCAAAAGTTCGTCCAGCTGTATCAGATAACCTGCGATGCCCTTGTGACTGAATCGATTGACACGATCACTCGACAGCTGCGTATTCAACAGACCTTGCAGTCGGTCGCCATCGTCCTTGTTGCGATAGGCATCGTGTTCGCGTGGCTGTCGGTCATCACGCCTCTGGATCCGCCAAGGAACGTTCGAACGTTTTTACGGACGGCCCTCCTGCCTCTGCTGCTTGGGATCGCCGCGCTGTTCGCGGTGCCGTACTTGTTTTTCGACGGGAATAGTTGTGGATAACGCGCTCAGGGACTGGCTGAACAGCTCGCAGGCGCTGATCGTCGCTGTCGCAGTTGTCATCGCGGGCATCGCAGCACTGGTGCAAGCGTTCACTGCGCTGAGACTTGAAAAAAGGCATCACCGTTCGCCGCGCCGGCAGGATTCATTCCTGCGCCGAAATCGCCTCCTCGCCGCCTCTGCCATCCTCATTCTCGGAGGCCTCGGTCTATTCGGCGGTCGTTACATGGCGCGGGGAAAATTGTCCCTGAACGAGCGGTTGACGCTGCAGGCGTGGGAAGCTCTCGCCGCACGGAAATGGGACGATGCTTTTCGAATCGCGTCAGAGTGCATCGAGCAATTCGGCGCACAGGCCGAGCGCGAGCAGCAGCGCCTGACCAGAGACAACGTGCCGCTGCCGCCCGTCGGCAAGGTTGCGCCGGATGTCCGCGACCGCATACTGGAGCGAGGACTGCTGAATGACGTGGCGGCTTGCTATTACATAAAGGGCGAAGCTGCCATGTCATTGTCCCGGCGCGACGACGCGAAGCGCGCTTACGCGGCAGCAACGCGCCTGCCGCATGCGCGCGTCTACGATCCGGCTGGTTTCTTCTGGTCGCCGGCGGAAGCCGCCGAAGCGCGGCTCACTCGATTCCAATGATCGTGTTTCGACCGTATCGAGCTGGAGGGCTGTTCATGTTTCGATTCACACGCACACGCCTGATTGTCGGCCTCGTCGCGGCGCCTTGTCTCGGCACGCTACTATCGGCACAGGCGACGAAAAGGACACCCGTCAACGAAGCGGAGACAACACGCGCCTGGGAGGCGCTCGACAAGAATCCCCGCGCGGCTATCACACACGCCGACACGGTCATTCGGGACTTTGCGCGCGACGCCAACGAGAAGCAGGCGGAACTGGCAAGCAAGAAGGCTCCCACGCCTCCGGTTGGAAAAGTGGACGAGAAGGCCAGGCAAGTGATTTTCGACAACGGCCCCCTGAACGACGTCGCGACCTGTTACTTCATCAAGGGTCAGGCGCTGGAAAAGCTCGGACGAACGGCCGAGGCGAAGCAGGCGTATGAGTCCGCCTGCAAGCTCACGTATGCGCGCACGTGGGACCCGAACGGATGGTTCTGGGATCCCGCCGCCAAGTCCTGCGACCGAGCGGCGAGCCTGAAGTGATCGCGGCGAATGATCGTCGCGCTGCTCGTAAGCCTGGCGGTCACGCAAGCTGCCGTCGGCACCGCTCAGTCGCCGGCCCGGAACCCGTACGAAGTGCTCGCGTGCGCCGAGCGGGTCAACCGCGCCCACCCGCTCAGCGATATTCGCCGCTACCTCGACGCGGTGCTCGCGGGCGAGCAGCCGCAGCCGATCGAGCCGTGCGTGACGGACGTGGTCGGGCCCGAGCGATTCCCGACGTTGACTGGAGCGTGGCGCGCGCTCGCCGCCGAGCTGTTCAAGAGCGTCGGAGACGCTCGCGCCGGCGCTCAGTACGAGCTCGCCATCGAGGCTGATCGCGACGAAGCAGCGTACCGGCTCTTTTACGCCGACTACCTGCGCAACTTCAGGGGGCCGCAGCAGCCGCTCTTTCCGGAATCCGAAAGACAGTACCTCGCCGGCCAGTCCACGATCGAGCGGCGCGCGGCCGCGGGTCGAAAAACCGCCTGGGACTCTGAGACGGCGAGTCGTCTCGCGCGCGGCCTCGTCGCGCTGCACGAACGTGACGGCGCTCCTGCGTTCTGGCGTGGCCGCGAAGTCCCCGCGGTGTTTCTCGCCTCGGTATTCCGCGCATCGCGAGCGGCCGTCGATCTGGATCGTTCGTCGGATGTTCGCGATTACACGGCCGCGGCTGCGTTGGCGCAATCGAGGCAAGGCGTCCTTCCGGACCTGCAGCTCCGGGCGTTGATCCATGACGCGACGCCGGCCGACTCGTTCAGTCGAATGCGTCTTCGATTCAAGACTGCACCGGTCGTCGATCTCTTCTTCAACCACCGGTACACCGGTGACGTGGCTCCGACCGTCTACCGCGCGCCGTTCCGTTTCAATCGTCTGAAGCTCGACACGCTGGGAATCGGCATCGAGAAACCATTCACGCTCGGCCAGGCCGTCGATGTGGCCGTTGGAGCCTCGTTTCAGAGCAGCTCGAGGCTCGGCCTCGTCGAATACCTGCCGGATGTCGCCGAGCGGATCAACGAAGGCCGCGGACACGTCACGATGTCGAAGTTCGTGAATCGCGATCGAGTGACCGTGACCGGGTTCTACGCGCGGCAGTCGATCCAGGCGAACGTTGCAGGCGCGGCGGCGCGCGTTCGGGATTTCGTCGGGTCGACGGTCGCGTACGAGTTCTTTCGGCCGTCGACGTTTCGACATCGCTTCGACACGAGAGGCATTGAAGTGTCCGCCGGCGTGCTGTCCGATCGGGAAACATACCCGGATGCGCCGCGGCCGGACATCGTGGTGCGCCGGTTCGACTATTTCGGCGGTGTCTCGGCTCGCGGCCTTGCCGCCGGACGGTTCGATGTCACATTCAAGCCCAGCGTCTTCTCGTCCGATGTGAGCCCCGACGCGTCACAGCGAAACGCGCAGTACCGTTCGACGCTCGTGCCGCTGTACCGCATCGTCGACCCTGAACGCCAGCCGGGAATTCCGGGATTCGATGCCAGCCCAGCCGGCCTTCATCTCGCCTCGCTGACTCTCGCCTTCCCGGTCAGTCGCGACGTTGCGCTCAGCGGATCGGATTTCTTCTGCGGCGAGAGCGTCGGGGTTGCTCTGTACACGACGTGGTACGCTGCACATCGCCCGGGGACGACGTTCCTGGGCACGTTTCAGTACGACGTCAAGCGGTTCTATGTCGCGAGCACGACGCGGCACCTGTTCTCGGTGGGATTGAGCGTCGGTTTCTGAGAGAGCCGCACCGATGGCCGAGAAGCGAACATGGCGGCGGAGAGCGCAGCGAGTCTCACGCCACGTCGTCGTCCGCGGTTCAGTGTTGGCGATGCTGCTGGCGGTTGCATGCGCCGGACGCGAGTCGCGCTCAGCGATGAGTCCGTCGGCCGCCGTCCCTTGCACGAAACCTAACGCGACCGGCGATCCGAATACGTCGTCGCCGCCCCGATGTGTCAGCTTTTCGGGGTTCGACTGGGTCGTCAAGGCCAGCCCCCGTTTCGAGCCGGGACCCAACGCCTGGTCTGACGCCGTTTCGAACCTGTGGGTCGACGAACGCGGACTTCACCTCAAGATCACAGGAAACGCCGGTCAGTGGCGCGCGTCCGAGGTGGCGCTCAATGGCTCGTTCGGCTACGGGACATATACCATCCGGACGGCGACGCGGCTCGCCGATCTCGACCGCAATGTCGTATTCGGCTTTTTTGTGTACGACTACGCGGATCCGGCGTTCAGTCATCGCGAGATCGACATCGAGTATTCGCCGTCGCTCGGATTCACGGCCGGCAAGAACGCTCATTTCACCGTTCAGCCGTTTACCCTCGCCGGTCGCACGCATGACTTTGCCGCCGATCCGGGACTCTCGAGTGGTCAGCATTCGTTCGAGTGGCGGAGCGACAAGGTCATGTTCCAGAGCGCTGGGGAAACGTGGACTCTCACCGCGCCGGACGTGCCGCGACCAGGGCGCGAGAACGTACGCCTCAATCTCTGGCTGTTCAAAGGGCTTCAGCCGACCAACGGCTCCGAAGCAGAAGTCGTGATCAGCAGTTTCGAGTACCAGCCGTAGACTGGTTCGCCGCAAACGAAGTGCGTTCAGACGCCGAGCACAAGCTGAGCGCTTTTACATTCTGAAGGCGCGATTACACCGCACGTAACCCTGCCGTACGCACATTCCGCGAAAAGCGGCGCCACACGACACGAGCCGACAGGCACCGGTGTTGCCCACCGTCGCGCCGCAAAGGAGGAATGCATGACGGCAAATGCCAGGCACCTGTGCTTGAGCCTTGCGGCGATGAGCTTCGGGCTCGTCGCGCTTTCGAACTACTCGACGACCGTGGTCGCCCAGTCGGGACCCACGGTGTTCGACACGAATCTCGCGGTTCGCACCGTGGTGTCGGGCCTCTCGCAGCCCACGTCGATGGCGTTTCTGGCGGCGGACGACTTTCTCGTCCTCGAGAAGCCGACCGGTCAGGTCAAGCATGTCGTCAACGGCGCGGTTACGGGCGTTGCGCTCGACCTGGCGGTCAACAACAATTCCGAACGAGGGCTCCTTGGAATCGCCCTCCATCCATCGTTCGCGACCAACCACTTCGTCTACCTGTACTGGACGTGTACTGCACCCGTCCCCGCGAACCCGATGTTTCCGTCGGCCGACGAGTGCCCCAATCAGCCGGCCACGGGCGCGGACAGCGGTAATGTGCTGGCAGTGCCGCTGCTCGGCAATCGCGTCGATCGGTTCGTGTGGAACGGATCGACGCTCGCCTTCGACCGCAATCTGATCAAGCTGCGCTCGTTTCAGAACGATCAGACGAACGGCACGCCGCGTGGAAACCACAACGGCGGCGTGATTCGATTCGGGCCGGATGGAAAGCTCTACATCATCATCGGCGACAACGGACGGCGGGGGCACCTTCAGAATCTGGAGAACGGCCCGTTCGGGCCCGGTCAACCCGACGATCAGTTCGGCGGACCGCAGCCGGATCGCGCGCACTTCACCGGCGTGATCATCCGCCTCGACGATGATGGGGCGGCGCCGGCCGACAATCCGTTCTTCGAGGCCGGCGGCCGGATGGGCGGCGAAGCCGGCGCGAACGTCCAGAAGATCTTCGCGTACGGCGTGCGCAACAGCTTCGGGCTGGCGTTCGATCCGCTGTCAGGGAATCTGTGGGATCAGCAGAACGGCGACGACAGCTTCGACGAGTTGAATCGCGTCGAGGCGGGCGCGAACCTCGGCTGGATCCAGGTGATGGGGCCGGCCTCGCGCGTCGCGCAGTTCAAGGAAATCGAAACGACGCCGCCCTTCGTCGGCCTGCAGCAGGCCCGCTGGCCGCCGTCCAACATCGCCGATACGCCCGCCGAAGCGTTGTCGCGCCTGTTCATGCTCCCGGGCGCGCGCTACAGCGATCCCGAGTTCAGCTGGAAGTTCGCCGTCGCGCCCGCCGGCATCGGCTTCCTCAACAGCCGCGCGCTCGGACCGCAATACCGAGGCGACCTCTTCGTCGGCGCGGCGCGACCGACTCTCGACAACGGCTACCTCTTTCACTTCAACCTGACGGGCAACCGCCGGAAGATCGGCGTCGACGATCCGCGGCTCGAGGACCGCGTCGCCGACAACGCCGCCAAATTCGATCCGACGGAGAGCGAGAGCCTGCGGTTCGGTTCCGGCTTCGGCATCGGCACCGACATCCAGACCGGTCCGAACGGAAACCTCTTCGTCGTCTCGCTTTCCAACGGCTCGGTGTACGAGATCTTCCGGAGGTAAAGACCCGGAGCGCCGCTATCGGGCAAAGATGTTCTTGATGACGAAGCCGATATTGGCCGGGCGTTCGGCGAGGCGGCGCATGTACCACGGGAACCACGACTCGCCGTACGCGATCAGCACGCGTAACGGTTCGCCGGCCTGCACGAGCCGCTGCTGGAGCGGGCGCTGGATGCCGTAGAGCATCGCGTACTCGTACGCATCTTTCGGAACGCCGCGGTCGCGGATGAACTGGCGGAGCCGATCGATCAGCCGCGGATCGTGCGTCGCGATGTGCAGCAGACCGCCCGCCTGCCGCGCATCACTGTCCTGCGGGCGCAGCAGCCGGCACGCGAGCGCGTAGAAGTTTTCGTCGACGTCGCGTTTCTTCGGGAACGCGACGTCCGGCGGCTCGAGGTACGCGCCCTTCACGAGTCGAATCGCGGCGCCGAGCGGCACCAGCGCCTCGACGTCCTTCGCGCTGCGATACAGGTACGCCTGGATGGCGACGCCGACGTACGGCGATCGCGCCCGCGTGCGGCGGAACAGTTCGATTGTCGGATCGACGTACGGCGAGCTCTCCATGTCGATCCAGACGATCGCGCGGTTCTGGGCCGAGCGGTCGACCAGGCGCTGAAGGTTCCGGAACGCGAGCTCGCTGTCGAGGTCGAAGCCAAGCTGCGTCGGCTTGATCGAGACCTGGGCGCGCAGGCCGCTCGCGCGGATGCGATCGAGCACATCCAGGTAATGCGCGGTCACCGCTTCGGCCTCGTCGAGTCTCGTGAGGTTCTCGCCGAGCTTCGTGAAGATGGTCCCGATGCCCTGCCGATCCTGCGCGATCGCCGCCGCCAGCGCATCCTCGAACCGCTCGCCCGGCATGAACGCCGAGACCGAGCGCTTCACGAACGCGGTCCGCATGGCACGCTCGCGCAGAAACGCGTTCGTCGACATCGCCAGGAGGATCTTTCGCGCGACAGACAAATCTGAAATCACATCATTCCCTTGATTAGGCCGCCGTCGACCTGGATGTGGGCGCCGGTGATGTACGACGCGGCGTCCGACAGCAGGAACGCGCCGGCGCGCCCGAATTCGTCCGGCGACCCGTAGCGGCCGAGCGGCACGGTGGCGATCACCCGCGATCGGTGCTCGTCGAGCGTCGTGCTGCTGCGCTTCGCGTTGATCTCGTCGAGGTACCGCAGACGATCGGTCTCGATGCGGCCGGGAATCAGCGTGTTCACGCGGATGCGGTCGGGCGCAAGGTCGAGCGCCAGCGTTTTCGCGAGCGATGTCACCGCCGATCGAAGCACGTTCGACAGCGCGAGATTCGGGATCGGCTCCTTCACCGACGAGGAGGTACCAATGAGGATCGCGCCGCCGCCGCGCGCTTTCATCGACGGCACGACGATCCGTACGGTGCGGACGACGCTCATGAGAAGAAGATCGAAGGCGCTCTGCCACGCCGCATCGTCGAAGCTCAGGGCGGTGCCCGTGGGCGGACCGCCGGTGTTCGCGTACAGCGCGTCGACCCCACCGAACGTGGCCATCGTCTCGGCGTGCCAGCGAGCGATGTCGTCGGCCCGGCTCAAATCGGCCGCGACCGCATGAACGCGGGCGCCGGTCTCGGAGGAAATCTTCTCCGCGGCCCTGGCGATCGCCTCCCGGTCCCGCGACGCGATCGATACTGACGCGCCCTCGCCCGCCAGCGCCCGCGCCACCGCGTAGCCGAGCCCCTTGCTCGCCCCGCCGATCATCGCCACCTTGCTTCGTAGTCCGAGTTCCATCGCGTCAACCTGTAACTTCCAGCGGTGAACGTTCCACTTTCACCATTTTCGAGTTTTAAGTTTTAAGTTTTACGTTTGCGAATTCCATTACGCGATCCAGCGCCTCCAGAGTAGTCGCGTCCAGCGTCCCACCCGGCGGGCGAATGGCGGCGCTCGCGATCGCGCCGCGGCGCCGCAGCACCTCTTTGCGAATCGCCATGCCGATCGCTTCCTGGAACTCGAACCGCATCAGCGGCACTTTCCGGTAGAACACATCGGACGCATCGTCGACGCGGCCCGCGCGGAACAGCGTCACGATTTCGACGAGAATCGCCGGAAACGCGAACCCTGTCATCGCACCGGCGGCGCCGGCCATCAGCTCCTCGATCAGAAACACGCCGCCGAGCCCGCCGTAGATCTTCACGTCGAGACCCTTCGCTTGCTCGAGGATGCGCGATGTCTTGTACGGCGTCGGCGGATCCTCGAGCTTGATCGTGCGCGCCGCGGGAACGTCGCGGGCGATGCGCACCAGCAGCGACGGTTCCATCGCGTAGCCGGAGATCGGCGGGTAATCCTGCACGACGATCGGGATGTCGACCGCCGAGGCGACGGCGGCAAAATGCTTCACGACCGCGTCGGAGTTGATCTTCGCCATCCGCGGCGGGCTGATCATGACCGCCGACGCCCCCGCCTGTTTCGCACGCCGCGTGTACTCGACACACGTCCGCCACCCATCGGCTGTCGTACCGGCCACGACCGGGACGCGTCCGTTTACATGCGACAGGACGATGTCGAGCACGCGATCGCGCTCGGCGTCCGTCAGCCGCGCCACCTCGCTCGTGACGCCGAGCGCCGTGAACCCGCTGACGCCGTCGGCGAGAAACAGATCGACGACGCGCTGAAGGCCGATCGGATCGACATCGCCCGAGGAATCAAAGGGCGTAGGCAGGACGGAGTAGACGCTCACCGAGACGCTCGCGGCGATTCGACGTCAGCGCTCGACGGCTTGCCGAAAGTACGCGTCGGTGCCGTCGACCCAGTCCTGTCGCACCGGGCTGAACACGTCGATGACTTCCGTATCCTCGACGACGTCCACACGGTGTTCGGCCCAGGACGGAATCTGGAGCGCTTCACCGGCGCGGACGAGAATTTCCTCGCCGGCGACGTGGAATCGAAGCGCGCCGCTCACCACGTAGCTGACCTGCTCGTGATCGTG
>Ga0075424_100003728_pt1 | contig 14302 bp, 22 predicted proteins | sample SoiMethybrSBSTD3_FD_75301 | JGI IMG/M metagenome (GOLD analysis project Ga0075424, IMG submission 75301) | Bulk soil microbial communities from a Populus tree surrounding site in Tennessee, USA - Soil MetaG P. TD hybrid SBSTD3 | ecosystem: Environmental > Terrestrial > Soil > Tree plantation... | reverse complement strand
TTCACGTCCGCGTCGGCGAAGGTGTGGCGCTCGTCGGCGACTACACGGAGAAGTTCAAAGCCGATTGGATCGACCGAACGAAAATGCGCCTCGATCTCGTCGCGTGGAATCCGCCGCACTTCGCCACGCTGATCGAGGCCAAAGTGCAATGGACGAACGCGGCCGTGTGGCAATTGCTGTCGTACCGCGATCGCTATCAAGTGGAGTTTCCAGAGCATCGGATCGCGCTCGTCGGCGTCGCCGAGGCCTACACGCCACAAGCACGCCTCCTCGCGAGCGATCAGGGGATTCGGTTGTTCGTGTACGGGTTTCCGGACGTGCTCCCGCTCGAGCGCGCCTCGAGCGTGCAGGAGCCGCCGCTCTGAGGTACCACGATGCGCGATCCGTGGCCGTTCTGTCCGTCGCGCTCGCCGGCGACGGCGCGGCGTTGCTGCCGCGAGCTGCATCACGACGGCGATCACGTGCGCACGAGCAAGGCGGGCCAGTGGCGCGAAACGTGGCCGCGCGGCGAGCACGAGGATGAGGGGCCGCCTCGGATGCGCTTCGGCGAGCTCCTCGGCCATTTGCGCGATCTGATCGACCTGGCGCGGAACGAGGGGTACGGCCGGTTTGTCGGCGTGCTCGAGCGCGCGGATAAAGAGCTCCGCTTAGGGCCGCGGATGTACGCGAAGCGGCGCCGCAAGCGGCCGCGGAGTCTGTTTCGCTAGTCGGCCGCGGATCGTCGCGAGGCCGCCGGCGATCTCGAGCGCGGCGCCGCGGCGGGGCATACGTCCGAGCGGGCCTAGCTTCTCCGTCCACTTGTCGAGCTCCTGAGCCGGCGAAACGATGCCGCGAAAAAAAGATTTGACGTCCGAGAAAAACCGTGCTAAGCCGTGCGTTTCAATTCGTGCTCCGCGCCGATGATGATGAGGCCCAGGCGGCAACGCTCCGCGGCGAGCTCCTCGAGCTCGCGCGCGAGATCGCGCAACTCACGAGCCAGGCGATCGCCGGAGCGCGAGCGCCCGCGTGATGATCGAGATCTCGAGGCGCCAGGCCGACGCGCGAGCTCGAGCGCGCCGGCAACGGACGCGCTAGCACTTTCGCCTCGCACGCGAACCCTTACCGCACTTTCGCCTCGCCGGCGAATCGCCGTAAGTGGAGATCTCGCGGAGGCGAAGGCCACGCCAAATAGGGGCGTTTCGCCTCCTCGTGTCCGATAAGAAAACACTATGTCAACCCGCGGGCCGGTCCTTCGCCTCGAGCTTCGCTCGCCGGCGCATTAGCGGGCCTGTACGCGGCCGCCGGCCGAGGCCTGGGGGAACCCTTCGGCGCGCGCCGTTCGTGTCTGCCGCGTGGAGCCAAGTGGAGCGCCACACCTTCTCGAGGCCGCGCGCGATCGCCGGCCGCCTCGCGGCGCTCGAGAAACCTTTCGCCGTTTCTTCACGCGCTCGAGCGCGCCGGCGACGGTTGAGTTAGGCGATCTTCGGCGGGAGCGGCGCGTACAGGGCCGGCGGCAGGAATTGCCAGTACACGAGCTCGTTATCGTCCATCTGCAACGCGCGCCACACGCGCTCGCCGAGATCGATACCGGCGCCGTTCGTCGCGCGGCCGCGTTCGTCGGGGCCGGATTCGGCCGCGGGTTGCCGGCCGCCGAACACGTACGCCTCGTCGTGCTCGTTCCAAGGGCCGACGTCGAGCACGATCGCGATCACCCGCTTTTGCGTCCGCGGATTCGTGATCTCGATCCACTGGCGGAGCGCGGCGACGGACGGCAACGCGACGAACGGTACGACGGTATCGACGATGTAGCCGGAGGCCGTGCGCTTGCCGATCAGGCCTTCGCGCGTCGCCTTCACGAGCGGCATACGAGCGCCTCGCGCCTCATTCGTCGGGCTCCTCGTCGTCGGCGGGCGGATCGAGATCGTGCGCCAGGCCGCGATCGTGCGCGTGCGGCATCACGAGCGAATCGCTGGCGCGCCGGCCGCTCCGGATCATCGGGGGATGTTCCGCGAGGTACCACGACCAGAGGAGCTCGAGTTGAAACTCGAGGCGTCCCATCGCGCGCACGACGCGGATCAAGAGCACGAGTTGTGAGATGCCGAAGGCGAGCGCGGTGACGATCGCGACGAGATCGAGCCGCATGGCGATCAGGCCGCCGGCGCCGCGAAGGCGTGAACGAGCCGCACGTACACGAGCGCGACATCGCGCGCGAGGCCTTGTTGCACGAGATACGCCTGAGCGACGGCATCGGAGGCGGAGCCGTCCACGATCGCGGCCTCGAGCTCCTCGAGCGTCGGCGCGTCGGCGACGCCGGCGAGCTTCGCCGTCACCTTCGCGCGGAGCGAGTCGAGGTCGATCGCGACCTTCTCCGCGAGGAGCTCGCGCATCAGGGCCACGTCGTCGGCGCCGTAGCCGCGCGCCACGAGCTCGCCGGCGTACTCGTCGAGGCTCCGGAGGCCGCGCGCGACGGCGCGCTCGAGCGCCGCGAGATCGATGCCGCGCGCCTTCAAATCCGCGGCCGCGGCCGTTTGTACCTTCTGGCCTGCCGTGACGTCCGGAATATCGGCCACGACGATCGCGACGAGCGTTTCGACGTCGGCGCTCGTGTACCCTTTGTCGGCGAGGTACGCGCGGAGATCATCCGGCGTGAGGAGGCCGAGCCGTACGGCGTGCTCCGTTTGCGCGAGCGTCAGTGTGGGCGGCGGCGCCGCTTGTTCTTTCGCGGCGCGATCGGCCTCGATCGCGGCCGCCTTCGCGCGTGCGGCCTCGGCGTCGGCGAGCTCGAGATCGATTAGGTGAAGCTCGATCGTGCGATCGTCCACGCTGACGCCGGCGTCCGCGAGATCCTGGGCGTACTGCTCGCGCGTCCGTACGCCTTTGATCACGGCGCGCCGGCGGAGCGGCAGATTGATCGCTTTGCTCGCGGCGGCCGCGTCGGCCGTCCGTCGTTTCGCCGAGGCCTCCGAATCGCGGCGCTGATCGTCGGCGAGCAAATCGAGGATCAACCGAATCTCGAGCTCCGGCGTGTCGAGCGCGCGGAGGAACGCCTCGAGATCGGCCGGCGTGCGAAGGCCGAGGCGTACGGCGCGCTCGTAATCGGCGAGCGATACACCTTTGAGCTTCGCGCGCGCCTCGGCCGCCTGGCGGGCCGCCTCCGCTTGCTGCCGATCGAGGAGCTTGCCGCGTATCAGTTGGACGAGGATCGCGCGGTTGCTGTCGGCAAAGCCGCGGCGCGCGAGCTCGCGATCGTACGCGTCGAGTGAGGTAATGCCGCGGAGTACGGATTCCTCGAGCGTCGCGAGCGGGAGCGCCTTATCGGCGTCGCGCGCGAGCGCGGCCGTGTGGGCCTCCACCTGCTCGAGGTACGCGACGCGATCCGCTTGCGCGTCGGCGAGGAGCGCGGCCGCGTCGGGGCCGGCGATGCCGGGATGCGCCGCCGCGATCGCGGCCTGCACGCGGCCGGCGTCGACCAGGCCGCGCACGAAGGCGCGCCGAATCTCCGCGTACGCGGGGAGCGCGTCGGCGGCCGCCTTCGCGGCGACGCGCTCCGCGCGCGCGGCGTCGGCCGCGGCCTTGTCCGCGGCGCGCGAGGCCTCCTGCTCCGCTTTGAGTTGCGCCGCCTTCGCCGAGGCGTTGATCTCCGAGCGGAGGAGCAATTCCTTCACGCTGATCGCGTCGGGCTCGAATCCCTCCGACGCGAGGTACGACCGATACCAGGCGAACGTCGTGAGCTCGCGCTTCACGGCGTCGCGCGCGTCGCTATCGGAGAGATGTTTCGTCGCGAACGGCGCGCGGAGGTTGCCGAGCTTTTTGTAATGCGCCGCGTCGTCGGCCGGAAGCCGTATCTCATCGATGAGGCGCTCGAACGCGGGTTGATCGAGATCGTGGCCGACGTACGCGGCGACGATCGCCTCCGCGTATTGCTTCTCCTGGGAGTCGAGCTGCCGCGTCGTTTGCGAGAGGAGCGCCAGGCGGGCGTCGTCGGCGCCGTAGCCGGCCTCGCCGAGGTACTGATTCGGATCGAACGTGGCGCGATCGATCCGGTGCGCCAGGAGGCCGACATCCTCGATCGAAATAAATCGGCGGGCCTCGTTCAGGAGCGCGTCGATCCGTTCTTCGGTGTAGCCGGCGCGCGCGAGCTCCTCCTCCACGTCGGGCCAATCCCATTTGCCGCGGAGGAATTGCCGGATCGCCGTCGAGGCGCCAAGCAACGTTGGCCGGCGTTCTTTGTTCGTTTTCCACTCGAGCGGCGTGACGATCATGGTACGGACGAGCGGGCCATGCACGGCGGCGCTCGCGCGGCCGAGGCCGAGCACGTGCGAGATCGTGTCGTCGAGCTCGCCGAACGTTTCCATCTGTCCGAACGAGAGCGCCTCCACGAGCCAACCCTCGAGCCATCCCTCGAGTGCGAGTTGTGACATGGCGGAGAGGAAGGCCTTCGCCGGCGCGTCGTCGGGTTGAATCTCGCCGGCCGCGCCGGTTGCGCCGCGTGCTTGTCCGCTGAACGCGGTCATTAACGCGGCGCCGATCGCGTCCGCGGCGGCCGTGTTTCCGCCTTTGCCGCGCGTGCTCGAGAGGCTCGCGACGTTCACGCCGAACATATCCTGTATCGCGACCTGAGCCAGGCGATCGAAATCCGGTTGTGCGGTGTTCTCGGCGTCCGCGATCGATTTGCCGAGGAAGGCGCCGATCTTCGCGGCGAGCGAGAGCACGACGCCAAGCACGGTCGTAAGCGCCGCTTGCACGGCGTTCGCGAACGCCTTCTCGAGGCGGCCGAGCTTCTGAACGTCGTACGCCTGCTCCACGAGCTCTGTTACGAGCTCGTTTAACGGCGGCGGCGGCGAATCAGGCGGCGGTATCTGATCGTCCGCCATCGTCGTCTGCTACACGTTGCCAGAAGAAATGTCCGCACAGCACGCCGGCCGCGAACGGCAGGATCGCGCGGCGCTTCGTCGCGGTCCAGATGATCTCGCTGATCGTGTCGCCGGCGCACTTCGTGCGGAGCGCCACGAGCTCGTACACGACGAGGCCGCCGACGAGCGAGAGAAACACATTGGTCATAAACGGGCGTTCAGGCATTCGACGTGTTCTCCGTCGGCCGCGCCGTGGAGGCGGCCGTATCCAGGAGGAGCTTCGCGAGCTCCGGAATGATGCCGGCCTTCGTGCCGTCGCCGGTGAGCATGAAATCCTCGAGCGCGATCCGGTCCTCGGCCGCCTCGTGATCGGGCATCGGCCGCGTGCGCTCGTACGATCCGTCTTTGCCGCGCGTCGCCTTCACCTGATCGCGCCAGAAGTACGCGCTCCAATTCGGTAGGTGTTTCCGGAGCGAGGCGACGAGCGTATACCGTTGGAAAAACCCGTCGGCGCCGACGATGAGGTCGAGCGCGTTCATCACGCGCGCGAATTGCTGCTCCACCCATACGCGGACGGCGACGATCCGGTCCTCGAGTTGCGAGAGCACGCGCGAGAGGCCGTCGAGCAGATCAATGTGGAAGGCGAGGAGCACATTGTTTACCGCTCGAATGAAATCGATCGTGTCGGTGACGGGGCGGACGTACGTGTCGTACCAATCGATAAATCGCTTGTGCCACTTCTCGAGGAACTCGAACACGGGTTTAAACGTGTCGCGGAGCCAGGAATAGAGGCGCCGGATGTTCGTGTCGATCCAGCCGAGCGCCGGTTTCACGGCCTCAGACCACACGGTACGCACGGCCTCCCACACCTTCGCGAACATCGCGCCGGAGGCGAGGAGGAAATTGGCCACGCGGCCGGCGAGCCAGGCGACGGCGGACGCGAGGTACGCGGCGGCCGCGGCCGCCACGGTACCGAGGAACTCGCCGATCACGACGAGCGCGGACCAGATGGCGAAGAACACGGCCGCGTCGCGCGTCGGCGGCGCCGGCGCCTCGAGCGCGCGCGCGACGTCGAGCGCCGCGGCGAGCGCGAGCACGAGGAGTACGAGGCGCGCGCGCCGGCGATCGGCGGCGCCGCACGAGCTCGAGGCGCGCGGTTTCATCGCGCCGGCGTCCGCACTTCGCGCGCGAAGGCGTTGAGCCGCTGATCGCGCGCGTCGGCGGTGAATCCCTCGCGGTCAAAGCGTTCCGCGAACGGGCCGTGTTTCTGCACGAAGAACTCCACGCGGATCTGGTACGTGGCCTCGCCGGCGCGGTTGTATTTCACGTCGGTAATTTGCTTCGTGATCTCTATGTCGTTATCGAGCACGGTGCCTCCTCCTCGCGCGCCGGCGCGCCGGCGTCCTAATCACGATGCGGCGGGCCGTCGCCTCCGTCGTCGTCGGGCGCGCGCGGCGGCCGCGGCGGTTCGGTGAAATCGATCGGTATCGGTGCGTCCGGTCCAGGCAAGTAGCCGGCGACGCTGACGCGGATCGCCTCGGATCCGTCGCCGGCGCCGGCGAGCGCCGCGGCCGTGAGCGTCTCGCCGTTGTGTTCGTTCGCGGCGAGCACCTGGCGCGCCTCGCCGATCGTGCCGAGGAACTCTCCCTCGAGGCCGGCCGTCAAGTTGTTCGCCATCGTCCGCTGATGCGCGCCGAGGATCTGATCCGAGGCGCCGAGCACATTCACGAGAGGCTCGAGGAGCGGATTAAACATTCCAGGCGAGGCGATCGGGCTCCACGTCGGCGCCGGATCGCGCGTCGCGAAAAACCCAGGCTCGTACGTCGGCATGCTGCCTCCACGAGCGCCGGCGGCGGCGCGCGATCCACGCGGCGCGCACGCCGGCGCGCGCTGCCGCGGCCGTTCATGCACGCCGGCGACCGTGCGCCGCCTCCGGCGCGCGGCCTAGTGAACGATCGTACTCGCGAGCCAGGCCGCCAAGCCGAGCGCGACGAGGTTCACGCGCGCGGAGCCAGGCCAGGCGCCGAGGAGGAAACACGCCAGGCCGAACACGATCAGGAAATTGTGCGCTGTCACCCGCGGGCCTCCGTCACTTCGCCGGCGGCGGTACGGTTTTGATGCCGGCGCCGGCCGCCTTCGTTTTGTCGGTGTCGTCGGCGCGTGCGCCAGGCCGGATGTTCTCGTCGCGCTTATTCGGCCGTTCGATCACGAGAAAGCCGAGCGCGCGATCCTCGTTCGTGATCGTGCCGGCCGCCGGCGGCGCCGTGAGATCGAGCGCCTTCGCGCGGTCGACGATCGCTTGCTGCGCCGGCGTGAGCTGCAACGTACCCGCGGCGATCGCCGCTTTGATCTCGTGGACGGCGAGCGGCGGGCACGCATGGTAGTACTCGGTTCCGTCCGGATTCGTTTTCTCGTACGTGCCGTGACACGTCAGGCATTCGAGCATTAGGCACCTTCGATCCACTCACGCACAAGGTACTGCGGCGCGCCGTACTGATCGCCGGCCGCGAGGTTTGCCGTCGCCGTCCGGATGCGCGCGGCCGCCGGTAGCGTGAAGAGGGGCGGAATCAGGCCAGGCGCGTTTTGTCCGTTGATCGTGGCGATCGCTGTCGAGCCTTGCGCCCATTCGATCGCGCTATTCGTCGACGGCGCGATCACGGCCATGGCCGGAAAGCTCGCGAGCCGGTTCACGCCATCATCGTAAAAGAGCACGGCCGTGCGGTTGCCGGCCGTCGCGTTCGTGACGATCGGCGTACGGAAGGCGATCAATTCCCATCGCGCGCCGGTCGGAACCGTTTCGGAGATCTCCGCGCCGGCCGCCGGCGACGTGCCGGTGATGGAGCGGAGCGCGCCGCGGCCGTCGAGCGGGCCGCGGTTCAACGTACCAGGCCACGAGAGCCGGCGCGCGGCGCTGATCGTATCGGCCGCGAATGTCTCGAGCTCCTCGAAGCCGGCGGCGCGGCCGACGCCGATCGACAGTACGGCGTACGTCTGGCCGTCTTGCGGCGTGCCGGCCGTGATCGTGGCCTCGGCGCCGAGGAGCCATCCCTCGTCGAGCTCGAGATCGAACGTGCTCGCCGTGCGGTTCGTCGCCGGTACGAGCCGATGGACGAACGGAATCGTACGGCCGAAGAGGTCGAGCCGGCGGCCGGAGAGCCGCACGGTGACGCCGGCGGCCGCGTTGAACACGGTGAGCCGGAGTACCGAATCGTTATCGAGGTACCGCGCGTTGCCGACGGCGCGGACTTCGATCGGCGGAGGCGAGGCGTCGGGCATGATCGGTGCTCCTAAATATCGAGCCACTCGCGGACGGTGAGCCGCACGAGGCTCCACTGATCGGCGGCCGCAATGTTCGCCGTGAAGCTGGAGACGTAATCGCCGGCGAGCATGAGCATCTGATTCGGCAGGCCGGCGACGTTCGAGCCGGCGTACACGGCCGCGGCGAGCGGCATACCTTGCAGCCAGTTGAATACGCCTTGCTGGCTGGCGGCCACGTCGGCGACGTTCGCCGAGATGCCGACTTGCGAGCCGGCCTGGCTCCACACGATCTGAGGCCGGCGCGCGACGCCTCCTGCGGCCGCCTGAAAGCTCGCTTGTATCATCAGGATTTGCCATCGGGCGCCAGTCGGAACCGTTTCACGGAACTCGAGGCCGGCGCCGGGCGTCGCGCTTTGAATCGTCCGCACGGCGGGCTCGCCGTCGAGCGAGCTTACGACTTCGGAGCCAGGAAACGCGCGCGCGAACGAGCTCGTGACGGGGCCGCCGACGAGTACGCCGATGCGCGTGATCGCCGGCGCGATGCCGCGCACGACGGCGAGGCGTACGATCGTTTGGCCGAGGAGCGGCGAGCCGGCCTCTGCGAACACGATGAGGTTCAGGAGCTCGCCGGCGGGGACCGTGTGGTACGTCGTGCGGATCGTGCGATCGGTGTTCGGTGTGTGCGAGGCGGAGAACGGTTTGATCTCGCCGTCGGCGCCGCTGACGCGGCCTTGTACGACGAGGCGGACGCCGGCCGCATAGTTCCAGGAGGAGAGCTCGACCGAATCCTCGCCGCGAAAGGTAAAGAGCCAGGGGTACGTCGTCGGCGGGCCGGCGAGCACGCGCGCCGGCGATGGCTCGAATATCTGCTCCGTGATCGGCTGCTCGTCGGCCATGACGGTACGCGGCGTCGGTGCGGCGCGCGCGGCCGCGGAATTGCGGCCGGCGCGCCGAGGCGCGATCGCGGCAGGGGAGATCGCGCTTCTCGTCCTACTGCGCGCGGAGCTCGCACAGGATCGTATTCAGCGTCGTATCGGCGCCGTTCTCGTCCTGTACGGATTCCACGACGGTAGCGGATTTGTTGTCGCCGTTGAACACAGGGATGCACGGCAAGCCGGTTGCGCGCGCCAGGGCGACGAACCAATTGGCGGTGACTTCGCGCTTCGTCTCGTCGCCGGGGCCGCCGACGCGCACATTGGCGAAATCGGGGCCGCGCCACGCGACGGCGCTTGCCTCCACGTCGACCGTGTAGCCGAGGATCGCGTAATCGCTGCGCGCGTGGAACTGATCGATCGTGGCGTTGATCGCGGCCGTGCCGGTCCAGGCCGTCGTCGTGCCGGTCGCAATCGTGTTCTCAGCGGTGATGATGTTGCCGGCGCGCGCGAGGTACTGCTCGTATGTGAGGAGGCGCGCCGCCTGTGCGCTGAGCTCCTCGTACCACATGAGCATAAAGACGTACTCCTGATCGCCGGCGACGGCGGAGCCGGCGAGATCGACGTGCAGCGTATCGCCGCTGTAGATCGGTTGCCGCGTGCCGAACGGGATGAGCGGCGAGAGCTCCGAAATGATCGTCTTGAAGCGGATCCCTTGTACGTCGTCGTGCCACTTGCCCGATCGCACGCGCGCCGTGCCGGCGACCTGCACGTCCGTCCAAAGCTCGAGGAGCCAGGCCTTTTTCGATTCGTTGAAGAACGGAATGATCAGGCTGTCGCCGGTGACGGCGGAGATCGCCGAGATCGTGGCGCCGATCGCCGTGCCGGCCGCGCCGATCACCTGCATCACGCCGGCCGTGTGGAGCTCGCGCGCGCCGAGCGGCGCGAGGTAATCGAGGAGCGCGGCGCCGAGCGCCGCGGCGAGCGCGAGGAGCGCGACGATCGTATCGATGCCGTGCTCCGCCACGCGCGCCACTTTGACGCGCGCGTGTGACGCGAGATCTTCGCGCGCCATCCGTCCGGACGGATCGACTTCGCGTACGCGGAGCGCGTGCGCTTTGCTTTTCGCCTCGTCCCTACTCTGCGCCTTCACGTCCTCGTACGATTGATCGGCAAAATAGATACGGTAAGTACCTTCGGCCATGTGCCGGCCTCCTCTCGAGCCTAGTTCACTGAGTGAATCGAGCGCGGCGCGTCGGCGCCGCGCCAATGGACGATCACACGCGGACGCCGGCGTTACCGCGTGCCGAGGAGCTCGAGTTTCTTCGCGCGCATGCGCTCCGACGTCTTGCGAGCGCGATCGGCGTTCTGCGCGCTGCCGCGCATCCCTTTCGGGCCAGGATCGAACGAGCGGAGATCGTCGGCGAACGGCCGGAAGCCTTCACCCCACGAGGCCGCGCCTTCGCGTACGCCGGTGGCGTACCGATCGGGGCCGAGCTTCGCGGCGCGATCCTGGTACTTCGTCGGGCCGGCCTTGCGGACGCCGGCGCCGAATCGGCCTTGATCGATCGCGGCGCGCGTGCCGTCTGCCCAGGCCTGCTCGCTGGCGGTGACGCCGGCGATCCACTTGGCGCCGGCCGTGCGCACGCCTGTCTCGTAATCGGGCCTGGCGGCCGCGGCGCGATCGGCGAATTTCTTCTGTGCTTGGTCGAGCGGTCGTACGTCCATGCTGCCTCCCTCGAGTGAACGGAGTGAACGGCGGGCCGGCGACGCCGGCGTGTGGCAGCGGACACGCGGCGCCGAGGTTTCCTCTCAGGCCGCCTTATCGGCGTCCGGAGGTACAAGCGGTAGACGGTAGCAGATCTCAGGCCGCAATGGGTAGTACCTTCGCCTGTGCAAAACCTGTGGACGATCGCCCGAAAAAGTCTGGTAGGCTGGCGGGCGGGCGGGTTGGGTTGTGTTCGGAGATCTTCTCCTCTCCAAGTACTAGAAGAGAAGGCGTGTGGAAAAGTGGAAATGTTGACCCTTTCGCCTCGCTGATCCGCTTTGATGGAGTGGCGCAATTTCCGCGCCTCGCCTTCGGCCGTTCGTCTGGTAAATCCGCTACAATCGAGCTCGCGTTAACCTGCCTGACCTGGGGGGAGTCGTGCCTCGTTACCGCGCAATGCGGAAATTGAAAGCCGTCGGCGGTACCACGTCCGTCTATCTGCCGCGCCTCGCGCGGATCGAGCTCAAGTTGTTCGTCGGCGATTGGGTGGAGCTCGAGCTCGATACGGACGCGCGCACGCTGATCCTCCGTGCGGCGACGCCTCGCACGGAATTTCCACTCATCAAACGGCCGTTTGATGACATGGTTCCGCTCGTGCCGGAGGATCCGCCGGCGCCGCGGCGGCGCGTCCGCGAGAGCGAGCAACCCGATCTCGCGAAAGTGCCGGCGTGACGTCGGCCGACGGCGATCACGAGCTCGAGCTCCGGCCGCCGGCGTCGGCCGACGGCGACGCGCACGCGGCGCTCGCGGCGCCGTTCGACGTACGCCGGATTCCGATCACGCTGATCGACGAGCCGGCGATCGCGATGCGCGAAACGATGAGCGACGAGGGGCTCGTCGCGCTCGAGGAATCGCTTCGCGTCCACGGCCAATTACAGAACATCGGCGTGATCGTCGCCGGCGATCGCTATCGCGTCGTGTACGGGCATCGGCGCCGGATCGCGGCCGCGCGCGCCGGCCTGCACGAGCTCCTCTGCCGCGTGTTCGCCGAAGGCACGGCCGAAGAGGAGGCGTTGAAGGTAGACGAGAACGCCGAGCAGGAACCCGTCAACGCGGCGGCCGAGGCGACCTATTACAAGTACCTGTTAGACGAACGGTGCGGCGGCGATCTCGATCGCCTCGTCGCGCTCGTGCGCCGGCGCGAGTCGTACGTGCTCGAGCGCCTCGATCTCGTGCGGGGCTATCCAGAAGTGCTCGAGGCGCTCCGCGCCGATCGGGTGTCGATCGGCGTCGCGCGTGAGCTCAACAAAGTACACGAGGAGATCTACCGCCGGTTGTACCTGCACGACGCGATCGAACAAGGCCTCAATATCAAAGCCGTGCGCGTGCTCCGGCAGCAACGCGATCGCGATCGCCGCTTGAACGAAGTGAAGGCGGAAATCGCGGCCGCGGAGGTTCCGCCGTCCACGGTCACGGCGCTCGAGAATATGGACGCCTGCACGTTTTGCCACTCGCCGGCGGATCAAACGGAAATGACGTACGTACGCGTCCACCGATCGTGCCTGGCTGTGTGGAATCGCGACGAGGCCGAAAAGCTGCGAGGCGCTTAGATGCCGAAGGATCTGCACACGATCGCCGTGCGACCTGAGCGGCGGGCCGTGCTCGAGGCCTTCGGCACGTTGCCGGATGAGGCCTTCAATTTTCAACTGGCGTCGATCACGCAAATCGGCCGCGAGGCCGGCGGGTTTCAGCGTGACTCGCGTGTGGCGCTCGAGCATCTGACGGCGGTAATCGATGCGTACTTCGAACGGCTACGGCCGTGAGATGGGAGTGTCGCTATCTCGTGAAGGTGCTCGCGCCGCTGATCGGGCAACCGTCGAGCGGCCGGCGCGTGCGCGTGATGTACCACGCCTTCTCCCTCGAGGAGGCGTTGATCCAGGCGCACAATCGCGCCGGCGCGTGCGGCGTGCCGGTGTGGATCGAGCTTCGCGGCGCGTCGGCGACGAGGCGCCGGCCGCGCGCGCGGCGGTAACGAGGAGGCGAGCCGATGGGCATCGACACACGCGCGATCGCCGACGTGCTCCGCCGCGCGACGGCGAGCTCGAGCGGCAAACCGAACGGATCCGCCGCGGCGCCGCCGGCGCCGGCGGCGCGCGGCTACACGCGCTTCACGGTTGGCGGCCGCGTGCTCGATCTCGTGACGGCGAATGAGGCGCGCATCGTCGCGAGCTACACGGCCGCCGCGGCGCCGGCGATCGTGTACGAAATTCTGTTTGACGACGGCGTACACGGTGTCCGCCTCGAGCGCGAGCTCGAGCTCGCGCGGCCGAAGGCGCCGGCGCCGGCGGAGGTTCGGTGATGGAGGATCCGAAGGTTGACAAACACGAACGGATGCTGATGGCGCTGCCGAGCGACTTCAAAAAGCTGGCGGCCTGGGGATGGACCGATCTCCGAATCCAGATCTACAAGCACGCGATCGCGCAAGGCGTCGAAACGCTCGAGGCGGGCCGCATGGCCTCGCGCCTCTCGCGCCTCGTGTGTACGCAGTTGTACGGCGACATCACGCGCTGGCGGCAAACGGCGCGCGGCGGCGGCCGTGGGTGACGGCGCGCCGGTGTCGTCCGTCCGGTTGTTCGATCACGCGGAGCTCGATCGCTACGTGGCAAACGCGCTCGCGAATCAGGTACCTGAGGGGCATACGTCGGCGATCGTCGGCGCCGTGGATTCGAACGGCGCGCAAATCGTGATCGCGCTGGATAAAAAAACGAGCCGCGGCGAGTGGCAGGCTCGCGCGATGTTTCGGCACGAGTGGACGAACGCCACGACGATCGGCGCCTCGCTGATCTATTCCTTCTGACGCCGGCGGCCGCGGCGAGGAGCGCGGTACGCATGAACGAGCTCGAGATCAAGCAGAGCATCTGGCGCGGCGTGTGGGGCGCACGCGGGAGCGCGCCGACAAGCGCCGACTTCGCGTACTGGCTGTCGGTGTGGCCTGGCCTCGAGGCGCGCGGCCGTGAGCTCAACGATCCGGACTATGCGTGGAATCGGTTGATCGGCAAGGGCGCCGGCGGCGCCGACGTGGCCGCCTTCGGGCCGTTCGCCGCTCCGCCGTCGCCGTTGCATCTGGTCCCCGCGTTACCGCCGGAGCTCCGCGGCGAGCCGCCGGCGCCTCCGCCGATCGAGCCAGGCCTCGAGCTCGCAACCCGCCTCGAGAATTTGGAAGCGGCGATCATGAGCCTCGCCATGCGGCCGGATCCGATCTACGTCGGCGAGTCGAACAAGTTGCCGTTCTTCGGCGTGATCACGCTGACCCTTCGCGCGAAGGATCCCCAAACGTGATTTGTACGCTCGCGATCGCCGCGCTGACGTTTCTGGCGATCTTCGGCGCCTACATCACGATCGAGGCGCGCGATCGCCGGCGCGAGCGGCGGCGCGCGCGCCGTGACTGAGGATCCGCCGGTGAAAGTGTACCCGCGCCAGGAGCTCGAGCGCCTCGTGAATCGCGATACGTTGCCAGGCATCGATCCGACGGAGGTACGCGTGCTCCGCGAATGGATCCGCCGCGAAGGCGCGAAGTACGACGAGCTCCGGTTTCACGTCCGCGTCGGCGAAGGTGTGGCGCTCGTCGGCGA
>Ga0075424_100003727_pt1 | contig 14306 bp, 17 predicted proteins | sample SoiMethybrSBSTD3_FD_75301 | JGI IMG/M metagenome (GOLD analysis project Ga0075424, IMG submission 75301) | Bulk soil microbial communities from a Populus tree surrounding site in Tennessee, USA - Soil MetaG P. TD hybrid SBSTD3 | ecosystem: Environmental > Terrestrial > Soil > Tree plantation... | reverse complement strand
TACATCGCCTGCATCACAATACTCCTTGCGTGCGCACGGGGCCGGGGCCGGCGGGGTTCGCCGTCCGCAGGCGCAGCAGCACGCTGCGTTGGTCCAATCCCTGGTTGATCGATTGCACATCTTCCCGATCGCCGCTCGCGGGCAGTTGAGCGATTTGCGCGAGCACGAGCTCCAGATCCTCGAGCAGACCCTTCAACCGCGCGTCTCTGCCCGCGGGCGAGTCCAGCATGAGGCGGGTCGTCGCGAGCAGGTCGCGGGCCTGCTTCGAGAACTGGGCCGCTGGCACGCTGGGCGATCGCGATTCGGCACGGAACCCGGTGAGCAACGCCTCGGTGCGCGTGAGGTACTGCGCGGCGGCGACACGGTAGGCTAGTGTCGACGCCTGGTCGGTGCCCGCCGCCACCGTGGGCGAGCTCGGGGACTCGCCTCCGTGCGCGCTCCAACGCCCGATGGCGACGCCGAGCGCGAGCACGGCGGCGATTCCCACACCCCAGCGCAGGGTGGAACGAACCACGATGGCTTGACGCTGACGCGCCGCCCGCGCCGCCGCGATGCGATGCCATAGCTCCTCGCGCGGCGTCGCGGGTGGACGGTGATAGTCCTGCGCCCCGTCCCGCAGCCACTGGTCAAATCGATCGTCGGTCATGTCACCCATTCCCCCGCGAAATCCGCGAGCGCATCACGCAGCTTGGCGCGCGCTCGCGACAGTTGCGCCTTCGACGTCCCGGTTTCGATGCCGAGGGTCGCACCGATCTCCTCGTGCGTGTATCCCTCGACGTCGTGCATCACGAACACGGTGCGATAGCCGTCCGGGAGACCGTCGATCGCCTGTGCCAATCGCCGCTTCAGGTCCGGCTCTGCTGCCCGTCGACCGGTGGAGGTCCCCGCGGCCTCGTCCAGGTCCGTTTCCCGCTGGCGAAAGCGCTTCACCTTGCGCAGCCCGTTCAACACCACCGAGGTGGCGATGGCGTGCAGCCAGGTGGAGAGTTTCGCCTCGCCCCGAAACGCCCCCAACCGATCGAACGCGCGCACGAACGTGTCCTGGGTGAACTCACGCGCCAGCTCGTCGTCTCCCGCCAGGCGGTAGGCCAGCCGGTAGACACGATCCACGTGGGCGTCGTACAGCGCGCGCTCCGCGGCGCCGTCCCCGGCCCGGACTTTGGCTATCAGTTCGCGTTCGTCCACCAGGCTCCGAGCGGGAAGCAGGGGGCAGCGTCGGTTAAGTCTGTGACACGGCGGAGCGTGGGAGGGTTGCGCGGAGGGTTACGCCTGCTTCAAGAGGATCCTTATTCCCACGCCCACCAGCACGGCGAGCAGGAAGGAGGCGAGGGTGCCGACCAGAAAGTACTCGGCGAACTCACGGTCCTCGAGCTGCTTGAAGCGGGCGAGGGACTTGGCGGCGATGATCCACCCCACCGCGGCATAGTCGCCGAGTAATACCATGGTCAGTGCGAGGGCGCGCTCCAAGGAGCCGACGGCGCGGCCGCGGGCGACGTCGATCGCGCCGGCGGTGCGGTCCTCGTCGCGCCGCATCTGCAACGTGGGGAGCTCGAGCACGCTGCGGACCAGGACGATCCCCCGGCCCGAGACGTACAGATAGGCAGTGGCCAGGAGCGCCACCTGTCCCCACCAGAGCCCATCGACGCTCGGTCGCGCGAGCGGTTTGAGGAGCGTGCCCAGGACGAGCGCCGCGATCACGAACAGCGCTTCCCCGAAGAGCAGCGCCCGGCCGCGGCGGCGTCCGTCCACCTGAGCGGGCCAGAGCGTGGCGGCCAGCGTATAGGCGAGCAGTGGAACGACGGACAGCGGGTTCACCCGGGTTCCGCCTCCAAGAGTGACCGAAACATCTTATCCCCGGCGGCCACGAGGGGCCAGGCCATGCGCCGGGCGAGGTGGGAGATCGCGCTGCGATCGACGTCGAGCTGGGCGGCGGCGGCCGCCGGGTCGCCCAGCCGTAGCAGGGTGGCGGTGTGCCGCTGGCGGGGGGTCCAACTCCAGTACAGCGCGGAATAGTAGCTGGCGAGCGGCTCGAGCGCGGGTGCGAAGCCGCCGAACGCGAACACCTGACGCTCGCGCTTGGCGCGGTCCATCGCGGCCCGGGCTTCGTGAAAGCAGGGGCCGTCGATCTCGGGGGCTGTGGGCGCGAGGGGCGTGGTGATCGGTCCCCGGCCGCAGGCCACGACCCAATCGACGCTGGGAAGGCGGGCCCGCAGGTCGTGCGCCACGTCCCACACCGGCTGGGGCGTCGGCAGCAGGCATTGCAGCTCGTCGCCCAGGGTGACGGCGAAGCGGGCCGCGAGGACGCGACGATGGCGCCGGTTCAGGTCCTTCACCGCGGCGCGGGCGTCGGCCTGGAGGCGGGCGCGGGCGGCCGGGGGGAGCTCGCGCGAGGCGATCGCGTCGGCGATGAGGGCGATGTAGGTCTTGGACATTTTATGTCACATTCTGTCGATATGACGAATTACGTCATATTATGGCAATATGACGTAAAATGTCAACAGCCACTACGGTGCCTTACCGGGTGCCAAACAGCCGATCGCCCGCATCCCCGAGTCCCGGCAGGATGTAGCCTTGGTCGTTGAGCTCGCGGTCGAGCGCGGCGGCGAAGACGGGGACGTCGGGGTGGGTCTCGAGCATGCGGCGCACGCCCTCCGGCGCCGCGACGAGACACAGGAAGCGGATGCGCTGGGCGCCGGCGTGCTTGAGCGCGCTCACGGCATCCGCCGCCGAGCCGCCGGTCGCGAGCATGGGATCGAGCACGAAGAAATCGCGCGCGTCCTCGCCGGATGGGATCTTGAAATAGTAGTCGACCGGCTCGAGTGTGTCGTGCTCGCGGTAGATCCCGATGTGGCCGACCCGGGCCGAGGGGATGAGCTGCGCGATACCCTCGACCATGCCGAGACCGGCGCGCAGGATCGGGACGAGGGCGAGTTTCTTCCCCGCCACCCGGACCCCCCGCATCCGCTCGAGCGGTGTTTCCACTTCCGCCGCCTCGAGCGGCAGGTCCTTGGTCACCTCGTACGCCATGAGCATGGCGATCTCGTTCACGAGCTGCTTGAAGTCCCGGGTGGGGGTGTTCTTGTCCCGGAGAATCGAGAGCTTGTGCTGGATCAGCGGGTGATCGAGCACGGTGAGGTTGGGGAACTTGGGGTGCGGCATGGGGGGAGAAAGTACGCCGCACGTCGCCACGACGCCACGCCGCATGAGATGCGGCTCAGGGCCCGCGCCGGATAGGCCTCCCCGGATAGACCGCCACCGACGCGCCGTTCCGCACCACGAACACGCCGTGCACCAAGACGTGGACGATCCCTTCGGAGAAACGGGCCGGGCGCTCGTACGTCGCCCGATCTATCACGCGCACGGCGTCAAACACGGTGAGGTCGGCGTCCGCCCCGACTTGGACCCGACCCTTCGCGCGCATCGCCGGCACCACGCGCTCGAGTCGCTGAGCCGGCAGTAGGGTCATCTTGCGCACCGCATCAGGGAGGCTCAGCGTGCCGGAGTCGCGCGCGTAACGCCCCAAGACGCGGGCGTGCGTCCCGGCGAGCCGCGGGTGACCGTGAGGAGAGATGCCATCGCTCGCGACCATCACGAGCGAGTCGGCCAGCGTCTGTCGGACGGTGCTGTCCGGGATCTGGAAGATTACGACGGTGGCCCCCTGCCGGCGCAGACGTGCGAAACTGGCGCGGGTCAGGCGCTCGCCGGTGGGGGGATACAGGATATCGTGATACGTGATACCCATGCGCTGCTGCCACCCCGGATCGAACACGGCCGACTGCAGCGCGGTGGATCCCGCGGTGTAGGGGTACGCTTCCGTGGTGACATCGAGGCCGCGCTGGCGCGCGCCGCGAATCAGCTGCAGGAGGAGGGGGGTGTCTCGCTGGCCCATGCTCGTCACGTGGACCACGTGCAGAGGAGCACCGGTCGCCGCGGCGTCGGCGATCACTTCTTGCAGCGCGGCCACGCTGCCGCCGGTCACCGGGTCGCGACCGCCCTGGCGTAGATGTACGAAGCAGGGCACGCCGTGGAGCGCCGCGACCCGGAAGAGGCGAAGGATCTCCTCGCGGCTCGCGCCAGGCGTGTACGCGATGCCGAACCCGACGCCCAGCGCGCCGTCGGCGAGTCCGCGTTCCACCAGGGAATCGAGCCGGGGCAGATCGGCGTCGGGCAGTGCACCATGGGTCCAGCTGCGGCTCGTGTCGCGCGCGATCACGGCAACGCCCGAGAGCGACGCGTCGTGGGCGATGAGTGCCCGGCGCGCGCCCACATGGCCGGCGCTGACGCCGTAATTAATGAGGGCGCGGCCGTCGCGCTCGGCGTACCACGGCGCCACCGGGTAGGTCCCGATCTCGAGCTCGAGCGCGGTAGTCACGCCGTCGTGCGCGTAATAGCGGTAGCTCTCGGAATCCTGCCCGTGGGCATGGAGATCGATGAAGCCGGGGGCGACCACGAGACCGGAGACGTCGAGTGTCTCACGCGCCGCGAGCGGCTCCACGGTTACCGCCGCGATCCGGCCGGCCCGGATGCCCACGTTGCGCGGAGCGTCCAGGGCTGTCTCCGGGTCGAGCACGCGTCCGCCCATGAGAACGAGATCGTACTGTTCGCCCTGCGCGCCTGTCCCGCGAGCCGCGAGCGCGGCCGAGCCGAGCAGAACGCCCAAGAGGGGAAAAGCAAACAACCGGTGCCGGGTCATGATCCTCCTTAGCGCGAGAAACTCGCCCAGGCCGTGGCACACCGCCACTCCCACCTCATCCTGCAGCCCGCTAAGTTCTTCTGCTGCATAGTCCGGCCAGGTAGCTCAGTTGGTAGAGCAGCGGACTGAAAATCCGCGTGTCGGCAGTTCGATTCTGCCCCTGGCCACTTGTACGGCAACCACTTAGCGCGGCGCCCGCCGCGCCGCTGTGTCAACTCTGTGTCAATTCGTTTGGCGGAGGTCGGCCGAGGGATGAAGAGCAGCGCCACGCGTGGCCGGTGTTCGCTGGAGCAGCTAAAGTTGCGGTAGAATCCCTCTCGCGAGCGGCCCCGACCTAGCACGTATACTATTAGGCGGGTTTAGGCGGCAACCTCTCCCACGTCACCTTGGGCAATGACCGAGCCTGAACACCTTTCGCGCGCTCCCATCGTCGAAGCGGCTCTCAGCATCAACACCCTCCTTCCTGACTCAGTCGATCAAGAGACGCTCGCATCATTTCAGGAACGCCTAGGCGGCCGGTACCCAACGAAGGAAGTGCGCATGGTGTGGAGCGGCCAGGTCGAGATGAGGACTGAGACAAGACCCGGCACTCCCCAGATCACGACTACTGCTGGCGGTCCAACCGGCTACATCTTCAGGTCGGCCGACAATAGGCAAGCAGTTCAGGCGTTGAGACAAGGCTTCACCTTCAGCCGGTTCAAGCCCTATGAGGACTGGGAGAGGTTCAGTCGGGAGGCCCGTGACCTGTGGAGCCGCTACGCCACGCTCACGAAACCCGAGAAGGTGACCCGCATCGGCCTCAGGTATATCAACCGCTTGGATCTGCCGCTGCCGTTCAACGACTTCAAGGAGTACTTACTCACGGTGCCGGAGATCGCGCCCGGGCTGCCGCAGGGCCTGGCGAGCTTCTTCTTTCGCGTCGTAATCCCCGTCGAGAAAGCGGAGGCCTTCGCGATCATCACGGAGACGATCGTGGAGGGCGAGGAGTCGAAGGGGGTCGTACCGGTGATCCTCGACATCGACGTGTTCCGCATGGGCGCGTTTCCGATTGTAGCTGATAAGGTCTGGCCCGCCTTTGACCGGTTGCGCGAACTGAAGAATGACCTATTCTTTAAGACCCTTACTGACAAAGCGAAGGACCTGTTCAAATGAGTGCTCTCGCGGTCCCGCTGCCCGGGTTCGAGACCACGCCCAAGCCGCGCCTCGCCGGCGTCGGCCAAGCGTCCAAGACCGTGCAAGATCAGTGGATGCGGGCCCACCGAGAGGCGGTAGCGCCGGTGAGCCGGCAGCCTATGTGGCAGCGGTTCGCCGAGCTTGCCGCGACCTGGAAGGAGGAGCGCGGGTACTCCTCGTCGCTCACGGACGTACTCATGAGCCCCTCTTACCAGAGGGTCATTGCTCTCGGGCGGCCTGTCGTCCCGTACGTCTTGGCGGAACTCGCAGCGAGACCTGACCACTGGTTCTGGGCTCTGGCGACGATCACGGGAGTCAACCCCGTCCCCGAGCGGGCGGCGGGGAACCTTCGGGCCATGACCAAGGCGTGGCTACGTTGGGGCGACAACGAAGGACTGGTTGATTGAGCCAATGGAGGATTAAGGCGGAATTTCCTCGTCTCAAGAGGGCCCCGTTCTTCCTCACTAGCCCTGAAAGCCCACACTACAACTGCGTCGCGTGGGCCGCAGATGACGATCAGAACGTGTGGTGGCCTCACCTCCCGCCGTTGTTCAGTTACTGGCCTCCCGGCGTGCCGCGTAAAGAAGATCTACAGACGTTCATCGCCGCGTTTGCCACGCTGGGGTATACCGTGTGCGCCGACGGCGCACTCGAGCCGGGATTTGAGAAAGTTGCGCTATTTGCCGACGCGGAAGGCACGCCGAAGCACGCGGCCAAGCAGCTGCCCAATGGCAGGTGGACAAGTAAGCTAGGACTTGCCGAGGATATAGAGCATATCATCTGGGGGCTGGAAGGCGGTCAATACGGCAACGTTGTGCAGTACCTGAAGCGAAAGATTCCACCGCAGGTTGCATCAAAGGCGTAGGTCGACAAAACGCCCACTCCGCCATCGTTGCTTGTGTCAAGCATTGTGTCAATCGCTCGAAGAACGAGGGGCACTCGCGTCGCGACCGGCGGCGCCATGAGCTAGGTTTTGTATTCATTGGCGCCAGCGGGTGACGATGGTGCCGGTTACGGCAAGAGCTGAAAATCCGCGTGTCGGCAGTTCGATTCTGCCCCTGGCCACTCGCCGCAATCCGCGACGAACAACCTTCCCGCAAACTGGAGGTCCCGCGTGGTCGATCCAAACGAGCAAGGCGTCGTGGTCGTGCATGGCCGGGGAGACGGATTCGCCCAGGAGATCACCGCGGGGCGCCATCGTCTGGTCTCTGACGAGCCGGTGTCCGCTGGAGGGACCGACCGGGGAGTCAGCCCGTACGACCTGCTGCTGGCGGGCCTCGGCGCCTGAACGTCCATGACAATCGCGCTGTATGCGCGAAGGAAAGGGTGGTCGGTCAGCGACGTGACGGTGCGCCTGCGCCATTCGAGGATCCACGCCGACGATTGCGCCGAATGTGAAACCAAAGAAGGCATGCTCGATCGGATCGAGAGCGAGATCACGGTCGCCGGCGACCTCACGCCGGAGCAACGTGCCAGGCTACTCGAGATTGCCCACAAGTGTCCGGTCCATCGGACCCTCACGTCGGAGATCAACATTCGAACGACCCTGACGTGAGGGCGTCAGTCGTTTGCCGATCGGCTGCGGCCACGGCCGCGATCGTGCTCGCCGGTGGTGTTTCGCGGGCTGTTACCCAAACAAGCTCCGGCTGCGCGCTGCCCGCCGGCCGCTCGAGCTTCGTCTTTCGCAGCGGATTCTGGCTCAACCTCCACAACTTTCTCCATCGGGGCGCGAAGGAGCGGCAGGGCATCAATAACGAACTGCCGGCTGCGATGACCGTCGCGGTCGAGGATACGGTGCGCGCGCGGCCGTTGACTCCGCCGGAGCAGCGCGCCTGGGAATCCGCGCTGCAGGTCTACGTCACGAATCAACTGGCACTCGGGAAGAGCGACAGCATCGTGCAGCGGCTGAACGAGCGGTTGGCCGCGGCCCGAGACGACGGCGAGCTGCGCGACACCGACATCGACCCTGCCGTGCGCCAGGCGCTGCTCATGGCGGCCCCGGTCTACCGTCTCGTGTGGTGGCCAGTGCACGACCGACGGAATCGGGAATGGATCGCATCGCTGCAGGCCCTGTTCGGCCCCCGTGAAGCGTGCCTGGCGCGGTCGATGGCCCGCGCCCTCGCGGCGGAATGGCCCGCGTTGCCGATCATCGTGGACGCGAGCGTGTATGCCAGCTGGTTCGGCGCGTACATGACGCAGCATCCCGTGCACATCACCATGTCCAGCAACGCCCGCGGCAATCAGGGATCGCTCGGCATCGAAGGCCTGCTGCACGAAGCCGGCCATTCGCTGACGGGTCCGCTCGACTCGGCATTGGCGGTGACGGCAGCGCGCACGGGCCACGTGCTGCCGCGCGAACTCGCGCATCTCACATTGTTCTATACGGCGGGCGAGACGGTGCACGATCAAATCCCCGACCATGTCCCCTACGCCGCGAGCTTCGGCGTGTGGAAGCAGAGCGCGGACGCGCAACGCTACCGGGCGTTGTTGGACCGCGAGTGGCGACCTCACCTCCAGGGTGTCCGCAGCTTCGCCGAGGCGATCAGCCGCGTCGTGGAGCGGCTGCCGCCAGTCCCGGCGCGATGAGCGATCCGACGTCCCTGCCGGCCTGGGCCAAGACGCTCCAGCGGCGCATCCGCCAGCGCGGTATCGATTTCTTCATCCTGCACGGGCCCGGCGTGCGGGATCTCCATCCGCTCGGGGCCCGGCGGTTCGGCACGATCGCCGATTGCCTGGCCCAGGTGATCCTGAACGACCGTTCGGCGATCGTCACGTACGACCGCGGCGCCGGGATCGGGTTCTCCGATCGGGACGTCGAGAACGACTTCAAGACGGTGCTCAAGGCGTACGACAAGCTCGGCGGGACGAACCTGGCTCAGGTACAGCCGCGGGATCCGGACCGCGCGCTCCAGCTGATCGAGACCTACCTGCGCTACCAGCTGTCCGGGAACCCGCGCTTCTCCGCCGCCGTCATCATTGATTATGGAGAGACGGTGGCGCCCGCGGGCGAGCCGGGGCAGCTCCCGGCGGAGGATCGCGGCGCGATCGTCACGCTGCGCCGCTGGGCGAGCGAGCCGCTGTTTCTGCAGCGCAGTGTGACGTTCTGCCTGCTGGTGGAGACGACGGCGACGCTCTCGGCCGCGCTGGTGAGCGACGCCCGCACGTTCGAGATCGCCGTTCCGGTGCCGGACGAACAAGAGCGCTACGCGTATCTCGCGGGGCGTGGCAGCCGTCCCGAGACGTTCGCCACCGTGGACGCCCGCCGCGTCGCGATCCTGACGGCGGGTCTCACGCGCCTCCACCTCGAGAGCCTGCTCGCCGAAGCCGAGGCGGGCGGCGCCCCGCTCGATCAGGACGCGCTCACGCGCGAAAAGAAGCGGCTGATCGAGGAAGCGAGCGGTGGCTTGTTGACGTTCATGACCAGCCGGGTCGGCCTCGACGCGGTCGCCGGGCACGAAGGAGCGAAGGCGCTGTTGCGCGAGACGGCACGGGCGCTGTCGCAGGGACGACTGGACGTGGTGCCGATGGGCTACTTGATCTGCGGGCCAGTGGGCACCGGCAAGAGCTTCATCGTTCAATGCTTCGCGCAGGAGATCGGGATCCCGGTGGTCGAGCTCTTGAACTTCCGCTCCAAGTGGCAGGGGCAGACCGAAGCGAACCTGGAGCGCGTCCTGGCGCTGCTCGACGCGATCGGTCCGGTCGCCGTGGTGGTGGACGAAGCCGACGCGGCGCTCGGGACGCGCGAAACGGGTGGGGCGGACTCGGGAGTGTCCGAGCGCGTGTTCGCCTCACTTGCCGCCTTCATGGGCGACACGCGCCGTCGGGGCAAGGTGATCTGGTTCCTGATGACCAGCCGGCCCGACCTCGTGCCCGTGGACCTGAAGCGCCAGGGGCGGGCCGAGGAGCACCTGGCGCTCTTCCCGCCCGCCACCGTCGCCGAGCGGGTGAAGGTGTTCGATCTGTTGCGCGAGCGGTTGGGCATCGGGCTCGAGCCCGGGGTCGATGCCGCGGCGCTGTTCGCCGAGAGCCGCGACGCGCTCTCGGCGGCCGACCTCGAAGCGATCCTGGTGCGCGGCAGCCGACGCATGGCGTCGGCGGGCCGGACCACGCTGAGCGCGGCGCTGTTGCGCGAGCTGATCCGGGACTTTCAGCCGCCGTCGTATCCCTTGGAGCTCGAGTACCAGCGTCTCATCGCGGCCTTCGAGTGCACCAGCCGCCAGCTGTTGCCTCCCGACCTCGCCGCCGTCCCGCCGGAAGCGATCGGCGCCCGACTCGCGGAGCTGCGGGCGGCGCTGGGAAAATCCGCGTGACTCTCTCACTCTGACCCGGGTCTCACCTCGTGTGGTTGCTCGCCGTTCTATTCATTGCCGATAGCGCGTCGGTGTCGCAGGCGTTCAAGGTGCCTGTGGCTCCGGCCGAGTCCTTGTCCGTCGAAACGGCGGGCCGTGGTGACCCGGTGGTGCTCATTCCGGGGCTCTTCGGGTCGGCGTTCGGGTTCCGGAAGCTGGTCCCGCTCCTCGTCGACGCGGGGTATCGGACGATCGTCATCGAGCCGCTGGGCGTCGGGGCTTCCACCCGGCCCGAGAAGGCGAACTACTCGCTCACCGCCCAGGCCGATCGCATCGCCGCCGTGCTCGACTCGCTGCACGTGCGCAACGCCCTCATCCTCGCGCATTCGATCGGTGGCTCCGAGGCGTTCCGGCTCAGCTACCGGCGGCCCGATCTGGTTCGAGGACTGTTGTCCATCGAGGGCGGGCCGACCGAGCGAGCGATCACGCCGGCGTTCAAGCGCGCGCTGCGGTTTGCGCCGTGGATCAAGCTGTTCGGCGGGATCCGGCTCATCCGGCGCAAGATCCGCGGGATGCTCATAGACTCCTCGGGCGACGCGAGCTGGGTGACGGATTCAACGGTGCTCGGCTACACCGCCGCCGCGGGGCGTGATCTCGACGCCACTCTCAAGGCGTACCTCGCGATGGCGAACGCGCGCGAGCCAGAGTCGCTGGCGGCGCACCTGTCGCAGATCCGGTGTCCGGTGCGTCTGATGGTCGGGGGCGCGCACCACGACGGCGACGTCGGGGCTCAGGAGGTGCAACTGCTGGCGCACACCCTCCCTACCTTCGTGATCGATTCAGTGCCCGCCGCGGGGCACTTCATTCAAGAAGAAGAGCCGGGCGCCGTTTTAGCCGGTGTGGCCCGCCTCAAGACGAGCGTGACCGCGGCGCACGCCACCGGGTCACAGTGACGGAGGTTCCCTCGATGCGCATCGCGTTGGTCGCCGAAGACTATTATCCCCAGCTCGGGGGCGTCCCCGAGCACGTGCACAACCTCGCCCTGCAGCTCAACAGCTGGGGGCACACCGCGCACGTCGTCACGTCCCGCATGGGGGATTACGCGGACGCGGATTTCGTGCGCCGGGTGGGCAGGAGCCGCGTGATCTACGCCAACGGGGGCGTGTCACGGGTGACGACCGGCTGGCGGCTGCGGCGACGCCTCGAGGAGGTCTTCCGGGCCGGCCGCTACGACATCGTGCACGTGCACGGTGGACTCGCTCCGACGCTCGGTCTGGCCGCTCCGTTCGCCGCCTGGCGCGCGGGCATCCCGGTGGTGGCCACGTTTCACTCCTGGTTCGCCCGCTCGCTCGGCTGCCGGGTGTTCAGGCGGCCGCTCCAGAAGATCCTCGACCGCCACGCGGCGACCATTGCCGTGAGCCAGCCGGTGGTGGACGCGAATGCGCGCTACTTCCGTGCCGACTGGGACATCATCCCCAACGGTGTGGATACGAGCGTCTTCCGGTCCAATGGAGAGCGGCGGCGGCCCACCGACGCCCTCACCGACCACCCCCGGCTGCTGTTCCTCGGCCGCATCGAGCCGCGCAACGGACTGGGCACGCTGCTCGACGCCATGCCGCGCATTGTGGCGCGCTTCCCGGGCGCGGTGCTCACGGTGGTGGGCGACGGGCCGTGGCGGGCCTACTACGAGCGGCGCGCCCGCGAGCTGGGCGCGAGCGTGCGATTCGTCGGACAGGTCTTCGGCGATCGCCCCGCGTACTACGCGTCGGCTGATCTGTATCTCTGCCCCACGACCATCGCGTCGTTCGGCGTCACACTGCTCGAGGCGATGGCGTGCGGCACGCCGATGATCGTCTCGGACAACCTCGGCTTTCGCTGGGTGATCGACGGCGGCGAGGAGGCCGTGATCATCCCGAAGGATGACCCGGCGGTGTGGGCGGACACGACGATCGCTCTGCTGAACGACCCGGAGCGCCGCGCGGCCATGGGGCGCGCCGGCGTCGCCAAGGCGGCCCGGTTCGCCTGGCCGCGGATCGCGCGAGCCGAGCTCGCGGTCTACGAGCGCGTGCTGGGGCGGAGCACGAGAGCGGCGAAGAGCCCGGCTACGGATCCGCGATACGTGCGGGCGCCCATGAAGACATCGGTGATGGCCTCGACGAGCCGCTGACCCACTCGCCGGAACATCCAGCGGCGCGCGCGGGGGTGTTCGTACAGGAGTCGGGCGAGGGTGCGAGCGACGCGCAACTCGGCGAGCATCGGCCGGAGCGCCGCATGGTAGCCGGCGCGCGCGCGCGGCGGGTCGAGCTCGCCCGCGACGATCGCATCGGCCGCGAGCTTCCCGCTCTGCGCCGCGAAACTGATCCCCTCGGCCGTTACCGGGTCCGCGAGCCCCGCCGCATCTCCGACCAGTAGCATTCGCTCGCGGGCGAGCGGCCCGGCGCGCGGGCGGATCGGGATCACAAAGCCGTGGCGCTCCATCGATTGCGGCGCGAGCCCGATCACCCGCAGATACTCTTCGAGTTGACCGTGTAGGTTGATGGCGCCCCGATGCGTCGTCAGCACGCCCACGGAGAGGTGCGCTTTCTTGGGGAACACCCAGGCGTACCCGTAGGGAACTGTGCCCACATCGAAGCGGGGCACCCGCGCGAACCGGTCGAGCGTCGCATCATCGACGCGCGCCTCGTATTCGAGCGCGGGGATCAGGTGGCGCCCGTCACCCCACCCCGCGAGCCGAGCGACCTCCCCTGTGGCGCCGTCCGCCGCAATCACGAACGCGGCGGTCACCGGACCCGTGTCGGTGTCGAGCCGGACGTGACGCGGCTCGAGGCTCACGCCGGTCACGGCGCAGGGCGCCCGCAGCGCGGCCCCGGCGGCGGCGGCGGCCGACGCCAGCACGTGGTCCAGCTGGTCGCGCATGCTCATCGCCACGATCGGGGCGGCGGGCTGATCGCGCGTGGCGCGGTAGTGCCGGTTCGCATCGAGGAGATACAGGTCGGCCTGCCCGCAGCGCCGCTCGAGCACCCGCTCGACTTCCGTGGGCAGAAATGCGAGCGCGCGGCCGACGACGCCGCCGCCGCACGTCTTGTAGCGGGGGAGGGCGGCGCGCTCGAGCAGCGCGACCGAGATCCCGCGGCGCGCGAGGGTGAGCGCGGCGGTCGCCCCGGCCGGGCCGGCGCCGACGACAGCGACGTCGAACATGATCACCGTTAAGTTACCCCCCATGACCAAGCTCGCAGCGGCCGCGACGGCTCTGCTCGTTGCCCTCTCGATCGCGACCGCGTGCCGCGCCCAGAGTCCGGCCGATGTCGCCGAGATGGACGCGATGGATTCGACCGACCAGCATGCCACCCACGCAGCCCACGAAGCCATGAGCGGACCCATGTCCATGGACCCGCATCTCGTGCTGACGCCGCTGCGCCCTCGGAGTGCCGCCGACTCGACCCGGGCAGCGCAAATCGTGACGCAGATGCGTACGACGCTCGCCCGCTATCGTGACGTGGGAGCTGCCGAGACGGACGGGTTTCGTAAGTTTTTGCCGGGCGTGAAGCAGCCCATCTACCACTTCACGAGCTGGCGCTGGGCGCTTTCCGCCGGGCGCCGGTTCGATCCCACGAGGCCCACGTCACTCCTGTACCGGGGAGGTCCGGGTGGCGCACTCGTGCTCGCGGGCGCGATGTACACGGCCCCCGTGCGCACCTCGCTCGACGCGCTGGACCAGCGCATCCCTCTGTCGGTGGCGCGGTGGCACGAGCATGTCAATTGGTGCTTGCCGCCGAGGGGGCAGCGGGAGCGGTGGCGCGAAACGCGCGACGGGAAGCCCCTATTCGGTCCCAAGTCGCCGATTGCGACCGCGGAGGCATGCGCCACGGTGGGAGGACGGTTCGTGCCCCGGCTGTTCGGCTGGATGGTGCACGTCATGGCGTTCGAGAGCGACGATCCGACCGTCATCTGGGGCGGGGGCACGGAGCACGACCACATGCACCAGTGACCCGCCGCGCGTCCGCCCTCCGCCTCGGGCCGCTCGTGGCGGTGATGTTCTTCACCGTGTCGGGCGGGCCGTTCGGTTTGGAGGGGCTGGTCGGCTCGGTGGGCCCCGGGGTCGCGTTGTTGCTGCTGGTCGCGACGCCACTCGTCTACAGTGTTCCCGAAAC